>Ga0310345_10001303_pt1 | contig 28430 bp, 28 predicted proteins | sample HC15DNA20500_MG_FD_204667 | JGI IMG/M metagenome (GOLD analysis project Ga0310345, IMG submission 204667) | Marine microbial communities from station ALOHA, North Pacific Subtropical Gyre - HC15-DNA-20-500_MG | ecosystem: Environmental > Aquatic > Marine > Oceanic | place: Pacific Ocean: North... | reverse complement strand
AATATAATATTCTATATTGTGTTTATCAAATAATTTAGTAATATCATATAATGTTTGATAACATTTTAGAATATCTTGTGATTCTGGATATATTAACTCTGAAAAATTCTCTTTTAATGTTGCCAATTTCTTTTCACATCCTTTTGGAAAAAAAAATAAAAATATTATTATAAATATTACTAATAATAGTGTAATATGTTCCTTCATTTATAATATAACTTACATAATAAATTAAGATAAATTACTATATTCCGGAACAGACAATGCATATCTTCTTAATCGTTTTTTAATAAAATTAATATTCTCGTTTACGTCATTACTAGGAGTAAAAATTGTATCTATATTCACATTATTAAATTTATGATCAATACCGATGATACAAATATCCGCATTAGTTTCTTTAGCAATATAATGAAATCCAGTTCTCCATCTAGTAGTTTTCTTGGTAGTGCCTTCTGGAAAAATAAATAAAATAAATGGTTCTGGTGATTTGGTTATTCTTTGAATAATTTTTTGAACTTGATTCAATTTCTTATCTCTATCGACAAATATTAAAAATTGAGATAATGGCTTTAAATACCACGTTTCTTTTTTTGTAATTCCAAATACACGTTCAAATTTGCCTTGTAATTGAAAAGCAACACGAGTAAGTATTATTGAATCTACTAAACTTGTTTCTGTAGAAACCACAATTAAATTTTTTTTTAAATTTAATTTTTTTATATTAAATTTCCAAATATCTTTGGTCATAATAACTATCAAAATATACGATGCTATCAATAGTAGTGTATATTTCATAATTTCTCATTATATATCATATTTATTTAATAATTTATTTTAAACGTATATATATAAATGGTTTGTCTAAAAAAATCTATAAGTTTAATCATATTAATTTTTGTAATTTTTACTTTAATATTTTTTAAAATCACACAAAAAAAAGAATTTTATTCTAATTCCAATCCAATTAATGTTAATAAAACGATTGTAATTAATATGGAAAAAGACAAAGAACGGTTAGACTATATAAAAAAACAATGTCAAAAGGCAAATATTAAATTTGAAAGATTTAATGGTATAGATGGAACTAAATTAAATATTGATAAATTAGAAAAAAATAAATCTATTCAATTCCATAAAAATTCATTTTTCAATCACGATAGACAAGGAAGAAGTTCATTAAAAGGAAGTATAGGATGTGCTTTAACTCATAAAAAAATATGGGAACAAATTATAAATTCGGACAAAAAAAATACATTAATATTTGAAGATGATGTAATTATTCCAAAAAATTTTTTTAAAAAATTTAATTTTTATTCTAAACAAATTCCAAATAATTGGGATATAATATTTCTTGGAGGTGTCCGAATTTTTGGTAAAAAGATTACAAAAAATGTTATAAAAGCTGTTTCTACCCCCGATAACATTATGAATAATTGTGGATTATATGCATACATTGTCAATAAAAATTCAGCGAAAAAATTAATCAATATATGTAATCCAATAAATAATTATATTGATATTCAAATAAATCGTCATTACAATACCATAAATGCTTATTATATTCAACCAAATATTATAAAACATAATTTTCAAATAAAATCTAGTCGTAACCATGATAAAAAATTTAAATATCCTAAATATTTTATAGAAGAATCAAAAATAATTAATACAATTTAATTTTTTTGAGTATATTTACAAAAAATATGACAAAATATATCTAAAAATGGATAATTCTCCACACCAAATGGAATTATTAGATTTGAATATTTTTTTGTATCTTTAACATATTTTTCATATGAAGGTTTAACAAATTTATTATATCTTTCTAATATCATTGATAATGATCTAGCACGTTTTTCAATATCTCTTTTTATTCTCCGTGATAATCGAATATCACTATCCGTATCTACAAAAATACGAATATTGATCATATCTCTTATAAATTTAAAATGATAAAGTAAAATACCTTCAAGTATTATAATTTTTATTAAAGTTAAATCAATTGAATTAGATCCTGTAACAGTATGTGTTTTAAAATCATATGTCGGTATTGATATAAAATCTTTACCATTTTTAATATTAATTAAAACTTTTTCTAATTTATGAAAATCTATCGCATCCGGGACATCAAAATCATAATTTCCTACATTTTTTAATTCTTTTTGTGATAAAGAACGATAAAATGAATCTTGACATATTACAACAGAATTATTTCCAAAACTTTGATAAAATTTTTGAGAAATCGCAGATTTACCACTACAAGATCCACCTGAAATACCTATAATTGTTCTAGACATCTTACTTTATTTAATAATCTCTTATTTATATCATTTTTATATATTCATTTATTGAATATATATTAAAAATAAAAAAATTGAATTAAAAATTGATATAAATAAAAGATTATAAAATAATTTTTTTTTTAGAAATTACATATATGCTTTATATATATGGAAGAAGAGATAACCATCGGAAAAAGAGATATAATAAAAGAAACAGAAATAGAAATAATTGATTTAAATAAAAATATGAATATAAATAAAAAAAAGGATACTTATTACCAATGTTTAATTACAAGGGTCACAAATTTAAAATATGGTGTAAATGGAATGTATTATTTATTTACTGATAAATCTGTATTGATGCAAATTTTTTTTGCATTATTGTTAATCACAGGTGGAATTATACAAAAATTTACAATGCTTCAATGGGTATTACAACTCGCACTAATTACAATTAATATTGGAAGCGAATGTTGTAATACAGTTATTGAAAAAATAGCAAATTTTGTAGAACCAAATTTTAATAAAAAAATTGGAATAATTAAAGATGTTAGTGCTGGAATGGTTATGTTAATAATGCTAATTACTATTTCCGCCAATGTTTTAATTCATTTTATATAAATTCTATATATGAAAAAGTTGGTTTATAAATATTTACAAATAATCTACATCTTTTACAATGAATTCGTGGATAATCACTAAATTGTTGCTCATTTATTTTTTTTAAATCATATTGATGGAAAAATTTTTTACATTGAGAACATTTATACAAAATGCAATCTTCTTTTATTTGAATATTATCTAGATATAAATTCAGTATATCTATGAGAACGGGATATAATATAGTCGGAATGATTGGATTTTTATATTAATGTAAATAAAATTATACTTATTTAGTAATATAATAAATGTTAAATACAAAATATTTAGGACAATATTTTACGAAAGATATTTCTTTACAAAAAAAAGTTTTAGAATTTATTCAAAATAATCCAAAAAAAATTCTTGAACCATCTGTTGGAAGAGGAGATTTAGTAAAATATGTTTCAAAACATTATCCTAATACAAAATTTACTTGTTATGAAATTGATAAATCAATCGATTTTATTATTAATACAGATTGTATTATTTCTAGAGATTTTTTAAAAACAGATATTAAAAGAAATTGGAAAACAATTATCGGAAATCCGCCATATGTTAAAACAAAAAAAGGAAATTTATATATTGATTTTATTAGTAAATGTGTAGATTTATTAAAAGATAAGGGAGAATTAATTTTTATTATACCTTCTGATTTTTTCAAATTAACAAGTGCAATTAAAATAATAAAGAAAATGATGGATAATGGAACAGTAACACATATATATCACCCACACGATGAAAATTTATTTGAAAATGCCTCAATTGATGTTATTATCTTTAGATATTGCAAAGACAAAAAATTAGAAAAAAAAGTATTATATAATGATGAATTATTATATATAATTGAAAGCGGAGGTTTATTATCTTTTTCGAAATCAAAAGACAACGATAAAATTCCTATCAATCAATTATTTAATGTATATGTTGGAATGGTAACAGGTAAAGAATCCGTTTATAAAAATGAAGAATTAGGTAATATTGAAGTTATTAATGGGGAAAATAAAATTGACAAATATATTTATATTAATAAATTTCCAAGTAAAGATGATAAAGTTAATGAATACTTATTAAAAAATAAAAAAGTTCTAATTTCTAGAAAAATAAAAAAATTCAAAGAAGAAAATTGGTTTGAATGGGGAGCTCCTAGAAATGTTAAAGTAATGGAAAATAATAAAAATAAGGATTGTATCTATGTTAAGAATTTAACTAGAAATAAAACGATCGCTTTTAAAGATAAAGTAATGTATTTTGGAGGAAGTTTATTAATGCTTCTTCCAAAAGAAGAAGATTTAGATCTAGATAAAATTGTTAAAATTCTTAATAATGAAGAAACGAAAAAAAATTACATGTATGCTAATAGATTTAAAATTGGTCATCGTCAATTATCTTCTTTATTGATTGAGTTTAATTAACAATTAAAAATTGATTTTTTAACTATATAATTAAATATATAAGATGGATACTTTAGTACTTCAGGCAATATTACAAGATATTAGTAAAACTTATAATATAAGTTTTACTGAACTTAAAGAAAAATATTTGAATTCGGATACTAGAACGAGATTGAAACCAAAATCTAAATTACCTTTAACTTTAACGCCCACCAAAAGAACAAAAGATACAACTGAAATTATATTTACAGATGGTTCGTGTATTAATAATGGTAAGAGAAATGCATATGGTGGAGTAGGAGTATATTTTGGAAAAAATGATACAAGAAATTATGCTATGCCACAGACAAAAACCCCTTCTAATCAGAAAGGTGAATTAGTAGGTATTTTAAAAGCATTAGAATTGAGTAGATTACCAAATATAATTATTTATACTGATTCAAGATATTCTATAAAATGTGTTACTTCGGGTAAAAATGGTTGGATTGATAATTGGAAAAAAACAAATTCTAATCCTAAACTTTGGAAAAATTCAAAAGGAAAATCAGTCAAACATGCTGAAATTATTGCACAGATTGATTCTTTACAAAAGACAAAACAAAGTGTAGAATTGAGGCATGTTAATAGTCATCAAGCAGAACCAATTGATAAAAATAGTCAAAAATATTTTATTTGGTATGGAAATGATCAAGCAGATAAATTAGCAAAGATTGGTTCAGATCTTTATAAAAGACAAAGATAAAATTATTTTTCAAGTCCTAAAATTAATAAAATTATAGATATTTGTAATATTATTAATTTTTATAAATTATTTAGAAAATATTATTTAATTTTTTTTTGTTTTTCTTGCTACTTTTTTTCCACCTCTTAAATTAAAACTCATTTTGTTAGTTTTGTTATAAATTGCTCTATATAAATCTTGTTTCTTTTTATATTTTCTTGGATTAACACCAATCATTTTGGCAGCAATATTTAAATTTTTTCTTGTTCTAACATCACCATGACGAGCAAACATTATGAAATGCATTGTTTTTTGTAATAAGTCTCTTCTCTTATAACTTTTAGCATTTTGAATACCCCATTTTGTTGCTAATCTTTCTAATGATTTTCTGTTATATCCACCAAAAGTTGTTCTGTGACTTACATATCTCCATCTAAGATTATATTTTTTACCTCCTCCAAACATTTTGTATAAAGTTTGTCTTGTACCACCACCTTGAAGTCCTAATTCCATTCCTTTCTTTTCAGCATTTGAAACTGCCCCCCCTAATTGTGATGGTATTTTATTCACAGCTTTCGTCATTTTACCCATAGCTGACGAAAGTGGTGCTCCTCGTGACTCAGATCCATCACTAAAAGCTGATACAGCTTTTATTTTACTCACAGCTGACGAAAGTGGTGCTCCTCGTGACACAGCTCCATCACTAAAAGCTGATACAGCTTTTATTTTACTCACAGCTGACGAAAGTGGTGCTGCTGTGATTGTATTAGATGTAATTGGTGCTCCAATATTTTGTACTACCTGATTAATTTTAGTTTTAAACTCATCTATTCGGGTATTTAGTATTCTTAATTTAGAAATTTCCTTTTTAAATTTCATTTGATTTGTATCTAATCTTTTCTTAACTGTACTTATTTTTGCTCTTAAGGATCCTTGTTCTTCTGAACAAATTTTCTCATTTTTTTGTAAATTCTCGATTTGGTCCTGAAGGTCTTCAATAGTTCCTGTGGCAGTGGCATCACCACTTGCTATTTGTGCTTGGGATTTTTCTAGATCTTCTCGTGCTTTTGTTAATTGTTGTTGAAGACTATCAAATTGAGAAGTTTTTTTATTTAACTCTTCCTTTAATCGAGTAATTTCTGTCTGACTGGTGGCTATTGTAGTTTCTAATTTTTTTAAATCAGTTACGATATTTTGTTGTTTGTTTGTAAGTTCATGAATCGTTTTTTCTAAATTTTCAATTTTGTTTGTCATTTGTTCTAAATGATTGCTTAATTCTGCTAATGTATCATCATAAGCTTTTAAAGTACCATCTAACTCATTTGGACCTAAGTGGTTGATCATATCATTAGCAGCAAAAGATGTTTTTTGATTAATATTTTGAGGAAAATTTTTATTAAATTGTTCTCTATTTAATCTTGCTACAATTTTTCTACCTTCGGTATTATTAATCATGTTATTATTTATATTATTAGTTGAGATAATTTTTTCACTACTTTTATATTTTTTATTAATAATTTGTTGTGCTGGAATTGGTGCTGGTGCTGTTGGTGCTGGTGTTGGTACTACTGGTGTTGGTACTACTGGTGTTGGTACTACTGGTGTTGGTACTACTGGTGTTGGTACTACTGGTGTTGGTACTACTGGTGCTGGTGCTGGAATTGTTGCTGGAATTGTTGCTGGAATTGTTGCTGGAATTGTTGCTGGTGCTGTTGCTGTTGCTGGAATTGTTGCTGGAATTGTTGCTGGAATTGTTGCTGGAATTGTTGCTGGAATTGCTGCTGCTTTTTGAAAAAATTGTTCTGCTACTCTACTTTCATTATTAGCAATACCACAAATTTGTTGATTTTTCTTAGTCATTTTTTTTGCTACTTTTAGACCAGGTTGAGGGAAACCTTTAACTAATTTTTGTCTACATGTTTCAGCTATTTTGGGAAATTCTATAGGAGATTTATCACAACATGTATCTTTATAATTTTTTAATTTATATAAAGCTTCTTGAGTAGGAGCGCCTCCTTTTTGAATTCTTCTAGTTTTTCTAATTTTTCTAGTTTTTCTAGGTTTTTTATTTATTTTTTTAGTTATTTTTTTGTTACTAATTCTATTAACCATTTGTTATATATATAATATAATATAATATTAAATAAAAATGTTAAAAAAAAATTTAATAGAAGAAGAAAATAATAATGATACCTTAATAACGGCAGAGATAGTATCTGATGATGTATCTGATATTTCATCTATTGATGAAGAAGATAATAGATTGGGTTATACAACACGAATATGTGGTTTTCTTGTATGCACCACTTTAGGATATTTTTGTTCATATATGTCTACACATTTTATAGGAACTTTAGAAACAAATCCTTATAATTTTGCTATATTATATTCAATTGGTAATATTTTATCATTAATAGGAACGCTTGTTTTATATGGAAATCCATTACAAGATTTTTATATTATGTTTACAAAAAAACATATTTTACCTACACTATTATTTTTTATTTCAATGGGGCTAACATTTTACTGTGCTTTTACATATCATCGTAAATTAGTCTTTTTGTTTATATCTTTACAATTTATATCTAATATATGGTCATCTTATAGTTATTTTCCTAATTGTGTCAAAAATTGGCTATCATCAATTTGTTGCCGATGTTTCGAATAAAAAATTTATATATCAAAAATATGATAGACTTGTTCTATTTCAGTTCTATCCACATGATGTAAGTCTAATAATGATATTTTTAAAGAACTTTATAATTGGAAAAAAAGATATAAAAATATATAACAATTTAATATATTATATATGAATCCAATTAAAACTTATTGTAAAGAAAATTCAACATTATTATTTTCTATAGTAATTCCATTTTTAAGTTTAGGTGGTTATATTTTGCATCAAAATAAAATTAATAAAAAACAAGAAAAACACATAGAAAATATAAATAAAATTAGACAAGAAGAATTAAATAATTTGAAAGAAATTCATCGTCAAGAAATAAAAAATTGTGAAAGACAAATAATGGAATTAAATATTAAATTACAATTATTAACTTCTGACAACACAAATTTATTTCATGAACAGATGAATAACCGTAATCACAATAATATAAGATATAAATCTCCAAACGATTTATTAAATAATAATGAATTATCTGTTATTGAAACATAATTTATTTTTAATCACGTTAAAAATAACGAACTTAAAAATAAAATTCTTTATTAAAATAAGAATGGATATACAAGGATTAAACAAAATTATAGACAAAATAAATTTAATAAAATGTTCTCAAAATATTGAAATAGTTATTGACACTAGAGAAACCAAATTGCTTAATTATATGAAAGGTTATAAATTTGTAAAAATTTCTCAATTAGATGTTGGAGATATTCATTATCGTATAAATGGTAAAACTTTCTTTATAATAGAACGAAAAACTTTAGAAGATTTAGCAAATTCAATAAAAGACGGACGTTTTCGCGAACAAAAAATTCGATTACAGAAATGTTTATCACAAGATATAAGTATTATTTATTTAATTGAAGGGCATTTAGATAGTAAATTTTATAAAAAACATAATAAATGTAAAATAAATGGAATACCATTAAATACTATTATTGGTGCTCAAATAAATATTATAATTCGTGATATGATGCAAACTTTAAAAACAAGTTGTTTAGCGGAAAGTGTTTTAGTTTTATTTGATATTTACAAAAAATTAAAGATTAATTATCAAAATTATATAGATAAATCTTCAAAACATAAACTAGAATATGTTGATAGCATTCAAATTAGAAAGAAAGATAATATGGATAAAAATAATTGTATAATAATTCAATTATCTCAAATACCAGGTGTTTCAATACACATTGCAAAAGCAATTATTGCGGAGTGTCAATCTATAACAAATTTATGTATGGCTTATTCTAATTTTGAAAATGAAGAACAAAAGGAAAAGTTTTTAGAAACAATTACATATTCTGTTCCAGGTGGAAAATCAAGAAAAGTTGGAAAAGTTGTTTCCAAACGAATTTATGAATATTTAAATTAATCATCATCTAACAAACATTCGAAAATTAGTTTAATTTTATAACCTTTTTTAGTTTTATATTTTATTTCTTTGTGCCCATGTTTTAATAACATATCACGAAATTCTTTTTTATTACAGCGATTATTTGTTTCACTTACGAATTTATCTAATAATTCTTGTGTTGTAGTAAAATAATCTTTCTTATCAAATTCTTCATCTAAGGGTGGAAGTTCACAAATATCTTCATCATGTAGAAAATTATATAATTCATCACTCTCAAGTTTATATCGTTCAGTAGCATCTCTAATTTTATCAGGAAATTCTTCTAATCCTTTATCATACCAATCAATAGCTCCTTTAATCAACCAAATTAATAATTCTCCAGAAGATCTTTGTAATTTTTCAAATTTTTTAGGATCTTTTATTCTATGTTTTGGGTTATTTTCATCAAAATCATCACGATCTTTAAATTCTGCTTCAAATGGAATTAAAATTAAACGCCTATGTAAAGCAGAATCATTAGAAATATTTGGGCGAAAATTTGTAATTAAAATTGGTTGAGAACAATTTTCAAAAGTGAATTCTTCTTTAAAAAGGGGACGAACGGTACAAGTTTTGTTACCAGTAATTCGTTTAATCATTCCTTCATTTAATTTAACAGCTTTATCAGATTCATCTAATATAGCAAGACGGGAACCAAATAATGGAAGTAAATGTGGAGTTGCTGACCCAGGTGATGATTTTCTATTTTTAAGTAATGAATCACCAGATAATGTAGCATAATACTTATTCTCTTCCATAACATGTCGTAATAGTTCTATTAAAACAGATTTACCATTACCACCAAGTTCTCCCCAAAAGACAACAAATTTTTGTTCTATTGTATGACCTGTAATAGAATAACCCAAAAATCTTTGTAAATACTTGACCATATCTTTATCGTCGAGCATTATATCATTAAAAAAAGAATCAATTTCACTAGTATCTACTTTAATTCCTTCTTTAGGAAAATACACATCTAATTTATATGTACAATAATCATCAATTCTATGAGAACGTAAATTTCCATCATTATCTAATTCGACTACACCATTACTACAAGAAATAATATCTTTATTAGAATTTAATTTTGATTTAAAATTACAATCAAAAAGTTCAGATGCTATTAATGGAATCAAATTATCTGAATGTTTTTTTGTATAACATTTTTGTGCTCTTTTTATTACTTCTTTCTTAATCTCGATATACTTTTCCTTATCATTAGCATCATCGTCATCAATTTGATTAATTTTATCTTGTAAATCGTTTATATAACGTTGATATAAACCAGATAATTGTGAACATATTAATGTTCTCATATATCCTCCTTGATCAAGTTTCCAAATTTCACCATTCCAGTAATAAAATTCAAATCCTTTTTTTGTTGAAGAGCAAACAATCCTTTGTTCCGGACGATTATATAAACGAGAAAATAATTCTGCGTCACCAAGATCAAATCTGTTATAACAAAAACGAATATATTCAATTGAAATTGAATCGATATGTTTTTCCCATTTATTTACACCATTTAGTAAATTATAATATTTATCTGGATTATCCTTCTTTGCTAATTTATACAGCTTTTCCAGACCGTAATCTTTTATTTTTTTTAGATTCCATATAGAAGCAATTTCTTTATCTAACCAATCTGAATCTGATTTATAATGTTTTGATTTCTTTGACCATTCTAATGCAATATCTTTTACCTTTATATCATAACTATTTTCAATATTTTTAATACAAAATATTACAGAAGACCATTTTTTTTTTGTATCTAATCTTGATTCATCTAAACATTCAAATAATATTTTATGGACGATATCTCTAACAGTTTTTACTGTATGAATATTTTTTTTAAAATAAGAACTATCTCTTTTTGGATATTTACTATCTACGAATGTTTTAGCAAGCGAACTTTTCTTATCTGAATAATACGCACTAGTTTTAGTCAATTTATGTTTTTGAGGAATTATCACACTTAAATACATCATTTGTTCAGCTAGACTTGATTCAAGTATTTCTTCATTTGAACCTCTAATTAATTCATGATAACTATTATCATCAAAATCTGATTTTTCTTTATTCCATTTTAAAACACCTAACATACGTAAACCACCTGTTTTAAATGGTAATGTATCAATAACATCCTTTGTTTCTTCAGAACGATTAATAATATCGGATATAATTAAACACATATCCTTATTAACAATAATCTTTGGATAATAAACATGATATGAATTACTTTTTGATTTATTTTGTGATATATAATATTCACTACAATCATCGTCAAAAATAAAACATTTTTTTAAAATATTGAAAATAATTTCATGAAGTTTAAATATATCTAAATCATCTGAAATCCCATCAACATCAAAAAATAATGGAAATTTTTTGGAAAATCTTTCACATATAGATGGAACACGATCTTCTGCTAAACTTTCATATAATTTTAACGTTTTAAATTTTTTCCTATCTATTTTATACGCACCCTTACAAATACAGACGTGTGTATAAGGACGACCATCACTAGAGGCATTTTTTAGTTGTTTCTTTAAAAGTCTAGACGCAGTTTTTCTATTAATATTTTCGGAATTGTCCATTAAGATAATATAAATATATTTATATAAATATCTCTTCAATTTTATTTTCAATTTTTGAATAAATCGTATAAAAATCTGGTTAATTTGAATTACATTCGTTTTATTTTTTTGATTATATCATTAAATTTTTTATCAATGATATAATTAAAAATACAATTAAAATATGATATATATATCGTTATATAATTACATTGCTAATGATCGTCCAGCTTCAAATCCAGCTCCAAATCTTGCTCCGATTGATACAGCTGGGGCAGCCATATCTAATATTGCGAAAGTTGCGGCAGCAGTTATACCTATCATCATTATTTCATTGAGGTTAGTTTCTGCTCTATTTTTTGGTATATAGTGAGCAGCTATTGCTACAGCCAAACCTTCTACTAAATATTTAATCAATCTAATGACTACTTCTTTCAAATCTACTTGAAACATTATTATAGTTATAATATAGTAATAGATATTTTATATTATGCGTAGAATTTCGGATAATAAAACAAAATAAGTAAATATAACTAGTTAATTTATATAAAATGTCTAATTACGATTCCAATATTGATTATTTAGAAGAAGATCAAACAATTGATAAACAACAATATTGTTGTTTATCTTTCATAGAACCAACGGAAGAGACTGAAAAACATAGTGAAAGATTTATTTTTAATAAATTTTTAAAACATTTATCTAAAAATTTTATCTTAACACCTCGTATGTCAAAAGATGGAGATATTTCAATTGAAGAACAAACAATGGAAATCGAAAAGAAAGAAGAAGAGAAAACAAAGATAGAAATAGAAGAGGTAACTGAAGAAAAAACAGAAGTACAAGAAGAAGTACAAGAAGAAGTACAAGAAGAAGTACAAGAAGAGGTTGTTAATGAATTAGAAAATCCAAAAGTATGTCATAAAAAACTTTTTGAAGAATATATTGGATTTATGACAGTAAATTATACTGATTTAATTAATAAATATATTGAAAAATATGGAAATAAAACTTGTTTAAGGGGTATAAAGGTTCGTGGTTCTTATAGAAGCCTCGAACAAGCACGGAAAAGAGCTAAACAACTACAACAAATTGATCAAACTTTTAATGTCTTTGTTGGAGAAGTTGGAAAATGGGGACCATTTAATCCAATTAATATTAATGAAGTTTCTGCTGAATATATGGATGAACAGCTTAATAAACTTGTACATACTAATACAGAACAAATTGCTAAAAAAGAACAATTATTTAATGATAGAAAACATAAATTAAAAAACAGAAGCAAAAATAAAAGAATTGTTCATAAAAAATAATTAGTTAAAACCTAAAGCTCTATCCATTCTTAAAGATTTTGTACCAGTTGTATTTGTATTTTTTGGTCTATCTAATGGTTTTAAAGGCTGACTCTTATCACGAAGATATATAATATATTGTTTTACGCGTGTTAAAATTCCAGGAACAACAGCTTCTACTACTATATCATTTAATTCTTTTATCTGTTGTGTAAAATTACAATTTAGATTTTTAGAATGTTGTAAAAATACAGATCTCATCATTATACCTAATTCCATATCATTTTGATTATCAATAACATATCTACGTCTTGAAATTCTCCATATTTCATATCTAATACGAGTTTGAACTTCTTCTCTATTTTCACGAGAAAAATAAAGTTTACTTAATTTTGTACACTCAAATCCACCATTTAATGCCGATGTTTCTGTTGATGAATTAATTTTGCTCGTCATTTCAAATGGAGCTCGTTGATCTGCGATATTTGGTAAAATTTGTTCTCTTTCATTCCACAAATCATCATATGTTCTATTCATTTTACTCAAACTTACTTTATCTGGTTTAATGTCCATTATATATAATATAGTTATATTAAATATAAAAATTTGACCATAATAATCTAAAATAATATTAATAAGTAATAAAATTAATATTATTTTATATAAGTAGATATGTATAGTAGAATAAAAAAAATCAAAAAAAGTCTTGAAACATCTTCAACAAAAATATTTTTAAAAAGTATTGGTATTAAACAAACTTACATAAAAAATTTTATAAATACTAATGAAAAAGTATTAGAAAATGAAGATAATAAATTAAAAATTTTAAGATTATATTTAGGTTATGTCAATACTAATTATAATATTTATGATAGTGAATCAATAGATGATGAAATTGAAATTTTTAGACTATGTGGTTTTACTAAATGTGCTGCATATCGTTATGTTAATTGTATTAAACATGTGTACAAAGATGATTCTACTCTTAATTGGATTTACAGATTAGTAGAAGGAATGATTTGTCATAATTCTCATATTAATTTAAGTAATTTTTTAAAAAAATGTTATAAAAATATTGATACATCAATTGATGATGATAGTACTGATTTACAAGAAGAAGAAGAAGAAGAAGAAGAAGAAGAAGAAGAAGATTATGATAGTGATAGTGATGATGTAATATTTATTCTTAATGTTCCATGAAATTTAAAATTATTTTTTTATTAAAAAATAAAAAAACATTCCTAAAATAATTATAGCAATAGTCATAAAAATATATTTATAATTGGGATTGGGATTTGAAAGAATATTTGTTTCATTTGAAATTTTTTTAACTATATTATTAAATAATGTTGATGTTTGTGTTGTAAAAGCACCTATAGCTTTAGTATCTGGTTCTATATTTAAATCATTATTTTCTAATGGTTTAAAATCCATTTCATCAACATTGTCATAACTATATTTTTTACTTTTTGATTTAGAAGATATACTTTTATATTTTTTTTTATTATAACTATTTGTATAAAGTTTATCAGAAAGCCATTTTTGTTCATCAAAAATTTCATTATCTGTTACTTGATCCCTATATTTTGGACTTTCATTTGCTGGTACATTATTATACGAAGTTTTTTTATAAGGATGTGTATTAATAACATCGTGTAACCATTTCTTTTTTTTTGAATCAAAGGCTGGTTTCTTAAAATCGGGAATATCTGATTTTATAATTTTATCTGGCTGAGATGTTTTGTGAGGATATAATATATCCTTACTATGCGGCAATACATTAAATGGTTTTTGACAAACGGGTTGTCTTGTAACCATTTCTTGTTCTTTTTTTTTCATTTCATTTATTTTATTTTTAAAAATATGTTCTACTGCAATATTTTCAGCAGATTTATGTACTTGTTGTTTATTTTCTTTTATCCAATCATTTAAATCAAAATTTGACATTATATCTATATATATTAAATAGGATTTATTTTTATATTCAAAGTTATATGTTGTAAATAAGTTAAATATAGTAATATATTAATTTATATATTACTATGTCAGTAGACTCTTTAGATGTTTCTCTAGGTAATTCTCTAGAAAATAATACAGACGAAAAAAAGCAGGAACAAAATGATGAACAAACTATTATATCCAATTCTATCACGAAATTATATTCATCCGCAAGGCATATAATCAAAGAATTTGTAGAAGATGGATTAATATCTGGTTCTATAGATATTCCACAATTAGTTTGGTATAATTTACTCTCTTCTTTATGTAGTATGGTTAGAAGATTTGATTCAATAAAAAATGATGAAAAATTAAAAGAATTAGTTGTATTTGAAACGGTTAGAATGATTATTGAAAAAGATATTCCAATTAGTAAAAAAGAGAAAAAAGATGTTTTAGATATTTTTGATAAAATTGCTCCATCTATAATTGATGTACTAATACCTGGACGCAGACAACCAGGGCAACCTTTATCATTAAGCGAAAAAATTATGAATAAAATATGTAAATTTTGTGGTTGTGGAACATTATAAATGATTTTTTGAATATTAATTAATAAAAATTTTTTTTATTAATTAATATTCAAATATACTATATATAAATTATACTATTATTAGTTTATTTGAGTCATTAGTTGTAATTTGATCATATATCTTTTTAATATGTAAATATTTTTTCCGAGTATATAAAGATGTATATTTTTCTAAATTAGCAAATTTAATTAAAGAGGGTATTGTTTTTACACCAATATTATAAAATTTCATCATTGTAATACCTTCTTTTATCATTGTAAGAGAATTAGACAAAAGATAATATAAAATTTTTTGAGATATTGACATAATAAGATATTCGTCAAAAAAATTATCTATATTTTTAATATGTCGTAATAAAAAATCATATTGATTTTTCCGAACTCTTTCAATTGAATTTCTTGATAATATTGAAGTAAATTGAATATTTGGTGAATTTTTTTTGGATTTCATTTTATATTTAGTCAATATATAAGATGGATAGTAACATGATAAATAAGCATAATAATTACATAAATCCCAATAATGATGATTGTAAATATAATTACCAATTATATCACTATATGATATAATATCACTGATTTCTTTTAAAATTGGTATCCAATTTTTACTATTTACTTCTTTCCGAAAATTTAAATAATTAATATAATTTTGATGAATCATTAAAGGTAATAAAACTTTCTCTTGATCAAAAAAATAAAGAGAATCTTCATATGATGTTCTTTCTGATAATAAATTTTTTGTGAAATCGTATAATTCACTTTTTTTTATATTCTTTTGTAATACAATATTACATAAAGATTCTATATTCTCATCTAAATCTATTGTTACATTTTCAAATGATAAAAAATATAATATATGTGCTAATCGTCTAAAATCATTTTGACTAATTTTTACTATGTAATCTAGTGATTTTTTACTAATATTTAATTTATTTTTTATAATTATTTCTTTTGCCTTTTTTAATAATTGAACTTTTGTTGGTTTAACAAAATCAATACAAATACATAATTTAATCAACTCATTCAAATTTTTAAAATATGAACCTGAACCTATACAAATTATTGGAATTCGTTTTATTTTGTTTTCTTTTACTGTGTTTATAACCGATAATAAATGCTTCTTACTATAACTATTAATTCCTTCAATTTCATCAATTATGATAGATGAATGTTTATACGTTGATGTCATAAATGATATATTACGACAATATAAAATTTTTTTTAAACTTTCCTGGACATATGCCTTATTAGAAAAGTCCAGAGCATTAAAGTAATGTATATGATAATTATTTTCTTCTAATAATTGTTTTGCAATATGTGTTTTCCCAATCCCTGATGAACCTGTTAATAAAAGAGGTTTATGTTCTGTAGACTCCCCAATACTTTTTATCCATAAATCTATTTCATTTATTTTTTTTTTATTCCCATATATAATTGGATCATCTATTGTAAATGTATCTTCCCATTGATTTTTGTTATATAAATCCATATATCATAGATTACAATCTATTATTTAATACAAAATAATAAATAATAAAATAAACGCAATAAAATTAAACAAAAAATAAAATTAAAATTTATTTTATATATATAAAGATTAATAATGACTTGGAAAATACAATATATATATAAAAATTTACAAAATTCTGTGAATATGTCAGATGATTGTACAATTAATCAACTAAAAACAAAAATCATCACTTCTATTACAAATGAGAAAATAGATTATATTGATTTGAAAATTGAATCAGATTTCCCAATTAGAGAATTCGGAAAATTAACAATCAATTCTGGAATATTCCCAAGACATTGGGATCAAAGAAAAATAAGTAATCTTCCTAATAAATTAAGTAATTTTACTATTCAAATTATTCCAGTCAATAATTATAATCCTAATATTAAAAAACGAGATAAAAATCGTAAATATATTTTACCTTCACAGAAATACGAAGATAAAAACAAACCAGTAATAAAAAAAACATTCGATTATGATATAGATTTTCCACCATTAGGTTCTCGTTAAATATCAATCTTTATTACTTTCGTTTTTTTTGTATATTTACGTTTCTTTTCCCTCTTTATTTTTTTTATATTTTTTTTTACAACAGGTTCTTTAGACTTGCTATTATTAGTTAATTTTTTTTTTACTTTTTTACTACCAACTTTCATCATATCTACTATGTGTTTATCAACATAAATATAATTCTCATTTGTATATACCCTCCACATTGGACCAGATGGAGATTTCAATAATAAAAATTTTTCTTTATCATTACTTGCATTATTTTTTAATAACATTCCACCTTTATTAACTATCATATTTTTTTTCGATATATATCGAATCCATGCCTTTTGGGGAATTTCTTTTACTAAATTATTTCTTACTAAACAAAAATCTTTTGCTGAATTATTCATTGTTATCCTATAATATTATATATTAAAATTAAATTTTAATATCACTTTTATATAAATAAAAACAATATTATAATATATACTAAAATGCTTAATAACTCTAATAATAATGATATCGATATGAACGAACAAAAAAATAATGTAGATCAAATCAATGATGAAGAAAAAAATAAAATAAAAGAAGCATTTGCATTATTTGATCAAAATGATGATGGTATTTTAACTAAAGATGAACTAATAACATTGTTAAGATCTCTAGGTAAATATATTACTGAAAATGATGTTGATAATTTAATTCGAAATATTAATACCATCGATATCAATAATTTTATGATTATTTTAAATAAAATAGCACCAAAAGATACTCAACAAAATTTACAAGAAGCATTTGAAATATTTGATTCCGAAAATAACGGATATATTAATGTTCCAGAATTTCGTCATATTTTAACAAATTTGGGTGAAAAATTAACTAATAATGAAATAGATAATATAATTATACAACTTGATATTAATAATGAAGGGAAAATATATAAAGAAATATTCTTAACAACACTTCTACAATAAAATTTATATTCTATTCTGAATATACTAAAAGTATATTTTTACAAATCGGGCAACTTTGATTCTCTTTTACCCATTTCCCAATACAATCTATATGATATACCTGATCACAACATGGTTGGATAAAACGAATATCATTTAAATAATCAATCTCCTCTAGACAAATTGAACATAAAATATTAACATCATCTTTTGTATATACACCCATTTCTTTTACTTCAAGATAATCTCCAATATCATCTGTATTAATTTTGAGAATACCTCTAATAGTAGCCTTCTCTCTTCTTTGTCGTCTTCCACTTCTTCTTCTTCTTCCACTTCTTCTTCTTCTTGGACAATAAATTGGAAATAATATATTATGTCTTAATTCTTCACTATATTCACTATCCTCACTATATTCACTATCTTCACTATATTCATTATATTCACTATATTCACTATAGTAATTTTCTGGTATTACTTGAATATTATGTCTTAATTCTTCACTATCTTCTGGTATTATTTGAATATTATATCTTAATTCTTCACTATCTTCTGATCTTACGTGAACAATATTTCTATCATCATTTTCATCTCTAGTTCTTGATAAACAAGAAAAATAATCTCTAATCTTTCTACGTATACATCTTATCATAATAATAATAATTATAAATCTATATTATAGATTTATATTTATAATTATAGTTAAATATAGATATAATTAATTTTACAATTAATATTTAAATATTAATTGTAAAATAAGTATATATTATAAATATGACAGTAGTTCTCAAATTTGGAGGAAGTTCTATTAAAAATGCTACACTTATTTCTGAAGTGTCTTCCATTATTAGAAATAAATTAAATAATGAAAATAAAATTATTGTTGTTTTTTCAGCATTTGGAAAAATAACCGAAAAATTATTAAAATGTGCTTCACTTGCCTCGTCAGGAAATAACGAATACTTAGATTATTACAATCAAATATATAATACAAATATTAACATTTTAAAAAATTTATTTGAAAATAATGAATCATTATTAAATAAACCATTAACTGAAACTAAACAACTTTTAAATAATTTAAAAGATATTTTAAAAGGGATATACTTAATTCGTGAAAATTATGATAAAACTTTAGATTTCATTTTATCATTTGGGGAAAAATTATCTTCTAAAATTATTTTCTATTTTTTGAAGTTAAATATTACTAAAAATATTAAATATCTTGACTCATCTAAAGTTATCAAAACAAATAATAATTATTTTAATGCAGATGTTAATATTAATGTATCTACAAATAATATCAAAAAATATATTTCTGAAAATAATTTCGAATTACTTATTGTTCCTGGATTTATAGCATCTTCCGAAAATGATAATTCAACTACTACAATTGGGCGAGGAGGTAGTGATTATACAGCATCTATTTTTGGTGTTGGGAGTGATTCAAAATATGTAGAAATTTGGACTGACGTAAATGGAATTATGACATGTGATCCTAATATTGTTTCTAATACACAAGAAATAACTGAAATGTCTTTTCATGAAATGTTTGAATTATCGTATTATGGAGGAAATGTCTTGTATCATAAAACTATATCACCTTTATGTGAAAATAATATACCTTTATTTATCAAAAATACTTATAATCCAACCCATCCCGGAACAAAAGTGTCAACAAATGTTAATAAAAAAAATATTATTTCTGCTATTTCCTGTATCAAACAAGTTGCTTTATTACAAATACAAGGTTCTTCTTTACAAGGAAATATTGGAATATCTTCCAGATTATTTACTTGTTTATCAAATAAAAATATAAATATTATTTTAATATCACAATCATCATCCGAAATATCTATCAATTTTTGTATTAATAAATCAAATGTTACTTTAGCAACACAATGTATTAATAAAGAATTTAATAAAGAAATAAATAAATCGGCATTCAGATTAACTTTATTAACTAATGTATCCATTATCGCTGTCATTTCATCAAATGAAAACAATAGATGTTTAATATCCCAAAAACTATTACAAATTGTTAATAAAAATAAAATAAAAACATATGTCCATAATTCATCAGGATTGAATTCATGTATTGTTGTTGATAATAATCAACTAAGTAAAGATATGAACTTAATTCATAATAAATTATTTCAAACAAATGGATTCAAATATAATATTTTCTTGTTAGGATTAGGTAATATTGGTAGTGGATTATTTAATATAATAAAAAAAAGAACCACCCATGATATTAATATTGTTAGTGTTACTAATAGTCAAAAATATATTATTGGATATAATCTACAACAAAATGATTTAAATCAACTTTTATCAAATTTAAATGCTTCAGAATCAAATATGAATATTGATGAATATATTAATAATGTATTAGATAATACTCTTCCAAATAAAATTTTTGTTGATTGCACTAGCAATTCTATCATTCCAAAATATTATGAAACTCTATTAAATAATAATATTGGAGTTGTTACTCCAAATAAAAAAGGTGTATCATCAGATATTTCATTATTCAAAAATCTATATCAATTTCATAAAAAAAATAAATTTATGTTTGAAACAACAGTTGGTGCTGGATTACCAGTAATCAATTTACTAGAAAGTTTAGTAAGATGTCAGCATAAAATTACGAAAATTCAAGGTATGTTTTCAGGAACACTAAATCACGTTTTATCCACTTTTATGAAAACTGATAACGATTTTTCAGACATTGTTAGAGAAGCACAACAAAAAGGTATTACTGAGCCAAATCCATATGACGACTTAAGTGGAATGGACGTGGCACGCAAAATATTAATAGTTGTTAGATTATGTGGATTAAATATTAATTTAGAAGATATACCTGTTAATAGTTTAACACAATTCGTAGCAAATTCACCTAACGATTTTTTTGATAAAATTATCAATTATGATGATTATTATAATCGGCTAAAACATAATGCTAAATCACAAGGAAAAACATTAAAATATATTGCATCATTTGAACCAGAACTTGACAATATCAGTGTTAAATTATGTGAAATTGATTCTGGGCACCCATTCTACAATATCAACGGAACGAATAATGTTATTGCTATTACTACTGATATTTATGATGAACCAATTGTATTACAAGGATATGGTGCTGGTAAATATCAAACTGCCAGTGGAGTATTAAATGATATTATTAAAATATCTAACTATATATATATATGACTATTATAAATAAAAAAGATTTCCCGTATCGAAATTTTATTAATGAATTTGAAAAATTTAGAATAACTCCTTTTAAAAAAAAAAAATTAAGACCATCTCCAAAAATATTTAATTTTGGTAAATGGTATTCTTTAAAACATTATTGGGCTGAATGGGCGCCCTGGTATGAAGATAATTGGAAAAACGAAAATGAATTTAAAATGCCACAAAAAGAACATTTATTCGAGTTAAAATTTAAAAAAAATTCTTTGACTAATTTACAAAATCCGAGTTTTGATAAAATTTTAGTGTTAAAAACAAAGAAAGATTTAATTCTGTTTTGTAAAAAATACATGATTAAAGAACCTGTATTTACAAATCGTTGGCAGGGAGCATGGATTGATTGGAATAAAGTTATAACTGATTTTGGTGGCATAGAAATACAAGTTCTTCTTAAGTCTTCTAAAATTATTTCTGGTAAATATACATCATGGACTTATATGTGGGATTGCCCAAGTGGTTGTATATGGAATGATAAAATTATCAATAAAGTTATTAAAATAATATAAAATTGAATAAAAAATTCATAAAAAAAACATAATTTGATTTATGAATATATTAAAATCTATCATCTCTCCATTGCCAAAAATAACAATGAAGAAAAATCTTCTTCAAATCTATTCCTAAAAATATGGGATATAATTTAATTAAATCAGTTATTGGAATAGGTTTGTTAAGTATATCATACACTCTTAGACAATGTGGATGGAGTTTTTTAATTATCTTGTGCTTTACATCTCTTATAACTTTATATAATGCTATCAATATTGGCAATCTTGTCCAAAAATATTCAAAAGAAGTAAATTATATTATCAATTATTCTACTCTTGGATATTTTACTTATGGAAAATATTTTTCGATATTTATTTCAATGTACTGTACTATTGAAATATATATGGTATCATTAGTTGTTGTAAATCTTCTTATTTGTAATTATTGGAAGTTATTTATACAAATGATGAGTTTAACTGGTGTTATTCTTGAAAATATGACTTCACTTATTTTACCACCAATATTAATATTAAAAGCCGATAATACATTAAATATTTATCACAAAATATTAAATATATTAATTATTATTTTTGGATTATCTATTATGATTTCAGGTATAATTATTGAAACGAGAAATTAATTTGAATCATTCGAGCCCCAGCTCGTTCAAAGCAATATCGGCTCTCTCTCTTGGACCCAAAACTTCTGGTTGTTGTCTCCGTCTCTCTATCTCAAGCTGTGCCTCTCTATCTCGCAGCGCATCATAAACTGATTGGCGTCTATCACCTAGATCGTCATAAGACTTTTTATTCTCTCGTTCCCATTGTTTTATGTCTGTAGCCACAGTCCAATCTTGAATTTCTTGTAATAAAGTGGCTTCGGTTTTTGGTTCCTTATTTTCGTTTAATCTTGCTTCTGTTTCCAATGCTTGAAGTTTCTCATCCCAACAAGCACCACAAAATTCATCATTACGATCCGAAAATTTATAAAATGGGTCTTCTGTCAGTTCTTTTTGTGCTGCTTCAGTATTTGCGTTTTTAGCTCTTTTTAAGAAATCTAATTTATTTATAAGTTTATACTCTTTGATTGGATGCTTGGATTGTTTTGCTTTTTTTTGAAATTCATTCAAAAAATCCGCAAATTGGCCATTTTTAATTCTATTAACTTGATATTTTTTATCCTTAATTATAATAGTCGGCCGCCATCCAAATTTATGTCCTAAAAGCTCATTCGCGAAAAATTTATTACCAAATTCACCATATTTCCTTTTTCTAGGTGAAATTAATATATTGTCATATGTGTTTACTAACTCCTTAAGGTCTTTTCCCCCACCTTTTTTCACACCTTTTTTGCTCTTTCCAGAAAGAGTTAAAAGAACATTTATTTTATTTATTTTTTTACCACCACGTTGTTTTCTTCTTTTTGTAGTTTTTTTTGTAGTTTTTTTTGTAGTTTTTACAATTTGTGGTAATCCACTTTTCAATTTTAAACCAGAATATCTATATCCTTTTTTTAATCTACCAGCATTACCTCCGGTTTGAATTATACCTGAATGTTTACGAGTTTGTGAAGTCAATTTATTAGGCATTATTATGTATTATATATTATACCAATATAATTAAATTAAATTAAATTAAATTAAATTAAATTAAATTAAATTAAATTATATTATTATTATTATTATAATTAAAATTATTGATAGCAATATAACTTCTCTTATTTTACCACCAATATTAATATTAAAAGCTGATAATACATTAAATATTTATCACAAAATATTAAATATATTAATTATCCATTATGATTTCAGGTATAATTCTTGAAATTTGAAATTTGAAATTTATTTCTTTATTACACATTTAACGATATGTGGTAATCCACTTTTCAATCTTTTTCCAGAAAATTTGTATCCTTTTCTCAATCTACCTTTATTGCCACCTATATGAACTATACCTCTATGTTTTCTTACTATTTTCTTTACTATTATTTTCTTCTTTTTTTAATCTTTTACGTTCTACTTCTGCTTTCTGCTTTCTGTCTGAATTTCTTTGATATGATCAAATAGTTGAACATTAGTTCTCAAATAGTTGAACATTAGTTCGGAACATGATTTTTGATTTGGTAAAAATGGGTATTCTACTTTATTACATTTTTTACCATTATACTCTTTTAAGTAGTTCGTTATATCTATTTTTTTTTGGTATCTTTGGTCTTTTAAGTTTGTTTGTGTGGATCTAGGTAATAAATATTCTCCATCTTTTCCTTTTCTTATTTCATCTGAAATATTCTTTTGTTGATGTTTTTTTAACTTATTTTCAATATTTAATAACTCTATAAAGAGTTCAAGTATTTGGCTGTTAGATTTCTTATCTTCTTTTATTATCAATTTTATCAATTTTTCACTCTTAATTTCAATCAATTTTTCTACTAATTTTGTTATATATTTTTTTTTTATATTTTTAATATTTTTAATATCTTTATCATGTAATAATGTTAAATTATTATAAATCTTTATTAAATTCTTTTCATTTTTAGTGTTTTCTATTTTTTTTAATAACTTTTTTTCTTTTTCTTTTTCTTCTTGTTTTTCTTGTTTTTCTTTCTTTTTCATTTTTTTTTTTAATCTTTCACGTACTTTTTCAATCGTTTTACTATTTAATTTTTCTTTTAACATTGCGTCTTGAAAGATGGTAAGTATTTTTTCTTCACCTTCTTTCTCTGATGATGGTTCTATAATAGTATATTTGTTTTTGTTGTTATCATCATCATATTCTGTTACGAATTTTTCTCCAACAATGTTTTTTTGTTTAGGTAGAATTTCATTGATTTCATACAACATATTTCCGATGACAACAGTATTCTTAACACCTGTTTTATAAAGATCATTTTGAAATAAACTTTTTTTTCTATTTGGTACTCCAGCGTAAATATAAATCTTGCCATTCTGGTTATAAACATCAGTAATTTCTTTTTGTACTCCCGTACCACCTCTTATATATTTTTTAAAAAGTCTTTTTTTTGTTAACATAATTTTTTTCACATTTTTTTTTGATTTACCTCCAATTTGTTTGATAGTTCGTTTTGTTATTTTACTTGGCATTATATTAATATAATATAATATAATATAATACAATATAATTTATATGTCATCATTAGAACTATTGAAAGCAATATAACTTCACTTATTTTACCACCAATATTAATATTAAAAGTTGATAATACATTAAATATTTATCACAAAATATTAAATATATTAATTATCTATTATGATTTCAGGTTCGAACTGTTTTTCGTATTCTTATTCAACTTTACGTATCAATAAAAATGAAAGAAAACGAAAGTAAATCAAAGCAAAATTAAAATTGAAACAATAATTATAATATTGATATTTTAAGTATGAAATTTAAAATATATATTTTTATTAAATAAATAGCTTACGAGAGCCAAGTTTGTTGTTTATATTTAAAATATATGTCGTTATACTTTTCAAACAATTAAATATCAGGGCAGGTTACGTGTCCTAAGACCTCTTAATGTTAATTAATTAATGTTAAGAAAGGTTAATGTAACGGTATAATTCTCGAATTTTAAAATTTATTTCTTTATTACACATTTAATAATTTGTGGTAATCCACTTTTCAATCTTTTTCCAGAAAATTTGTATCCTTTTCTCAATCTACCTTTATTGCCACCTATCTGAACTATACCTCTATGTTTTCTTACTATTTTCTTTACTAGTATTTTCTTTGGTTTCTTTGTTTTCTTTACTATTATTTTCTTCTTTTTGCCACCCCCTTTAAATTCGTAATTTTTTGTTGTAAGGATTTCAATAATTTCTTTTTGTTTATCGGTTATATTAAAAAGTTTCATATATTCATCCATAAACCATTTTACGATTTTACAGTCTTCATTAGACCATATTATTGACACACGCTCGTCTTCTCCATCTATATTTTTACGAGAAAAACTAACCTCCCATTTTTTGACGGACTTAAACATCTTCGCTAATGTTTCATACCTCTGATACAATTTTTCTAGCCCTTTTAAATTTGACTCCCTAAAATACTGATTTTGAAAATCAGTGATATAGAGTTCGTGTTCCTTATAATTTTGACTTTTTTCAAAATCAAAAAACATACATTCCAAATTCGACTTATTCATATTACACAAATGGTCAAAAAACCTTTTACTATCTACTTTATTAGAGTTCATAATCTTTTCCATACTACTCTTAATTTCGCGATGATCCTTCCCATAAAATAATAGTTTTCTTATAGGATTAGGAAAACTCTCAGACATAGAATATTCCATCGCCGATCCAAAATCAATTAATATCATTTTTTTTTTTCTAGTTTCTTTATTTACTACTTTGTGCATAATATTATTACCATGTAAATCCCCATGTATTATATTCATAGCATGTAATTTATCTACTAATTTAAAAGCTTCGTTCATAAAATTTAATATTTTGCTGAACTTTATAGGACTTTCATCTTCTTTAAAATCTTTTAAAGATTTATCGAAAATATTCCAAAATGTATCGCCCTCAATATATTCCATAATAACCAACTCACCTTTGTTACACTTTATTACAGGAGTTATAATCTTAGCTGTAATAGGATCCTTTGGGGATGAGTTGTATATCTTTTCTTGTATATTTACTTCGTCACTTAAATGTATTGTGTCCGCCACCTCGTCCGGCAGCGAGAGGTGGGGGAACTGATATTTTGCTATATATCCATTATAATTTTCTTTATTACATTCATTAACATCAGTATTACATAACATAAGAATTATACCATAGTCCGACACTTCACCGATTGTTTTTCCTGGTTGGTACCCGATTTCTTTCTCGATTTCTTTATGAAACATTTTTTGATTAAATAAACATGTCGCTGCGAGTCTAGCGGATTCTACTCCTGTGCTATACTCAATTTTACGATAATTTTTATATCTGTCTTTTAGTCCTTCAGTCGCCGCTTGAATGTAGTCATTTAGTACAGCCTTAATTTTTGGAATTTGTTCTCGTTCTCGTTCTGCCTCTGCCTTTGGCTCTGGCTCTGGCTCTGGCTCTGGCTCTGGCTCTGGCTCTGGCTCTGGCTCTGGCTCTGGCTCTACAACTTCTTCTGCTTCTCCTCTTCGTCTAACAAACGCATAATTATTGCTGTTCCAACTATTTGATATATTATTATTATTTTCTTCTTTTGTTTCTGTTTCATCTTCTTCTTTTGTTTCTGTTTCATCGTCTCCCTTCACCTCCGTGTTGTACTCCTGCATCATGCGGGGGAAGATGAGCCCCGGAGCCGGCTTCTTCTTCTGCTTTATTTGTGGAGGGGGTGTTGGTGATCCACGAGACCTCTCTGTTGCTAGTCCTGTACGTGCATTCTCAAGAAATTCTTCATTATTTTCTTTTTCTTTTCTCTCTAAATAAAATTTTTGTTGTAATTTTTCGTTTTTTTTTACAATAAATCCATAATATGTCATATTAATTTTTTTATCATCTATTAAAATACTTTTTTGAAATACGGAGGCATTTGTGGCTTGTGAATTAGATAATTTATCTGTATGTATTATAAAATTACGGATTTTGGGTTTTAAGTTATTATAAACAGATATTGTTGTTGAATTAAAATGTAAAATTTTTCCGTTTGCCTTTAAAATTTTATAAAATGCGTTTAAACCAATTTCATCTAATACAGATTGACGTCTTAGGTACCTATAAAATGCATATGGATAGTCTTTATTTTTTGGCGGTTTGTATATCATACAACCTGTTAAACATACAAAATCGTAATAATTTGTATGTTTATTTACAAATTTTTTAGTTTTTTCAGGATTACTACTACCAAAAGACATTTTAAAATATTTTTTTTTATTTCCTTTATCGTAAGATTTCTCTGGACCTATGAAATGATAATTAAATTTTTTTCTATTATCAAATAATTTTATATTTTCTTCAATATTTTTTTTATCTAATTTAAATGTTTTCAACCCATCATCTATATCATTACTACAAACTATTAAAACATTAATAAATTCTTCTTTTAATTGTCTTGTACGTGCATCCTTAAGTAATTTTTCATCTATTTTTTTTTTTTTCATTTCCCTTTTAAAAATATTAATTATTTCCTTTTCATTTTTTTTTCCCTTTTCTGTTTATATAATAGTATATTTTTTTTTTTTATAACCATATTTATAATAATATTTTAAGA
>Ga0310345_10001302_pt1 | contig 28466 bp, 32 predicted proteins | sample HC15DNA20500_MG_FD_204667 | JGI IMG/M metagenome (GOLD analysis project Ga0310345, IMG submission 204667) | Marine microbial communities from station ALOHA, North Pacific Subtropical Gyre - HC15-DNA-20-500_MG | ecosystem: Environmental > Aquatic > Marine > Oceanic | place: Pacific Ocean: North... | reverse complement strand
CAATTTAGAGTTATATGATAGTGAAGGAGATTTGGTTGATGTTAGTAGTATGTTAGCTAAACAAACAGCGGCATTACAACAGATTGAAAACATAGACGAAGATAATACAGTCAATCCATTTGATCAAGCTGAAACATTTCAAACAGAAGGCACTAGTTTACTGGATTTCACAGAAGATAATCCATTTGGAGAATTTTAATGGTTGGTACACCGTTTTATCATGGTACTATTAAGAAAGCAGTAACTGTTTTTGGTACTTTGTTTAATAATATCAGTATAGAACGAGAGGATTCTAGTTCTAATATTACTACTATTAAAGTTCCTATTCACTATGCACAGAAGGATAAGTTCAGACAAAGGTATCTAGCTACTCAAGCACAGTCTTATACTTCTGCGGAGGTTCAAGTCACAGCTCCTAGATTGGCATTCGAAAATACAGGTATTTCATATGATTCTACCAGAAAATTAAATAGTCTACAGAAAATAGTTACTGTTTCTGATGATGCGGATATGCATAAGAGACAGTTTATGAGAGTTCCGTATACCTTAGATTTTTCTCTGTATTTGTTTGTCGGAAAGGCAGAGGATGGGTATAAGATAATAGAGCAGATTGTTCCATATTTTACACCTGATTTAACGGTTAGTGTTAATGATGTTTTACCATATGACATGCCTATTGTGTTGGTAGATTTTGCCGCAGAGGATGGTTGGGAAGGTGATATGGATGCTAGACGTAGGATAGAATGGACATTTAATTTTACTTTACATACTTATTTTTATGGATTACAGACAGACGAAAAGAAAATTACCAAAGCTATTACACATTCATATTCAGAACAGGATTTAGAAAGTGAGATTCCTTATCTGGATGGTGTACCTAATATAGATGAAAATCCTGCTGTTACATCAGAAACTACAGAAGCTGGTACTACCATGACATATAGGATAGATTCATGAAAAACGAAAACTTAGATGAAATTTTTGATATTACAGAAGAAGTTACTGCAGAGATTGTAGAAGTAAATGAAACTCCGCCCGAAGTTGTAGAAAGAGCAGAAGATGTAAGTAAGGATTATCAGTATACTAGATCTAACTATTATGATTTGATCGAGAAAGGAACCAGTGCTATAGAATCTTCATTACAGATTGCTCAAGAAGGTCAACATCCAAGAGCATATGAGGTTACTGCACAACTATTGAAAAATGTAGGTGAATTGAATAAGGATTTGATGGAACTTCAATTGACAGTAGATAAGTTAAAAGGTACATCCAAGCCTACGAATGTTACAAATAATACAATGTTTGTGGGGTCTACCAAAGAATTACAACAGATGTTGAAGCAAAGACGACAGGAAAATGAGTGAAGTATATTTAGGAAATCCTAACCTTAAACGGAAAGGTGTTACAGTAGATTTTACGGCTGAACAGGTTGATGAATACTTAAAGTGTGCTGATGATCCTGTATATTTTATTAAGAATTATATTAAAATTGTTCATGTAGATAAAGGATTAGTAGATTTTGGATTGTGGGATTTTCAAGAGGAAATGATAGAAAAATTCCATGATAACAGATTTGTGATATGTAAGATGCCTCGTCAGACAGGAAAATCCACCACCATTATTGCATTTCTTTTACACTACGCACTATTCAATCAGGACACACGGATGGCTATTTTGGCCAATAAAGGTTCTACTGCGAGAGAGTTGATGTCAAGACTTCAACTAGCGTATGAACATTTACCCATGTGGTTACAACAAGGTGTTGTGGTTTGGAATAAGGGAGATATTGAATTAGAAAATGGGTCTAAAATTATTGCTTCTGCTACTTCATCTTCTGCAGTTCGGGGTAGTACCTATAATATTATATTTTTGGATGAATTTGCGTTTGTTCCTGCTAATATAGCAGATGAGTTTTTCAGATCTGTTTATCCTACTATTTCATCAGGGAATACGACAAAGGTTTTTATTGTTTCTACTCCTAACGGAATGAATCAATTTTACCGATTATGGACTGATGCAGAAGAAGGTAGAAACGACTATAAAACGGTTGATGTTCATTGGTCACAAGTTCCGGGCAGAGATGAGGAATGGAGAGATCAGACAATAAGAAATACTAGTGAGGATCAGTTTAGAGTAGAATTTGAAACTGAGTTTATTGGGTCATCTGACACATTGATTTCACCATCTAAATTGAGATCGTTAGCGTTTAGGAATCCAATACAACATAAGGATGGATATTCAATTTGGGAACATCCAAAACCTAATCATGATTATTTCATAGCAGCTGATGTGGCAAGAGGGGCTGGTAAGGATTATTCAGCATTTACGGTGGTTGATGTTACTCAGGCACCCTATAAGTTAGTCGCGAAATATAGAAGTAATGAAATTTCCCCTATTTTGTACCCAGATGTGATATATAAAGTTGCTCAATATTACAGAGAAGCAATGGTATTAGTAGAATGTAATGATATTGGTGGACAGGTAGCTGATTCATTATATCATGATTTTGAATATGAAAATATGATTAGTTCAACAGTCAAGGGAAGAAAAGGACAAATAGTATCTGCTGGTTTCGCTAAGAATACTAGTATAGGTCTAAGAACTACAGCACAGGTAAAACGTATAGGTTGTTCTACTCTCAAAGATTTGATTGAAGAAGATCAATTATTGATTCTCGATTTTGATACAATAGCTGAATTAACTTCATTTTGTGTGAGAGGAAAGAGTTATGCAGCGTCGGAAGGTTGTCATGATGATTTGGTGATGACATTAGTATTATTTGCGTGGTGTGCACAGCAACGATATTTCAAGGAATTGATGGATCAGGAGCTACGTGAACAGATGTATTATAATAAAATCAGAGAAATTGAAGAAGATTTAACGCCCTTTGGATTTATTACCACTGGATTGGAAAATGAATCGTTTACTGATTCAACGGGTCAACGATGGCAAGTGGTGGAATAATCATTTTTTATAAATAAACATAGAGATATAAACACTTAGGGTAGTTTAATTTTAAATCTTAACAGATAAGGAGAAAAAGAAAATGGCATTTCAAGTAAGTCCTGGCGTATCAGTATCGGAAGTAGATTTATCGACTACAATTCCAATTGCGTCAGTTTCAGATGCGGGATTTGCTGGATATTTCAGCAAAGGGCCCGTAGATAAGATAGTTAATATTGGATCAGAAAATGATTTAGTCAAAATTTTTGGTAAACCTGTTACAGGATCTAATGACAGTGATTGGTTGGCAATTTCTAGTTTTTTGGCTTATGGTGGTAACATTCAAGTAGTTAGGAATGCACCTTCAAATGCATTAAATTCATGTGATGCAAGTGGAACACCTGCATTGATAAAGAGTAAAGAGGATTTTGAAGTTGGTACTTATAGTGATATTACATTTGCGGCTAGAACTGCAGGTGATTGGGGTAATGATATAACGGTTGTTATTTTAGATTCAAGGCATGATGTAGATGCAGAGGGTAAACTATATAATGCACCAAAAATAGAAGATGCAGATACTACAGCTTGTCATATTATAATTGTAATTGGTGAGGTTAAACCAGAGAATGTTGTTGAAACATTTTATTGGTTAGACACAGCTAGTTCTAGTAAAGATGATAGTGGTAATAGTAATTATTATAAAAACATATTAAATGAGAAATCTGAGTATGTGTATACTGGTAGTGCTAATATAACAGTGGAAGACTTTGCTGGTGATGGGTATCAAACAGTTGCTCTTAGTAGTGGTGCAAATGGAGATGCTGTAACTAAAGACTATGAATTATTTGAAGATACAGAACAAGTAGATCTATCGTTGGTTATTAGTGGTGTTGATGGTGCAGCTGGTGCTATCGAATTGGCTACTGCCAGAAAAGATTGTGTAGCATTTGTTTCTCCAGAAAAGGGTGATGTTAATACTAATAGTGATCAGTCAACTAAATCTAGTGATGTTGTTACTTATAAAAATACTTTATCTCCGTTAAATTCCTATGGATTCATGGATTCTGGATGGAAAAAAATGTATGATAAATACAACGACACTTGGGTTAAAGTACCTTTGAATGGTGATATCGCGGGATTATGTGTATCTACAGATAATAATCGTGAGCCGTGGTACAGTCCAGCTGGATTTAATAGAGGTCAGATTAGAAATTGTGCTGGATTGTTGTTTGATCCAAATCAAACATCCAGAGATACTCTATACAAAAATAACGTTAATCCAGTATCATCTTTCCCAGGCGAAGGTTATGTTCTGTTTGGAGACAAAACATTACAAACAAAACCTAGTGCCTTTGATAGATTGAATGTTCGTAGATTGTTTATTGTAATAGAGAAAGCGATTTCAAGTGCATCAAAGTATTCGTTATTTGAATTTAATGATGAATTTACTAGGGGTCAATTCCGTTCTATGGTAGATCCATTTCTAAGAGATGTTAAAGCACGTAGAGGAATTTATGACTATTTACTAGTATGTGATGATTCAAATAATACACCAGAAGTTATTGATAGAAATGAATTTGTTGGAGATATTTTTGTTAAACCATCTCGTTCTATTAATTTCATTCAGTTGAATTTCGTTGCAGTTAAAACTGGTGTTAGTTTTTCAGAAATCGTAGGGGCAGTATAAGGAGTAAAATAAAATGGCATTTAGTATAGGAGATTTCAGACAAGCTTTAGAATATGGTGGTGCAAGAGCTAACTTATTTAAGGTTATAATTCCAGTTCCATCAGGATTGGCATTGGGTGGTCATCTTGGAACTGGTACTGGTAGTTCAAGCTATAAGTTTGGATTAAGTGCTAAAGCGACTACTATTCCACCTAGTACTATTGAACCAGTAGAAGTACCTTTCTACGGAAGGACTTTTAGAGTTCCTGGCGGTCGTACTTTTGATGATTGGGAAACAACAATTACTAATGATGAAGATTTTAAGGTTCGTGATTGGATGGAAGCGTGGTCTGATGCTATTAATGGTCATTCTACTAATCAAACCAATAATAACGCTTATTATGTGGAAGCTCAAATTGAACAATATGGTATGAGCGGAGAAGTGATTCGTAAATATGTTATGGTTAATGCATGGCCACACACGATTGGAGAAATTACATTGGATTGGTCTGAAAATGGTTCTATCCAAGAATTTCCAGTTACATGGGCATTTGATTGGTGGGAGTCTGTTGCATTGGAGACTACAACGTCTAGTAATTTAACAGCTGCAGGTGCTCATGAAACTTTTGTGGGTGCACCAACCGTATAGGTAAAAAATTATATGAATTTATTAGAAGCTTGGTCACAATGGCTACCAGAAAAATTATTGGGGTATAAGGTCGGTAAAGGCAAAAAAGACTTAGAAAGTTTTGCCCCACCGCCACCAGATGATGGTGCGGTAAATTTAGAAGTAGGTGGTGCTTATGGTACTTATCTTGACTTTGAGGGAACGATCCGAAATGAAGTTGAGTTAATAACCAAGTATCGTGAACTTGCCATACAACCAGAGTGTGAAGCTGCGATTGAAGATATTGTGAATGAAGCTATCGTTATGGATGGTTACAAAGTAGCAGTAGAATTAGAATTATCTGAAGCAAAACATTTATCTGATAAAATAAAAGAGAAAATCTACTTGGAATTTCAAGATGTTCTAAACATGATGAATTTTCAAGTAGACGCTCACGATATTTTCCGAAAATGGTATGTGGATGGTAAAACATATTTTCATATGATAGTAGATGAAAAAAATATAAAAAAAGGTATTCAAGAATTAAGATATATAGATCCTAGAAAAATTAGAAAAATTAGAGAAATTGTAAGAGAACAGAATGAAACCGGCGTAGATATGGTCAAGAAAACTGTAGAGTTTTATGTCTATGATGATGCTGGTATTCATGATCATACTCAGGCTGTTAGTGGAGTAAAGGTTACTCCTGATTCAATTGCAATGGCTACGTCTGGTTTGTATGATCATGCAAATGGTGCAATAGTCAGTTACTTACACAAAGCTATTAAACCTATGAATCAACTTAGAATGATGGAAGATGCACTTGTTATATATCGTATTGCACGTGCACCAGAACGTAGAATATTTTATATTGATGTTGGTAACTTACCCAAAGCTAAGGCAGAACAATACCTTAGAGATATGATGATTCAACATAAAAATAAGTTAGTCTATGATGCAGTTACGGGTGAAATTAAGGATGATAGGAAACATCTAAATATGATGGAAGATTATTGGTTGCCACGTAGAGAAGGTGGTCGGGGAACAGAAATTGACACACTTCCAGGCGGTCAGAATTTGGGTGAATTAGAAGATATTTCATATTTTCAAACTAAATTATATAAATCGTTGAATGTTCCGTCAAGTAGGCTAATGGAAGATAATAGTTTTAGTTTAGGTCGAGATTCTGAAGTTACACGGGATGAACTTAAATTTTCTAAGTTTATATTAAGACTTAGGAACAAATTTTTAGATCTGTTTGATACTATACTCAGAACACAATTGATTTTGAAAGGTATTATAGCCGAAGAAGAATGGCAACCCATTAAAGATAAAATGTTTTATAAGTGGGCTGAAGATTCTTACTATAGGGAAGTTAAAGCACAAGAAATTTTAGGAGAAAGATTGAGGTTGGCTTCAGAAGTAAGTGAGTTTACAGGAAAATTTTATTCGATTGATTATATTAGACGTGAAGTATTACAACAGACAGATGAAGAAATTAAACGACTTGATGGAGAGATGAAGAAAGAGCTTGATAAAGAAAGAGAATTAGCTGATCTTGGTAAAGGTGGAATGGGTGCAGAGCCAGGAATGGAGCCTGATGGTGGAGGAGATATGGCATGGCAATATGATCCAACATTAGAAGCTGGATATGATGCTAGTATGTCACCAGATAAAAGTAAGAAACCACCCAAAACAAAGAAAACAAAGAAAATGAATGAAATGGATCAACAAGAAGTAGATTCAGTTTTGAGAGAATTAGCGGATGATATAAAAAATACTGGTCATAATGGATCTGAACAATTAGATAATTTTGATTTTGATTTATACGAAGGTGATAATGATAATGGTCAGAAAGAGGATATAGAGATAGTCATATGAATCAAACAGATGTAGCAATTTCTCATGTTAAAATTGCCAAAACTCTAATCTCTTATACTAATACACAGATAGAAAAATTAGAAGAACGACTTTTGAACGCCTTAGAAACGGTAGTTACTAAATCTCGAAATTTATATGAAAATAGATTTATAGAGTTTCAAGGTGATCAGGGTATTCAAGGTGATCAGGGTATTCAAGGAAAAACTGGAAATGAAGGAGAGCAGGGTTTGCAGGGCGGAAAGGGTATTCAAGGGGCAATGGGATTACAAGGGCCACAAGGTGAACCAGGGCCACTTTTATTTGAAGATTTTACTCTTGAACAGTTAGAGACTATAAGAGGATTCGACGGAGAAAAGGGTGATCCATTTCAGTTTGAAGATTTTACATCTACTGAATTGATGTCATTAAGAGGCCCTAAGGGTGAGCAAGGAATTATTGGAGAACAGGGAGAACAGGGAACTATTGGGCCACAGGGTAATATTGGAGAGAAGGGAGAAACAGGTAAAGATTTTGTTTTTGATGATTTTACTTCTGAACAATTATTTAGAATGAGAGGCCCACAAGGTGATCAAGGTAGTATTGGAGAAAAGGGCGAAAAGGGTGATGTGGGAAATTTGTCTGATATGACAGACGACGAAGTTGAATTTATTAAGGAAGCTATTGGTGAGGTCATAACTCCTGATTCTTTATCTAAAATTTTAGGAGAATTTAGAAATGATATTACTACTAAATTGTCTAACATGGTTATGAAAGATGTAATTTCAACACATTCTGGTGGCGGGGAAGTAGATTTTGTTAATTTAGATGATATTTCAGAACAAATAGAAAAAATTACTACTACTTCTAGTGTTAGTATTATGTATGATCCAGTTGAAAAGACATTGGTTTTTGAAAATCCAGCAGATGGTGGAGAATTTTAAGGGGAAATTATGGAAAACGAAAAAAATTACACAATTGAGGATATTATAACATCAATCAAGAATAAAGAGCCAATCGAAGTAGAGAAGGCCTTTTCTGATGTGTTATCTACTAAACTCAAAACTAGTTTAGATACTAGGAAACAAGAACTTGCTAAATCTGTGTTTAGTCCAGAATTGGAGATAGATTCGGGTGATAGTGTTGAAGCTGAATCTGGTGATGCAGTAGAGGAAGAAGCTGACTTTTTAGAGAAGGTTGAGACGAAGCGAAGGCGAAAAGGGAAAGAAGGTAGTGACGCTCGTAAGAAAGCTCAAAAAGATTACAAGAAAATGCCAGCATCTAAAAAGAAGAAAAGAGCAGCTAAAGCAAAGAAAGTTGCCAAGAAAAACAAAGGTAAAAATACTGTAAAGATGGTTGGAAATTTTGATCCATCAGAGGAGCTAGACTATGGCGATGACGAAGATATTTGAACAACTTCAGTCAGGTGGAACTGCATGTTTTTTAATAGTTAATGGTGATACTATTGATATTGGTACTGGTGAAAACGCAGATTTAACTGATGCTGCAGGTGATACTCAATCTGTATCTATTACAAAATTGCATTGGAGTGGTACGGTATCAATAACAGATGGAGCTGTTACTATTCCATTAACAGGAAATGGTGCTTGGTGTCAGTTTAATGGGTGGACTCCTGTTGAATGTGACAGTGATATTGTAGTTACTGGTGCTGGAACGTTGTTTATAGAAATCAAAAAACGTGCTGGATATGAGCATAGAAATGATTATTCTAACGCTGCAATTTAAGGAGAAGATATAATGAAACTTATTACAGAACAAGTGAATGACTTATCCTTTGTTACAGAAGAAATAGGTGGTAAAAAATCACTTTTTGTTGAGGGTGTATTTCTTCAAGCAGATGTTAAGAATAAAAATGGTAGAATGTATCCAAAGGAAATTTTACAACGTGAAGTAAAACGTTATAACGAACAGTATATCAAAACAAAACGTGCTTTTGGTGAATTAGGTCATCCTGATGGCCCAGTTATCAATTTAGAACGGGTTTCTCATATGATAACTAATTTAAAAGAAGATGGTAAGGATTTTGTTGGTAAAGCTAAAGTTATGACATCTACTCCATACGGAAAAATAGTTGAATCACTTCTTGAAGAAGGTGCTACACTAGGTGTATCTTCTCGCGGTATGGGAACACTTAAAAAGGAAAAGGGTGCTAATGTAGTACAGGATGATTTTTATCTTGCTACGGCAGCTGATATTGTTGCAGATCCTTCTGCTCCTAATGCGTTTGTTGAAGGAATAATGGAAGGGAAAGAATGGATATATCAGGATGGTGTTTTTAAGGAAGAAACGTTAGAAAGATTCAAGAAAAAAGTTGAGAATACAAGCAGATTTAGTAAAGACAGAGAAAAGATTATTTTGGAATCGTTCAAAGAATTTTTGTCAGAAATCTAAATTTTTATAAATACATAGTAAATAAGGAGAACGAAAAATGGAAGCTCTCGAAAAAGAAATTCAAGCAATCATTGATTCGGATGAAGTAACGGAAGAAGCTTCTGCTGATGATACAGAGGAATCCATTGATGAAGCATATAAGACCAAAGATGAGGTCAAAGCTGAAGTCGATGAATTACTCAGTACAATGAAACGTAGTGATTTAGTTGACGCTAAAACTAAATTAACTCCAGAGGAAGATGAAGAAATTACAGAAGAACCTGATGATGATACAGTTGGCGGTGAAGATGAAAAAGACGAAGCCGACGTAGAACCAGAAGGTGATTTTGAAGATTTAGCCACTGCCTTAGCTGGTTTGGAAGAAGATGAAAAAGGTATTATGGCAGCTATTGATGACGTAATGGATGACGATTATAAAGAACCAACAGACGAAGATGACGATGAATGGACAGAACAAGATGATGAAATCGTTGATGAGGTTACAAAAATCGTAGAAAAGGTTGTCAAGAAAAAGAAACGTAAAGGAGCTGAGGGTAAAAAATCTCGTAAAGCTGCAAAAGCGTATTACAAGAAAAACAAAAAACGTATTCAGAAATTGGCTAAGATGGCCGCTAAGAAACGTAAAGGGAAAAAGAAAGCTACTGTCAAATTGTCACATTTTGATCCAACCTTGAATAAAGAAGAAGTTGATGTTCATGTTGAAGCATTGTTGGAAGGTGAAGGCCTTTCTGACGATTTCAAAGAAAAAGCTTCTATTATTTTTGAAGGTGCTGTTAATTCTAAAGTTGATGCAACTATTGAAAATTTGAAAGAACAATTTGATACTCAACTAGAACAAGCGTCAGAACAGGTTCAGGATGAATTGGCTACTAAAGTCGATACATATTTGAATTATGTTGTTGAGCAATGGCTAGAAGATAATAAATTGGCAGTAGAGAAGGGTCTTAGGACAGAATTGACTGAAGATTTCATTGGTGGAATGAAAACACTATTTGAACAGCATTATATTGACGTTCCAGAAACCAAAATTGATATTTTTGACGATCTATCAGAACGTGTGGAAGAACTTGAAGATAAATTGAATGCAGAAATCGACAAGAATATTCAGTTAGAAGAAAAATTAAGTCAGTCTGAGAAGGAAGGCATTATTGAAGAAAGTGCCCAAGATTTATCAGAAATTCAAACCGAAAAACTAAAAGAATTGGCCGGAGTCGTTGACTTCACAACATCACAAGAGTTTTCAGATAAGGTTCAGATGATTAAAGAAAATTATTTCCCGAATACATCAGAACCGAAATCCAAACCAGTAGATGCACCAGAGTACGTTGGTAAGGGTGGATCAATGGATCGTTATACTCAGATGTTGACTAGGTCTATCAAGTAAGTTATTTTTAAATAAAGGAGAAAAGAAAATGTACTTAGCAGAAAATTTAATCGAAAAGTGGGGGCCGGTACTCGACCATGAGTCACTACCCAAAATTAAAGACCACTATAAGAGAACACTAACAGCCGTTCTATTGGAAAACCAAGAGAAAGCTATTAGAGAAGAACGATCAGCTCAAGCTGGATTTTTAACCGAAGTAGGAGCTCCTACTACTGGTACAGGTGGTGCAGGATATGCAGATACATCTAATGCCGGTTTTAGTGGTGGAGCTAATAGTCCAGTCGCAGGTTATGATCCAATTATGATTAGTTTGGTTCGTAGAGCCGTTCCGCAACTTATCGCTTATGATATTTGTGGTGTTCAACCAATGACAGGGCCAACAGGTCTTATCTTTGCAATGAAATCAACTTACACTAATCAAGGTACTGCATCTAGTACTGCTGATGAAGCTCTCTGGAATGAAGCACGTACGACTCATTCGAGTGATGGTACAGATGGTGGTGCTACTGGCGCCGATAATGCTGAACAAGATCCTTTTGCAATTGCAAGTGGTACTCAAGGTCAAGCTGATGGTGAAGATGACGCTACATATGAAACACGATCTACATATGATGTAGGTGGTGATGGAATGAGTACGGTTGACGGGGAACAACTTGGTGGTGCGGCTGGTAATCAATTCCGTGAAATGTCATTCAGTATTGATAAAACATCTGTGACTGCAAAGTCACGTGCTCTCAAAGCTGAATACACAACGGAACTCGCACAAGACTTGAAAGCAGTTCATGGTCTTGATGCTGAAACAGAATTGGCAAATATTCTCTCAACGGAAATCTTGGCTGAAATCAACCGAGAAATTATCCGTCTAGTTAATGTTGTTGCCAAACGTGGTGCACAAGTTAATACAGCTTCAGCTGGTACTTTTGACCTAGATAAAGATTCTAATGGTCGTTGGTCAGTTGAAAAGTTCAAAGGACTATTGTTCCAAATTGAACGTGATGCTAACACAATTGCTATTGATACTCGTCGTGGTCGTGGAAATATGATTATTACAAGTCCTGACATTGCTAGTGCTCTTTCAATGGCTGGTGTCTTGGATTATAATCCAGCTATCCAAAATACAATTGACTCTGATGTCGCAACCAGTTCTTTTGCTGGTGTGTTGAATGGTAAATATCAAGTCTATGTAGATCCATATTTTATTAATCCAGATGGTGTTCAGGCTTCTGAATATTACACAATGGGTTATAAAGGTTCTTCTCCATATGACGCTGGTCTGTTCTATTGTCCGTATGTTCCTCTCCAAATGGTTAGGGCTACTGGTGAAGATACATTCCAACCGAAAATCGGGTTTAAAACTCGTTATGGTATCGTAGCTAATCCGTTTACATCAATTACTCGCGATGACAACGTTTACTATCGTAAAGTTAAAGTCGATAACCTAATGTAAATAATTGTTCTACCTTAGGGCAAAAAACACCCGCGCGCGGGTGAATATGAAGGGCCTCTCTTTGGGGGCCCTTTTTTATTGTATAAATATAGGTATGGGAGGATATTATGGCATTACAACAGAATCAACCAGAAAATTACAATATACTTTCACCAATTTCCTATAGATTGATAATAGAAAAATTTCCATTACTTACTTTTTGGTGTCAAACAGCTAATATTCCAGGCATTTCTACTACCGAAGGAGTACATTCTACTCCGTTTAGAGAAATACCCGTAATAGGGGAAAAGATAGAATTTGAGACTCTAGATGTAACAATGATAGTAGATGAAGATTTAGCCAATTTCAAGGAAATCATGAATTGGATGACAGGATTTGCACCTGTACACGATAAAAAAGAACATACAGAATACCTAAATACACAATACACAACTTCAACAACAACAGATTATCAGAATTATCTATCAGATGCTATATTACACGTATTAACTAATAGTAAAGGTCATAACAAAGAAATAATTTTCCATGATATTTTCCCTACTTCTCTTGGTGCTATAGCATTTGACAGTACAGGTGAAGTTGATCCAATAACCACAGATGTTTCATTTCAAATAAAGGATTATGTAATTGATGGATAGACTAGATAAGATAAATGATGAAATACAGAAAGATATGTCATTAGCCCGTGATTTGGATGTTTTGAAGGAAGCCAGTCTTAATATTCCATACCTACATCACAAATATTTAGTAAAATACCAAGAACAAAAAGGAATAGTGTCTCTAATGGGAGCTAGGAAAGCTCAAAGATACCATGATGCAATGATGTATTATTCTGGTAAAGCTGATCCTGATATATATCAAGAAAAACCATTAGATCATACCATCCTTAAATCAGACCTAGAAACTTGGATCAAAATTGATGAAAATTATGTACACGCGTGTCATCAACTCGTACATGCGGAAGCACTCTTAGATCTATATAAGAGAACTGTTGATCGTATTCCTAACCATTCGTTTTATATACAAAATTATATTGATATGTTGAAGTTTGAAAATGGTGAACGCTGATACCATTAGAGTCCATAAGAAGGACGAAGTTTATAATCTTATAGAATGTGAGCCTGGAATTGCTCAGGAATTAGTTGATTTTTTCACTTTTGAGGTTCCTGGCTTTCGGTATATGCCTGCATATAGAAGTAAACAATGGGATGGTAAAATTAGACTTTTTAATCAATGGAAGTCTGAATTATATTCTGGTCTGTTACATCATCTGATGGAGTTTGCTGGTGATAGAAAATACCATTTGGAATGCGATAGTGATCTCCAATCATTTCAATTAGACTATTCCACCACAGAAAAACTTATAGATAAATTTTCTATTCCTTTAGAGGTTAGAGATTACCAAATAGACGCAGTCAAGGTAGCATTATCCGATAAAAGGACAATATTACTTAGCCCCACTGCATCTGGGAAATCTTTGATTATCTATTCTCTGGTTAGATCATATCAAGATATGAACAATATGCAGACTTTGATCGTAGTTCCTACCACTACTCTGGTCGAACAAATGTTCAAAGATTTTGATGATTATGCTTCTGATGTTCATTGGACTTCTGAAGATAATTGTCATTTGATCTATTCTGGTAAAGAAAAGGATACGAACAAGCCCATCATCATATCCACTTGGCAATCCATCCACAGACTCCCAAAATCATTTTTCGCTAATATCGGTATGGTGATCGGAGATGAAGCTCATAATTTCAAGGCTAAATCACTAACCTCTATCATGACTAAATTAGTCAATTGTGAATATCGTATCGGTACTACAGGCACTTTAGATGGTACTCAAACCCATAAATTAGTACTAGAAGGTCTGTTCGGCCCTGTATACAATGTTATCACTACTAAGAAGCTTATGGAGGAAGATTATCTAGCTAATCTCTCTATACACTGTATAGTTTTGAAGCATGCTGAACAGATTAGTAAAATAGTCAAGGAAATGGACTATCCAGGCGAAATTGATTATTTAGTCAGAAATGAGGATAGAAATCAATTTATCGTTGATCTGGTAGAAGAATTAAGAGGCAATACTCTGGTATTGTATCAACTGGTTGAAAAACATGGTGAGATTTTATACGAAATGATAAAAGACAATTCTGACAAAAATGTGAAATTTATACATGGGGGAATATCTACCGATGAAAGAGAAACTATACGGATGGATACAGAGAAAAGTGAATCAACCATTCTGGTTGCTAGTTATGGAACTTATTCTACCGGCATTAATATTAGGAATTTGCATAATGTTGTATTTTCTAGTCCATCTAAATCTAGGATCAGAAATCTCCAGTCTATTGGTAGAGCCTTGCGAAGAACCGATGAAAAATCTACTGCTCGTCTGTTTGACATAGCGGATGATCTCTCTGTGAAAAACTATCAGAATTATACATTGAAACACTTCATTGAGCGAATGGGAATTTATGACAGCGAGCGTTTTGATTACGACATATCTAAAATTAATATTTGATAGACCTAAACCTTTTCTGAGCAGCTTCGTCTAATACAGTGTACGTTTTATTAAAAGGATAAAAAATAATATGGCAACTAAACAACATTATGTGAATAATAAGAAATTCTATACTGAAATGGTTAAAATGAAGGAAGATTATCAGACAAAGGATGAATACAGAATAAGTGACTATATAGGTCAATGTTTTATGGATATTGCTAAGGGATTAAGTAATAGGCCTAATTTCATAAATTACACGTTTAAGGATGATATGATTTTTGATGGGATAGAAAATTGTGTCAGGTATTGTCATAATTTCAATCCTGAAAAATCTAAAAATCCATTTTCATATTTTACTCAAATAATATATTATGCATTCTTACGGAGAATTGAAAAAGAGAAAAAACAGTCGTATATAAAGTATAAAATGACGGAAATTACCAGAGTGGAAGAATTAGTTGATTCTGATGGTAATATAAACATAGAAAAAAGTTATAATGTATACCAACATGATTTTTCAAGTTTTGATGATTTTGAAAAAAAGAGATTGCCTACCAGAAAAGAAAAGACTGGAAAATTGGAGGAGTTTATGATATGAGGCTTACTGATAAAATACCTACACCTAAAGCAGTTGAAATACTGATACAGTCTGTATTGGATGGTACTAAATCTGTGGATCAGAGAATAGAGGATGCAACATACTTAACTGTGATTCAGAGTAGAATAGATAAGGTATTGAATACTTTTCAACAGGAATATGAAGATTATATTAGATTTATGATGAAAAAGGAAAAAGATGAAAATAGCCCTTATAACTGATACTCATTTTGGAGCTAGGAATGAAAATTCAGCTCTAATTAAACACACAACTAATTTCTTCGCAGATACATTTTGGCCTTATATAGATAAACATGACATCGAATCCATTATTCACTTGGGTGATTTGGTAGATAAGAGGAAATCAATCAACTTTCTAACCTTGAGCAATCTAAGAAAAAGTTTTATAGAACCTATTTTTGAAAGACGTATAGATACTCGTATAATAGTTGGCAATCATGATATGTATTATAAAAATACTAATCAGGTCAATTCTGTCAATGAATTATATGGAGAGGCTCCGTTTATCTTTGTGCATGATGTAGTAAACACATTTTTATTTGATGATTTGAATATTTGTCTTGTTCCTTGGCTATGCCCAGAAAATGAGGATGAAACCTTCATACATTTGGAGAAAACTGATGCTCAGGTGGTAATGGGTCATTTAGCATTAAATGGATTTACTATGCATCGAGGAATGGTTTGTGAGCAGGGATATGACACTGAGGATTTTAAAAAATTTGATCAGGTATTTTCTGGACATTTCCACCATAAAAATGGTAACGGTCATATAGAGTATTTGGGATCGCCTTATCAGCTGATGTGGTCTGATTATGATACTCCGCGAGGATTTCATATTTATGATACAGAAACCAGAGAAATTGAATTCATTGCTAATCCAGTAGATATTTTTGAGAGAATAGTCTATTCAGATGATAAGAATAATTCCTTTGAAAATTTAGAAGATAAATTCGTCAAGGTGATTGTAGAGAAGAAGGAAAATCCATATCGCCTAGAGCAGTTTATTGATAGTATTTACAAGGATAATCCATATTCAGTAACGATTGTGGACGAATCACTTGATTTTTCTGATACAGAAGATATAGTAGATGAAGCTGAGGATACATTGACTATTTTAGGTAAGTATGTTGACGGCATTGATACTAATGTGGACAAGGCTAAATTGATGTCTGTACTGAGAGAACTTTATACGGAGTCATTGGAGCTTATATGATATATTTTGAGAATTTAGGATGGAAAAATTTCTTATCAACAGGTAGGGAATGGACTAATCTGGATTTAAGTCAGAATCCAGCAACATTGATTATAGGGGAAAATGGTTCAGGAAAGTCCACCATGTTAGATGCACTTACTTTTGCTTTGTATGGTAGACCTTTCCGAAAAATCAACAAGCCTCAGTTAGTCAATTCTGTTAATAAGAGAGATTGTGTGGTTCAAGTAGAATTTAGAGTTGGGGGTACTCTTTATACTGTTCGTCGGGGTATGAATCCGTCATTGTTTGAGATTTATGTACGTGGTAAATTATTAGATCAAGATGCTAAGATGAGGGATTATCAGGAGCGATTGGAGAAGAATATTCTCAAAATCAACTATAAATCTTTTACTCAGATTATTGTATTGGGGTCTAGTACATTCTTACCTTTTATGAAGTTGAATCCTGCTCATCGTAGAGAAGTGATTGAAGATTTGTTAGAGATTGAAGTATTTTCTTTGATGAATAATCTGCTTCGGGTAAGAATGGCTGAGAATCAATCGCTACTTTCTGAAAATAATATAGCTTCTACACTGGTGCAGGAAAAAATTTCCCTGCAGGAAAAATATATTCGTGAGGTAGAAGAAATCAAAAATGACAAGATTGTAGAAACGGAAAAAAGTTTAGAGGAAAATCGTAAGAAGTTAGTTGCTAATGAGTCTAGGGTAAAGGATTTGTTAGAGGATCAGGATATGTTACAGACTTTCTTGGAAGAAAGAGCTCAGATGATTACTGATTACAATATGTTTCAGGGCCTTAAAACCAAGATTGACGATAGAGTTCGCAAGATAAAAGATGAAGTTTCGTCATATAGGGATATGGGTATCTGTGGAGTATGTAAGCAAGAAGTGAGTGATGATCATAAACATGAAATTATAAATGAGAAATCTGCAGAAATATTAGAATGTGAGGAAGGTGTTATTCAGCTAGATGATACTTTATCAGCTATCAAAGAGTCGATAGAGGAATTTGACAAGTATAAGGAATTGTCTGACGCTGTAGATGAGGAAGTAAAAAAGTTGGATAATGAATCAGATTCCGTTAGAAAGTATATTGATATGCTGATTCGTGATATTGAATATTTGGGTAAGGTTCGGAATAGAGCGGGTCAGGATCAGGAGAAGCTTCAAGGGTATCGGGGCCAATTGATGGCCCGTGATAGTGAATTGTTTGAATTGAGGGATTCTAAACAGTACTTGAACGTTGCTTCTGATATGTTGAAGGATACTGGAATCAAGACTTTGATTGTAAAGCAGTATTTACCTATTATGAACAAGCTAATCAATAAGTATCTGACAGATATGGATTCCTATTTTGATTTTCACTTAGATGAGAGTTTTAATGAGGTGATTAGAGCTAATTTTAGAGATACCTTTACCTATGATTCATTCAGTGAAGGTGAGAAAATGAGGATAGATTTAGCTTTATTATTCACCTGGCGTGCTATCGCGAAGATGAAAAATAGTGCTAATACTAACCTGTTGATCTTGGATGAGGTTTTTGACAGCTCTCTGGATACTAATGGAACAGAGGAATTTTTGAAGATTCTGCAAGGTATGGGATCTAGTAATGTGTTTATCATATCTCATAAAGGTGATACCTTGAACGAGAAGTTTGATGATGTAATAAAATTTGAAAAAGTGAAGAATTTTAGCAAGGTGGTGTGATAATGAATAAAACGATGAGGGCACAGGAGAGTAGAGAATTTTTACAAGAAAAATTAGATTTTATAGATACAATTATGTCTAGGCCGTATAGTCGGATGGATGCGAAGCAATGGAGAGGAATATTTCATACTTTTATTGATAGAAGAAATTCTTTAAAATCATCTGAACAAAAAGTATTGGGTCATCATAGATGGAGATGGAAACAGAGGTATGATAACTCTCATATTTGGAAGGGTGTTAGAGAAAACTTTCTTTTATCTGTGGATAATGTTTGTTATAAATGTGATGGTGTTGCTATACAGGTACATCATCTATCATATGATAGAGTTGGTGGAAAAGAAATTCCAGAAGATTTAATGGCAGTATGTATACCATGTCATGGTAGAGAACATGGATATTAATTTAAAAAAGTGAAATTAACCTTGACTTTGCCTAGGTATAAATGGTATAATATAGTATTATCAACAATTGAGAGAAAGGATTGAGTTATGAAGCGAACAAGGATTAGAGAAATTTTTTCTTTAAAAGACCTAAACCTTTTGGCGTGGGAAACGTCTAATATAGTATAAGAAGGACATTTGAACTTTTCTATAAACCAGATCAGGTTTTACACTTGATCGTAATAGTTACAAAAAATACTTTAAGAGGTATTCACGTTGACATTTCAAATTGAAGAATGTTCGATAACAGAATTAAGTTTAGATAATTTTATTTCAGATCCGTTGAACCGTGTTCCAACACCTATACCAGAGGTATGTTTTAAAAAATATGGTGCTGAACAGATTAGAATTGAGGGTAATGGTGGAATAAAATTTAACAGCTCTATAGCGTCTCAATCGAATGATAAGGGTTTGGTGGACACGTCACCAAATAAACCGCCGGTATTAGTTTATACTGTGAAACATAATGGTAAGGCATATGTTATAATCGGTAACGATGAAGATATTCCTGATATGTTTCCTTCTATGATACGGTATGAAGCTAAAAAGGAGCTTGTGAGGTTAGCAGGTGGCCCTGATACGGAGATCTGGTATCACCCGTATAAATCAAGTGGAAAATATGAAAAGGTTAATTCTGTTTCGTTAGATATAATCGACAGGGTTAATGTTAGCAGACCAGCACAGGAGCCATGGGGATGTGAATGGATACATCCAATAGATGATGGTTCTTCTGTTGTCCGTGTTAAAGAAACCACTATATGGAGTAGTAATGGTAAGCCTCGCAAAAACGAAACTTTAGTTTTTGTATCTCCGAAGAAAGTTATCAAGTTTGTTGGTGGTAAGGTAATAGGTTTTAGAGTCGCTTAGTCTGATAGATCACATATGTATAATAACTATACGTTAGCAGACGTGAAAGAATCTGCTGAAAGGAAACTTTTCACAGTATTTTCAACCTTCGCAGGTGGTGGTGGAAGCTCCACCGGCTATAAATTAGCCGGTGGAGATGTCCGCGGAGTATTGGAATTTCAAAAAGTCGGTATTAGAACCTATCTACAGAATTATCCCAAAACCAAATTTTTCTGTAAGGATATTCGTAATGTAACAGGTCAACAAGTATTGGATCGGTTGAGAATGCAACCAGAAGAATTGGATATTTTTGATGGTTCACCACCGTGCCCTCCCTTTTCGATGTCTGGCTCTAAACGTAAGGGCTGGAATAAAACCAAAACTGTATACGGAAAGAAGCAGACTAACATAGAAGATTTGTCATTTGATATGGCTAGATTGGTTGGAGTAGTTCGCCCTAAAATAGTTATATATGAAAATGTCAAAGGGTTGACTATGGAATATGCTGCAGATCATTTTAAGAAAATTGTTAATGCATTTGAGGAACATGGTTATCAAAGTGTAAATCAAGTCTTGAATGCTAATAATTATGGAGTTCCACAAGGTAGGGAACGGGTATTCATGATCGGGGTTAGGGATGATATATTACCTCATGGATTAGCATTAAGTTGGGCTTTTCCTACTCCTACAGAGAGTAGACCTACTATGAGAGATGCTATTGGTGATATGATGGAAGATGATGAAAATTTAAAAGAACACGAAGAAATAATGGAGGCGATGAAGAAACAGAAAAGATGGGAGTACTTTAAAACAATGCCGTTAGATGTTAAAAAATACGTTTCCTATGGAGACTATAATCCAAAAGGTTCTGGTTTTCAAGCACGTAGGGTGCCTTGGGATAAACCATCACATACATTAACCGAAAGAGGTTTACAGTTAGGTACTTGTGCACATTTACATCCTGGCGAACATCGTGGTTTTACTCCGTTGGAAGCTAGGAGAATAATGTCATTACCATCTGATTATCATTTGGATGGTAATATAAACGAAAGATTAGCTAGAATTGGATTAATGGTAGCTCCATTACAGATGAAAGCTTTAGCAGAAAATGTTTATAGGGAGTATTTGAGTTAATGCGTGAAGAGAAATTTCCAGAATTGATGTCGTTTGAGAAATCAAAAGAATTACTTGGTGAATGGCCAGATCCTAGTCATATAAAACACTGGATAGAATCTGACGAAGATGTCGTAATCTATAAAGATGTAGGAAGTTTGTTTGATAATCCTATTTTAGGTGGTCTTAAAAAGAGAGTATATCAAGATCAGAGTGGTGGTAAGTATGATGAAATAAAGGATTGCCTTCTCAGTATTGATGAAACGACTACCATGAGGGCTAATTGTGCCGGCCCTATTGATACAGAAGAATTGGACAAACAAGGTATTAAATATGAATTACGAACCAAAAATTCATATAAGACATTAGATTCCAAGGGTAAAATTAGTATGATTGCTCACGGAAATCCTATTCATTCTGTGATGATGGGTTATAAACGTGGTCGATTTACAGGTAAGATTGATAAATCTGGTTGGAGTAAACATAATCCAGAGAAAAATGAAATATTAAGTCAGATTCCACAGATTAATGATATAGGGTATAGAGAATTGGCACCTACCTATTACGAAGCACAAAAAAACTTTGCTGAAACTTCTGTAGAAGAAGAATATCGTATTGCGGGTGGAATTTACACCACATTATCGGCAAATAAATACAATCAAGGTGGCTCACCGGCGATGTCTTATCATATAGATTCAGGTGATCTACCAGAAGGGTTGACCACTATTGCAAATTTTCATGATGGTGATGTAAAAACATATTTTGTGTTACCTAGATTTGGAGTAGCTATAGCTCGTGGTGATGGTGATGTATTCATTGGAGATAGTGGAGAAGTTCATGGAATTATTGAAGTTGAAGGATCTGGAACTTCTATGAATTGTGTATGTTATTGTGACACAAGATTGGCTACTTTGGGTAATAGGGGGAAACCTGAAAAATTAATTGGTAAACAGGCTAGAGAAGATGAAAAATCTGGTAGTCTGGAAGGACTTTGGGTATAATGGTTAATTTGAAGAATATTTACGCTATGGAAAATCTGCGTATTTGTTTTGATTTAGACAATACGTTGGTTACGTTTCCAAAAGTAGATGGTGATTATAGTACAGTAGAACCGATACAGGATAATATAGACGCTGTTAAATTTTTGTATAATATGGGTCATTATATAATCATTTATACAGCTCGTAGAATGAGAACTCATGATGGTGATGTAGAAAAGGTTATAGCAGATATTGGAGAAATAACTGAAGCAAAAATAAAGGAATTTGGAATTCCTTATCATGAATTGATTTATGGTAAACCGTATGCACACTATTATATTGATGATTTATCTTTAAATCCTTATGAAATTGATATTAGTGCTGAATTGGGGTTGGATGTAGTTCAGCCTAGAAAATTCAATAATATAGTATATGAGAATGGTAAGGTCATAAAATCTGCTATTGGAGATTCTGCTAGAAAATCGTTGGAAGGTGAAAAGTATTGGTACGAAACCATACCAGAAGGACTGGAAGATTTATTTCCTAATTTTTTATCATCTGAAAATGGTACGATAGAAATAGAGAAAATAAAAGGCACAACATTTACTCATTTGTTGTTGGACGATGTTTTAACTGATAATCATTTTTTTATTTTATTGGAAGCTATCGAAAGAATACATGGTACTAGGGATAATGATATATATCAGGGAGGCCCTAGTATATATCATAATTACAATAAGAAAGTAATAGATAGATTTATGGGGTATGATTATTCTAGGTTTAGGGATAGTACAGATGTATGTAGAAAAATAATCAATAAAGTTAAGGAATATGAATCAGCTGATTTAGGTCTTAGAGCAATAATACATGGTGATCCAGTTTTTAGTAATGTTCTATTAACATCTAATACAACTATTAAGCTTATAGATATGAGAGGTGAAATTGGTGGTCGTTTAACAAAAGTAGGTGATATATTTTATGATTATGCTAAAATTTATCAATCATTGGTTGGATATGATCGTATTTTGGTACAGAATCAAGCACCTCGTTTAGTTGATCAATCTCTATTGAAAAATGTGTTTGAGGAAATTTTTATATCAAAATTTGGAATTGATATGTTAGAGTATTTGAAATACTTGACAGCTAGTTTGTTTTTCTCGCTGATACCGTTACACGATAATGATAAATGTGAGAAATTTTATAACTGTATATTTGATTTGATAGGTGAATAATGTCTTTTAAACATTTAGGGTCGATGGAAGAGGCCAGGCGTCAGGATAGTGTAATAGGATTTACCTGTTCTACGTTTGATTTACTTCATGCAGGACATATTTCTATGTTGGCTGAGGCTAGTTCAGTTTGTGATTATTTGGTAGTGGGTCTATTATCAGATCCCACTATCTCTCGCGGAGAGAAAAAGAATAAACCAGTTCAGTCTATGTTTGAAAGATGGTGCCAATTACAAGCTACTTCTTATGTAGATTTAATTATTCCGTTTGAAACAGAACAGGAAATTATAGAGATAGTTAAGATAATTCAGCCTGATATTAGAATAGTGGGCGAGGATTATAAGGATAAAGAATTTACAGGTGATTATCTTTGTGATATACATTATAATCGCCGGCGACATGGATTTTCTAGTACTGAATTGATAGGAAGGATAAAGAATGGCTAATATATTGTATGCTAAGATCGGTTTGAAATTACCTAAGAAAATGTGGGGTGGCACTCAAGATGGTTCTGGTTGGTCGTTGGGTCACGATGATGATGTCAGATTCCTGATAAATGTGTCTTACAACAATCCAGACGATAATTTTTACATTATTGGAGCTTCTAGTTTTGATGAGATAGAAACTGAAGAAAAGAAAAGATTGTTTCCACATGAAAATGTGTTTGATGCGTATAATTTTACTAAGTATAGTAAAGAAAATAGACCTAGTGAGGACATTTATAAGCCACATCCAGATAATGGATTTACAAAACCAGATTTGTTTGGAGATAGTGTATTAAAATGGAAAAATTGGGATACTGAAAATATACGATATGTGATTCCATTAGAATATTTGAACGAGAATAATATAATTGTAGATTATGGAATTATTGCAATGAGCAATATAATGCAGAGAAACCTTTATCAGAAGACTAAGACTAAGAAGGGAGGCTGGGCTAAACCTCTAGCTGTTGGTAGAAATTATGCAGCTCCTGTTATTCACACGTTGAATGAAACGGGTGTGAGGTGGGTTGCAATGGTTGATGATCCAAGATGCATGCATGGTGCTTTTGATTTGTTTAATAATCCACCAATAGTCTTATCACAGATAAATGGCAGTATGACTACTTCAAATATAACATCTTATGAAAATGATACGGTAGCCGAAGGCGAAGTAGATGTTATATATGCTCATGTCGAAAGTACTGTGGTGATGGATGAAAAGGTTAAATATGTAGATTCGTCTTGGTCTGATAGAGAAAATCTGATAAGTATTGCATTGAATGGTGGTTCTAATGATGAAGAAAAGGATTCAGTATTAGTAAAAGAGGTAGATAATAGGTTCGGAATGCTAGAGGAATGGTTGTTAAATCCATTTCCAAATGTAGAGGTATATGGAAAGTGGGGAGATGTAATATTAGCTAGTGATAGTAGGTTTATGGGGTCTGTAGATCGTGACGAATTACATTCGGTGATGTCTAATTGGAACCATAGCCTTTGTATTCCAATTAAGGATGGGTGGGCGACTACTAAGTATTTGGAATGTTTGAAATCTGGTGTTTCGCCGTTCTTACATCCGAATTATGATTCAGACAAGAATACTAAGATACAGGATTTTTATCGTGTAGAAAATGTTGAGGAATTTCGTGATAAATTAAATTTAGATGATGTTATTCACACAAGGGAATTGAATAAGGCAATCGATGCCTGTTTAGCTGATGAATTTACATCAGGTCAATATTTGAATGATACGGTATATAAACATTTGGGTATTGACAGAAAAGGCAGAAAAAACAAGAATCGGGAGTTATGGGAAGTTAAGTCTTCTACGGTTACTTTTTAATAGCCTTGACATTAGGTTATTAAATATGGTATAATATAGTTATCTCTAAGAATAGAGAAAAAGGAATAGATTATATGAAAATTACGCGACAGACAATTGATATATTAAGGAATTTTAGTAGTATTAATTCTTCGATATTGGTAGATCCAGGCTCAGAACTTCAAACTATAGCAGCCAGGAAAAATATCCTTGCTAAATCAAGTGTAGAAGAATCTTTTAATCAGAAATTTGTTATATATGACTTGGTTCAATTTTTGGGATTGATTACAACTGAATCTTTTGAGGATGCTGAATTGGATTTTGATACGAAATGGGTTAATATAGTGAATGGTAGATCCTCATCAAAGTATTTTTATGCTGATGAATCTACGATAATTAAACCAGAAAGGGAATTGATAATGCCAGAAACTGAAATAAAGTTTGAATTAGATAAATCTGATTTAACTGATATTCTTAATATGGCTGGTATTTTAGCTACAGACGATTTAGCTATTTCTAGTGATGGGGATACTATTTCCGCTGTTGTATTAGATAAACAAGATGATACATCTAATCATTTTAAAATTAATGTTGGTGATGGTAATGGAGATGAGTACACTGCATATTTTAAAATAGAAAATCTTAAAGTATTGAAAGGTACTTATGATGTATCTATTTCTAGTAAGGGAATTACTCATTGGGCTAATACGGACATTCCTTTAGAGTATTGGATTGCATTAGAACCAGATTCTATTTATGAAACATTGAGTAAAGAGTCTATTTAATGAAAGAAAAACCGTTAGCTACTAAGGTAGAGATTGAAGATATATTAGAAAAGATTGATCTTGGTATGGATCAAGTTAAGTCTATGTTATTAGCCGATGATTATGACCCATCGGCTAATAATTATGAGTTGAAGTATTATATTAGAATTACTCTTGACGGTTTTTATCTATTGCAAAATATGATAGGAACATCACCTTTTGACATATAGGGGAAATTTATGCGTGAAGAATTTCTTTGGGTGGAAAAGTATAGGCCAAAGGTTATATCAGAATGTATATTACCTAGACCATTGAAGAAAACTTTTTCTGAGTTTGTTAAGAACAAGGAAATTCCAAATTTGTTATTACATGGAAATTCTGGCATCGGTAAAACTACCGTTGCCAGAGCTCTTTGTGAAGAATTAGATTGTGATTATATTTTGATTAATGGTTCAGATGAAAGAAATATAGATACACTTAGAGGCAAGATAAAGGGATATGCTTCATCTGTTTCTTTATCAGGTAACAGAAAAATAATTATTATAGACGAAGCTGATTATTTAAATGCACAGTCTACACAACCTGCATTAAGAGCTTTCATGGAAGAATATTCGATTAATTGTGGATTTATATTTACTTGTAATCTTCTTCATAAACTTTTACCAGCTATCCAGTCAAGATGTAGTGTAATTGATTTCAAAATAGAGAAGAATCAACTACAATATATATGCGAAGAGTTTATGGCGAGAGTTGTAGATATTTTCGAGAAAGAGGGAATTGGTTATAATCAACAGGTTATTGCAGAGTTGATTATGAAATTTCTTCCAGATTGGCGAAGAGTTCTGAATGAGTTTCAGAGATATTCTGCAGGTGGTGAAATAGATGTTGGAATATTATCATCTTTAGATGATGAAAAATTTGAGAAATTAATTGATGTTTTGATCAAGAAGAAATTTACTGAAATTCGTCAGTGGGTGGTAGAAAATCTTGATACAAATCCGGCTTCAATTTATAGAAAAATTTATGATAATATAGTTCATGTTCTCGAACCAGATAGTGTACCTACGGCTATTTTGACTATTGGCGAATATAGTTATAAATCTGCTTTTGTAGCTGATCAGGAAATTAATCTAATTTGTTGTCTGATAGAAATTTTGAATGGGTGTAAATTCAAATGATAGATTTATGGGGAGATCCGATACCAGAACCAGAAATAGAGGAAAAGGAGAAGGAGAAAAATTATCTTTTCATGTTTTTTGATGATATTACGAACACAAAATCTAATATTATGAGGGTGTTGCATGAAAATGAACATAATGAATATGAACCTTATAAGATGAATAAATTTTTATCGCAATCCGCAGATAGTATTTTTGATGTTAATGATATGAATGGTTTGCCAGATTTACCGATTCCTTTACAATATGACTATTTTATAAATAGTATTAGACGTAGAAGCAGACGACCTGAAAAATGGTTGGTTGATTCTTCTATGTCTGTTAATGATTTAGATATTGTAAAGGAGTATTTTAATTACTCTAATCAAAAAGCGAAAGATGCATTGCTACTTTTGGGTGAGAGTGAGCTAGAATATATTAGATCAAAAACGTATAAAGGCGGTAAGGAGAATGATACATGATATGATTGAGGTTCTTCTAGGGCAGCCTGATGATTTTTTGAAAGTGAGAGAGACACTATCCAGAATAGGTGTTGCGTCGCGACATGAACAGATATTATATCAATCATGTCATATACTTCACAAACAGGGGAAGTATTATATAGTACATTTTAAGGAATTGTTTGCCTTAGATGGGAAACCAACTGATATATCGGAAAATGATTACGCGAGACGAAATTCGATTATTAATTTATTAGTGGAGTGGGAATTGATCACGTTGGTTGATTCTCAGGAGTTAGAACCAGTAGCACCCATGAACCAAATCAAGATCTTACGATTTGATGAAAAGGATGAATGGGATCTGGTTGTAAAATATAATATAGGTCGAAAGACCTAAACCTTTTGGCGTAGGAAACGTCTAAATATATGTGAGTGGTCGATTAGCGACACTCAAATTTAATTTCTTGCTTATAGGAGAAAAACAATGACAAATTTATTTACAACAATTCAAAGCAAATACGATCCCTATTTTTTGGGATTTAACCGTGTATTCGATCAACTGATTGATTTCGATAATCAAGTTGATAAAAGTAGAGGTAACTATCCACCTTACAACCTGATTCAAGATGGTGATCAATATATCATCGAGTTAGCTGTTGCTGGATTTAGTGAAAATGATATAGACATCACTCACGAACCAGAGAAAAGTAGAATTACAATTGCAGGATCTATCGGAACTTCTGATGGCACATATCTACATCAAGGTATTGCTAACAGGAATTTTAGTCGAACTTGGACAGTTGCTGATTCGGTTGAGGTGTTAGGTGCAGAGCTTGACGGTGGTATTTTGCGAGTTAAGTTGGAATCGGTCATACCAGAAGAAAAGAAGCCCAAAAAGATTGCGATTAAAAATCCGCAATTGTTGAGTGAGTAATCTTAGATGGGGGTTTTAAAACCCCCTTTTTACTTAGGAAAATATGAAAGAAAATTTTTATACCAACATCCAACAACTTGGAGATAAGTTGTTTGTTCGTAGTGTTGAGGATGGCGAGAGAATACGAGAGGAAATCCACAATTTCCAACCTACCTTATTTGTTTCAGAGAAAAAATCAAAATATAAAACTATTGATGGTAAACCAGTTGGCCCTCTTAAGCCTGGTTCTATCACGGAGTGTAAGGATTTTATAAAACTTTATAAAGATGTGCCAGGATTTGAACTATACGGTTCTACAGAATGGGTACAGCAGTATATTTATGAAACCTTTACGTCTACTGATTACGATATATCCAAAGTTAGAATTTGTACGATTG
>Ga0310345_10001300_pt1 | contig 28512 bp, 28 predicted proteins | sample HC15DNA20500_MG_FD_204667 | JGI IMG/M metagenome (GOLD analysis project Ga0310345, IMG submission 204667) | Marine microbial communities from station ALOHA, North Pacific Subtropical Gyre - HC15-DNA-20-500_MG | ecosystem: Environmental > Aquatic > Marine > Oceanic | place: Pacific Ocean: North... | reverse complement strand
GGTCGTACTGGACCGTGGCTCGGAAGGCCCGCTGTTCGTTGAGACGCGCGGTTATCCTGAAGTCGCCGAGGGTGAAGCAGGGGAGTTCATCCTCGCGCGGCTAATTGAGCTATCCGTCCCTTATGGGACAGCTCTAGAGTTGGTCGATGGGACGGCGACGCTCCAAGTGCGGCCGCGTTAAGGTTCGGCCTCCTACCGGACAACCGTAATCGACGGGTGCACGTAGTTCGAAGGCAGGACCCGGTCGGGATCCGGACGGACACTGAGGTAGTCCACATGGTCCTCCTGTTCGCTTGGACGCGGCGAGCTCGAGGGGGTCCCCGAGACTATCGCGCGCGCTCCCTGTAGAGCGTTCGCTCAAAGGTGGTCAGCAGATCGATCGCCTTTTCATCGTAGAACGGATAGAGCTGCAGCAGGAGAACGACTCCGAGCTCGTTCTCCAGGTCGATCCAAAAATGCGTGTTCGCGATGCCGGCCCAACTGAGGCTGCCGTGGGAACGTCCTTCGATCCCATCTCCGGCGTCAACTTGGAAACCGAGCCCGAATCCGTCCCGACCGGCGCCGAGCGGGAAGGCCATGGCCGTGTTCGGGGACGCGCTCGGTTGCTCGACCACAACGATTCCCTCGAGCTGGTCGCGCACCGTCTCGGCAACGGATTCCTCATTCAACAGCCTGACACCGCCGCGTTCACCGCGCCCCAGCATCAGTTGCAAGAACCGTGAATAGTCGTCCGCCGTCGAAAGTAGGCCGCCGTCTCCCCGGATTGTCGGAGTGTACACTGCTCCGTTGGGCCGACCCTCGAGAACGCCGTCCACGCGGCGGTAGGTAGCGACGAGTCGCGCGTGGTCCCCCTCGGCGAGATCGAATCCCGTGTCATTCATGCCCAGCGGCGCGAGGACGCGGGACCCGAGGTACTCGGAAAGAGACTGCCCAGAAATCTCCTCGATGATCCATCCGAGGAAGGCCGTTCCCATGCCGTAGGTCCAGCGTGAGCCGGGGTCGTGAAGAATCGGCTGCGCTCGTGGTGCGATGCCCGCATATCGCGACAGCGCCTGGGCTTCGTGACTCGAGAATCCATACGCGATGCCTGATGTATGGCGCAGCAGATCTCGGATCGTGATGGGCCGCGACGCAGGTCGGGTGACGACAGAGGAGGTGGCCGTATCGACTCTGGCCAGGACTTCTCGGTCTTCGAGCTCCGGCAGGTAGTCGGACGCGGGGTCGTCCAGCGCGAGCAGGCCTTCCTCACGCATCATCATGATGCCGACGGAAGTGATCGGCTTCGTCATCGAAGCGATTCGGAAGATCGCGTCCAACCGCATGCTCTCTTCGCCGGCCGCGTCCATGATGCCGAATGCGCCCTGATAGAGAATGCTGTCCCGGTCTACCACCATGGCCACCACACCGGGCACGTCGCCTGCGTCTATTGCCGCCCGGAGGACGTCGTCGAGCGCGGCTTTTCCGGATTCGCTCAACGGGCGTGACTCCGGCTCAGCGCACGCGGCGGCAAAGAGAGTCACTACTGCGAGACATGGTACGAGGTATGCTGAGCGCACGAGCCCCCCAAGCTTGAGAAGCGTTCAGGATCCAACCCCGATTCTGAGTCGACGGAATCGCGATTCTGCTGCACGGACAATGTGCACGGGTCGGGCCGGCTGCGCACCATTGCATGCCCCCATCCCTCAGCGCAGGCTCCTGTACATCAACTCAGGCTAGGAGCACGCCATGGAGGTCCCACAGGACGCGTACGAGGCCATCGAGAACGAGATCGCAAGCGACGCCAGCCCGGTTGGAATCGACGCCAAGAAGACGCACATCATGATCCTTCATCAGCTTCGTGAGATCGATGAGCGGCTGAAGAGGATCGAGGAACAGTTGGAGGTGAAGTAGCTCACTCGCGTTCCCGCGGAAACGCGGCACGCGGGTTGTGTGACCCGGATAACACATACGCTGGCTCATTCGAGAGGCCGTACCCCTCATCTTCTCGCGGTTCATCGACCTGCGCGGCATCTTGAGCCAACCTGGCCGCAGCGGTCAGGGCCGCGCTCTCACTCCGGCCGCAGGACGACCTCACCTGTGGCCTCGCGTCGGGGCTTCCGCGTCTAGATCGCTTCGGAAGCCGAGATCAAGAGCCTGGAGGGGATCCAGAATCTCACGGGCCTCACCTACTTGAACCTCTGGGGCAACTCGATCAGCGACATCGGTCCGCTGAGTGAGCTCACGAGCCTCACGTACCTCGACGTCGCCCAGAGCTCCATCGCCGACATCACAGCGCTGGGCGATCTGACGAGCCTGACAGATCTCTACCTCAACGCGAACTCGATCACTGAACGCGATGCGCTGTAAGCACTTATGAGTCTGACTATCCTCCACTTCAACCGCAACTCGGTCAGTGATATCAGCTCGCTGAGCGGCTTCACGCGCCTAACGGATCTCAACCTGACGTACAACTCGATCAGCGACATCAGCGTACTGAGCGAGTTCACGGAACTGGCGGTTCTTCGCCTCTACAAACAACCCGATCATGGATATCAGCACGTTGCGGGGGCTCACGAGGCTGACCAATCTCCACGTTCACGATCTGCCTGACCTCAGCGACATCCAGCCTCTGCTGAACAACTCAGGGCTCGGCGCGGGCGATCGCGTCATTCTGTTCAACTCGGACATCAGTTGCGAGGATGCGGCGACGCTGCAAACCAAGGGTGTGTCGGTGGGCTCCGGATGCTTGAGGGTCATCCTCATGCAAGAGTGGCGGTCGATTCTGGCTGCCCTCGCGGTCTTTGCGGGGCTCGTCGCTGCGGTGGTCGTCGCGTGGCGTCGATACCGTTTGTCGTGACCGGGTTCAGGCGCCGCAACCACTAAGGCGATTACGGGGCCTGAGTCGACCGCTCAGCGTCCTGGCTGTTGCTTCCTAGTCCCCTACGTAGACCCAGCTCTCACCGCCTTGGATAAGGGTCAGTGTCGTACCGACTACTGTACCGGTGAGCGCGTGATCGCTGAACGTAAGCGAGATGGCGCTGCCGCTTGCTGTCCACGTGCACGATTGAATATCGACCTCGGTCGTGACGGTACCCTGATTGTCGATTCGAGCGGTATCGCTAACACTTGCAGGTGCCGGTGCTGATCACGCGAACGCTCCCGGCGGTTACCTCGACACTGACCGGCCCCGGTGGCAACGAGCCTGCGAACGGGAGCGGGCTGCCATCGACACTCTGCAGGACGTACCGCTCCTCGGAGACGGTTTCCTCTGGAGCCGTGGCGTCCGAGGCACACACGGCGGCGATTACTAGGAACAAAGCCGAGGCCATCTCGCGGACGGCCCAGCCAGGTGAGCCACGAAACACGAGCGACGTGGTTTGTGGGGTTCTCATCGAATCCTCCTGAAGCAGGTGTGTGCAGGTTGCCCTCGGCCTTTCCGCCCCCGTGGATCGGGCCGTACTATCCGCTAGGTGAGGGGAGCCGCGTCGGCGGGTGCGCTCCCTTCAGTTCTCTTAACGCAAGTGCGACGAGAAACGGCTAAGGCCCCAAGGAGGGCCATGCGGTGAGTACAGAATCCAAGGCGGATATCACCGGGTTGCTGGGCAAGCTGAACACGCGGGTGGGTAATTGAGTGCACCAGATAGCGTTGCGACGTACCGTGGATTGTGGAGTTGCCAGGAAATTGAAGGAAGGAGGTGAAAGATGACGATGAACGGACTCCAAGGCTTGCGAGGAGCACTGCTGACGCCGGTTCTCGCCCTGCTGGCATGGGGTGGTACCGCGCAGGCACAAAGCCTCGACGAGATCGTCGACGCCGCAGTGGAGGCGACCGGTGGCCGCGAGGCCATCGAGCGAATCGAGACCATCAAGCGCTCAGGTACGTTCGTGATGGATACGGAGTTCGGCGCCATCGCCGGCGACACGGAAGTCGTGACGATTCCTTATGAGAAGGTCTATCAACTATTGATCAGTGACTTCTTCACGCAGACCAGTGCGTGGGACGGCTCTGTCGCGTGGCAGTCTGACGACTTCCAAGGGACGGTTGAGTTGAGCGGGACCGACGCCGCGAACCTGCGGAACCAGGCCGTCTTGGACTGGTTCGTTGCCTACCAGACTTCCCATTTCGGTGACGTGCAGTACGTGAAGGGTCCTGACGAGCAGGTGGACGGACGGGATCACTTCGTGGTGGAGATCGCGGCGGGTGGCATCGACAACCGCTTCTTCCTCGACAAGGAGACCTACCTAGTCAGCCAGATCATGATCGAGCTCGACGACGCAGATTTGGGGGCGATCGAGGTCACGGTGACCCTCAGTGAGTATGAGGTTTTCGAGGGCGTGAAGATGGCAACCAAATCTCACGTCTCCATTCCCGACGTCTTCGACATCGATACGACCTATAACGAGACGGAGATCAACGAACCGATCGACGAGACGATCTTCGTGAAGCACTGAGGCGTGGTGACGCCATGAACCACCGATTCCTGATTAGTCTGCTCCTCCCTCTCGCTCTTTGTCTACCCGCCGCCCTATCGGCACAGTCCGCGCAGATGGAGCAGGGCAAGCGGCTGTTCGAGAGCCAGTGTGGAAGCTGCCACGGCCCCTTGGGCAATGGTGGTAAAGGCGCCAACCTGGCGCAGCCACAGCTTCGTCACGCGACCAGCGATCAGGCGCTGCAGAGCATCATCCGTCGGGGCATTCCCGGTACCGAGATGCCGGGCTCGTTCCTCACGCCCAGCCAGGTCTCGAGTATTGCGGCCTACGTAAGGATGCTGGGCCGTGTCGAGCCCGAGCAGATCCCGGGCGATGCCGGCCGCGGCGCACAGACCTACGCTTCGCTCAACTGCCAAACGTGCCACGCTTTGGGCGGCCAGGGTGGCATCATCGGCCCGGTGCTGGATGATATTGGGGCGCAGCGCAGCGCGGCGTACCTGCGGGAGGCACTCGTGGAGCCCGAAGCGTCGGTACCGAGAGGATTCCTCCAGCTACGGGTGGTCACCAAGGACGGCCGAGCGTTTACGGGCATCCGAGTGAACGAAGACGGCTTTTCAGTGCAGTTCCGGGCTCTTACCGGCAGGCTGCACTCGTTCTGGAAAGACGAGCTCGAGACGCTCGACAAGCAGTGGCAGCGCTCGCCGATGGAGAGTTATGAAGCGGAACTGACCCCAGGGCAGACGGATGACCTGGTTTCCTATTTGGTTTCGCTCAAGGGGGACACATGAAGGCACTTCTGCTTCTGCTCGTGATCGCTGCGCCGGTGACCGCCCAGGTTCCGTACGAGCGCATCCTGGACGCGGGGTCCGAGCCTGGCAGTTGGTTGACCTACTCCGGCTCCTACGGGGCGCAGCGCTACTCGACGCTCGATCAGATCGACCGTGACAACGTCGGCCAGCTTCAGCCCGCTTGGATGTACCAGACGCGATCGACTCAGAAATTCGAGGTGTCGCCGCTGGTGGTAGACGGTGTGATGTATATCACCGAGCCGCCCAGCGATGCGACCGCGCTCGACCTGCGTACCGGGCGTCCTCTATGGCGGTACCGCCGCTCTCTCCCCCAGGGCATCGTCACCTGCTGCGGACAAGTGAATCGCGGCGTGGCGCTTCTCGACGATCAGGTCTTCCTCGGTACGGTCGATGCGCACCTGGTCGCGCTGGACGCGCGGACCGGTCTCGTGCGTTGGGACGTTGAAGTCGCCGAGCACACCGAAGGCTATGCGATCACCGTGGCGCCGCTTGCACTGGACGGCAAGATCATCGTGGGCATCGCGGGCGGCGAGTACGGCATCCGCGGCTTCCTCGACGCGTACGATCCAGCCACTGGGGAGCGGCTATGGCGCTTCTGGACCGTGCCCGGGCCAGGCGAACCCGGTCACGACACGTGGTCGGGAGACAGTTGGCAGCGGGGTGGGGCCCCGACCTGGGTCACCGGCGCCTATGACGCCGAACTCGACCTCCTTTACTGGGGAACCGGGAACCCCGGGCCGGACTTCATCGGCGAGGTCCGCGAGGGAGACAACCTGTACTCGGAGTCCGTGATCGCACTGGATCCGGATACGGGGGAGTTGAAGTGGTACTTCCAGTTCCTCCCGCACGACATCCACGACTACGACTCCACTCAGATCCCCGTGCTGCTCGACGCCGACTTCGAAGGCGTGCCGAGAAAGCTCCTGGTATTCCCAAATCGGAACGCCTTCTACTACGTGCTCGACCGCGTCACGGGTGAGTTCCTGGTCGGCAAGCAATTCGCCAGGCAGAACTGGGCGCTGGGGCTGGACGAAAACGGACGGCCTATAGAGAACCCGGAGACCATTCCCGACCTGGACGGGGCGCTCGTCTATCCGGATGACGACGGGGCCGCCAATTGGTACAGCCCGACTTTTAGTCCGCAGACCAACCTGATCTATCAGAACGTCCGCGAGACGGGCGCCACCTACTACCTCGCCGACGCCACGTACGAGCCGGGCAAGATCTACATGGGTGCTAGCCGACGCCGCATTTCAGGCGAAGACCCGAGAGGGTTCCTGCGCGCCCTGAACCCACTAACTGGGGACCTCGTGTGGGAGATTCAGGTTCACTCGCCGCCCTGGGCTGGACTCATGGCGACCGGCGGCGGATTGGTGTTTTCAGGAACGACGGAAGGCGACTTCTTTGCGGCGGACGCCCGCACGGGCGAGGTTCTCTGGCGTTTCCAAACAGGTGGTGGAATCTACGCAAACCCGATCACATATCTCAGCGAGGGCCACCAGTACGTTGCCATCGCAGCAGGCAGCGCGCTCATCAATTTCGCGCTGCCAAGATAGACCACGCGAACCGTAGGATTCCTCTTGTGAGGGGGTACCGTGAGAGATAGTTCACTGTCCCGACGCCGTTTCCTGCAGAGCGCCGGCGCGGCCGCTGTTGCAGTCCCCACGTCGATCAAGGGCTTCACCGCGGCCGAGATGCGCGGCTTCGACGCGACCGATGTGATGGAAGCAGACATCTCGAAATGGGAGCTCGACACGCCCGCGCTGTGCGTCGATCTCGATGCACTCGAGGCGAATTTGGCCACGCTGCAGCAAACGGTTGTGCGCAACGGCATCGCAAGTCGGCCTCACGCCAAGACCCACAAGTGTCCGGCGATCGCGCGGCTACAGATCGAGAACGGATCGGTGGGTATATGCACCGCCAAGGTGGGCGAGGCAGTCGCCATGTACGAGCACGGGATCGATGAGATCCTCATGACGACCATCAACGCGACGCTGTTCAAGATTACGCGGGCGATGAATCTGAGACGACAGTGTTCTGGATTCATACAGGCGACCGACACCCCCGGGAACGCTCGCGACTTGTCAGCAGCGGCCGAGTCCCTGGGCATTGTCGCCGACGTCGTGGTCGATATCGATTCGGGCGGGCATCGCACGGGCGTCGCCCCCGGGCAGCCGGCGCTGGAATTGGCCCAGTTGGTCGACCAGCTCCCTGGGCTGCGCCTGCAAGGGATGCTCTGCTACGACGGCGGATCGCAGCACGTGAAGGGATTCGATACGCGCAGGGCACGCACGCTCGAGCGGCTCGTTCCGGCGACCCAGACCTACGACTTGATGCAGCGATCCGGACTGAACACGGGAATCTTCAGCGGGGGCGGCACAGGCACCTACAACATCGATCATGAGACTCGAGGGCTCACCGACATCCAGGTTGGTAGCTACGTCTTCATGGACGCGCAGTATCTCGCAATTGGTGGCAGTGGCTCCGACCTGTATTCGGACTTCGACACCTCTCTGACGATCCTGACGACTGTGCTCAACGCCCAGTACGAGGGCAGGGTCACGACCGATGCGGGCGCCAAAGCGTGCACGATCAATCAGCCTTGGCCGATCGTCAAAGGTGAGACCGGCATGAGCTACACGTCTGGCTCGGACGAGTTCGGGACGCTGCGCTACGACGACCCTTCGAGGACTTACAAGCTCGGAGACAAGCTCGAGTTGATCGTGTCGCACTGTGATCCGGTGGTGAATCTCTACGACCAGATGTACGCGGTGCGAAACGACCGCGTCGAGGCTGTCTGGCGGATCGCGGCACGGGGGATGTCGGCGTAGGGAAGGGCCAACTCGATCGCCCAGGAGCCTCACATGTTTCGAGCTCGATCCGCTGACCGCGCCCTACGGGCGCCAGCCGCCGTTTCGGGGCTCGCGTGCCTCCTGTTGGCTCTTGCGCTACCGACGGGAGCACGGGCTCAGAGTTCCATCGTCATCCGAGCCGGGCAGGTTCTCGACGGAACCGGCCGCGCCCTGGGGCCGTCCACCATCGTCATCCAAGGCTCGTCGATCGCGGAGGTAGGCGCCTCGGCCGCGCTCCAGCCCACGTATGATCTGTCCGGGCTTACGGTGATGCCCGGCGGGATCGACACCCACGTGCATATCGCGTCGCACCTCGATGCCGATGGCCGGGTGCATCGGGCCAGAGACGACAGCCCCGAGTCGCGCGAGTCCCTCGCGCTGTATGTCGCCGAGAACGCGTACGTCACGCTTATGTCGGGCGTCACGACCGTACAGAGCATGGGGGCACGAATCGACGGGCCCGTCAGAGATGCCATCGCCCGTGGCGTGCTGCCAGGCCCGCGCTTTTTGACGACGTACGAGTGGATCACCGCGGGCACCGAGCAGCAGCTCAGGGCCGCCGTCCGGGAGCGAGTCTCGGCAGGCGCCGACGCGGTGAAGATCTTCGCCTCGCTCTCGATCCGAGAGGGTGGCGTGCCCACGTTGAGTCAGGCGCAACTCTCGGCCGCGTGCGACGAGGCGGATCGTCAGGGGGTGCGCGCGATCGTGCACGCACATGCTGCCGAGGCGGTGATGCGCGCGGCGAGGGCGGGATGCACAACCGTCGAGCACGGGGGGCTCGCAAACGGACCGGCACTCGACGCGATGGACGAGGCGGGCGTGTTCTACGATCCACACACTTCGCTCGTGATCCAGAACTACCTCGACAATAAGGAGCGCTTCCTCGGCATCGGGAATTACACGGAGGAGGGCTTCCGGCAGATGGAGGCGTTGCTCTTCGGCATGAGGGAGGTCTTTGCTCTTGCGTTACGGCGTCCGACGCTACGGATCGTCTTCGGGACCGACGCCCTGGCCGGTAGTCACGGACGGAACTGGGAGGAACTGATCTACCGTGTGGAGGTGGGTGGCCAGGAGCCGATGGCTGCGGTGGTTTCCGCCACCTCGGTGGCCGCTGCTTCGCTCGGCCTGGACGATGAGATTGGCACGCTGGCTCCCGGCTTCGCGGCCGATCTCATCGCCGTCGAAGGCAATCCGGCGGAGGACATCACCGCGCTGCGTCGCGTGGTCTTCGTGATGAAGGGGGGTGTGGTCTACCGGAACGAAACCCGCGGGCACGACTGACTCTTGCACTCGAGGTACGAGAACCACAACGTCACGGTGAGGCCACCGGTTCGGTGACCGATAGCTTTGGCGGCTCCCCTTTCTTGTAGGAGGATGGGAGATGAGCATCCGACATTCCACGCGGCTCCTCACGGCCTGTGTCGCGCTGATCGCGACAGCGACGCTTCTCTTGCCCGCAGGAGTTCAAGGGCAGTGGACCGTCCCCCGGACGGCCCATGGTCACCCCGACCTCCAGGGGAATTGGAGCAATGCGACGATCACGCCGATCGAGCGACCGCGGGGTCAGGCGGCCGTCCTGACGGCGGAGGAAGTCGCGCAGCGCGAGGGTAGGGCGGATGCCATCGTCACCGCTTTAGCTCAGCCGAGTGATCCCGACCGAGGGGCCCCTGAAGCCGGTAGCGACATCGGGGCTTACAACTACGTCTACATCGACGGCGGCTCCCGTGTGGCGATCGTCAACGGTGAGCCCAGAAGCTCGCTCATCACGAATCCGCCGGATGGCCGCAGGCCGGCTCTCACGCCCGAAGGCGAGAAACGCCGCAACGAGGTCCGGGATTTCATGGCTGGCTTCAGCCAGTACGACAACCCCGAGAACCGGACACTGGCCGACCGTTGCCTGGTGTCGTTTGGTTCGCACGGTGGCCCACCCATGACGCCCAACTACGGCTACAACGGCAACTACACGATCGTGCAAACTGCCGACTACCTGATGATCCACTACGAGATGGTGCACGACACTCGCATCATCCGACTGGGCGAACCGGATCCGCTACCCGATCACATGCGTCCCTGGTTCGGGGACTCCTGGGGCCACTGGGAGGGCAACACGCTCATAGTCGAGACGACCAACATCCACCCGCTGCAGAACTACGCCACGGAATCCATTGCACGACTCGTGGCGCCAGGAATCTGGGGCGTGCGGCCGACGATGGACCTGAAGGTGACCGAGCGTTTCACTCGAACCGACCAGCAGACGATCCTGTACGAGTTCACCGTCGACGACCCGACAACGTACACGCAGACCTGGGGCGGAGAGGTCCCGTTCACCAAGTACGACGACCTGCTATACGAGTACAATTGTCACGAGGGCAACTACGCCATGTCCAACATCCTGAGTGGCGCGCGTTATCAGGAGAGGCAGGGCGGCGGGAACTAGACTCGCGGGGGTCTAGTTCCGACCGAGCTTCGACTACTGCCGGGTAGCGGTCCAGTTACCTCCGCCTAACCCGCCAAAGTCGGCGTATCCGGTCATGGCGTCGCCATCGACGGTACCGTCGATGGCGATTTCGAGGAACTGTCCCTCGGCCTCGATCTCGAGGACCCACTTGACCTTGTCGTCGCTGATGGTGCCCTCGAACTCGAGCGTGCCCTGGTCGCTGGTAATACTGCCCGTCAGCTTCTCGCCGTCCTGCTCCAACGTCAGGCTGACTTCCGTGTCTCCCTGCTCAGTCTGGAACGTCATGTTCCAATCACCGCTAACGTCCGTCTGGGCGACCAGCGCGGCGGGGACAACTGCACACATGATGCCGAGTAGCACGATCGATCGATTTCGCATGTCGCGTCTTCCTGGGGTGGTCTCAAGAGAATTCGTTGGTGCGCCGCCGGGTTCGTGGCGAGGCACCAACATGTCCAACGATTGGCCTTCCTGGCAACCCGGCGGCGTCTCCCTTCGGACACCAGAGTGAGTTGCGCGAACGTCGCCCGGCTGCAGAGCAACGGGCTCTTCGTATTCTCCGCCTGCCAGTGAATAACGGCCGCGCTTGATTTCTGACTGAGCGGCGGCTATTCAGGACCGAGAAGCGAAGCAGATACCGAGAGCAAGGAGTCGTCGCCAAATGGACCTGAGCCCGAGCAGTACCGATGCATCAATATCACCCTCCGCGCGTGTACTGCGGCCTGCGTTTCTCCTAGCCGTACTCGCCTTTGCGGCGGCGGTGAGCGCACCGAACGTGGACGCGCAGGCGGCGACCCCACGACCCGGGCAGCAGGTCGTCCTCGTAACGGGCTCGACGAGCGGACTGGGACGCGAGGTCGCGCGCAGACTCGCAGCGACGGGTGCCTTCGTCATCGTGCACGGCCGCAACCGTGAGCGGGGCATGGAGGTCGTCGAGGCGATCGAGAGCGAGGGGATCGGGAACGCGCGCTTCTACGCCGTGGACCTTGCATCGTTCGAGCAGGTCCGAGAATTCGGTGAGACGATCCTGCGCGACTACGACCGACTCGATGTACTCGTCAACAACGCCGGCTTCGGGAGGGCGCCCGACGAGCGCATGGTCACGGAGGATGGGCACGAGCTGCGCTTTCAGGTGAACCACCTCTCGCACTTTCTGCTCACGCGGATGTGGCTGCCTCGGCTGCGTGAGTCGGCTCCCTCACGCATCGTCAACGTATCGTCGGGTGCTCAGCAGCCCATCGACTTCGACGACGTGATGATCGAGAACGACTTCAGCGGTGGCCGCGCCTACGCCCAGAGCAAGCTCGCCCAGATCATGTTCACCATCGATCTTGCTGAGGAGCTGGAGGGAACGGACGTGATCGTGAACTCGCTGCATCCAGCGACGTACATGGATACGGGGATGGTGAGGAGGGCCGGGCTCACGCCGAGGGCCACCGTCGGAGAAGGTGCAGACGCGGTGATGCAGCTGATCACTTCATCCGATATCGGGAGTGGCGGTTATTTCAACCGACTGCGGCCGGCGCGCGCGAACGCCCAGGCGTACGACGAGGATGCTCGGAACAAGCTTCGCGAGTTGAGTGAGGAGCTGACCCGGGGGCGCTGAGGATACGTCTTAGTCTCAATGCAGTCCGGAGTAGATGAGTCCTCCTGCACTGGTTCGAGGAACTGAAGGCGCGAGCAGGTAACTGATGGGACGTTTTTCTCAACTCCGGCCCCGACATGGAGGTCGCGGCGATCGTCGCATACGAGCACCACATCAAGTACGACGGCAGCGGTTACCCGGGCGTCAGGTACCAACGCAAGCTCCATCGCATAACGCAGTTGTTCCAGGTCTGCGACGTCTATGATGCTCTGCGCACGCCGCGTCCCCTGGCCGCTCGCGGAAATCGTGCCGCATTTGCGGGCGGAAAGCGCCAAGACCCTGTATCCGGCCGCTGTGGAGGCGTTCACCGGCATGCTACGCGAATGGGAGACTCTCTAGCCCCCCGCGGCCAGTAGTCGCGCGCTGATCGCTTCGCGATCCACCTCTGAGCCGCGCAGGTAGACCGACGCGATCCTGCGCGTGTTGGTGATGTCATTGAGCGGATTGGCTTCGAGCACCACGAAGTCCGCGCTCTGGCCCGAGGCGAGTGTTCCGACGTCGGGCAGGTGCAACAGCTCGGCCGACGTGCTCGTGGCGGCCACGATCGCGTCGCTCGGTGTCATGCCAGCGGACACCATGTCCTCGAGCTCCTGGTGCACCGCCCAGGGCGCGCCGCCATCTGTCCCGAATCCGATGCGGACGCCGGCCTCGGAGAGCCGCGCAAGGTTGCGTGCCTGGATACCGAACGATTCCTGCGCCTGCGGGTCGTCCGTCGCTCGCGCCTGCATGGCCGAGAGCTGGTCGGCGGGCACGGTCCCGCTGAGCCAACTCAAGTCTGCCGCCACGCCTGGGTTGGGCAGGTTGGGGACCAGCACGAAGCCGGGGCGCTCTCGCACGAGCGCGACGAACTCGTCGTCTACGTCCCTGTCCCGCACGCTGTGCGCAAACGCGTCGACACCGGCGCGTAGCAGTCCCTTCGCATCACTCAACGCAAAGATGTGTGCCGTCACCTGGAGGTCATGCTCGTGTGCCTCGTCGATGATGGCACCGAACAGGGCAGGCGTGAGCTTCTCGTACTGCCCACCTCGGTCATCCACCCAGATCTTGACGATGTCGACCTGCAGGCTGGCCAGCTCCTGGACGGCCGCGCGTGCCTCGTCTTCGGTATTGACCCAGTGCGGAACCTCTGACCTTCCTGGCTCAGGGCGCGTGATGCCGGGGCCCGAGCTGAGAAAGCGCGCCGCGCCGGAAATCGCGCCATCACGCAGCGCGAGCGTCTCGTCCCCCGCGTCGCTGCCCAGGCTCACCGCTGCTCCGACGCCGTAGTAGGCGAGGTGTTCGAGCTGGCCGACGAGATCCGCGCGCGTGGTGCCGAGATGCATGTGTGTGTTGATGAGCGCAGGGATGATGGTCTTCCCGCTCAGGTCCATGCGCGCGGCGCCTTCCGGCACGTCCACGTCCCCCGCGGCACCGACGCTGGTAATGCGTCCGCCATCGACCACGATGGTGGCGCTCGCGATGGCGGTCCCGTCCCCTACGATCACCCGGGCCCCTTCGAAAGCGATGGCGGTCGATGACGCGCCCTCATCGGAGGCGGCACAGCCGGACAGGGGGAGGAGCAGGGCTAGCAGCAGCCGGCGAAAAGCCGACTGAAATCGAGGAGCAGGGCTGACGATGCTCATGGGAGCCTCCGGGGCAAGTGCAGGATCTACGGGCCGGTTACCCGATGGCTCGCACGGTAGACGGGCGACTATAGTTTGCGCCAGGCCGAGCTTCCTTGCACCCCACTCCTGTGCATCAGCATGTTGCCCCTCGTCTGATCCTCCGATTCAGAGGACACCCCCGTGTCCGAAGCCATCACCCGCTTGGATGCAGCCCTGGAGGGCCGCTACCGCATAGAGCGTGAATTAGGCGAAGGCGGGATGCCCACCGTCTACCTGGCTGACGATCTCAAGCACGATCGCAAAGTCGCGGTCAAGGTGCTTCGCCCAGAAGTGGCGGTGACGCTGGGAGCGGAGCGTTTTGTGCGCGAGATCGATATCGTGGCGCAGCTGAGTCATCCCCACATCCTCGTGTTGATCGAGTCCGGCGACGCCGACGGGTTGCTGTACTAGGTCATGCCCTACGTGGTCGGAGGATCGGTCCGCGACCGTCTCAATCGGGAAATCACTCGACCCATTGCGGACGCGATTCGCATCACCTAACAGGTGGCGTCGGCGCTGACCTACGCGCACGAGTGTGGCGTGGTCCATCGAGACATCACGCCGGAGCTGGACCCATTGAATGCCTGGTTTCAGGCGCTCTACGGCCTTGTACTGCATATGACCCGCCGCTATGACGAGGCCATAGAGGCCCTCAACGGTGCATCGCGGCTCTCTTCGCGGCCCTCTTTTCAGTGACCGGCGGCGTGGACCTTCTACACGGCCTACTCCGTGCGCAGCATCGTAGAGACCGAGGGCCAAGACATCTCGCACCTCATGTTCGCGCTGCGCAGCATGCGTAATCTGCTGCCGCTGGCGGTGGTTCTCGTCTTGTTTCTGCTGACCTTCGACGCGCGCGAGCTGCTCACTTCAGTGTTCGACCGATTCTTTTAACGCGGCTCGTCGACGATCGCCTGGTAGACCAGTCGCTTGAATTGGTTTCTGAAGGGAATGTCGCGTCCGGAAATCTGCACCATGAACACGCCGATCAGGTCCTCGGTCGGGTCGATCCAGAACGACGTGCCGCGCACGCCCCACCAATAGTAGTTGCCGACCGAGCCGGGCATGCCGTCGAGGCCCGCCGCCGTCTTCACGTTGAAGCCGAGCCCCCACCCCCAGCCGCTTGCTCGTGAGCCGTACTGCGCGTCGCCGAGGTGATCCGCGGTCATCAACTCGATGGTCTTTCTACCGAGGATGCGCGCACCGTCGAGTTCGCCCCCGTTGAGAAGCATCTGCGCGAAACGGGAATAGTCATCCGCGGTAGATGCGAGTCCGCCACCGCCGGAAGGGAAGCCGCCGGGCCGCATGCATCCGTACGCGTCACTGACGGCGAGCGGGGCTCCTCCTGATCGACCGTAGGAGCGGGCACGTCGGGATGTCTCACTGGCAGGCACGGAGAATCCCGTGTCCTTCATACCGAGCGGCTCGAAGATTCGTTCTTCGAGGAAGACGTCGAGCGGGTTTCCAGAGATGATCTCGACGAAGCGGCCGAGCACGTCGACGGAGACGCTGTAGTTCCACCGGGTGCCAGGCTGATAGAGCAGCGGAATCTCGGACAGCTTGCTGATGAAGTCGTTGAGCGTCGGCTGGCCGAGCACATTGGCCGCCCGGTATGCCTGGTCGACCGGCGTGTTCCCGAAGCTGCCATAGGTGAGCCCTGAAGTATGTCGCAGCAGGTCTTGCACCGTGATCGGCCTGCGGGCGCGCTCCGTGGGAATCTCGCCGTTCGTGGCCTCGCCCGTCGTTGCGACCGGGAGGCCAGCCAGCTCCGGTATGTAGCGGCCGACGGGATCCGTCAGGAAGAAGTGTCCCTCCTCGTACAACATCATCACCGCGACGCTGACGATCGGCTTGGTCATCGAGCAGATGCTGAAGATATCGGTGCTCTCCACGGGATCACCGGCCTCGAGGTCGCGCATGCCCCATTCGTCCACCCAAGCGACCTTGCCGTGCCGTATCACCATACCCACCGCGCCGGCGATTCTGCCTTCGTCTACGTAACCCTGGAAGGTGTCTCCGATGCGCTGCAAGCGCTCGGACGACAAGCCTAGGCTTTCCGGCTTGGCGGTCGGGAGGCGTTGCGCTGAGAGTGGCGCGCACAGGGCGAGGGCAACACCGAGAACGAACGCTTGCTTCAGCTTCATGATCATATCCGGCTGGACGGTGGTTCACTGCGTTAAGGAACATCATGTGCTCTAGGTCGGAGAGCCCGCAACCGAGCCGTGCGCGTAGCGCAAAGCCCCCCTATCATGGCGAGGCACACAGGACCCCGATGGAGGTGCTGGAATGTTCACGCCGAAGCGATACTCGCTGACATGCCTCGCTGCTCTTGTCACCCTGATTGCCGGCGACGACGCATCCGCTCAATCGACTTACTTCCCGACGAGTGACGACACGTGGCAGCGGGTCGCCCCGGCGGCCGTTGGCTGGGATGCAGAGGCTCTGTCGGCGGCGCTCGACGTAGCGGGTGGTCGCAGCTCCAGCGGTGTGCTCATACTGCACCGCGGGCGCATTCTGGCCGAGCGATATTGGGAGATCGATAGCCCGTCGGACCGATACAGCAATTTCGTACAGGGCGAGGACCCTGACGGCAATGTGATCGAGGACGTGGCTTCGGCGCAGAAGAGCGTCGTTGCCTTCTTGCTGGGCATCGCGCAGGAGCGAGGCTTGCTGCACCTGGACGATTCGGTCAGCGAGCACCTGGGGAGCGGTTGGTCACAGGCTTCGGCCGAGCAGGAGCAGGCGATCACGATCCGGCATCTGATGAGCATGAACAGCGGACTGGCCACCGACATGAGCTATGCGGCCGAGGCTGGAAGCACGTGGCTCTACAACACGCCTGCGTATCACAATTTGATGCACGTGATAGAGGCGGTGACCGGGCGCGATCGCAACGCTGTGACGCGCGATTGGCTGACCGCCAAGCTGGGCATGAAGCACTCCTCTTGGACACGCCGCCGCAACGCCGACCCAGCCATAGGCTGGGGATTTTCTACGACGGCCCGCGACCTGGCCCGCTTCGGGCTGATGGTGCAGGCCGGTGGCCGGTGGGGCGATCAGATCGTCATCGGGGACACGGAGTATCTGCGGGACATGCTGAGCTCCAGTCAGTCGCTCAACCCCGCCTACGGGTACCTGTGGTGGCTCAACGGGCAGGCGGATCGTGTGGGCGCGGGCCCGCGGGCCGCCCGCGCCGACGGGCCGCTGATCCCGTCGGCTCCGTCTGATCTGGTGAGCATGATGGGGGCCTTGGATCGCAAGCTGTACAGCGTGCCGAGCCTCGATCTGGTCATCACGCGGCTCGGTGACGCCGCCGGTGTGGACCGCGTGAGCTTCAACGAGGCGTTTTGGCAGGCGTTGATGAAGGCCAAGCCTGCTCAGCCGCAGCGCCAGGCGAGACCGCGTTTCCGGCAGTGGCAGGGTGTGCCGCGGGTCCCGTTGCCGGCGGAGCCACTCACGCTCCATACCGCCGAGCAGCCCAACATCCTGGTGACCGTGGTTGCTCGCGGCCTCGACCATCCCTGGAGCCTCGCGTTTCTGCCGGGCGGTGACATGCTCGTCACCGAGCGTGACGGACAGCTGCGGGTGATCCGCGGGGGCGTGCTCGACCCGGTACCCGTCACGGGCGTGCCGGCCGTGTACACGGAAGCCCAACTCTCGGGGCTGATGGAGGTCGCGCTGCATCCGCAGTTCGAGGAAAACAGACAGATCTATCTTACGTATTCGGTTGCGGGAGAGGACGGCACGCTTGCCCTGGCCCGAGCGCATTTCGACGGCAAGGCCCTGACTGACTTGTATGAAGTCTTCGTGGTCGAGTCGCCTGGGCACACCGCTGCCGCGCGCCTCGCCTTTGCGCCGGATGGCATGCTCTTCATGACGGTCGGTGGTGCCTTCAACTCGACCACCAGCGGTAGGCGTGCGCAGAACCCCGATGACCATCGCGGCAAAGTGCTTCGCTTGCGGGACGACGGCAGGGCGCCCGAGGACAACCCCTTCTTCGGCAAGGCCGGGCACAAGCCGGAGGTCTATTCCCTCGGGCATCGCAACCCGATGGGCCTCACCGTCCACCCCGAGACCGGTGCCGTCTGGGCGCACGAGCATTCGACGCAGGGCGGCGATGAGGTCAACATCATCCTGCCCGGTCGTAACTACGGCTGGCCGCTTGTTTCCTACGGTCGTCAGTACTCGGGCGCACGCGTGTCGGAGCGACCCTGGCAGGAGGAAATGGAGCAGCCTGTCGTCGTTTGGCTGCCGTCGGTCGCCCCCTCGGGCATGGTGTTCTACACGGGCGACCGGTTCCCCGCGTGGAAGGGCAACCTCTTCGTCGGATCGCTTATGACAGGACGTATCGGACGGACGGGGCACTTGGAGCGGATCGTATTCAACGCCGAGGGAGAGGAGATTCGCCGCGAGTCGATGCTCACCGAGCTGAAGCAGCGCATCCGGGATGTTCGCCAGGGGTCCGACGGACTGCTGTACGTGCTCACCGAAGATGGCCACCGCCCTGATCTGGAAGGGGGCCTGCCGGACGGTGCCGCTCTTCTGAGGATTGAACCTGTGAGGTAGGTGGGAGGGTAGGTCTGTAGTGCGCTGTGCCTTTCTTGCCTCCGTGCCCAACCGTAGGATGGTCCGGCCCGGTTGATCCCCCGACCTACGAACACCACACCTTGTCCGAAGCCACGACCCGTCTGAAACCGACTCGCCAGCCCCACTGGCTTCGCGCTTTCGCGCCCAGCGTCGTGGTCGTCGGCTCGGTGCTCGTCGCCTCGTTGACCGTGCCGACTGCTACGTCCGCCCAGATCTGGCGGTCACAGGAGGGTCGCTACCGCACACCCATGCGCACCGGGTTGCCCAAGTACACGAGCTCCTTCATGTTCTGCCGTCTCTGGTACGATGCGACCCGCAGCATGCGTTCGGGGCTCGGATGGAGCACCGACTATCCGGCTGCGGATATCAATTTCATGACCCGGGTGGAGGAGCTGACGCCCACGCACATTGAACGATGGGACAACGGGGACCCGGGTATCGCAGCGGTCCGCGCCACCGATCCCGACATCTTCAAATGCCCGTTCCTATTCATGACGGATCCCGGCTCGGTCACCTTCACCGAGGCGGAAATCGAGGGTCTGCGACTCTATCTGCTCAAGGGCGGATTCCTCTGGGCCGACGACCTCTGGGGCAACGAGGCCTGGCGCTATTTCGAGGATGAGATGAGTCGGCTCTTCCCCGATCGCGCGATCGAAGAGCTTACGCCCGAGCATCGTCTCTTTTCCGCACTCTACGGCGTGGAGGAGGTCCCCCAGATCCCGTCGTACCAGTCTTGGCGGCGCAGCGGCGGAGCGACCTCGGAATTCGGAGCCGAGACCTCCGTTCCACACATGCGCGCCATCTTCGATGACGAGCGACGACCCCTCGTCATCGTCAGCTTCAACACCGACATCGCGGACGGCTGGGAGCGCGAGGGCGACGTGCCCCACTTCTTCTACAACTTCTCGCCCGCAGCGTACGGCCTCGGCATCAATATCCTCATCTGGGCGATGACCCACTGATTCCGTCCTGCATGTAGATTCCAAGCACGAGGACATCGATGTCGGGCAAGGACATTTGAGAAGGCTTGGCGTTCTTGCCGGTGGTGTCGTGGTGGCGGTCATGGTTTGGTCGTGGTTTCGCGCGCCGCCGCCGGCCTCCGTGACGCGTGTCCCCGTGCGGATTCCCGAAGACCAGGCTTTCCATCCCACCGGCGGACTGTTCGACATTTCGCGCGACGGTCTGCTGATGGTATACAGGCGTCAAAGCGATGATGGCGGCAGTGAATTGTAGGCGCGACGCTGGGACGAGTCGGATGTCACGCTGATCCGAGAAACGCACGGAGCAGGCCCGCCTGCAATCTCGCCCGACAGCCGCGAAGTGGCCTTCATGGCCGCCGGGAATCCGACCCGGATTCGAGTCGCCGCGGTGCAGGGGGGCGCATCGCGCACCATTGCGGACTCCGCGGCCATTGGGGGCGTGCGCTGGAGTCCGGACGGCACGTGGGTCTACTACACCAACGCTTCTTTGGGACTGAGCCACGAGCCTGCGGGCGGTGGAGCGCCCGAGATTCTGACCCGAGTCGATGGCGCCGTGCGCGGCCAGATACATCACGGGGTCGATGTGCTACCAGGTGGACGCGCCGCGTTCTTCACGGAAAGTGCGTCTCCGCTCGTCGACGCCAGGATCAAAGTGCTGAACACGGATGGATCTTGCTTCGGCTTCGGCCTTCTCTCCGCGCATGACCTGAATGGGCTCGTAGACGCGCTCGATGTGTAGTGGCGCCCCGGGTTTCAGGAGGTGGATGCGATAGGCGGTCGATACGCCGTGCACGAAGTAGCCGTCGACGTGAATGCCCCACGCCTCACCAGGTGAGAACGGCACGCCGTTGATCGAGATGCTGCGGTTGTCCCCTTCCTCACTGCGCGCCTCCAGCGTCGGCGCCTCGTACCCCGTGTCGGGCGGCTGCAGCGTGTCGCCTGCTTCACCTCCGGGGCTCATCCGCACCCGGCCCACTTGCCAATCACTCATGTCGGCTTCGGGGTCGAGCAGAATGATCGCGTGCACCTTGTCGGCAGCCGTCTGATGGAACGGCGTACTCGTATTGAAGCCCCCTCGAATCGCCCAAGTGTCGAGGGGCTCGCCACTGGCCGCGTAGACCTGGATGCGCGCGTTCCCGGGGTCTCGAACCAGCACCCGTCCGTCCGCCAAGACCGCCAGGCCGCCGTCCGGACGCTTGATCTCGCCTGGACCTTCACCGGGGCGTCCGATAATTGCCTTGAAGACACCGTCTGGGCCGTAGGACCGAAGCTCGGGCACCTGCGCGTCGACGACGTAAATCGTCCCGTCGGCTGTGATGGCCAGCGACTTAATGTCCCCGAACAAGTACTCCAAGTCACCGTCTAGCTCCCCGATGGAGATCTCGGGGGTCAGGCGCGCTTCCGCCGCCTATACACTACCCGACCCCGTACGTACCACAGTCGTGTCACCGAGCATCTCGCGTACGACATCGTGCGTGAGGCCCGCTTCGGGGACACTGTCGCACGAGATCAAGAGGACGCACAAAGAGGCGAGGAACAGCGGTGATCGAGCGTTCATGGGACGACTGGGTGAGGGGATCTTGATAGTTGGATGCGCTCGGACGCTGTCCCGTTGCCGGTCGGGGTCGAAGCTCTTCGAACTGTCCAATGCAGGGGCAGGGGCATAGGATGAGGCGGGAGGCTGATACGTGATGGAGACAAAGGCGAGCGAGCACAAACCGCCCGTTGCTCCGCTTGGGCACGAGGTGCGGCAGAAGACGATCGACGTCCTCTGCGAATCCTTTGCTCAGGACGAGTTGGACGTGGAGGAGTTCGAGAATCGGGTCGAGCTCGTCGGGCGGGCCAGCAGCATGGATCAGCTACGCGCGATCCTCGCGGACTTGCCCAGCGCGACCCTCCCCACGCCATCGGTCGCGGTGGCGCCAAGACCTGCGCTTTCACCGAATAGAGTTCCCGGACACTCGGTCGCGGTAGGCGTGCTGGGTGGCGGGGGCAGGGCCGGTGCTTGGGTAGCGGCGCGCAACAACTGGGCGGTTAGTGTCCTCGGTGGCTGCAAGTTGGACCTTAGGGAGGCGCAGCTTGGACCAGGGGTGACCGAGGTGCGCGTACTGGGGATTTTGGGCGGAATAGACGTACTGGTTCCGCCCGACGTTCGTGTTGAGTGCTCGGGAATCGGGATCTTGGGCGGCTTCGGGCACCATGGCGCGGCGGACTCTACTCAGGATCCCGACGCTCCGGTGATCCGGGTCAGCGGGTTGGCCATCTTGGGGGGTGTAAGCGTCAAAGTCCGACATCCCGGGGAGTCTGCTCGCGACGCTCGGATCCGGAGGAGAGCGGAACGGAAAGCCAAGAAACTGCTGGAGAAACGGCAGAGGAACGAGTCATGAGCGTGCGGGCCCGCACCTCGCTTCTGGGGCTCTGCCTCGTGACGGCGGCCGCCGGGGTCTTCCAAGTGGCCGCGGCTCAGGAGTGGGTCGCGCCTCGAACGCCCGATGGTCATCCGGACCTCCAGGGAAACTGGAGTAACGCGACGCTCACTCCGTTCGAGCGTAGAGCCGGGCAGCCCGCCGTCATGACGCGGGACGAAATCGATAGACTCGAGGGCAGGGCGGGGGCTGTAGTCACGGGAGGCGCCGTTCCCAGCGACCCGACCCGTGGGCCACCCCCGATAACGGGAGCGATCGGCCGAAGCTACAACGAGATCTACTACGATCGCGGGGACCGGTTGGCCGTCGTCAACGGAGAGACCCGCAGTTCGCTCGTCACGTTTCCCGCAGACGGTCGCATTCCAGAATTGACGCCGGAGGGCAAGAGGCGGAAGCACGAGTACGAGAAATTTCGCTCCCAGTTCAACCAGTACGACCACCCCGAGTTACGGCCTCTGGCTGAGCGCTGCATCGTTTTCTACGGATCGAGCTCCGCCAGCGTCATGGGACCACCCATGACTCCCACTAGGGGATACAACAACAACTTCACCATCGTACAGAACGCCGACTACGTGTTGATCAGGTCGGAGATGATCCACGACACGCGCATCATTCGACTGGGACGCCCCGAGAGGCTGCCGAAGCATGTGCGCCCCTGGTTTGGCGACTCCTGGGGCCATTTTGAGGGCAACACGCTGGTAGTCGAGACCACCAACATCCACCCCCTCCACGGCCCCAGGGAGCAGACCGACAAGATCCCGCAGTCGGAGGATGCCAGGGCGATCGAGCGTTTCACGCGCCTCGACGACGACACCATCCTCTACGAATTCGAGATCCACGACCCGCGGACCTACAGCGAGGTCTGGGGCGGCCAGGTGCCGTGGCGCAGGTACGACGACCTGCTCTATGAATATGCATGCCACGAGGGAAACTACGCGCTTACCAATGTTTTGAGCGGCGCCCGCTATCAGGAGAGACAGGCCGGGCGCCGCGAGTGAGTACCACGCCCGGATGAAGCTAGACGGCATTCGCGTGTTGGATCTGACCCAGTTCCTTCCCGGTCCTTTTCTGACACAGATGATGGCCGATCACGGTGCTGAGGTCGTGAAGGTCGAGCATCCGCGCCGTCCTGAGCCGACCCGTACCATCGGAAGCGAGCGTGGCGGCGTGAGTGTCTACTTCGCCGCCACGCAGAGGGGCAAGAGGAGCCTGACCCTCGATCTCAAGACTGCGCACGGCCGCGAGGTATTCATGAAGTTGGCCGAGCGTTGCGATGTCGTGGTGGAGTCGTTTCGCCCCGGCGTGGTCGGTCGCCTCGGGGTCGACTACGAGGCGGTGCGCGCGGTCAAAGGCGACATCGTCTACGCGTCCATCTCCGCATTCGGTCAGGACGGTCCGTGGAAGGACCGTCCAGCGCACGACCTCGCCGTGTCCGCTATGAGCGGCGTGCTGGCGAACAGCCGCGACGAGAGTGGTCGCCCCGTGATCCCCGGGCTTGTGGCAGCCGATATGCTGTCGGCGATGCTCGCGCTCGGGGCCATCGTGATGGCATTGCTGCGGCGCGAACGCACCGGGGAGGGCGACTATGTCGATCTCGCCATGATGGACAGCTTGCTCGCAGCGTCGGCCAACAACGTGGGTCCGGTATTCGCCGAAGGCGTTGCGCCCCGCAGTGGAAGCGAGCGACTGCTCGGCGGTGCGGCCATGTATCAGATCTACGAAACCTCTGATGGTGCACACGTGGTGCTGGCAGGCACCGAGGCCAAGTTCGCGCAGAATCTGTTTCGCGCGCTCGATCGAGAAGATCTGGTGGAGATCTGTGAGCAACCACCCGGCGCTGAGCAACGCAGCGCCATGGAATTCCTGCGCGAGCTCTTCAAGACGCGCACGCAGGCGGAGTGGGTGCAGTGGTTTGAGCCGCTCGATGTCTGCTTCGCGCCGGTCAATGATCTGCGGCAGGGCTTCGATCACCCTCAAGCGAGCAGCCGGGACATGTTGCTGAAGGATGAGCAAGGCCACGAGCACATCGGCGTGCCCATCAAGTTCGCGCGGGAGCCCGCGCAGCCGCGCTTGCATGCGCCGGCTCATGGGGAGCACACGGACAGCATCCTCAGGGAACTCGGGTACGAGCCCTCGGAAATCGCGGACCTGCGCGAGCGAGGGATCGTCTGAGGTGCCAGGCTCCCCGGCGCGTGATAGTCTGAGAACAGGAGGTAACATTTCATGAAATGGACACTGCGGATTCTGGGTGGCTTCGTTCTCCTGGTGGTGGTCTTGGTGGTCGGGCTCTTTGCGGTGGCGCGCATCCACGACGGTCCCTTGGAGGGTGGCCTCGCGATCGTAGCCGCCGGCGCCTTCAAATCGGGCGACCTACAGAGCGACCCCGAAGAGCCGGATTGGTCATTCCTACGGGACTATTCCACGGTGGAGTTCCAGCTGCTGGACCCGGTACGCTCACGGACCACGTGGATCATGGAGCACGAAGGTCGGATCTTCATTCCTTCCGGCTATATGAACTCGATCGGAGGCAAGATCTGGAAGCACTGGCCCAAGGAAGCGGAAGAGGACGGTCGTGCGCTCCTACGAGTGGACGGCAAGCTGTACGAACGCCAGTTGGTGCGGATCCGCGAGGGAGACGTCGTGCCCGCCATACTTGCTGAATTGGGGAGGAAGTACGTGCCCGGAGGTGATATCCCCGTGGAGCAGGTAACATCTGGGAACCTCTGGCTGTTCGAGCTGCGGCCTAGGGGCTAGGAGGTCGCGCACCGCCTTGCCCTCCGGCCGCGCAGCCACATCTTGCCTGAGCAGGACCGGCCCGGACGACGGATGGCTACTACGGTAGGGAGGAATCATGATCCCGCGCACCCCGAAGCTTCTCATTCTCGCTCTCGCAGTCGTATCGATGGGGCTCTTGTTCTCTGTCGATGCGCTGGCGCAGGACAGGTCCTCGCGCTGGGATCCGGACTGGGATCCTCCCCGGACCGCCTGGGGCCATCCCGACCTCCAGGGCAACTGGAGCAACGTGACACTCACGCCCTTCGAGCGGCCTGAGGGCACGGGCCCGGTATACACGTGGGCCCAAGTCGACAGTATTGCCGGTCGGGAGGGGGCGAGGGTCGACCGGGGCTTCGAGGCAAGTGACCCGAACCGCGCCGCACCCCGGGTGACGGGCAGCGTCGGGGGATACAACGAGGTCTACTTCGATCGCGGCGACGGGGTGGCGATGGTCGACGGAGAGCCGCGAACGTCGCTCATCACGTGGCCGGCCGACGGCCGCATCCCTGCGCTTTCGGCGGAGGGCCAGAAGCGAAAAGACGACTACGACGAGTTCAGATCCCAGTTCGCCCTGTACGATCATCCCGAACTGCGGCCGCTCGCCGAGCGTTGCATCATCTACTACGGATCGAGCACCACCGGTGTGCTCGGCTCTCCGATGACGCCCACCCGGGCGTACAACAACAACCTCACGATCGTGCAGAACGCCGACCACGTGCTTATCCGGTCGGAGATGATCCACGACGTACGCATCATCCGACTGGGCGAGCCGGACGAGCTGCCGAAGGACATGCGAGTCTGGTTCGGCGACGCCTGGGGCCATTGGGAGGGCAATACCCTCGTGGTCGAGACCACCAATCAGCACCCCGACCAGGGAATCAGCTTGAGGAGGCCCGGGGGCGTGTCCGGTAGCATGATCCGGCATTCAGAGGACTTGAGGGTGCTCGAGCGCTTCACGCGAGTGGATGACGACACAATCCTGTACGAATTCGAGATCGACGATCCCAGGACCTACAGCGAGCCTTGGGGCGGGCAGATCCCTTGGGAGCGGTTCGACCAGCAGATCCTCGAGTACGCATGTCATGAGGGGAACTACGCGCTCTCGAACATCCTGAGCGGCGCGCGTTACCAGGAGCGGCAGGGCGGGGGGAACGAGCCCGATGCGTAGACGTCGCCCTACGGCGGCGCGGGGCTCCTTTAGTGCAGTTGCGGTCATGCTGCTGCTGGCACCGCTTGCGACCGAACTTCAAGCGCAGTCGTCCGACGACTTCGTCCCGGTTACCGACGCCATGCTCCAGAACCCGGCGCCCGAGGACTGGCTCATGTGGCGTCGCACGCTCGACAGTTGGGGCTACAGCCCGCTCGATCAGGTCAATCGCGAGAACGTTGGTGAGCTCCAGATGGTGTGGACGCGCGACCTCGAACCGAGAACCGGTGAGATCACTCCGTTGGCGTACGGGGGGCGGCTTTACGTGCCGCAGGCGTCAGACGTCATTCAGGCGCTCGATGCGGTGACGGGTGACTTCATCTGGGAGTATTCCCGGGACATCCCGGAAGACCTCTACACCATGGTCGGGGGCAATGCCCGCAACAATCGCAACATCGCCATCTACGCCCGCACGATCATCAATACCAGCGACGACAACTTCGTATTCGCGATCGATGCGCTGACGGGTGAGACGGTCTGGGAAACCAAGATCTTCGACTACAAGGTCAACTCGGCTACGCACAGCTCCGGCCCCATTATCGCGGACGGTAAGGTCATTTCGGGGCGTAGCTGCCGGCCCTGGGGCGGACCGAACGCGTGCATCATCGCGGCCCACGACGCTCGTACGGGCGAGGAGTTGTGGCGGCGGCGCCTGATTCCAGCACCCGGTGAGCCCGGCGACGAGACATGGGGTGACGTGCCCTTCGAGGGGCGACAACACGTCGGTGCGTGGATGGTACCGAGCTACGACCCTGAGTTGCGATTGCTCTTCATGGGCACGTCGGTCACCTCGCCCGCGCCCAAGTTTCTGCTGGGCGGGCCGGAAGAAACGCACCTGTACCACAACTCCACGCTCGCGCTCGAGATCGATACCGGGGAGATCAGGTGGTACTACCAGCACTTGAACGATCACTGGGACTTGGATCATCCCTTCGAGCGGCTGCTCGTGGAAACGCGGGTCACGCCCAACCATTCGGAGGTGAGCTGGATCAACCCGAGGCTGCAGTCGGGAGAGCTGCGTAAGGTCATCACCGGCATCCCGGGTAAGACCGGCATCGTCTACACCCTGGATCGCGAAACCGGTGAGTTCCTGTGGGCGACGCCGACCAACTACCAGAACGTGATCCTCGACATCGACGGAGCTACCGGGGCCGTCACCATCAACCCGGAAGTCATCTTCCGCGAGCTCGAGCAGGAGCTCTTCGTTTGCCCTACTTGGGCCGGTGGCAAGGACTGGGAAGCCGGGGCGTACAGCCCGCTGACGCACACGATGTACTACCCGCTGCGGAATACCTGCGGGCAGATGTTGGCCACGAGCAACTTCGAGAGCGAGCGGGCGAGGGAGCTGACCAGAGGAGGGCAGGGCGGACTCGCGATTTATTCACTCGCCTCACGGCACCAGATCACGCCTGGTACGGACTATCTCGGCACCGTTCGAGCCATCTCCGTGGAGACCGGCGAGACTACGTGGCTGCATGAGCAACGCGCCCACACCATGTCTCTGGTGGCGACCGGCGGTGGGCTTGTCTTCGGGGGTGACGCCAATGGGCGCTTCAAAGCCTTCGACGACCGAACGGGCGAAGTCCTGTGGGAAATCAATCTGGGTTCGTCGGTCAGCGGCTATCCGATTACCTATGCCGTGGACGGACGCCAATACATTGCGGTCAACACCGGGTCCGGATCGATCAATCTGACCCCCGAGCTACGCCCGAGCAGAGGCACCAGCCTGTTCGTCTTCGCGCTGCCGAGCCGAGAGTGAAGCATCTCCTGATGACGACCAAACGCGGTCCCGCGCTTGCGTTGATTTGCGCCGGCCTGGCATGGGCAGGTCCGGTCTCGGCGCAGTATGGCGCTGTCGATGGCGAGTGGAGGGTCTACGGCGGTGACGGCGGGCATACCCAGTACACAGGCCTGGATCAGATCGACGCGCAAAACGTTGGTGACCTCGAGGTGGCCTGGCGCTGGAAGGCGGAAAACTCCTCTGACCGCCCGATCTACAACCTCGAGTCGACCCCGATCATGATCGGGGGCGTACTCTATACGACGACCGGCGTCAGTGAAGTTGCCGCCATCGATGCAGCTACAGGCGAGACGATTTGGATTTTCACTCCTGAGCCGAGAACCGATGCCGGGGGTGAGCCCGGTCCCGCGCCCTCAGGCTCCGGTCGCGGCGTCGCCTATTGGACCGATGGCGAGCAGGAGAGGATCTTTCACAACATCAGCGACGCTCGCTTGGTCGCGCTCGATGCGAAGACGGGCGTGCCCGTGACCGACTTCGGGGAAAACGGATATGTGGATCTCGCCCGGGATCTCGTGAAGCCGGGAGCACGGGTACGCTGCATTTCCACCCCCATCGTCTCCCACGACGTCGTGGTCTCCCAAGTGATCCCGGTGGGAGGCCCCAATGCCATCGAGTCGACACCGGGCCACATCCAGGGGTACGACGTTCGCACCGGCAAACGGGTCTGGATCTTCCATGTTATTCCTCAAGGGGATGAATTCGGCGCGGACACCTGGCTGGACAATTCCTGGGAGTATTCCGGCCATGCAGGTGTGTGGACCCAGCTCACGGTGGACGAGGAGTTGGGCTACCTGTATCTGCCCACGGAGACCGGGTCGAACGATTGGTACGGAGGCCACCGGCCCGGCGACAACCTGTTCGCCGAGAGCATCGTTTGCCTCGACATCCGTACCGGCGAGCGCATCTGGCACTATCAGCTCGTCCA
>Ga0310345_10001299_pt1 | contig 28513 bp, 43 predicted proteins | sample HC15DNA20500_MG_FD_204667 | JGI IMG/M metagenome (GOLD analysis project Ga0310345, IMG submission 204667) | Marine microbial communities from station ALOHA, North Pacific Subtropical Gyre - HC15-DNA-20-500_MG | ecosystem: Environmental > Aquatic > Marine > Oceanic | place: Pacific Ocean: North... | reverse complement strand
CCTAAGATTTCGTCAGACCCAATGGCAGAATTTGCACGAAGAGGTCAAAGACGAGCCTCAGAACCATCTACATTTAGACCATATGGTACGCCCCCAGTAGACCCCGAAGCATGGGAACATGTTCAAGAGGGCGGTAAGATGATACCCGTAGACCAAGAGTTTAACCCGAACATATTAAGACGGCCTGCGAATCCAGAACATCATCATATGGGGCCACCTTTGCCTGGAGGGAAAACATTAGCTTTCTCCCCCCTTCATTATGATAATTATGAAGGTGCCCATAATAAACGAGCTTTTGATACTTATACACAGAAGCTGGCTAAGGGGGTGCCTCTCTCTTGGCATGAGCATTGGGAAGGGTTGCAACACGGCGTAGATTATCATAATCATACGGCAGAAGGTATTAATAAATACTTAGCCGAAAAGAAATATCATGATAAAGGTCAAACTGGTGGTGATACTCCATACCAGGGGGAAACCGCATATGAAGGAAACGATACTGTCTTGTTTGCAAACCCAGAGTCGGAGGCTTATCCGCACATCATTACAAATAGATTAAGATTTCCTAGAATTAATACAGATAGAGAAAACCAAAAAGCAGTAGTGAATCATATACCCGCTGAGTCAATCCCGCAAGGATTTATGGAAGATTCTGGTGTGGCAGCTTATGAAAAAGAAAAAGAAGCTAAAAGCCATGCCGATTTTATAGATTGGCATTATAATGGGGCTACTCAACCGCCAAGTGGTGTAAAGGCAGCATATCCTCCATATCGTCGGGGGATGGAAGCGTATTGGGGTACACAGGCTGGCGGTTCGATGAGGCTGCTAACACTCCCTGAATTTTTACATATGTCACAGCCTACTGGAACAGCCCCATTAGAAGGCCACACTCCTTTAACCATTAATGATACAGGTAAATCCTTGCATAGTTCGACTACAGGAGTACATAATCCTGATTGGGATAAGTTACAGGAAGCACGATGGGCAGCTTGGATGGATTTACTTACACACGTCACAAATACATGGGATTCTCAGGCAGACCCCAACTCGTTACAATTAGCTGATTACTTATCAAATCCTGATGACGAGGAAGTAGACCCCGAAGATGCATTAGATGAAGCTGCTGCTGAAAATCGTAGGGAATATTTACGTGGGAATAGGGACTTTAGACGGTATGGGCCAGTTGACCATAAGAAAGAAAAAGGAACCCCCGAAAACCCTCGCAATGTTCAAGAGCATTGGCGAGAAGGTTCATCTGCTAGTAAACATTTATCTGCGAGAGGGTATGGGGGTTTACCACGCCAATTTCCAACTCAACGAGAAGGTGGTCTTTCAGGCCCAGTAAACGACTCTTCTACATATGGAACACGTAGTCAATATAATCTTGACACTCTTCCTGTTTGGAGAGAAGTTATTCCTTCTTCAGAACGTGAGAGGGCTAGAATGGGTATGGAAAACTCCCTTAGGAAAGAAGGCGATGGAGGGGGAGACGGTGGAGCCTTTAATGGGCTATCTGATACAGTCTTTACGTCTACTAATGCTGGAATTTTCTCACCTACATATGGGGGGCATAAAACACAACGGAAGCATGAAAAACGCCATAAGAAGCAGGAGAAAAAACGTAAAAAATTATTAGGAAAAGAGAAAAAGAGTGGGGTAGACCGATTAGTTCAATTTCTGTATGATGGTTCTCCTAATATGTCTAAAGCTAGGAAGCCTGATAAAATGATGACGGGCGATGCAGGCACAGCACATGCTTGGAACAATAAAGCTACGGGCCGAAAGATATTAGATTGGCAGAAAAAGGCTGAAGATAATCAACCGAATGCTAATATGGGCCAGGCAGGGGGGATGGAAACGGGTACAACATCCACTTATCCACGGCATTACAATATTAATTCTGTTGGAAATGCACAAAATCCCCGTGCCCAAGAATGGGGTCAACATAAGTCTTATATGCAAAAAGAGGAAGAAAGAACTCCTATTAGGCCGTATTTTTATGACCCAGAACGAGGGGAAGAAAGCCCTGAGGGAGAGCATTTTCCTCCGCATATTCAAAGTGATGAAGTTCGTAGAGTTCATCCAGATGAATTAGATGACTATAAGGCAACATTGCCTCCGCATATACAGAATATGCAAAAACTGAGTTCTGAGGGGTCTATGACTTATCTATCTCCTACAGAGAATGACCCTGCGATTGGGAAACATCCTCAAAAAGGGTTTGTTGAACGGACGAAAGATAATCCCAATGAACCTCCTCAGAAAGATGCCGTAGTAAAGGAGAATGATATGGAGAAAAAGATTAAATCTTACGATGATAAAGAAGAAGATACAGGACATGAACAGCCAGCAGGAGTGATGGCTGCTGTTGGAATGGGGCATTATCCCTCTGGGTCAACTATGCAGATGTCCATGGCTGCTGGTGGTATAAATCCTGATGCGTTAGAAAGGGGAGGAGATAAAGATATAGAAGACCCTGAAATTACAGAAGAGGATAGTGATTTAGATTGGGTTGACTTACCTGAAGCAGAAAAGAAACTAGAATCAATGCGGAAAGCATTAGAGGCAGCGGGGGATGAGAACCCAATACTTAATGCACTTCTAAAGGTTGACTATGCCTAATATTTCTGATAGTATATGTCCTAAATGTTCAGGCAGCATGTATGTCAATGAGGACAAAGACTTAAATTGCCGTATGTGTGGCACCATTATAGTACTTACAGTGAGGAGGGCTTATGATTCCAGAACAGGCAAGATTAGAGATAATAAGAAAAAAGGAAGAGGGGGAGACGTGGACGGGGATATCGAGATGGATAGAGGAAGAGTACGGGATTTCGATTCATCGAACCACCGTCCAACGTTGGTACGACAGAGAGGCTTTCAGCGAAGAAGAGGTAGACCAAGAAGAACTCTTGGAGTCGATAGAGGATAGGACTAAAACAGACAAGAAATTAGCTACGTATAAGTCTGAATTAGCATATTATAAGAAATTATATCAGAAAGTAATTTCAGGGGATGCTAAAAAAGATTTGATTGTAGAAGCGATTCAAACATATGCTCCTACTTTTGATGCTGTGCCTGTTACACCTCCACCTTCTAAAGGAAAATCCGCAGAACCTCAGGTAATGGTAGCGGTTCTGACCGATACGCATGTGGGGGAACAGGTATTTGCTCCGCAATTAATGTCTATGAATTCTTATGACTATGATATTTTTAATAGGCGATTGTCGGGTTGGGCCATGCAAGTTTTAAATTTAGCAACATATAGACGTAATATTTGCCCAATTAATGAACTAGTGGTTCCTATGCTAGGAGATATGATTAGTGGAGACATTCATGAAGAACTGTCTAGGACTAATCTAGATAACTGTATGATGCAAATGATGCATACGGCTAGTTCTATCTCTCAAGCTCTTATGTTCCTAGCCCCACACTTCCAAACGATTAAAGTACCTTGTGTGGTAGGAAATCATGGAAGAATGACAAGAAAACCTCCAATGAAGGATAAATACATGGACTGGGACTACTTGGCGTATCAATGGATGGCGGCGTTCTGTGCAAATCAGACAAACATCCAATTTGATATACCTAAATCCTTTGCTCATATAGTAGATATAGCAGGGAAAAACGTTCTCATGTTTCATGGTGATGCTATATCAGGTGGTGGTAGCTCTGCGTCTATTAGTCGAATGATTGGTAACATGCGTGGAGTTATACAGTTTAAACAGGCTCTTGAAAGCACCATTGTTGAACATGATGGAGTTATGCCAGGTAACTTCACGGATGTCATGATGGGCCATTTTCATCGTGTAGATGTCATGGATATAGGTACTGGGTCAGCATATATATGTGGAACAATGAAGGGTGGGGATGAATTTGCTCTCCAACGAGTGCAAGCCATCACACCTCCCAAACAAGTTGTAACGTATTGGCATCCACACTATGGGAATGTGGGCCATGAAGTGATTTATTTAGATAGGTTTGATGATACACCTAGCATGTTTAATAGTACTATGAAAGATGTATGGGCTACAACCTATGCCAAAGTTTAAATCGACAAAAAAGACTTTTACAGACCGTACAGGATATGATATTAGGCTCCTCACCCCTGGTTTTGGTGGGGAGCTTGATGACGATGAGTTATTTGCTATAAAGCATGAACTGTTGCGTAGGCCAGGGTTAAGGGAACGTTGGGGGTTTGAGGAAAAAGAAAGAATAACTAAGAAAAAAATTCAAAAAGTGTCATTAGAAGGCACATCGTGAGTATAATTTAATATGGTTACGCAAGTACAAACAGCACTTCGGAGTTCTTTACTAGATTTTTGCCACAAAGAACAGCCTGGGCGAAAGTTTCGCTGGGATGGGGATAACTTAGTGGTTGATAGTATTGATGTAGTAGAACAGAAAGTAGAAGAGGCTTATAGTGGCGGTCAGGGGGTTTCAGGCCATTATAGGCATAAAAAGGGAGGTGGATATACATGGGTACAACCGCATGTACGGCAAAATACAATGCCCTCTGCATTAGAACTCGCTCAACTGGAAGAGCAGCAGGAAAGCTCTCCTACAGTAGGGTTTTCAATAGACGATATTCTACAAAAATGGATGGAAACTGTAAAGAAGCCTAATAGTTTACAAAGATATTTACAATAGGAGCTAGATTATGGTAGATGTAAGTAAAGTAACTCCGTTACAGGAGTACGTAATAGCACGGCACTCACGCATGGTGGGGAAAGTCTTAGATTTAATTGAGGCCTCTATGCCTGAGGGCACACAGTGTGAAAAGTTCAAAAAATTAGTGCAAATTCCTCTTTATGACTTTAGAAACGAAATTCTAAAGCTTACGGTTACAGGCGAAGTTCCCCCCGAAGACGAAATCTGACTAAATTATACTATAAAAATCGAAAATAATTCGGAATTCATAGTATAATATATTAGTACGAAATTCGTACTGTATCTATTTATTTATCGGGAAGTCGGAGGTGGCTTAGACCAACTTTCTGAACTAGGAAGGAGGATGCACATGGCACAAGACTATGACATTGTGGACAGGTTGGAGAAACAGATAGAAGGCTCTAATCTTGCTCTTGCTGCTGTTGCGGAGGTCTTACACAAGATGGACTCCCGTATAAGTAAGCAGGAAGAGTATGACATGGAGTTGGCTGAAGACGAACAGGATGCCTTTGAGAAGCAAGAAATCATTAAAGCCGTTGCTGGTGAAGTTTACGGTTTGATTAAAGCTGACGCTGGTATGCCTGACCTTGATAAGGAAGGCTCTGCGAAAGAACGTAAAGCTTCGTCTGTGGCGAAAGGCCACGATGACTCCGAGAAAGCAGTCACTGTTGTTAACAAACTGACTGACCAGCAGGCAACTATTCAAGCTATGCAAAAACAGCTTGACTTGTTAAAAGATGAGTTTAATGGCAATGAGGACATGGATGAAGAGGAAAAGAAACCAGAAGATGACGAAGAAGAGAATGGCGATGAGGATTCAGAACGGATGGGCCTGACGCATTATGCCGTCGAGAACGCTGAAGAGTATCCAGCAATAGAAAATATGCAGAAGCAGATTAACGAGTTGAAGGCTGCGTTGACTGGCTCTTTCGATATGCAGAAAGCCGTTCAACAGGAAACTGAGGGCCGTCTACGAAAGATGGGCTTCCGTGAAGAGACTTCGCTCACTCGTCCTACCATTATCCGCTATGAAGATAGCATGGGTACCGATGGGACTGCTCTGATTCAGAAAGAATCGAGTGGACAGGATACTGTTGACCAGATGATGCAATTGTCCTATCAGGATTTGCGTCGGTTGCAGGAAACCATCGAGAATGGCGAGACTGATGGCGTTCCACGGGAACTATTAGGATAATTTAACGAACAAGTTTAAGGAGATATAATATGGCTAATCCATCCCTTGCTGAGTATATTGCTCAGTCACAACGAGGGTTGTATCAGAGTGTATTCGGCCCTGGCTTTATGAAAAAGGCTGGAGCTGGTGTTGGTACTCCGTTCACGGTTGATACCGCTACTGGTATTTTTAATACCACGTATGGACGGAAAGTCTGGCAGGCTTTGAACAACCAAACACGCTTTTTCAATGCTGTTCCCCGAACCGTTTGGGGTAACACAGCTGGTTGGAGGATTCGGTCTGACCGTGGCTCTAACCGCAGTATGCCTATTCTAGAAACTGGTAACCTCCCGACAGTAGACATCTCTGCTATCCAGACGGTTTCCAGCTTGCCCCGAATCGTTGCTACAACCTTCGGTGCATCGGTCAAGTCAGTCTTCACCGCTCAGTTAGAAGGCGGTGTTGGTGACGTGCTGGCGTTGGAGAATGAAAACGCCCAGCTAGACCACATGAAAGAGGTCAACTTTGAACTGTTGTCCTTGGCTGCTGCTAGGGCTACTGGTGGTAGTGGTACAACTGCTGTTTTCGGCAGTCTCGCCATTGCTAACAACTTCCATCTGGGTGACGAAATTGCCCGTTACGATGGTTCCGCATCTGCTCATGACCTAACCTCTGGTGTCACCGTTGGTGGTGCTTCGGCTACCGCCCACAGTGGTGGTACCGTAACCGTCGATACCTCTAGCCCTGCATGGGCTTCTGGTGACTTGGCTTATGTATATTCCCGTGCTGGTTTCACTAGCTTGGACGATATAGTAGCTGAAGACGGTATGGCTTCTGGTGGTTTGGAAGCTAACGCTAGGGCTTTTGACCTGTCGTTGGCTGGACGGACTGCTGGTGGTTGGAATGCTGCTGCTAACATCAGCCATAACGCTGGTGTAGGCCGTGACCTCTCCCTTAACCTGATTGATACTTGTATCCAAAAGGTACGGGAAAATGGTGGAGAGCCAAAGCTCATCCTCATGGGTCATGACCAGTACTTCAAACTGGAACGGCTGCTTAACTCGCAGCAACGCTATATGGGTCAGGAAGAATATCAGGTTGGGGTAGGCTCTGAGCGTACCTTCCCTGGTACCCGCACTGGATTGGTTTTGGCTACCTATATGGGTATCCCCATCCTACCTGATGCCGATGTGCCTAAGTCAGTTTCGTCTGCTGGCGCAGTAATGGGTAGTAACGTTTACGTGTTGGACACTGACTTCCTAGAGATGTCAATTGCCCAGCCTACCCAATACATTGAGAACCGTGACTACTTCGCTGCTAACAGCTTGGTTGTCAGGGGCTTGTTGTACACTCTTGGTGAGTTGCGCTGCAAGAACTTCTTTGTCCAGGCTAAGATAGCTGACCTAAACGCTTAATTCGCTGAGGGGGCGGGGGTTGAAAGATATCCCCGCCCTCTCTTCTTGTTCTATTTAAGGAGGATGAACTATGGCTCTTACTATTACAGTTCCAGGCAATGCTTCAGATATGACAGGTGTTCCTGGCAACAATAAATACGTTATTAAAACTTGCACCTTTGATAGCAGCTATGCTACAGGTGGTGAGGCTCTAACCGCTACTACCTTAGGCTTGGAATCAATTCATTTTGTTGCCTTGTCTATGGAAAACAGTGGATATGTTCCTCAATATGATTACACTAATTCAAAAATAGCTTTGTATGAAGCTGGCGCAGATGGAGCAATTCTAGATGAGGTAGCCAACACTACAGACGTTTCAGCGGTAGCAGTTCGTGTACTAGTATTCGGTAGATAATATGCCTTATGCCTGCTCTAAATGATGCCTCTATAGAGGTAAACCTAGCAGTCTATACAGAGCGATTAGATAGGTATATAGATGGGCAAACTCAATTAAACACAACAATTAGCCATAGTTTAGAGAAACTTAATGATGACCTCGATGAAATAAAACATTGGAGAACTCGTATGTATGGGGCTAAATCAGCCTTATTCGTGATGGGCGTAATCTTCGTCCATTCTGCGATTGTGCTGGGAAGCCTTATTGGTATAATGAACTGGTTCTCAACTGATTAGGAGATTATATGCCAACTTCAGAACATTTTCCAGAGAACTGGCCTCAATGGGAAATAGACCCTAGTACCAGAACGAGTGTACATGTATGGAATAAATATGTTCCGATTGACGCTCAAGTTGGTACCAGTGCAGTTGATTTATTAACTGTATCACGGGGAGAGCCAGCTGTCAACCTTGTGAAAAACCCCTCTATTGAACACGCTACGATTACTGAATTTACCGCCTCTGGTTCCGCAATATCTCAAAGTAGTGCCCAAGCTGCCACAGGTAGCAACTCTCTTCTTGTTAATCCAGCAAACGCTGCTGCGGGAGAAGGATTTTATTGGACACATACATTTGCAGGCCATACGGAAGGTACAGCCATTGTAGCACAATGTGAAGTTAGGGGGGCTTCTGCGTCTGGTGACGTTAAAATAGTAATTCAAAATAGTGCGGGAGTTGAATTAGCTGCCAGTGCTACTCATAGTCTCAGTACTAGCTTTGTTCGCTTAAATGTGAAATATGATATTGCAGAGAGAGTAGCCGCTGAATATAGAGTGGCTGTTGTTTCTGTAACACAACATAATATTGACATGTATGTAGATAAAATTATGGTAGAGCAACGTCGAGACGGTAATCTAAGCGATTATGTAGACGGTGCCCAAGGCGTTAATTACGAATGGATGGGCACAGCTAACTTGTCAGAATCTAAACGTAGGCCAGGAATTTCTGCGGTTAGAGGATTCAAACTCAAGAATGGGCATGGTAGTCAAACTGCCAATATATCTATAGATACTGATGCCACAGCTGCGGGGGCTTCTTCTACAGGTATCCTTTTAAAGGCAGGAGAAACTATAGAAACTAATTGGCCTATAGATGCACGAGTTAAGATATCCGCTATTGCTTCTGGGGCTAGTACCCAGGTGTACGGAGTAATCTGGGGAGTGCATGAAGGGTAATGTCTAGATATTTTACTACATCAGAAGTAGCTCAAAGACCCGAATCTATCTTTTGGTTAGAGAAGGGACAAACTGGTAAAACTACAATGGAAGACATTCAGGATGCTTTAGGTGAATACCGAAATAATTTTGATGCAGGAAATGCTTCTAAAGCCGAAATTATGACCCTCCATAGGGCTTTTCCAGATAGTCCTACTTATCAACAAGCAGCGGTAGGAATTCAAAAAATGGATATGGTGGAACCTTTAGTTATTGGTGGCCCCGCATCTGTTGAAATGATTGATAGAGAAGGTCATTTAATTACTACTCAAGCATTGGGTAAAGCCTTCCAAAAGTTTATGGATAACCAACGTACTCGTAACGTTATGGTACTACATTCAGACGTTCAGGTAGGTTGGGCTTTACCCGCTTATATATCTAAAGGTGGGCAGATATTTAAATCTGGTGTAGGTGACCAGGGGTTATTCTTTATCTGTGAACTGCGTGATGATACAGCAATTGCTAAAAAAGTAGCAGACCAGATTAATACTGGAATGTTAAAGAGTTATTCAATAGCTGGAAGTGCAACCAAAGTTCAAAATATGATGAAGGGCCAAACTCCTTACATGCAAGTGGATGAAATGGAATTAGCTGAAGTTACTATTTGTGAGAAAGGTGTAAATCAGGGGGCAAACTTTGAACTGCTTAAAGCAGAGTTGCCTCAAACAGGAAAAGTAGATAAAGACCAATGTGGGTATCGTGATGCAACGGCACCCGAAATGCAAATGGGAATCAATTGTGGTCATTGCAAATACTTTAATGCAGAACGGAAAACATGTGAGGTTGTAGTTGGCGATATTCAACCTGGGGATTATTGCAGACTCTTTGAGGCTTGTGAAGAAGGAAGCCAGCCACATGTATCCATTAAAAGGAAGATTGTGATTATGAGGTCTGATGATACTGGTAAAATAAACTTTAAGGATTCCTTTTTAGATTGGATGTCAAAAGAAGAAGACCCATTAAAGAGTGGTAAGTCGTTCACTACTCTTAATAATTTTGCGGGGAGGGAAGCCGAACACCATCGCCTTCTTCAACGTTATGGCTTCCCTTCCGAAGTTGATATGAGAACGATGCGTTATATCCCTGTATCTGAAACCGAAACTGATGATGATGGTTGTCCTATTAATGTTAGACCTCCGTGGGTTGTAAATGAAGCGGGAGAAAATCTGGGCGAAAGACTGGATAATGACGATGACTTGAAAAAGTCTATCAATCTTTTTGAAGATATTATGCAGAAAGCTGCAAAACGTATGGGTAAAGCAAACCCTGGACAAGCCTTTCCTGAAGGTGAAAATCCTGACAAAACAGGGGAGACAATGGGTGTAAGTGCTTGGCAACCACAAGTAAATTATGGTGCGCCAAACCCCTATAATGTAAAAAATCCTGCTGGAACCCAACCAGTACAAACTGAACAAGGTAGACGTAACGAAAGCCCGATTGGTGCGGGGGAAGCAGATTTAATGCGTGATTATCAACGTCCTACTCCTCTGCCAACGTCTGGGCCAACCTCTCCGTATAACCCAGAGATGTATGCTCCGAAAGATAGGGCTGCTGCTTTACGAGAAGCTAATGTTGACCAAGCTCCTTTCCCTGGTGCTTCGCCTGCTGGGGTGAGGGCACGGGCTGCTGCACCTTCTGCTGAACCTACAGCAGAAGAGGGGGAGGGAGAACGGGGTAAGAAGCCTGGTGTGTGGGGAAGATTTAAAAACTTATTCCGTAGACCCCAACAGGATGATGCTGTAGGTAGTCAAGCATTACGAGAAAAAATTCGTGGAGTTCCAGATGATGATGCTGATACTCAGGCTGGACGTAGACGTGATGACACACGAATTAGTCCTGCACAGGGCCGAGCAGTTAGAACTCCTGTAGAAGACCAACCAAGAGGGGGCAGACAACCTTTACAAGGCCCAGGCATTCGATATCGCCGTGGGGAAGATGAGCCAGGGCAGACAGCTGCAAGAAACAGGGCAGATGCCGCAAGAGAAGGGCGGGAAAGAAGAGGTGGACGCAAAGAATACGATGCTGATGAAATTGTAGCTGGCGTTAGAGGCCGAAGAGGGTATGAAGGCCGAAGGGATAGGATGGCAAACCTATCTCCTAGAGAAAAAGCTCATCAAGGAATGAAACGCTTGTTCCGAGGTGGTAGGCAGAAATACCGTGAGGCTGACCAAAATCTCCGAGATTTACGTGGAGAAGTGGGTGGAGTTGCTGAAAACATAGGCAGAGGTTTCAGAGACGAATCAATGAACGAGGGTAAGGGGGCTGCTTGGGCCAACCAAGAAGCTCGTAAGATAGGACGTGGGGCTAGGAGAGGAGCAGAATTTGCTGGTGGTGCATTCCGTGGGTTTATGAAACCTCGTGAGGATGTAAGACCTGACTTGCCTGTATCTGACCATCCTGCATCTGTCTTGGGTGAAACAGATAATCGTCTAGGTGCTGGTTCTCGTGAACGTGGTGGACAGGTAGGCCGTATGGCTCGACAATGGCTAGGACGTGGGGCTAGGGCAGCAAGAGGCTTTGGACGGGGCTTTATGGAAGACCCAGAAGATGCCAGGCGTGTTGGACAGCCCAGGAGATATATGCCTGATGAATTAGGGGCTACCCGTAGACAGGCTGATGAAGCTGGAATGCGTGGCAGGGGGGCTGGAGCCAAACTACGTGGTTGGTTGGATGAAAACGTAGGCCGAGGTCAAGAACTAGTTGGTGAGGGTGTAGATAGGATTCCTCGATACGGTAGACTTGCCCAACAACAGAGACGCATGGGTGTTAATGAGGGTGTAGGGAAAGATGTTCGCTACTCTCCCACAGCCCATCAAGGAATGGATGCTGACCAGAGACATAATCATGTACAAGAACGTTTAGACCATATAAATGAAGGTGGCAGGCTATCCCCCAAAGATTGGATGTCAGTTATCCATCACTTAGGTCAAACAGAAGATGGAGATAGGTTTGCAAATCATCATAGTATAAACATGAGTAATGATGATTGGAATAAACCCATCAATTTTGCGGATATGAGGCAACATTTAGGCCGCAATATGCAAGTACATCATGGAAGACATGGTGGTGCTGGAGCAGAAGCTTACGATGCTATTCTAAATAGGCTTGGAGATTCCAATGAATTTGGGAGAAGCATTGAACTCAAACGGCTACGTGGTGACCGTCCTTCAATGGATGGATTGGCAAGACAAGAACCTACTCAAGAATCTACTGAAGAAGAACGAACCGCCGCTCACACAGGAGTGAGGGGGCCGCAAGATTATGGGCGAAGGACTAGCAGGCCAACACCTAGGGGAGATGCTAGAAGGCCTGCATGGGCACAAGATAGAGAACCCATTAAATACTCTGTAGAAAATTCTGTCCCTGTACATAAGATATTTGCTAAAGCCTTTGGGTTAGCTGGAACTAGGAGATAACATATGCCAGACTATGGAAAACCAATCGAGAATAATCTACATTGGAAATCAACTCTAGACTTTTTCAAAAACAATGTTGGCGGTGATAGAGGGGTGTCGGAAGAAAATCCTGATTGGGATGAATCTACACCTTTGCCTAAAGCTCCTGTGACTAGCGCAGACCATCCCGAAGGCCCAGGTGTTCCATTAAAGAATGGTTTCACTTCTAAAGAGAGGGCACAACTAAGAAGGGATGACCGTAGAGTAGGCCGTGATAGTTATCCCCAAGACGAGGATACTGCTGGTGCGGGTAATTATCCATATAAATCTTCTGTTGAAAAAGCTTTGCTAAAATTAATGAAGGCTGAAGAGAAGCCCAGGTTCCGTGCTACTCAAAGACAACTGGAACCCTTTTCTTCTGAAGAACCTGTAACATATGAACCCCTGCCAGGTTTGTCTGGGGGCACACCTGGGAATTTACCCCGAACTCCTGAAGAGGGAGATATAGGAAGTACTCCTACGGCTGGGGAACGGGCTGAGACTATCTTGGGTAGACGGCCTACTGATATGCCTCCTGAAATGGTAGATGCTGCCCGAAAAACCTCTGCTGACCGATTAGCACAAGAAGCTTCTCCAGAGGCACTAAGAGAACGAGCTAGACATATGAGATATGGCTCAAGAAGTGCTTTAGAAAGAGGGGCGAAGGCACGGGCTGAGATGGAAGCTGACCCTTCTCTATATCATACTCAAACAATACATGGGAGGAAACTCCCTAATACATCGAAAGCTATAGAAAATGCTTTGCTTAAACTTATGAAGGCAGATGAGCATTTGGAAGATTCTCAGGAGTGGCTTCGTAGAAGGGCAGAGGATTTAAAAGACCCTCGTACTATAAAAGTTGGTTTCCCTGGTGGCCCTATGGAGGATACTGAACGAGACATTCCCTCTCCTAGAGGTGATGTATCTCAAAGGGGTATGGATACACAAGAATGGAGATTACCTTCCGAGATTACCTTTGGACAGCCACAACCAGGGGAAAACCCTGATTCTCTTGGAAGTGAGAGTGGGAAAGACGTACCTGTAGTTCAACGTGGCGAAGCTAAACTTGACCAAAGGGCACCAGGCCAGGAAAATATTCACAATAACGTTACAAAATCTCTCCTCAAATTGATGAAAGACGAAGACCTTGAGAAAATTCGGATACCAGATGCAGTTGGTAATTTCGGGCGTGGACTAATGCCTGACGAGAATAGGGATAAGTATTTCAGCGAACATAGAGATGCTAAACCACAATCTAGGGCAGAAAGGGCTGGTAGAGCTATCCGTAATGTTCCCATGCGTGTGGCAGACCGTTCTGCTAGTGAATTAAATCCAGAGGTAGCAGAAGATGCTTTAAGGGCTGGCGTTACACGCCCTGCTGAAGAAGTTCGTGCGGGTTTAAGAGGGGGTTGGTCTATGAGGGATACACCTGAACATCTCATAGAGCCACCAGTTGGAGAAAACATTGGGGATGTAGGCCCACAAACAGGTCTAGAACAGGTAGGAGAACGTATGGGCTATGGTGCTGGTAGAGCAACTACCATGCCTGGTAGGGCTGGTAGAGCTACCCGTGATTTTTTCCAACCTGAATCTGCTTATGAAGCACCAGATAGGCCAGAACTAATGGATGCTCATGCTCGACAAGATTGGCGGGGCCGACAGGCTAGTGAAAAGATAGCCCGTGATAGACCCGCTGGAAAGAGTCCTTTTGAAATGTCTGTTGAAAAAGCCCTCCTTAAACTTATGAAAGGTGGAGATGAGCAACCACTAAATGCAATGGATAAGGGAAGCCTCCCTAAAGAGAATAAAGAATCCCAAGCATTGGTAGCTAATGGCGATTCCAAACGTCCTAAGTCTGAAGTTGGTACGAATGACAAGATGTTTAAGAAGGCTGAGGATAATCCCCATTGGCCCTGGCAAGCAGGCGAGGGGCCAGAACCTCAGGGAAGTAAGAGGGCTGAAGAGATGAAACGTATTTATCAGCAACGTCAAATCAATCGGAGAATGGCTCCTGATGAACATCCAAGCCAGAGTAAGGACGATGCTGCCCAAAAACGTGCTTGGGGTGATAAAATTCCTATGGAGGAGGCCATACTTAAAGTATCTTCATTACCTGATGATTTTGATGATGAGAGGGAGAAGTATGAAGGTGACCATGACGTTGTAAATTATGGGAAACCTCTTACTGGTCAAGAAGCCATGCGTAGATTAACTGAACGGGATGCCTTTGAAGGAGATGTTCCTCATAGAGAAACATTGCCACATTACCAACATCCTGGCTCAGGAAAACCAGATTGGGAATATATTAAGGCTCTCTATGATGCTCAACGAAAGGCTAGGGAAGCAGCTGTGCGTGACACTGATAGTACTTACGAGGATTATAAACATCCTGATGAAGGCTTTCATGTAAACTCTGTTGAAAAGGCTCTTCTAAAACTGATGAAACAAGGTGATGTTACACCAGCTAAGGTAGGCATGTCAAGACAGAATGCTATGCGGGATATTGAAAATGCTTGGCCCAAGGCTGCACCTCAGGCACCTAAGGGTGTGGGAGCTAATACTAATACAGCACCCATGCCTACTTCCGCAGAACTAGAATCTAGAAGGCCTGATACTGACCAAGCGGGTCAAACCGCTAACTGGTCTGCTCAGATGTTTGCAGGAGATTTAGCTGGAAAGATTAACAGACGTTTCGGTACTGGTAAACAAGATTATATAGCAGACCAGAAACAACGTGCTGAGTGGGACGCTGAAATGAAGCAACAGAATCCGCAATTCTCTCAGAATGGTAGTTTGCCAAAGGGGGATACTACATCACAAGGATTTGGAGATTCTGGAGTTGAATCACAACGCAACTTCCAGCAACAGACAGGAACTATGGGAAATATGGGAAAGCCTATATATTCTAGCACAAAGAAATAACCCTATATTATTAAATACTATATATTCCCCCTAAAAGTATTTGACTTCTCAATATAATAGGAGTATAATATAGTAGAAATATAAATATATATAGGGAGGTTCTATGGTTGAAGTTGTTATTTGTGTATGTGGGTTTTTAATTCTAGGTGGTATAACTAAAGTTTGTTGTACTGAGAAAAGATATTCAGAAGAATATCATAAATATTTAAGAAATAATGGTGGTAAGAAACACGTAGATAATATTCAAACCGAATATTACAAGTACTTATAACCATGATGATTAGACCTCAAATACTCCTTAGCATTGGTTTGTTAGGGAGTATCACATTTTTTGCTATGTACTGGGGATTGACAGAGATTGCTACAGGTGGTATAACATTAATTGGTGCTTTGAGCATGAAGATTTTAGAAAAAGAATAGGTGGAACTATGCAGAAGATAAAGTATAAAGAAAGTCCTAGTCCTCATGTAGTAGTAGAGAACTTTATGTCTATTCCAGCAGCTAGGAAATGTTTGGAAGAGGCTCAATGGTTAGAACCTATGTATGAACCAGCCAAAATAGGCGATTTACCAGAATTAGATGGATGCGAAACATGTGAAATCATTTCTAATACAGTAGAATTAGGTACACGGCATAATGATGTTGTATATTTAGATGGTTATTATAATAAGCGAAGAGAGAAGAGCATTATTCTATCGCAATTAGAAGTAGCTCTAACAAACCAATCTTTTCTTGGCACGTTTAAAAAGTTACCAGGGTTGTTCCCCATAATTGCTCAAACCACACACATGGAAACCATATTAAGTTCTTATGGTATGTGTGATTTTTATGGGTGGCATAAAGATACTTCAAATGAATTCCCTCATGAAAGGGTTATTACTTGTGTAGTTCACTGGAATACGGAACCACAACAGTATACAGGTGGGGAACTTATATTAACTGGCAAAACTCTTGAAGACCAATTAGCATATACACCTGTACATAATACTGCTATATTTTTTGAATCTAATAAATGTATACATGCGGTAAATGAGACTCAACATGAAGGAGAATTTAAAGACAATAGGTTCTCTATTAATTTATGGATGGGTTTTGCTACGACAAGAGATTTTCCACATCATAAATATAGATAATATTTTGGAGGTGTAATAATGCAACAATATCCCCCTCAAGCACAACCTTATTCAGACCAGCAATGGGCACAGTTGAACACGCCCTTAACTGGTAAAGATGCAGAGGACTTTGAAGAACAACAAAAAATATATGAGGAACGTATAACTGAGTTAGCTACGTTTGATTTATCTTGTATGACGTTAGAAAGTTTACAAGCATATTTTTTGGATAATCAGGAATTCTTCTATGATACTAATGATGAAGCTTTCTATGAAGGGAAACGGTATAGGGCAGCTTTTAAAGACCCGTCTGTAAAGTGGTATTTCGTTCAATCTGGGTCTGATTTTCAAATGACTTTCGATTTTAATAAGAACGTTCTGAATGGTTCAATGGAGGAGATGCCTGAATACGGTTGGTATTTTGATGTTAGTTAGGAGAAAAGTATATGGAAACAATGGAGTTTGTAATAGATGAGACATTTAAAGGAGCCTTTCCAGAACCCGTTCCTGCCCATTTAGCTTTACCACAATGGTTTAAAGATGACCCCACACGGGTAAATAATGGGAGAGTCCCTGGTTCTCCTCAAGGAAGTACATATAAACGATGTGTGCCTTTTGTGGATATTATGAGAACTGGTTATATAATTCCTTTGTGGTCTGATTTAGCATTTTCTTATACTTCATGTACCTGTGGTGAAGAGGGCTGTCCAAAGTTTGTCCCTTCTGTAGCTCCACCAAAGATGCCTCCCTATAATTATCCTAGTACTGAAATGATAGAACATAGAAATTGGGATTCTTGGGGCAATATTCCAGAATTAAAAGATTCTATTAAAGGCAGTTCAATGGCGTTTTGTAATCCCTGGCTAATTAAAACTCCTCCAGGGTATTCAACATTAATTACGTCTCCATTTAATGATGAATCTAAACCGCATCCAGCTATTAAAACACTTACTGGTTTAGTTAATACGGATACTTATAGAAACCAAATAACTTTTTTCTTCCATATTAAATATCCATTTGAGGAAGTGATTAAACAAGGTACTCCTTTAGTACAACTTATTCCCATTAAACGAGAAGAATGGAAACATGAAATTTCTTATATGAAATGTCAAGATGGGGATGAAACATGGTTGGAAATGCAGCAAGAACGGAATGCGTTATCAACTACTTTTGAAGACAGTTATCGTAAACGTCATGGGTGTCCCGTTAATTTTATTTAAAGGATGTTATTGTGAGTGATAGAGAAAAGCCAATACAATGTGAAGAGTTTACGTCCTCAGAACAGGAGAGTGTGTATACTACTGAGATAGTTTTACCTACTGGTGTACATAACGGCTTGATTAAAACCATTCGTAATTTAAAAGAAGCAGATGAAGGTATTCCATATGCATCATCCAATGTTAAAGCTTTTATGACGGAGTGGCGTATGCAAGATAAGCCTGGATTTGATATGCTAGGACATGAAATTACTACAAGAGTAACAGAAATATCAAAAAAGAAGAGGGGGAATCATCAAATTGTTCTACGAGACATGTGGGGATTGCTCTACTGTACAGGAGAATCTGCGGTTATGCATAACCATTGGCCTGCTGCCTGGAGTGGAGTTTTCTATTTAGAAATACCAACGGACTATTCTGGGGCACTCTTATTCCCGAATTTAGAACACCATATTGAACCTGTAAAAAACCAATTAGTTATCTTTGAATCAAGAACTATGCATGGTGTACACACGTTAAAAAGCACACAAGAAAGGATAGCTATATCCTTTAACTTTGATGGCATGGTTAATTATAAAACTTAGGAGAAAGTATATGAATATTAAATTATGGCCTAAAGACCCAGACTGTTCATGCGAAGAGTGTACTTGTGACCAAGCTACTTTCGGAGAAAAAAGAGAATGTGATTGCATGAAATGTGATTGTGAAAAATGCCACGAAGAAGAAGAGGAGTGGGATACACAACCGTAATGTCAGAAATAGCTTCTCAACACTTTCCCTTACAAGGGTCTGATAGTATATTTACAACAGCCTTACAAATTAGTACTGCTACAAAAGATACTATTATACAAACTATAAGGGATAGTGGAGACAAAGCCAATAATCCAGTAGGGGCTAACGCCTGCATGACTGATTTATTCATGCAAAACACTCCTGGGTTTACAGAGTTAGAAAAGGAAATCAATAGTGTGGTAGAATACTTACCTAACCTCATACCAAATTGTATGACTACGCCGTTTGAAGTAGGTATTACAAATATGTGGGGGATTCTATATAAAAAGGATGACTACATTAAAGTACATAATCATTGGCCCTCTATATGGAGTGGAGTCTTTTATTTAGACATACCAAAAGATTATGCTGGTACTTTGTTCTTTCCTGAATTGGAACATAACATTGAACCATTAACGGGGCAATTAGTAATATTCAGTGGTAGTACTAAACATGGAGTAGAAACCATTAAAAGTAATGGGGAACGATTAGCTGTTTCGTTTAACTATATGGCAGCTGCTCATTTAGTAGATATAAAAAAGTAGGAGGAAAAATGCGAGTAGAGTTAGTGGATAGTTTAGGCACAGATTTAACCGTAGTAAATGCTGCAAGAGTTTCATTTAGAAAACATAGGGATGAATGGCAAGATTCAGATGAACGTCTGATTAGATATCTAGCACAACATGGGCACTGGACTCCGTTTGGGCATCCTCAAATACAGTTTAGGATATCGGCTCCCGTTTTTGTGGCTAGACAACTAGTTAAACATCAAGTTGGGCTAGTTTGGAATGAGGTGAGTAGACGTTATGTAGATGATGCTCCAGTATTTTATGGGGTAGGCCCAGAAGGATGGAGAGGGAAACCCGAAGATAAGAAGCAAGGTTCTTCAGGACATGTTCAAATTCTGTTGGAGTTAGAAAAGGATATAGCAATGACAACGCTTCATTGTAAACATTTGTATCAAGAGTTACTAGAACAAGGCGTAGCTGCTGAACAAGCCAGGATGATTCTACCGTTGTCTATGTACACGGAATGGTATTGGACAGGTTCCTTAGCTGCCTTCGCTAGAGTATGCAAGTTACGAATGGAACCCGATGCTCAGGAAGAAACACAGGAAATAGCTAGACAAATAGATAAGGAATGTGCTACACTATTTCCAATAAGTTGGAAATATCTAGTACAATATAGGGAGGAAGAGTAATGGGGTTATTTCATTCACATAGTGGTGGGGCCATAAAATTTACTTTAGCTTCAGTACTAATTGGAACTCTTCACTTTTTTGAAGATATGGCATTAGTATTCGCAGGACGTTATACTGATGTAAATATTGGAATTATAATACTAGGGGGTATAATTTTTAGTTTGTGTGTAGCAGGAATGTTTAGACTAAATTTTATAAAAAAACATATTATATGAATACCGAATCGAATACGGAATTGTATCTAGGGGCTAGTTTACTTAAAACAGCTTTAGGAGACAGGGACGATTCTATGATAGAGGAACGTTATCAGGCTTTGTTGAAAGCTCCTGGCATTGACGGGGCGTTGTATTTACTATACCAAGCTGTAACGCAAGACCCTCGTTCTGATGCAAAGACTCTAGCACAAGCGGCGTATATGCTAGGGTATTATGTAGCGAATTCTGTGAAGGAGATAGATAACCTTTGGGATAACGGCCCAAACGATGAACCGAATTTAGATTGGACAGGAGAGTAAATTATGGGTGTTATAGAGTTTGAGTGTGGTGCTTGTGGTTGGCAATGGAAAAGTCACATGGTTAATTGTCCGAAGTGTGGAACAGATGTAGTTAAAAGCCATATGAAAACAGCCTTGGAATTGGGTTTGGTTACAGGCGAAACCAAAACGACATTAATATCAGGAGGCAAACGGAATGTTAGCTAAAGCGATTAATCTAGCTGTTGCGTTTTTCACTTTGAATAAGAGTGCTAAAGCCAATGCTAAATCTGTAGTGGATGAAGCTATAGATATTGGTGTAGCAATAACAAAAATAGCTAAAAATAAAGAAGTAGATAAGAAGACTAAGGATGCTCTTTTAAAGGAAGTCAAGGAATTTGATAAAGCTGTAATAAAGTTTTTGGATGACCTTGTAATTCCCGATTAAAGGAGGTGGTCTTCATCTCTGGATGCCCCCCAACCGAATAACTATTGGGGGGTATTTCAGTCATAGAAGGAGAATATGGATAGAATAACCTTTAGATGGAATCATTATGCAGCGTGTTGGGAATGTGTATTGGCAGATGAAACAATATATATACATAAATATCCACCGTCCCACACATTAGTATCTATTCAAAAGAATAATTATATACATGCTTCGCATGAAATCTTTGAGTCTGTACATTCAGCCCAGCATTATATAGGCTTGATGTATAATGGACAAGTAAAATATCGTGACCCGAATGAAGAGAAACATCCTCGTAAGGATTTGTTAGAACAATACATATGAAACGCTGTGAAATGGTTGGCTGTAAGAAAGCTATCGTTGGCTCAATTCAACTGGGGCCAGGAACTAGATTACAAATGTGTGCAGAACATTTAAAACAGCTTCAAGAGGAATTAGAGAGAGGAGATTAAGTTATGTTGACAGTATTACAAAAATTAATAGCCTTGTTATTTAAACAAAAACAAGAACATAAGCATGAAATTATAGTTGTAGATGAAGAAAAAATACAGCTGCGGAAAGAGATAGCCTCTCTTAAAGTATCTCTGTCTACATCAACAGCCTCCCTTAGGGAATATAAAGATGCTGCACATCAAGCAGATTTATGGATGAAAAAGTCTGCTCAATTACAGGAAAAACTTAGTGCCGCTTTGGGGCATACTACAGTATTAGAAGGGGTGTTGGAAGAATCCAATAGAACCATTGATTCCTTACAGTTAGCTATTGAGTTACGGGAGAAGGAAGAAACTGAGGGGCTTCAAAATTATATTGATGAATTAGAAGACGAGATTGATGTCGCAATTGCATTGATTACAAAGTATGGTCTACAACTGAGGAAAGGATAAATGAAACCTGTTAAGATTGAATTCCAACGTGACTCTAAATGGGAATTTATAGAACCCATTGTACCAGCTTCACAAGCTTTACCACAATGGTACAAAGATGCAAGCATTGACCTTCCAGGCGCAAAAGAATATTATTCTACACAATTAAGTTTTAAGGGTTGTCCAGCTGTACTAGATAGTATGTTGCAAGGATACATACTTCCACTATGGACAGATATTTACGTGGAACCAATGGGGTTTGAGGTAGAAGGTGGGACTGTACCTAAGTTTAGTTGGGGGGAGACTCTTGACTATAAGGTTATACAAAGCCAAAATCCTGATGCATCCAAAGCGTTTGAACCCTTTAAGGAAATGTCTTCTTGTCCTGTGACTTTGAAGTTCAATTCGCCCTGGATACTTAAAACTCCTAAAGATTACTCAATGTTATGTATACCTCCTATGAATAATAGGGATAGTAGATTTGAGGCTGTGGCTGGTATAATCTGTTCAGATGAGTTTACTACATATATTAACATTCCTTTTATATGGAAAGCTCCTTCAGATTATGAAGGTGTCATTAAGGCAGGAACTCCGTTAGTACAGATGATTCCATTTAAGCGAGAAACTTTTCAGCAGGAACTTGGCTTCACAACGGATGGTGGGGGTAGGCTTCTCTCTAGAGAAAATGCTTGCGCTCGTAAAGTAGGCTCAGTTTTTCGTGGTGGGTATAGAAAATTCTTTCACAAGTCAGCAGTTAGTAGGTAAGATATGAATAATAATAAATCTTATATGGTAACGAATAGAGATAGAATGGCGATGATTGAACTCCTGAACTATGCTTGGAATGTGACCTTTAGGGCAACAAGAGATAAACCTGGGGAGTCGTATACACAAAAGGATGGCACCTACGTAGAGGGTATACCCCCTTATACACGATGGGACGTACAGGCAGTTAATCCTGTAGATAATACCTATCACACTACAGATGGAGATTCTATTACAGAAGCAGTAAACAAATGGCTTACGAAGCAGGGGTTTTTAATAGAGAAGAGTACTACCTTATATGAGGAGAAGGCCACACAGAGTCAGACAGAAATTATTATAGAGGAAGCTCAATTTTACGGTTAACAAGTTTTGTTAAAAATATTTACATTAGCTAGTTTAGGTTTAGTAGCAGTAGCAATAGTCATTGGGGGAGCAATCCTTCCTGTCGTAGAGGACAGTTCAGTGGGCACGTTTATCAAGGTTTGTCCATTACATTAAGAGGTATGAGGAAATGACTAGAGCCGAAAAGATTATGGTAATTGGGATGTATATTGCCGCTACTGCCGATGTGGTAGTAGCTATAGGAGTAGTACTACTACTAATAACATGAACGTATCAAAAACTATGGGGTTTGTGACAGCTGGGATTCCTATCGTAGGTATCCTCATAGGTGGTATCACCTTTGGAATTAATTTTAAAACGGATGTAGAAAATCTTAAAGAAGATGTAGCGTATCAGGAAGAAGCGAATCTTACTATGGAGGAACGTTTCAGTGAATTAGACGTTGCTCCTTATGACGATTCTCTTCTATGGTTACAGACTGATACCCTCATTGAACGTATAGACGATATCTATATTCCTGATGGGTACGATGATTCCGACATAAATGCTAGGTTACAGGAATTAGCTTTGGACTTAACATCTTTACAAGTAGAAGTTAGTGGTATTGAAGTAGGAGATACATCAGACCTTCAGGCCCAAGTAGCGGAATTAACAGGACAACTAAGTGCTTTGTCTAGTATGGACATGACTTCAGATGATGGGACTGTAGACTTGGGGCCATTGATAGTAAGAATAGCAACTGTTGAGGGTTCTATGACTAGTCTTAAATCTTCTGTGGATAGTATCAAGAGTGATATAAGAACTATGAAGACTGATATAACTACATTGGAAAGGCAACCTAAGAGTGATGGTTCTACAAAAACTATCGAGAATAGGTATGATGATTCAGATTTACGTAGCCGTGTCTCCGCAGTAGAACGTCAGGTAAATGCCATCCCTACTACAAGTAGTGGTGGAAATACGATACAACGAGTGGAGAATCCCTTTGATGATGCTTCCCTTCGTGCTGACATATCCTCACTACAAACCGCCGTAGCGGTTCTACAAGCCACACCAGGGCAGTCTTATGATGATGCTGCCCTCTGGGACAGGATTGACGATATTCAGTGGGAATTGGACAGTATAGAAATACCTACAGTATCTGGCTCTACGGATACTGGGTGGCTAGAGGAGTTAATATATAATGTTAAAGAAGAACTTGAGTGGCGTGTAGATGAGTTGGAATGGGCTGCTACTGATACTGGTAGCGACGATGATAGGTATGCAGACAAATGGATGGTAGAAGATTTGCAGATGGAAGTAATGTTTATTCAAGAGCAAGTATGGAAATTACAAGAACTTGCAGATGACTACGAAAGTAGCCAAAATAACAACACTACCAGTAATGATACTACGGGTAATTTTCCAACCGAGGGTAGAGTCTGGGAGGGTTCATGGAATGAACCCTATTGGATATACGTAGACCATAAAGATAATAGCACTAACCATTCGTATACAGGAGATTATTGGTTAGACGGGTATTGGAATGGTGAAGCGGTATGGACGAACTGGATGTGTGGTATTCCACCGTGGGACGTTTGCCACATCTATAAATATAATCATACATCATGGGTACTACAACCATCAGAGCCAGGAAATGAATGGTTAGCAAATGCTTATAACGATAACGGTGAGTGGCCTTGGGATGGTACTTGGGATGGTGATGTGAATCAAGTTGAAGTAAAGGGAGAGAACTAATGGAAGAAGTATATAGACAACTAGGGTATCCGAAAAAAACTGGGTGGAAACATAGCTTAATGTTTTTTACAACAATTATAATACCGCTTACAATTTTGCTTGGGGTTGGTATTTTGTTATCGCTGCCAATGTTAATAAAGGAGAAACTAGACCAGTGAATAAAAGTGTTGCAGGAGGCTTACTAACAGCTGCATTAATGCTTCTTGTAATGGTTGTGGTGGGGGCAGTAGCAGCTGGGCCAAAGAAGGAATGTGTGGAGTGGGAGACTGTATATCCTACCCCCACTCCAATACCCTTATCTAATATCTATAGTGAATGGATACCAGTGCCAGGAACTGCACCAGGCACGGGGCATGGATGGGTGAGAGCAACAGAATTAGCTAAAGCAAGGAGCCAATGGCCCCCTAAGGAAATACTTACGGCACATATACTAACAGATTCAGAGTACGAGCAGATTGCTGAGGAACATGGGAATCCGTTAACCCAAGGAGGAAAGTGGACATACGGGTTTCCACCTAGACAGGGGTTCCCATTATTGTATGGGGGAGTAGTATTAAAGAATAAGTGGTTACCTGCGAGACTCCAAAATTAGACTTGATAAAAATGAGGTGCTATAATGGAACGTGAACTGGAAACAATGTTGGATACAGTAGATGGCTTGGAAGCATCTATAGTAGATGTACATAACCTAGAGGATATATGCAGGAAACAACAAGCTATAACTCTGAGACGTATTGCGAGTTGGCTCCGAATGAATGGGCGTATTTATACTAGGAATTGGGAAGTATCTGTAGGAAAGGAGATAGGTGGTTTAGCCGATGAACTAGATTACCTTGCTAAAGTATCTGAAACATTTAAATCGTAAGGAGTATTTATATGGGTAGATTATTAGAAGCAGTAGAACGATTCGGAAGAGATTATGTAGACCCACCAATGATGGAAACACGAGAACAGGTGGAAAAGAATTATGTCTACAATCAATTAAAGGATGCAGGCTTTTTAACCTCAGGAATGAAACGTCTGCATCTAGATTCTAAGTATTGGTCATGTAGTAAGAAAGAGTTTCAGGATTGGATTCGATGGGATTGGACAAATGGGAAGAAGTATATCTCAGAAGAATATGATTGTGATAACTTTGCCTTTAGTTTCAAAGCCCGTTGTGATAGGAAAATAGGGATTAATACTGTAGCATTAGTGATAGACTACTCAGGTGGACATGCCTATAATTTAGTCATCTTTACCGATTCTCCAGCGGAACTATATGAACCTCAAGCAGATAGGTTTGTTCCTCTAGGGGATGGTATGTCTAAGACGGAAGTATATAAAATGAAAGACGGGTATATAGTTCTTTAGTCCAAAGTATGTGTGTAGGCATGACTCATGATTTCTCTCATGAGTTTTGCCCACAAATATTTGGTATGGCCTAAGGAAATGCCAACGTCTATAGAGAATTGGTGTTGACAGGATTCACAACGTAACCGTAAAACTATATGGTTATGCTCTGTTTCCGTCTGGGTTGTCTCGATTAGAATAAGTTTCTCCTTTAAATTCATTCTTTAATCTATACTCAGGAGTTAAAGCATGACAGTTAGGGCAGAGTAAACGGAGATTTTTAAGATTGTTGTTATCTTTATTCCCATCTTGGTGGTCTAGTTGGAGAGGGACTTCCCCATCTAGCCATCTAGATATACCACAGATGGCGCAACTGGGTTCTAAATAACCTTCATTTATTAATCTAATCTTTAATTTATCGGATTGCATCGGGACTTTATTACTGGTATACTCTTCTATATCTCTTGTCTTATCCAAGTAATCAACAACTTCTTGTTTAGAAATGGGGGGCATACGCCCAACTTTACGAATAACCATATACCACCTCAAAATAAATACCTGTATATAGTATTATACTAGGGTTGACCGATTTATTTCCCATGTGATATGCTTTCAACAACTTAAATTTTGAGGTGGCGAATGTCAATTACAAATCCTGTGGCGTTTTTAGTGGCTATGTTTTTCATATCTATCGTGGTTCAAGCCTTTGGTTGGATAGATGGGCCACTTAATCTGGACAACTGTACACATAAAGAATGGTGTGGAGAACATTGGGTGGGGTATAAATAATGGTAATGCAATATCTAGTATCACGAAATGAAGAATATCTAAAACACATAACTAATTTCAATAATCAAATCGCAGAAATTATTGAACTAATTCAAGTTTTAGAGTATAATATAGTAGAGTTGAAACAACAAATCGACACTCTTGCGGAAACTCAAGCTGATGATAAACGAAAGGAGGCCTGGTTTGCAGAACAACGACAAAAAACTTAGGGAACTTTTGGGCGATGACATAGTATTCTTTAATAAAATAGATAAGAAACCTACACCTAGAGAACAAGCATTAGAACATATGGATGATTGTGACTGTAATGTGTGTAAGGTACAAGCATTGAAAGTTAGACTTGATAAAAGGATTCTTGGCTAATGGGTAACTGGAAGAACAGAGATAGTAAAATACAGAACAGACGTACCTTAAAGCAACAACGTAAATTTTATGAGTCCAGCGTTTCTAGTGAAAAGAAACGTAGAAATAAAACCGTTATTAGAGAACAACGACAGGAGAAAGCAGACGAGTATGACCGATTCCTTGAGACATAAGGGGGTTTTCTATGGAAGAAATGGAATACAATGATGAGTGGGGAGACGTTTGGGGAGAGGAAGAAGAAGATTTAGAAGAAGATTTACATCCTATATATATGACTCGTAATGAAATTCTGTTCTTAGATGATAGTTTAACTATGATGATTGAGAAAGAAAGTATGCAAGAATCGGTTACTACTATGAGAGTAATGATGCCCTCTGCTTATTTACCAGCCCCAGTTACCTTAATAGATAAACTAGGGATGGCAGTATTAAGAATAACTGACCCTGAGGAATCCAGTGAGGGTACAGTGGTACATTTGAATGTAACAGATATTTATATGCTTAGAGAGATATGCCATAGCTATTCTAAAGTTGGACGAGAACAAGTAGGATTTAACCTTAAACGTAAATTATACTTAGCTCTATATGCTGAGAATTATAATAGGGACAAGCAGATAGATAAACTATTATCTACTGTAGAAGAAGAAGTAAAACAATCAGATAAAGGTTAGGAGGCATTATGCAAGAACCAGTACAGGAACCAGAGATAGAAGAAGCACAAGGTCAAGTAGGACTGTTTGACGTTAGTGACTATGACGAACCTAAGGAAGTACCATTCCCGAATGATGAAATCTTACAAGACATAGCCCTTAATGCTATTGGTAAGATTCCAATGCAAGACTTTATTAACGATGCTGTACAAGCATTGGTAGAAGTCTATAAAGCTAGGCATGAAATTCTCCAATTAGATATCGAGAACTACGATAACTATCCCCCCCTAGTTGCCAACCCATTTATGGATTTGGTTAACTACTTAAAGGAACTTAACCCTACTCCACGCGAAACAGGTACATTGAATGGGACTGGCTGAACCAGCCCTGTTCGGTGGCCTCGTTGCCGTTTCAGTTTGGTTGGGCTACCTCAACTTCCGTATCCTGCAAATCACTCAAGACATTCATAAACTAACTATCAGTCTTGATAGTGCTACATCAGAGATACATTCCCTAACGAAAGACATGGTAGGGAGTCTGCATGAAGTCGTAGCTAACACTAGCTTTGAGTTGCCTAATAAGCCCAGCTAGGCACGGCCCAGGCGTGGGGTTGACAGGCGGTTGAGGCCGATGATATGATGTCTCAGCGTCGAGTTCCAGCCAGCCCAACCAGGGCAATCAAGGCCAGGGGGTTCAAGACACATAGAGAGTTCGATAGCAAAGCAAAAGAAAGGAGTGGCAGTTATGCCAGCAAGCATATTTGGTGAACGATTCTACGGACGTAGAAAACCAGCATGGCATCGTATTGGTACAGTAATGGATACCGATGCGACGGTAAGTGAAGCTATGAAGTACGTTGATGTAGACTTTGAAATCTATACTACGCCTACTTACATTAGCCTCCCTGATGGTACTCAGGTACAAACAGACCATAACGCTATTATGAGAGAACCAACTACTGATGACCCTCATCATCGTATACTGAGTGTGGTTGGTGGAGATTGGACTCCCATTCAGATGCGTGACTTGGCAAATTTCCTTGACCCAATCAGCGAGAAATACCCTGTAGAAACATTGGGTGCTTTGGGACACGGAGAGAAGATATTCCTCACATTGGATGCTGGTGAATCAGCTATCGCTGGTGAAGACCACAAACTCTATTACTT
>Ga0310345_10001296_pt1 | contig 28545 bp, 41 predicted proteins | sample HC15DNA20500_MG_FD_204667 | JGI IMG/M metagenome (GOLD analysis project Ga0310345, IMG submission 204667) | Marine microbial communities from station ALOHA, North Pacific Subtropical Gyre - HC15-DNA-20-500_MG | ecosystem: Environmental > Aquatic > Marine > Oceanic | place: Pacific Ocean: North... | reverse complement strand
GCGGCCTGGTCCGGCGCACGGCGGCCGGAAGCGACAAGCGCAGCCTCCCGGTCGAACTGACGGATGAAGGACGCGCGCTGGCCGAAGCCGCCTTTCGCGAGGACATGGCGGTCGAGCGCGCGATCCTGTCGGCCCTGTCGCAGGATGAAGCGCGCGATCTCGCCGAACGGCTCGAAGCCCTGGCGCTGAAAATCGCTGATCCGCTGGAAGCGGAGGAAACGACGCCCGAAACGCGTGCCTAGCCAGCCGCGCTGCCATCACGCGGGGGGCCAAAACATCCGGTCTGGCAAGGAAAAGCTGGATGCCCCGCGTGGATTCGAACCACGATTGACGGAGTCAGAGTCCGTAAGAAAGCGGCGGAAAGCCTAGGCTTTCCTGCCGAATGTTGCATCTGTGTTGCATCGCGCCAGCCTTCGGCAGTGCGTTACGCGCGATCAGCTTTGTCCTCGACCATCGCCTCTTTGATGAGGTCTGGCATGTTCTCCAATGCGTCTGCGAGCGCAGCCCTTTGGTCCGGCATCTCTTCGTAGAGCCTCCAGATCAACGATGTCATCGCCTCCTTGACCACCCCCTCGCGGATGAAGTCTCTAGTCGCGAGCCGGTTGAGGTCGGCTGCGAATGTGGCGGTCATCTCAGCCACTCGCGCTTCCAAGCTAGTCGGCATCGCGCTCGTCTCCCTGCATCTCCTGAGCGATCTCTTCCGCCCGCCTCTCTACGCGGCGGAAGAAGGCTGACGCATTGTACTGCCCGTCCTTGTTCAAGGGCATGACTGCGGCAACGTCCATTACCGCCTCGTGGACCTCGCAAGCCTTTGGATCGGCAGCGTCCTCTCTCAAGTATGGAGCCATTCGTTCGTCGTCAAACAGCGCCCCCAGCGCCCACCCGCGAAACATCAGCGGCATGAACTTCTCACGTGGGAACTGATCGCGAATGGCCATAGCAGCGCGATTCATGGGAACGTCAGTTAGTTCGAGACGCTCGATCTCGCCGTCTTCCGCTTGAATGTCGATTCCCATCCCGCCCACACCGGCACCTGGAATCCTTTTTGCCGCCGCTGCCGACCCCACGGCGAGCGCAAAGCTCAACTCTGCTGGCTCAACCGGGGCGATCCGCGGAAGTGTACCACCGTTACCTTTGCTTCGTTTACCCATCCCCTTCTCCCTCCGGACCCATTTGCCTGTGGGCTGACTGGCTCTTGATGTCAGTCACCGCTCGTCCAGCGCCACATCGATCATGTCCTGCCAGATTGCAGGTATCTCATCGGCTCCGCAGTTTGCACCCAGGGCGCCGGCCTCCACCATTTGTGCGCTCGGCTCGCGGATCGCTTTCAAGACTGCGCGGGCGACCGGCTCGACCTCAAACGAGCCCTCAACTTGGGCGTACTCGGGTTCGCCGCAGTCATCACAGAGGTCGCCATGAGCACGAAGGGCTTCGATGATGGTAAAGCACGCGCGGTCAATCGGGGTCATGCTACAGCTCCGTCTATTGTCCCCAGCACGCTGGCCTCCATCGCGGCCATCGTGGCAGTATCGTCCTCAAGCGCCTCGAAGAGGTGACCGTACGTGTCGAAGGTCACCTGGATCGAGTGATGCCCCATCCACGTCTGGACCCGCTTCGGCGCGACGCGCTGCTCGATCCACAACGAGGCACAAGCATGACGGAAGTCGTGGAGGGTGAAGATGCCTTTCATAATCGGCTCGCCGTCGTCATCGGTCGCTGGCTTGCCGTTGCGGATCCACTGCTTCACCAGGCCGGCCCGCGCCTGCAGCGGCTCCTGAAAGCCGAGCACCAGGTTCGCGTGGAAGATCGGCGTCCCCCTGTTGCTGGGGAAGACGAGATCGAGCTTCGACGGCGGGCAGCGGAGCTTCCACTTGCGCAGCTCTGCGACAAGTCCCGGAACCATGGGGATCGTGCGGAAGCCTGACGCCGACTTCGGCGGGCCGATGACGTTCTTCCGATCGGCGCGCTGCTCAACCGTCAACTTGCCGTGCTTCAGGTCAACATTACGCCACGGCAGGCCCCTGAGTTCGGACGCTCGCAGGCCGACGAACAGGAACGTCATCAACATCGGCAGATCGATCGGCCGCGCCTTCTCGTCGCCAGCGGCGGCGAGCAGCGCCCTGATCTGCTCCTTGGTAGGCGGCACGACCCGCGGCTTCTCGCGGCCAGAGCGCTTCACCGTCACGCCCTTCGCGACGTTCTGCGCGACATAGCCGACGCGCTCCGCCTCCTTCATCAGTGCGGTGAGGGAGCCGAGTACCCGCTTCGCCATCGGCTTCGATCGACCGTTGTCGAGCAGCCAATCGCGAAACTCCTCAATCATCGGCTTCGAAAGCTGGTTCAGTTTCTTCGCGCCGAGCTGGGGCTTGATGTGCAGTTCAAGGTGCTGACCGTATGCGTCGAGCGTGGAATCCTCGAGCCCTTCCCGTCGACCGCGAGCAAGCCAGTTCTCGCCGGCTGTCGCGACGGTGATGCTCTGCGAGTCCGCCGTGTGCGTGCCCTGTCGAACTTCCCAGAGGGTCTGGGTCTCAAAGGCTTCGGCATCTTTCTTACGGGCGAACTGCTTGGCCCGTCGTTCGCCTGCCGGGTCGCGGTAGTCGACCAACCAAGCAGTCTTCGCCTCACCCCTCGTCGTCCATGTGCGCTTCCGGATCGACATCGCCTATTCCTTAACGGACCGATAGCCGTAGCCGCGCTCCAAGAATTCTCGCGCCTTTTCCGCCCCATCTGGGGTCATGCTGTCTGGATCGGTCCCATAGCGCTGATGGAGATGTTGCCGCATCTCCAGATTGCTCTGATCGGGGTAACGCCCCTTGAAGTAGAAGCCAGGCACCCTTCCGCTCGGCAGCCACCCATGAAAAACTTCGCTGCGGCTCCACGCGTCAACGATACCGGCCTGATTCCTTCCCGCCGTGAGAACCTCTCTCAAAAGGGTGTCGAGTGACAACACGATGTGTGTCTTGCTTCTGTCATAGTTCGGCGGACGCAGCATGTGCTCAAAGGCGAACACATCAAATATCGCAACTCCGGAAGGCTTGACGGATCCGGATCGCCCAAATTGTATTTCGTGCATCGTCTTTACTGCAATGACCGCGAGAATCGGCTCAGCACGGCCACCCCCTCGTGATGCCACCGCTGCCAAAGCGTATCCACCGGCCAGCGTGGCCCAATGCGTCGTCACAAGGTTACAAGCTAGCTGGGCCGGAATACCTGTACCGATCAACTCAAAGGCGCTGACCAGCATCAACAGATGTTCAGCGCCGTAGATCATCTTGGCGCCCCGCCCAACGTTTACACCCGCCGGAAAATTCAAGCGCTGCAACTGTTTGATGCGTGAGCGGAACGTCGGCTCCTTATCCGGTGAGATGCGGAAATGGGCGAGCAGCGTCTTCTCCAGCTGCTTGTAGGATAGTTCCATTTCCCGTCACTCCGTCAATTTACGCGGGATACAGCTAACACTCTCCCCCTTGACCGGCAAGCGAAAAGTCCGCATATGGGCGTGGGCTAACACTCTATCCCACGAGGAACACATGGCGAACTTGGCGGATGACCTGTTGTGCGGTGCTGAGGCCGCAGCGGCTTACACCGGCCTTTCGGTGCGGCAGATTTACCACTTGGTCTATGCGGAGGAACTGCCGGTTCTCCGAAAGGGCCGGAAGCTCTTTTTTCGCAAGAGTTCGTTGGACCGCGCCTTCGGTTTCGAGCCCGCGTAATGGACGGCCCTTACACGCGACCTCCGGTCACCCTCGCCAGCCTCCGTCCCGACATCGACGTAACGCGCCGCGCCATCGAGCGTCTCGTTGCGACGCTGTCGAGCGATCCGGTCGAACGTGAAGCGGTCGTCTCTGCCGCGGCTGCTGAAGCCTTTGCGTCACTTCGCCTACCGTCCTAGATTCGAGGTCACCGCGTGGAAGACTTGGCCATCCAAATCCAGCAGTTCGTTCCTGACGCCGCGGGCGAGGAACTTGAGTATCGGATCAACCTGTACAAGGCCAGAGACCACGCGGCGATGCTGCGAGGGCAATCCACGATCTTGCAGGCCTTCCAACTCGCTTGCGATGCCCACGAAGCCGCTGGTGAATTCGTTTACGCCGATATGTCGCCGGACCGCCTGAAGCTGGCGGCGACCTACGTTCGCAATCTGGTGCACGCTGCGTTTCTCGCCGAACAGCTTCTCACCGAGGGCGTCTGACGTTGTTGGCTAATGACGAATCCATAGAGCGTGAACTGGCGTCACGAGCTTCCGAATACCTTGGCGATCCCGAACCGCGAGGACCGGAGCCCGAACCGCTCATGCCGACCAGGGATGAGCAGGCTCCCTATCCAAGCCAGTATCTCGGCGCGACGATGCAAGGCGCTGTTGAAGGCATCGCGAAACTCGCCTTCGTTCCTCCGAGCCTTGCAGCCCAATCCGTGCTGGCCGCCTGCTCGCTGGCGGTCCAGCCGCATTTCAACGTTATTCTGCCGACGGGCAAAGAGCGCCCCACTAGCCTATTTCTCGTTTCTGTCGCCGAAAGCGGCGACCGCAAGTCCACCTCGGATGATCTGGCCCTCGGACCAGTGAAGGCATTTGAACGAGAGCTGGAGGATCAGTTCGGTCGGGATCGCGCGAGTGCTGCCCTCGCGCAAACGGCTTGGGACGAAGCCAAGCGCGAAGTCACTCAGCGGGTAAAGAAGCAAGGTCGTGAGGCGCTGGAGAGCGCATATATCGAACTCGGTCCGCGACCCGATGGCCCAATTGAGCCAACCATTGCCGTGCGGACGGGAACGACGCAGGGTCTCCTGCGTCGTTTCTCCAGCTGCCGGCCGTCGCTTGGGCTAATGTCGGACGAAGGTGGCTCTTGGTTGGGCGGCTTCGGTATGAGCGATGACAACCGGCTGGCCACGATCACCACGCTCAGCGACTTCTGGGACGGTGCGACCGTACAGATACTGACAGCCGGAGAAGGGTTCACCGCCCTCCGGGGTCGCCGGCTTACCTTTCACATGATGGTGCAGCCCATCGTTGCAGAGCGACTGCTGGGGGACGAAGAAGCATTGGGCCAAGGCTTTCTTAGCCGAATGCTCGTCTCGCATCCTGAGAGTTTGGCGGGAACCCGGATCGTGGATCCCACGGCTGGGATTGATGCTGACGCGAAAGCTAAGTTGGACACATATAGCGAACGGCTTGATCGCATCATTCGAGCCAACTTGCCGGTCGAGCCTGACACGCTGGTTCTAACCCCCCGCGCCCTGCCCCTTTCGAACAAAGCAGCCAGGATGTGGTGGGAATACTACAACGATCTCGAGCGGCAGCTCGGCCCTGAGGGCCGACTGCACGCCGTAAAAGGGTTTGTCGGTAAGCTGCCGGAAATGGCCGCTCGGCTCGCGGCCAATGTCGCGGTGTTCGACGAAGGTTCCGGGATCGAAGAGATTGACGGTCGCGCCATGGCCTGCGGCATCGGTCTCGCGGATTTCTACCTCAACGAAGCTCTTCGGCTTTTCGGGCAAAAGGCCATCGACCCAATCTATCGGGACGCACAGGACCTGTCCGATTGGCTTAAATACAAATGGCGAGAACCGCTAATCTCTCTGACAGAGATCAGTCGAGGCGGTCCTGCCACGCTGCGAAGCCGCAGCGATCGAATTCGGTCAGTGCTGGAGGTTCTGGAGCGTCATAACCACGTGGAGCGCACTTCGGATGGGGGTGTCATCCGCGGGAAGAAGGTGCGCGCTGCATGGCGCGTACTGGTGCGCCATGGCTGATCGGTCGCAAACAATCGCAAGTGTCGCAGACGGTGCGATTGCCGCTGCGACACTTGCAGCGGGCGTGAAGTCCGCAGAATTCTGTCGTTTCTGCAATCTGGCAGCGACCAGAATCGCAACAATCGCAGGAATCGCAGCTCGCAGCTGGTCAGTTCTTAATCCAAAGGGAGGACCCTGAACTGTCGCAATAGATCTGCGACACTTTGCGATTTTTCATCATCGGACGCCCTCAATCTGATTCCCACAGCTAGGGATTCAGAAGGGGTATCCTATTGTTTAATATAATAATTTAGGCCTTTCCTAATGAAAGAAGGCAGCATTTCAGGCTTCTGTCGCAGACCCTCTGCGATTGTTGCGATTGTTGCGATTCTTTCTGCGGATCGACCGGAGGGACACTGACATGGGTAGTTCCAGGAAACCCACAATTGAGGATGCTGTAGCGCGCTTGATGGCCGTGAAGATGATGGTGCGCGGCCTGTCGGGTGTCATGCCCTCCCTGGCCGCTGAGATGCGCCGCGAAGCCTGTGAGACCATCGAGGACGTGATCGACGACCTCGCCAAAATCAGGGGTCGGTGATGACGAACGAGACCACATGGATCGTCCTTCGCTGCCCCAGCAGCAAGACGTTGACGCTGGCGAACCGGCTCGCCCCCTACGGCGCCTGGACGCCAACTTGGAAGCGACAGCGTCGACTACCGCGCTCGAACGTTCGACGGCTAATCAGCGAGGCCTGCATCCCCTCGTTCGTGTTCGTACCGGAAGACGCTGCCGACGCGCTGCCGACGGTGCCGCTGGTCTCGTTCAGCATGATGCGCGTCGACGGCAAGGTCGTGCGCATTGCCGACCGATCGCTCGAACCGCTGCGCCATATCTCCAAGAAGCCGCCTGTCCCGGCTCGGCTATTGCCGAAGCCGGGCACGGTCGTGCGGTTTGCATCTGGCCCATTCCAGGGACTGCAAGGCACAGTACGCGCCTGCACCCAAAGCTATGCCACAGTTGACATTGCAGATTTCGCCTTGCCGGTGAAGGTGCCCCCTTGCCTTTTGCAAAAAGTGAGACCATAACGTGAACAGCCGTTAGGCATTGCGCTAATCGAAAGCGCCTTGGGAAGTTAATTGGTCGATGGCCCGCGCGGCATGTTCGCCCTTCCCGTCAACTTCCGCAGCAGGTTGCTTCGCGGTCGCGTGCTACCGCTTTGGGCCTGGTCCTAGTCGCTTGGCAACACGCTCCGTCTGATCTGCCATAATCGCGATTGGATCTGCTTGAACGCCGAGAATGGTGCCGCAGGACCCGCAGGTGTAACCTACAACGGAGATTTCCCCGCTCCCGAAGTTTTGCTTCGCCCTGCCAGCGCTATACCTTACGTCCACACTTCTCTCGCAGCTAGGACATCTTCCTAGCATTGCACTTCCTCCCCTCAGTGGACTGCGGATGATGCTTCAGTCTCGAAGAGTTTGCAACGCCTGACGCACTGGGGAAGCGATGCTAAGACGCAGCGCGAGAGCGCTGAGGCGTAGGGCCAAAAGTGCCGGTCGAGGGTCGAATGCGGAGAAAGCGGATGTCCAGCATGATCTGCCGGCAGCCGCACGGATGCCAGGGGCCGCAAGTGTGACGAAGGTGGCTATTTCCTTTGCCGGATGCAGGACGAGGCTTTGCGGTGTTATTACGAGCGAGGCGAAGTCTGCGATACGAAATGCCCCCGTGCTCTGACGGAGCGATCACACCTTAAGGCGCTGGATGTCGGTCGAGCCGTCAAAAAACCGGTCCGTAAATTCGATTTCGTCGCCTTCGATTTTGAACGTCGTAGTCGATCCTCGGCCGGACCAAGAGCCAGGTCCGGTTCCCGGCCCACGCTCATCGATCATGCGATAGCGAACCTCGCTGCCTTCAACGAGGCATTCATACTCAAAGGCCTTGCCGTCATCTCGGGTGTAGGACACCCGGACCATGTCCGACCCCGCTACTCTCGCCGAGATAATTCCAACGTCGTGCCCGTTGCGGAACGCAGCCCCGCCCCTACAGACTCGGAGTAGATCGGCCTCTGAAAGCTCGACCGGCGGATCCGAAGCCTCCTGAATTGGCTCAGCAGGCAGATCATCTGCTTCCTCTGCTGTACCACATGACGAAAGAGCCAATCCCAGCCCCAGCGCAACAGCTGCCGTCATTCTCATATCAGTCCCCTCTGCTTTCCATGATGCCCGAAGAAGCAACTGAGCGCAATTACGCATCGATCGGAGAAGACGAATGGCCAGTCTAGGATTCCTCTCCGCACCATGGCATCCCCTAGCCACCATGACGCCGGATGAGCAGAAGCGAGAAGCCGCTCGCCTCGACTACGAGGCGCTGATGTCCGACGCTGCAAATCGGCTTCAGCACCAGGTCGACCTTGGGAAGGTCGCAGTCCAGTCGCTGACTTTGGTGAACGGTGGCGCCATCGTCGCCCTATTCACTCTGGTCGGACAGCAAGGCATCGAACTCGCGCTCGATCCGGAACGGCTCAAGCTAGCCTTCGGCTTCTTCGTCGCTGGTCTATTCTGTTCGCTCGCCAGCATGTTCGGAGGCTTCCTGTCTCAGTATTGGTATTCGCAAACCTCAATCGAGGAAGCGTGGGAGAAGCAGAGCGAGATGCTCGGAGACAAGCCCAAGGGTCGAGACTTCATGCGCTCGTACAAGCGCGGTTCTATCGCGCTGGCCGTGGGCCTCTGCCTTGCTGTCTTGTCCGTCGTCTCGTTCGCAGCCGGTAGCTGGGCCGCGCTCTCGGGATTTATCGCTTAGCGAAGTACGTCTGCTTTCGTTCAGGAAAAGGCGGAGGGGGGAGGTGAACAAATCGCCCCCCTCCCTCGCACCTAGGACCGGCGGGGCTTTTAGCGTCCGGCCCCCAGCAGGTCGCGTCCGGATCCACCACCGGTCAAGTCAGGTATCGCACAGGGATGCGAGCACGGTGCGGCTGTGATCGGGACAGACATTCGAGAGGTAGGGCAATGGGCACCCTATCATCACCAGGCAAGCGCATCCGCGGACGTAAGGGAGTATCTCTCCGCAAGCGCCGCCTCGTCCGAACGAACGGCCTATGCGAGGACTGCCAAGCCAAGAGCATAGTTCGCCCCGCTGACGTAGTGGATCATATCAAGCCTCTGGCCCTTGGCGGCGAGGACATCGACAGCAATACCCGCAACCTGTGCCACGACTGCCACGGCAAGCGCACCGCAGAGCAATTCGGCCACGAGCCCAAGCTGACATTCGGAGACGACGGATGGCCAGTCTAGCCGGCCCCGCAAAGGGTGAGGGACATCCTGACGGTGCGAATGCACATCGATGGAGAGCAGGTCCGGCTTGAGGGAGGCCCATCCCGGTAGGGGGGTGGGGGAAAGTTCGGAGCGTCGAGCGCGGAAACCGCCGGCCCAAGTCAAAAAAGTCGCTAACACAGGAATCGTCACGATGGCACGCAAGCAGCGCGTGGACAGCAATGCTGCCGCTGTCAAAATCATGCAGGGCGCGACCCGGCAGATCCAACCCCCGGCGCATGTCCCGCTGGACGACATCGATTGGCCGTTCTTCGAGAACGTGATCGAGGAGTTCGCCCGGTCGGAGTGGACTGAGCATCAGATCGAGCTGGCGGCCATGCTGGCGCGCACGCTGGCGACACTTGAACAGGAACAGCGGACCCTTCGGCAGGAGGGCATGATCTCGGTTCGCGAGAACGGGACGACGGTGGAGAATCCCCGTGCCCGGGCGGTGAAGTCCCTTACTGGGGACATCCTCTCATTCCGTCGCTCGCTGAGCCTTCACGCGCGCGCGAAACAGGGGGAGGCCCGCGACGTGGCAAAGCGGCAGCGCCAGGCCAAGGGTGTCGAGACCGACCTTGACGACGACCTGCTGGCGAGGCCGACAGTCCAGTGACCCGCGGCGAGAAGGTTTGCGCCTTCATCTCGCGATATTGCAGGGTCCCTGAGGGGGCGAAGGTCGGGGAGCCGATCGAGCTTGCTGAGTTCCAGCGCAAGTTCATTCTTGACGTGCTGGACAATCCGGCCGGCACACGCAGGGCCTACCTTTCAGTCGGACGCAAGAACGGCAAGACGGCTTTGATCGCCTGCTTGCTGCTGGCCTACCTGGTCGGGCCGGAAGCGAAGCTGAACGGGCAGATCGTAAGCGGGGCGCTGTCCCGCGATCAGGCGGCGCTTGTCTTCGGGCTGGCGGCCAAAATGGTGCAGATGTCGCCCGAGCTGTCAAAGATCGTTCGGATCGTTCCAAGCGGTAAGCGGCTTATCGGACTGCCGATGAATACCGAGTTCCGGGCGCTGGCGGCGGAAGGTCGAACCGCACACGGGCTTTCGCCGTTTCTGGCGATCCTGGACGAGATGGGGCAGGTCAAGGGGCCGCAAAACGATTTCGTGGACGCGATCACGACTTCGCAAGGGGCGCACGACGCGCCGCTGCTTATCGGGATTTCGACGCAGGCCCCGACCGATGCGGACCTGTGGAGTATCTGGCTCGACGACGCCGAGCGTTCTGAAGATCCGACGATTGTGAGCCATGTCTATACGGCTCCCGACGATTGCGACCTTATGGATCGCGATGGGTGGCGGGCGGCCAACCCGGCGCTCGGGCTGTTTCGCAGCGAGAAGGACGTAGAGGAACAGGCGCGGCAGGCTCAGCGGATGCCGAGCGCGGAGAACACGTTCCGGGTGCTGACGCTAAACCAGCGCAGGAACATGGTGGCGGCATTCGTGTCGCCCGCGGTGTGGAAGGCGGGCAACGAAGATCCTGAGCCGCTGGAGGGGCAAGTCTTCGGCGGGCTCGACTTGTCCGCCACGACCGACCTGACCGCGCTTGTGCTGACATGCCGGAAGGACGGGGTGCTTCATGTTCACCCGTTCTTTTGGATGCCGCACGACACCGTTGCTGAGGCGTCGAAGCGGGACCGGGCACCGTATGATGTCTGGGTGCGCGAGGGGCTGCTGCGGACGACACCCGGACGGGTGATCGACTACGCCTTCGTCGCGCGGGATATTGCGGACATTACGGCAGGGCTGGGGGTGGCTCGGATCGGGTTCGACCGCTGGCGGATGGACCGAATGAAGGCCGCGCTGGACGCAGCGGGGGTGGATCTGCCGCTGGAGCCATTCGGGCAGGGTTATGTGAGCATGTCGCCTGCGCTGGACGCGCTGGAGAGCGACTTGCTGATGGAGCGGATCAGGCATGGCGGGCACCCGGTGCTTGCCATGTGCGCGGCCAATGCGGTCGCGGTTCCCGATCCCGCGGGCAACAGGAAATTGGACAAGTCGAAGGCCACCGGTCGCATTGACGGGATGGTGGCGCTGGCAATGGCGGAAGGGGTTGAGGCGATGGCAACTGATTCCACCGTGCCGGTTGACGACTGGATTGCGAGCTTCGCCTGATGGGGTGGCTACGGCAAATGTTCGGGCTGGAGCGCGATGGGGAATCGAAAGACATTATCCCGTGGCGCAATTCGATGCTCTCGACCGAGAATGGAACGAATTTCAGGACTAACCAGGTCACGGTCGCGGACGCTCGCGACATCATGCTGGCGACGGGTCGAGGGGCGATCGGGCTTTCTGCAACTTGGGCCTGCGTCAACCTGATCGCGGGCACGATCGGTTCGCTGCCGCTCATGGTCTATCGCCGCGAAGGCGACGTGAAGCGGGTCGATCGGAGGCACCCGCTCTATTGGTTGCTGCACGACAGCCCGAACTACGATCAGACGGCGGTGGACTTTTGGGAGTTCCAGTCGGCCGGGATTGAGCTTCAGGGCAACGCTTACGCGCGGATCAACAGGGGCGTAGGCGGCGGGGTGATCGCCCTGACGCCGGTGCGCCCCGATGCGGTCACTGTGCGCCGGATGGAGAACGGCGATATTCAGTATCGCTGGACCGAGAACGGTGAACAGGTCGAGCTGTCCAGCAAGGATGTCCTGCATATCCGCGGCCCGCTGAGCGACGGCCTTACGGGGATGTCCACGCTGGCGACGTGCCGCGGGGCATTCGACGCGGCGATGGCGGCCGACCGGGCGGCAGAATCGATTTTCGCGAACGGCATTCAGCCGAGCGGCATCCTCGCAACCCATGAAAGCATCACGCTGACGAAGGAACAGCGGGCCGAGCTGGAAGCCTTGCTTCAGGACAAGTTCCGCGGGGCGAAGAACAGCGGCCGCCCGATGGTGCTGGATCGGGGGATGGAGTGGCACCAGCTCGACCTGTCGCCCGAGGACGCGCAGATGATCGAGACGCGCGGTTGGGGTGTCGAGGAGATTTGTCGCATTTTTGGCGTCCCGCCGCACATGGTGGGCCATGCCGAGAAATCGACCAGCTGGGGCAGCGGGATCGAGCAACAGACGCTGGGCTTCGTGAAGTTCAGCCTGCGCCGCCGCCTCAAGCGGATCGAACAGGCGCTGGAGAAACAATTGCTGTCCCGTACCGAGCGCGATGCCGGAATTTCGATTGAGTTCAATCTTGAGGGCCTGCTGCGCGGTGACAGCATGACGCGGGCCGAGTTCTATCAGTCCGGCCTTCAGAACGGATGGCGCACGATCAACGAAGTGCGCGCCCTTGAGAACCTGCCCCCGGTCGAGGGCGGCGATACGCCACGAATGCAGATGCAGAACGTCCCCATAACCGAAGCGGGGCAGGAGGAAGAATGATGCTCCACAAGGATTTCGGGCTGGAGATCAAGGCCACTGACGAGGCCGGGGTAATCGAGGGTTACGGCAGCACCTTTGGCGGCGAACCCGACAGCTACGGTGACGTTATCCTGCCCGGCGCATTCGCGGAATCGCTGGTGCGGCACAAGCGCCAGAGCACGATGCCGCTGATGCTCTGGGGGCATAATGCGGGTGACCTGCCGATCGGCAACTGGACCGACATGGCCGAGGACGGGAAGGGCCTCTGGGTGAAGGGCCAGATCGACCTGGACGACCCGGTGGGGCAGCGCGTTCACCGTGCAATGAAGCGCAAGAGCGTTCGCGGCCTGTCCATCGGTTACGAGGTGATCGAAAGCCGCGAGGACGAAAAGCGCCGCGGCGTCCGCCTGCTGGAAAAGCTAGAGCTGTGGGAGATCTCTCCCGTCAATTTCCCGGCCAATCGCCGGGCCACTGTCACCGGGGTGAAGGGTGACGAAGTTCTTTCACGCTGGATCGCCGGGGACCGGCCCCAGCGGCGCGAGTTGGAGGGGCTGCTGAAGGATGCCTTCGCGGTTTCCAACTCCGAAGCCGAGCGCATGGCAAACGCTCTGCTGCACGACGATCGCGGGGGCCGCGACGAACCTGCCGACCCGATGGCTGCCTTCTGGGCGGCCCTGTCCGATGCAGACGTGATCTGTGAGGACGAGAACGGAAATCAGGTCTCTTTCGCAGACCTCTGAACACAGGAAAATCGCTATGACGACCGAAACGAAGTCGGTGGCCGAGCTGGCCGCCGAGACGAAGGCCGCGTTCGACAAGAAGCACGACGCGGTGAAGGAAATTGCCGAGAAGGCACTGGCTCTGGCCGAGGAAGGCAAGCAGCTTTCCGAAGGCGAGAAAACCAAGGCTGACGAGGCAATCACCGGCCTGAACGAGGTCAAGGGCCTCATGCAGGAGCTGGAGCAGAAGCTGGCGCGCGAGACGGCGGAAAAGTCCGGCCCGCAGACCGCCGGCGCCAAGTTCGTGGAAAGCGAAGGCTTCAAGGCGTTCGCCGGCCAGACCCGCCCGCGTGGTCGCTACATCGAGGAAGTCAAGGACATCACCTCGCTGACGACCGACGCCCCGGGTTCGGTGGGCACGCTGGTGCAGCCCGATCGCGTGCCTGGCACGGAACTGCCGCGCCGCCGCATGACGATTCGCGCGCTGCTGGCGCAGGGCAACACCACGTCGAACACGATCGAATACGACAAGGAAAAGGGCTTCACGAACAGCGCGGCCCCGGTCGCGGAAGGTGCGGCCAAGCCCCAGTCGGAAATCCAGTATGAAGAAGCGACCGCGCCCGTTCGCACGATCGCCCACTGGATGCGCGCGTCGGTGCAGATCCTTGCGGATGCGCCCGGCCTGCGTTCGATCATCGACAATCGCCTGCGCTACGGCCTGGCCTACGTCGAGGAAAGCCAGCTGCTGAACGGCGACGGCACCGGCCAGAACCTTTCGGGCCTCGTGACCGAAGCCACGGCCTATTCACCGTCGTTCACCCCGGACAGCGCCAACATGCTGGATACGATCCGGCTCGGTATGCTCCAGGTGGCACTGGCCGAATACCCGCCGAACGGCATTGTCCTGAATCCGATCGACTGGGCCTACATGGAAACCCTGAAGGACTCGGCCGGAGGTTACCTGATCGGCAACCCGCAGGGCACCATCGGGGCGCAGCTGTGGGGCCTGCCCGTCGTCGCCACGCAGGCGATGACCGAGGACAAGTTCCTGATCGGTGCGTTCGACCTGGCGGCGCAGATCTTCGACCGGCAGGATGCCACGGTCGAGGTTTCGACCGAGGACGCCGACAACTTCCAGAAGAACAAGGTCACCATCCGCGCCGAGGAACGGCTCGCGCTGGCGGTCTATCGCCCGGAAGCGCTGGTTTACGGCGATCTGGGCCGCGTGGCCTGACGGACTGTGGCGGGGGCCTTCGGGTCTCCGCCCTTTCTTAAAGCGCCCTCGGGGGCGTTTCAGGAAGGGAGTTCCCAAGCATGGCTGAGAAAGTGAAGGTCAAGCTGCTGCGCCCCCTGAATGGCGCGGAGATTGGCGGGTTCGCGGAGTATGATGCCGCCGACGCGCAGCGGCTCGCGGAGCGTGGCGCGGTAGAGATCGTCAAGGCCGAACCGGCACCGGCGAACAAGAAGGCCCCCGCGCCCAAGAACAAGTCGCGCGGCAAGAGGAAGGATAGCTGACATGGCAAGCTCGATCGAACGACGCCGCGGCAAGGCGGCCTATCGCCGTGCGGCAGCGGCCTCGGCCCATAAGCCGGTCAATTCGGTTGCGCCCGCGATCACGGGGACCGAGCAGGTCGGTGAGATCCTGACCGTGACGAACGGCACCTGGACGAATACGCCTTCGTTTGCCCGCCAGTGGCTGCGCGACGGTGCGGCAATCGACGGGGAAACCGCCACCACTTACACGCTGGTCGAAGCGGACGAGGGCGCGGTTATCAGCGTGCGGGTCGATGCCGATAACGACGGCTTCCGCGCGAGCGCGATGAGCAACGAAACCGGCGCGATCGCGGCGGCTGCGTAATGGATCTGCGCCGCCTGACCCCGATCGACGGGGAGGCCATTCTGCCGCTTGACGACGCGAAGGAACACCTGCGCGTGCGCCACAGCGACGAGGACAGCTTGATTGGCGCGCTGCGCGATGCCGCCTGCGAATATATCGAGCGGCTTTCGGGCGTGGCTCTGGCGAGCGCGGATTTCATTTGGGAGGCAGACAGCTTCGCGCGTATCTCCGAACTGCCGATGCGCCCGGTGACCGCCATTGTCGAAGTCGGCTATCTCGACAGCGCTGGGGCGGCCCAGACTTATGATGATGCCCGCCTGGTGGATGGCAAGATCGTCCCTGCGGTCAACGGAGTTTGGCCGCTGGCCTACGGGCAGGCATCGGTAACGTTCACAGCGGGGCAAACCTGTCCGCCCACCCTGCTGGCGGCGGTCAAGCTGATGCTGGGGCACCTATACGAACATCGGGAGGCCAGCGCTTCGGATAGCCTGAGCGAAATACCGCTGGGCGTGGAAATGCTGATCCATACGCACCGCTGGGGGATGGTGTGACCGCCGGCCGCCGCGACAAGCTGGTGACGCTCCAGCGGGCCACCACGGTGCAGGACGAATATTTCGAAGAAATCCCCACCTGGGCCGACATCGGTTCGGAGTGGGCGGCGGTCTATTTCGGGCGCGGCAGCGAGCGCCGGGAGGCCGCAATGGAACAGGGATCGCAAGCGGCGACGTTCAACGTGCTGTCCAATGACCTGACGCGCAGCGTGACCCTGAAGGATCGCATTTTCTGGGAAGCTGCGTGGGACATCACGGCGATTGCGCCAGATACTCCGAAGCGCGGGCAGATCGAGTTTACAGCTGTGAGGGCAGTAGCATGAAGGTTCGCACGATCCGCAAGCATGGCAACGCCTATCCGCCGTGCTACCTGAAGAACATCGGCCGCAAATACGAGGTGAGCGATCGCGACGGGGCCAACCTCATGGCGGCGGGGCTGGTGGCCGAGGATACGCCCGGTGAAGCTGAAGGCTGACCTGACGGGCTTTAGCGGCCTGGAAGCGGCGCTTGTCGAGATCGAACAACTGAGCGGCCGCACGGCGACGGGCAAGAACGCGGTTCGTCGCGGTATGCGAAAGGCGATGAAGCGGATCGAGGACCGGGCCAAGCAACTGGCTCCGGCGGACGATGGCAGGCTGCGCGAAAGCATTACGACGAAGAACGCCAAGGCGCGGCGTCGGCGCGGTTCGGTGAAGTTCCAGCGGCAGACCGGTGTGGAGTTGCTGACCGGTCCCACCGGGCGACCGGAAGGCGGATACGCCGCATGGCAAGAGTTCGGCACAGTCAAGATGGCCGCGAATCCCTTCATGCGCCCGGCGGCGGATGCCGAGGGGCAATCGGTAGTGGACGAAGTGATCGACATTATCCGGGCCGAGGTGATGAAGTCCGCCGCCCGTGCGCGAAAGAAAGCGGCGAGCAAGGGGTGAGCGATGGCTGACATGCAATCCGCCCTGGCCGCGAGACTGGCGGCCGCCCCCTCCCTGGCGGCTCAACTGATCGCAGACGGTAAGACACGGATTTACTGGACGAAGGTGCCGCAGGGTGCGGACCGGCCTTACCTTCGGATGCAGACGGTCACCGATCTGCGGCCCCAGCACCTGACCGGTTACGATGCCGGGCGGCAGACGCGGGTGCAGGTGGACGTATTTGCCGACACGTATTCGCAGGCCCGGGCGCTTTCGGAAAGCATCATTGGCGCTGTAGCGCTTCCCGCCACCGTGGCGGGGGTCAACTTCGGTCGCACCCGGGCGGAAGGTCCGCGCGACCTTGGCGAGGACGTTGAAGGCGTCGGATTTGTGCATCGGCTCAGCATGGACCTGCTGGTCGAACATTCATTGGCTTAGGTCCGCTTCACAGGAGTAAATAGAATGGCGGAAACGCAGGAAGCCAGCACTGGCTGGAACGGGGAGGTCTGGCTGTCGTCCGACGACGCCGTGGGCAACCTCGTGGAATTGCAGGAAGTTCGCAGCTTCACCCCCGGCACCCCGACTGCCGAACGGGTCGAGACGACCACGCTGAAGGCCCCCAATCGCCGGCGGACCTACACGAAGGGCATGATCGACAGCGGCGAGGCGGAAATCGTCGTCAATGCGCGCCGCGGTTCGGACACCTACGTCGCGCTGAAGGCGGCGCTGGAGGAAGGCGGTGATCGCTACATCCGGTTCAACTATCCCGAACTGGGTGTGCTGGTGTGGACCGACGACGTTCTGGGCGAAGTCACCAGCATCGATGAAGGCGAAGTCGCGCCCGACAGCAACATGGAAATGACAGTCACGGTTTCGATCAACAGCGTCGTTTCCAGCGCGGCTTACGTGGAGCCTGCCTGATGGCCCGCAATCCTGTGAAGGGTGAAGTCCCGCTCGTCCTCAGCGACGGGCGGGAGTTTACCGTTGTCCTCGACATGGAAGCGCTGGTCGAGGCTGAGGCCCGCTATGGCAAGCCGCTGCCCAAGCTCATGCAGGATGCGGGCGAAGGGTTCATGGGGGCAACCGCTGCACTACTCCAGGGCGCGCTTTCGCGGCATCACGACATCGGCCGGGCCGACGCCCTGGACATCCTAAGGACGGATGCTGACGCGGTTGCTCAGGCGCTGAGCAAGGCCGGCGAAGTGGCATTCCCCGAGGGGAAAGCGGGAAACGAGCCCGCGCCCGGTCGTCGTGGGAAGACCTCTGGGCGCAGTGGTGCGAAGCGGGCCTAGACCCTGACGCATTCTGGCGCGCGACCCCGCGCACCTTCGCCCTGATCGTCGGGGGACGGCTGAAGGGCAACGCGGACCTGGCCCTTTCGACGGGCTGGCACGCGGAATCGTTCGCCCGAACGAAGAACATGAAGCAGCTGCACGAATACCTGAAGCCTCCGGTCGAGAAATCGCCCGAGGCCAAGGCGGCGGATCTTCGCAGCATGATTGCCCGCATGGCGGCGAAACAGGGAGCAAAGCATGGCCCTAGGTGATGTCATCGCGCGGCTCGCTGTTAATCTCAGCCTGGAAACTGTGGCGTTCGAGAAGGGCGCAACCCGGTCTGAGAAGCGCATGAGCCAAATGCGCCGCAAGTTCTCGGATTTCAGCAAGTCGATTGCAGTGGGCGCGGCGGCCATCGGGACTGCGGTTGTCGGGATCAACAAGGTCTTTAGCGATCTAGCCCAGACATCCAAGGAAATGGGCACCGCGGCGCAAGTCGCGGGGGAGACTTTCGAGAACTTCCAGCGTCAGGCGTATGGCGCGCGGATGGTCGGCATCGAGGTCGGCAAGCTTGGCGATATCTTCAAGGACGTGCGCGATCGCATTGGCGACTTCACCCAGACGGGTGGCGGGCCAATGGCCGACTTCTTCGAGAATATTGCGCCCAAGGTTGGCGTAACAGCCAAGGCGTTCGAGGGCTTGGGCGGTCGGGATGCGCTTCAGCTCTATTACGATAGCCTGAAGAAGGCGAACGTCAGCCAAGAGGACATGGTCTTCTACCTGGAGACCATGGCGTCGGACGCGACCAACCTCATTCCTCTGCTTGAGAATGGTGGAGCCGCTTGGGAGCGCTACGGGCAGAAAGCTGCGGTCATTACCGAAGACCAGCGCGCTCAACTCCAGCGCTATGAAGAATCGATGGCGAAGCTGGATAATTCACTCCAGCAACTTGCCCTCACGCTGGTCGATAGCGGCCTGATCGACAACTTCGCCAAACTTGCGGAACAGCTCAGCGCGGTAGTCGAGGGCTTCAGCGGTGTCGAGGTAGCCGCCAACGCGACGGACGAAGAGCTGAAGAAGACCGAAGGGGCGCGAACCTTCGGAGAGAGCCTCCGCACGGTAAGCGATACGATGCAGCGCTTCGCCGACGAGTTCGACGCGATGAGCGCCCGAAACGCGGCCCGTGCACGAGAGTTTTGGTCGAGTGTTGGAGCCACCTTCGTTCGTTTCAGGGATCTTATCAGGGCGCTCCCCGACATTGTGACGACGGCAATGCAGCGCCTCTACAACGGCGTGAGAACTTGGCTTCAGGACAAGCTCGGCGCTGTCTTCGACACGGTGCGGAAAAAGGTCGAGATGGTCGAGGGGGCCTTTCATTGGCTCTGGGATAAGGTGGTCGGCAATAGCTGGGTTCCCGACATGGTGGACGGGATCGCGGCGGAGATGGCGCGGCTCGACAAGGTCATGGTGGACCCTGCGGCCAAGGCCGCCCGAAAAACGTCTGAAATCATGCGGGATATGGCCACCGAGGTGCGCCAATTGCTCGATCGGCTGTTTCCCGAGATCGGGGTAGCTAACCGCTATCGGAACGACCTGGCGCTGCTCGAAGGTTCAGGGTTGGGGGCAAGCGCCAAGGCTGAGGCCCGCCGCCGCCTCGCGCTGGAATCGGTCGGCATAGACCACTCTGCGCCCGTCGATATCAAGACCAAGGGTGGCCCGCTGGACGGCGGCATAGACAAGAGCCTGGAGGACTTCAGCCGCACCATGGACAAGTGGGCGAAGCGTTCCGGCGAGGCCACCGTCCGCGTGGCCAAGTCCTTCAAGGACATGGCGACCGACACGATTTCTGCCCTGCGCCGCATGACCGACGCGATCAGGGGCGGCGGGTTTCTCGACATTCTCGAAGGTATTTTCGGGTTGGGGATGCAGCTCGGCAGCATCGGCGTGTTCGGCCAGAAGATCGCGGACAACATCAATTCGTCTGTTCCGGGCTATGCGACCGGCACGCGCTCTGCTGCACCCGGGCTGGCATGGGTTGGCGAACGTGGACCGGAGCTGGTCAACTTCCGCGGTGGCGAGCGGGTTTGGAGCAACCGCGAGTCGATGGCGACGGGGGGCGGCATCATGGAAATCCGGCCGTCGCCGCTGTTCGATGTCTATGTGGACGGCAAACTGGTGCAGGCGGCCCCCGCAATGATGCAGGGCGGCGCGCAGCTGGCCGGGTCTGAGGCGTCGTTCGCACAATCGCGCAGGATCGGCGGATGATCGAGCTACCCGAAACCGCCATTCCCAACGGGATGGAGCCGACCCTGCTGGACTATGGCTCTGTCCAGCGGGGATCTGCTGCGCTTCGCATCAATCGCCCGGGTTCGCGCTATCGCGTGGCCTTCAGTTACCCGCCGATGCAGCCTGACGCATCGCGCCGGGTCGTCGCGCGTTTGCAACGCGGCAAGCGGGAGGGGGTGAAGGTCAAACTGCCGTTGATCGTTCCGCAGGGCCTTCCCGGTTCGCCGGTAGTGGACGGTGCGGGGCAGTCGGGCACGACGATCGCGCTGCGCGGCCTGACCCCGCACTACATCGCGAAGGAAGGGTTCTGGCTCAACATCGTGGAGAGCGATGGCACAAGTTACCTGCACACGGTGTTTCAGACTGCCGTGGCGGATGCGAGCGGCAATGCTGAAGTCGAGATTGAGCCTGCCCTGCGCGCGCCCTTTGGCGACGGGGATGCGGTCGAACTGGCCGCCCCGTGGATCGAAGGTTTCGTGGTGGGCGAGGACTGGGGCTGGCAGGTGCCGGTTCACCACCTGATCGCGGTGGCCTTTACGGTCGAGGAATATCAATGACGACGGTATCCCTGACCGGCCTGCTACAGATCGACCTGCCCGAGGCAACGCTGCGCTACTGCGATGGCGGGTTTTTCGAGTTCAACGGCGGGACATTCCGCGCGAAAGATCCGGTGTTCGGCACGGTGGGCGCGGTGCAGTCGTTGTCCGAGGGGGTGGGCGACAGCATCCCGGCCCTGACGATGACCCTGCTGCCGCCCGACACCAGTTCGGCAGCGGAGATTGCGAAGCCGGGGCATCAGACCGCGCGCGTGCGGTTCTGGGTCGCGGAATACGATGTAGCCACTGGTGAAATTACCTCGTCCGATGTCCAGTTCGACGGGCAGATCGACCAGTCCGAACTGAAGGTCGGCAAGGGGACGAAGGAGCTGACGGTTTCGGTCGTCTCGCTGGCGGAGCGGCTGTTCGAGGGCAATATCGGCAACTCGCTCAACCCGACCTTTCACAAGTCGGTCTGGCCCGGGGAGCGCGGCCACGACAACGCCACCGGGCTTGGGGTGCCGATTGCATGGGGAACCGAGGCCCCGCGTAGTGGCGGCTTCGGGGGCGGCGGGGGCGGTGTCACGCCGTGGAGCGTTTACCGATGATCGAACTGGAGCGGCGCAGGGTCGCGACTGAAAAGACCCTGAAGCGCTATCGCAAGAAGGTGTTCGATTGGTCGCGGGGGATCACCTGCGTCCACCTGGCCCGGTTTCACCTGCGGGCGATGGGTCACCGTCCCGAGACGCTGCCGCGCATCCGCAGCGCGCTGGCGGCCAAGCGAGCCTTGAAGGCGCGCGGATGGGAAAGCGTCGAGCAGATGCTGGATTCGATGCTGCCGCGCATCGCGCCGGCGCAGATGATGCTGGGAGACCTGACGGTCCTGCCGAGCGAGGACGGGCTGAGCGCGATTTTCGTCTGCGCCGGTCCTCAAAAGGCGTTCGGTTGGGCCGAGGAACAGCCCGAACTTGCGGTGGTGGACGTGCAGAACCTGGACGGATTGCGGGGGGCGTGGCGTGTCTAAGGGCGTTCTGAAGACCATCGGCACGATCGCAGGTGTCGCGGCATTGGCCGTTACCGGCGTCGGCTTGGCCGTGGGCGGCACCGTTGTTCTTGCAGGAACGAGCATTTCGTCAGCGGCTCTGCTGTCTGTTGGTTCCTCGCTTGCATTGATGGGCGCTCAGGCCCTCGCCAAGCCGCCGCCGGTGCGCGGATCTGTCTCGCAAATCGCCATCGCTGCCGACGCGCCTCAGCCCTACGTCATGGGCGAAGGCTATTTCGCGGGCGTTCTGCGGCACGACACCGCCTATGGCCCGACGCTGGACAAGGTGCCGAACCCCTATCGTTTCTGGGCGGTCGTCTATTCGGGCGGCGGGCCGGTCGAGAGCATTTCGCCGCGGGTCGATTACGCCGCCATCGGCAGCTGGTATAACGGGTTCCTCTATACCGACACGCAGCTGGGGTCCTGTCCCGAGGCAGGGGCATTGTCGCCGCAATGGTCGGGAGCGCCGGGCTGGGGCACCGCCTACAAGCTGTCCGGTCAGGCCGCCATCGGATGGTCGTTCAAGTTCGACAAGAAGGGCAAGCGGTTCGCATCCGGCATCCCGCTGACGGGTGCCTATGGCCAGTGGGTCAAGGTCTATGATCCGCGAAAGGACGATACGCAGCCCGGGGGCGTCGGATCGCACAGGCTGGGCGACGAAAGCACCTACGAATGGAGCGAGAACCCTGCCCTTCATGCGGGCACCTACGCTTACGGCCGGTATCAGAACGGCAAGCGCACGATGGGCATGGGCCTGCCTGCCGATGGGATCGATTGGGCCGTTATCTCAGCCTGGGCGAACGTCACCGAAGCCAATGGCTGGACGATGTTCGGTGTCGTTTATGAAGGCGCGGGCAATCAGGATTCGGAGCGCCGCTGGGGCAACCTGAAGGACATTTGCCTTGCTGGCGGTGCCGAGCCGGTCCCGGGCGGCAAGCTGTCGTTCCGCTACTCCGCCCCCGTGGTGGCGCTCGACACGATTACCGAGGACGACCTGGCCGAGGACGTCGCCAGCGTCACGGCGATGCAGTCGTTCCGCAACCGCATCAACACTGCGGTGCCGAAGTATCGCAGCCCCGCTCACAATTGGGAGATCATCGACGCCGCACCGGTCGTGAACGCGACGTTCCTGGCCGAGGATGGCGAGGAAAAGCGCGAGGCATGGCCCTTCAATTTCGTGAAGGAGGTCGATCAAGCCGCGCAGCTGGCAGCCTATCGGATCTGGGATAGCCGCGAACTCGCGCCGATTACGCTGCCGTGCAAGCCGCGCCTGCGCCACTATCGCCCCGGCGAGTGCCTGCACCTTGATCTGCCCGAACTGGGGCTGGACACCGACGCGATCGTTCTGCGCCGGCAGATCGACCCGGTGACGATGAAGGTCACGCTGGAACTTATCGGAGAGACGCCGGGCAAGCACGCATACTGCCTCGGGCAGACGGGTGTTTCGCCGCCTACTCCGGCAATAGGTCAGTCCGCGGAGGAACGCGACGAGGTTTCGGATGCGGCGCTGACCGGCCCGAAGTCGGCTCGCAAGATCGTGACGCGCAGCGTGGCCTATCCGGTCACCAGCGATGACGACAGCATCGATATTGCGACTTTCGACGGCGTGCTGGACGACGGGACCGAGATTACCTTCCCGGCGGGGTCTCTCACCTCGCTGCTTTCCAGCGTCCGATACGCAGTCCTCTACGATCCTGAGGCCGGAACCTATTCCGCGGTGCCGGAACCTGCCGAAGCCGAGCTGGCCGATAGCAGCCTGATCTTCCTGGGCTGGAGCGCGACCAGCTCGGGCGGCAGCTACCCGTCGAACCCGCCGACCCCCGGGGGCTGGGGCGGCGACGGCGGCTATTACACCCCGCGGGAAGTCGCACCCTAATTTCAAACATCGGAGAAAAGAATGTTCCCGACCGTCAGCTATAGCGTGACGGCGAACCGCTTTGCGCCGTTTGCCGATTACGTGGACATCGAAGGCTACGACTTCACCGGGGCGACCTGCAAGCTCCAGGTGCGCGACCACAAGAACGGCGGGACGCTGCGCGCCGATGTCGTGCCGGTGGTTTCGGTCACCGTGACCGAAGGTATCCCCACTTCGCGCGTTTCGTGGTCGATCGATGAAGCGACGATGGAAGCCATGCCGCTCGACAGCGGCGATCCCGACGCAGACGTGACGCTCCATCACGACCTGCACCTCACCCCTTCCGGCGGGACGAAGTTCGTCCCCTTCGCCGGTTCCTTCGTCGTCAAAGCGGGAGTGACCGAATAATGCCTGCTGTCATCAAGGTCGTGGACGGCCGCACCGTCCTGCAAGCCGGTGAAAACACCCTCGCCGCCATGAATGCCGCGGCGAGCGCGGAATCGGATCGCGAACGCGCGGAGAATGCCGCTGACGCTGCCGAAGCGGCGGCAGAGATCGTCGAAAACCTGACGACCGCGACGGGGCGCGCGGCCATCTATGGGATCACCGATCCGGTGGAGGCCGAGCTGTTCGCAGAGCAGGCGTTTGAACTCGACTTCACCGATCAATACTACCGCAACGGCCTGGAACGATACGCCAACCTGCGCGAGCCGGACAACATCACGCCGATCGTGCCGGGGTTCACCTTCACGCGCAATTCGCTCGCCTGGCACATCGTCAATGGCGACCGGGCGCAGGTCAGCACCAACATCATGCGGATCAGCGATGCCGGGTTCCTGATCGAACGGCAGGCATTCCAGTCTGTCGGCTATTCGACCGACGTGGAGAACCTGCCGAACACCAACGCCAGCTTCGCGGACGGGCCGCTCGATCCCTACGGCATCACGTCCACAAGGGTCACTGCCGCTTCGACGGGTGCCACGACCTTGCAGATCAACGGCACCGGCACTGCCTCGGGCAACGGCGACACGGCGTGGTTCCTGGTCAAGAAAGGCAACGGCGCGACGATCGGCAACCGCTTTGCGCTCATCAATTCCACAACCTCGCAGTCGCTGCTCAACATCGGGTTCAACTACGACACCGGGCAGATCACCTACTACGTGGGCACGAAGGGCGCGCGAGCCGTCCCCCTGTCGAACGGATGGTGGCGCATCGAACTGACACCGCCCAGCGGTATCAGCGCGAACGACGGGCTTCGCGCATTCGTCGGCTTTGTCGGGCTGTCTGCGACGGCAGGCGACAACTTCCTCATCAGCCACGCGCAGATCGAAAGCACCGGCAATGCAACCAGCCCGATCGTCACGACGAATGGTGCTGCATTCGACCGCAAGGCCGAGATGGCGCGCTTCACGCTGCCCGCCACCGGCGATTTCACGCTGGTTGCCGAGGCGCAATTCCGCGACCGGATCGGGCGGCAGGTGGTCGCCAGCGTCGATGACGGGACCTCGCTCAACCGCCTGACGGTCCTGCGCGATGCGACGGGCGCCATCGTGCTCGAACTGATCGACAACGGCAACACGTCCAGTTTCACCATCGCGGCGCGCAAGGCGGGCGAGCGGCAGTGCCGCATCGCGATGGCCGCGCACGAAGGCAGCGTCCGGGTTTCGGTGGACGGTGGGGCGGCGAGCGGCCCCCTGCTTGCCCGCCCCTCGGGCCTCAATCGCGTCATGCTCGGCCAGGACTTCAACGGCGGGCACCTCGACGGCGAGGTCCGGCGTATCATGGTGCAGAACAGCGCGGCGAGCGATGCAGACTTGCAGAAGTATGCCGCGCTGCAACAGCCGCGGGCACTGGCCGATGCGCCGCTGACCGCCCATCCGCTACAGGGCCGGTTCAACCCGAACACCAGCAACACGCCGACCGGGCCGACCGGGCGGCAGGCAGTGGTGGTCTATGGCGAACTGCCCTGTTCGCTGCTGATCGCGGAGAACCGCGGCATCAGCGCGCTTCTCGTGAACCCTGACGGCTCGACCGTCTGGCGCGACACCACGCACCAGGGCCGCTGGTGCGACGTGGACCCGCTGACCGGCTATTCGCTGATCGGGGCGGCGGACCTCCGCACGATCCGCTGGGTCGATCGCCAGTGGCGGGTGCAGCACCAGTGGTCGCTGCCGGGCGGTGTGACGGGCGACATCTATGGCCTGCGAACGAACGGGACGAAGATGGTGGTCAACACCATTATTGGCGGCGGGGCCAGCGGCGAGACGTGGATATTCGACCTCGACGCCAATGGCGTGCCGACCGGCGCGGGGACGGCGTTCGCGGACTTCACCGGCGCGGGCATGATCGCGCGTTCCATGCTGATCGACGGCTCCTACCTGTGGATCGCCAAGATGACCGGGACGAATCCGCAGGGGTGCGTCGGGCAGGTGCAGCGACATCCGCTTGCGGGCGGTCCTGCCGACCAGACCTATTACGGGCACTATCCGAACGACCTCGACAAGGCCCCGAACGGCGAGATTGTCTGGGCTGACGAACACCTCGATCGCATTCGCGGCGTGATGCCGGCGACCGGCACGGTGCGGACGATCATGGCCGGGCTGGAGGTCTGTGCGAACTACGAGCCGCCCGTCGGGCACATCAGCAGCAACGTGCTGGCGCGGCGCGTGGCGGGAAGCATCATCGAGGCCGCCGCGGTCGAGTATCGCGGCCTGCCCGGCCTCTACGCGCCCAACGGTGTGACGGTCATCTCGCAGGGCCTCTATGCCATCACGGACACCGACAACAGCCGGGTGATCGTGGCGCGCGAGGCCGACACCTGGGAGCCGGAGATTGTCGCCGTGGTCGGGCTGCTGAACGAGCCGACGAAGGCTCGGGTGCCGCCGGCATGACGACCCGCCAATTCCTCGCCCTTCTCGCGATGGTGGCGTTCCCCGGCGTCACCAGAGCTTCATCGGTGCTCTTCGTATGGAGAAATTGCGCATGACGATCGACCTCAACGAACACCTGAGCGCCAATTTCACCCTGGGCGAGATGATCCGGTCCCAATCGGCGGTGCGGAAGGGCATTCGCAACGTGCCGGGCCCGGCGGAGATCGCCGCGCTGCGCCTGCTGTGCCAGAAGGTGCTGCAGCCTGTCCGCGATCACTATGATCGCCCGGTGATCGTCACCAGCGGCTATCGCTCGCCGCGGCTGAACACGGCGATCGGGGGGAGCCGGAGTAGCCAGCACTGCAAGGGCGAGGCGGCCGACTTCACGGTGGCCGGTGTCAGCAACATCGAAGTGTGCCGCTGGATCGAGCGGCACCTGAATTACGACCAGCTGATCTACGAATTCGGCGAGAGCGGCTGGATCCACGTCAGCTACTCCGCGCACCGGATGCGCAACATGGAACTGAGCGCGAAACGGATCGGCGGTCGCACCCGATATCTGGCCGGCCTTCGGACCTGAGGAAAGACGCATGGAAAACTTCAACTGGTCCGACTGGCTGACCTCGGCCGGCTACACGCTGCTGGCCGCGCTGGGCGGGCTGCTCGGCTACATCATGCGCGAGCACGACAAGGGCAATCCGCTGAACGGCTGGCGGATGGCGGCCGAGACGGCCGGCTCCGGCTTCGTCGGGTTTCTCGTCATGCTGCTGTGCTTCGCGATGGGCTTCGATCCGCTGTGGAGCGGGTTTATCGTCGGCGTCTTCGGCTGGCTGGGCGCGAACGTCTCGATCCGCCTGCTGGAGCGGTTCGTCTACGAAAAGCTCGGGATCAAGCTGCGGGAGAATACCGACAAGCGTGTCGAGGCCGCCAAGGCCTGGGAGACAGACCTATGAGCAGGATCTTCAATGCACTCGCGCCGTTTCGCTCGCACATCATCGCGATGGTCGGCGTCCTCGCCGTCTGCGGGATCGGCGCCGCGATCATCGCCTGGCAGCACATCCAGGCCCAGAACCGAACGATCGAGGCGAAGGACGCGCGGATCGGCGATCTCGTTTCGGTCAACGACCGATGGGCCGCCTGGGCCGCGCAGCAGCAGCGCCTGCGCGACTTGGAGCAGCGCAACACGCGACTGCTGCAGGACCAGCTCGCCGCGATCGAGCAGGCCTCTGCCGCGCAATCCGAACAACTGAGGGAACTGGAGGCGTCCAATGCCGAAGTCAAAGAGCTGCTGGGCCGCAAGCTGCCTGCTGATCTTAGGCGCGTGCTCGAAGGTCGGTGAGGTCCACTCCGCGCCGCCGGTGTACGTTGGCATCCCGGCCGGCCTGACCGAGCCGTGCGTGGTGCACGACGTGCCGCTGGAGACCGTGGGCGATTTGGTCGTCAGCCGCGAGCGCTACAAGGCCGGGTTCGAGAAGTGCGCGGCCAAGGTCGACGCGATCCGGGAGCATGATGCGGAGGCGCGGGCGACGGCCGCGGATGACTAAGAAAATCGCCGCCGCGGACCTTATCCTTTTTGCGTACGTTGCTTCGGTCAATCGACTGGAAGGAGCGGCCGATGAAGAAGCGAGGTAGCACCTCCGAAGATGGCGCGGGCTGGTTCCGCGGAGAGTTCGCGTTGATCGGCCTACTGGTGATCTCGCTAAGCGCGCTTGCGCTGATCGGCCTGCTCGCGAAGGCCGGCTAGGGGCCGTGGATATAGGGGCGTTGCAGCTGGTTCGAGGTATTGTACTCCCCGATCATCGCGATCCCGTCATACCCGAACCGGGTGGTGGTTCCCCCGCTGGTGAGGTCGGCCACCTGCCACAGCCGCCCGAGCGGATCGTAGACCATGCTCGCCACGCCTGTGACCCCGGTGAGCAGGTTCTCGCTGGTATAGGCGAACGTATCGGTCCCCGAGTTGGTCAGGTTGCCGCGCGTATCGTAGGACAGCGTGACACCGCCCGCACTGGTCAGCTGGTTGCGACCGTTGACCGTGTAGGCCCGGTCGACATTGTAGAGCCCGTCGAACGCATAGGCATCGTTCGACTGTGTGATCTGCGTCAGCTGCTCCGCGGGGTTGTAGGTAAAGCTGCGCGTGTTGTCGGCCGAGGTGCCGGCCAGGTTCGCCGCAATCGACGACAGCCGCCCCACAGGATCGAACGCCACCGCCTGGCTTGCGCCGTTGGCGAACGTCACCCCGGTCGGCTCGCCTTGCGCGTTGTAGCCGCAATCCCGATATCATTCTTGA
>Ga0310345_10001295_pt1 | contig 28560 bp, 26 predicted proteins | sample HC15DNA20500_MG_FD_204667 | JGI IMG/M metagenome (GOLD analysis project Ga0310345, IMG submission 204667) | Marine microbial communities from station ALOHA, North Pacific Subtropical Gyre - HC15-DNA-20-500_MG | ecosystem: Environmental > Aquatic > Marine > Oceanic | place: Pacific Ocean: North... | reverse complement strand
CTCTGGATGAAGGTCTGGTCACTGCAGGATGTCGACACCAGCTGAACGACCACATAGATGAGGGAGCCCAGGAGACTCATGCGTACCGAGGGGTCGAAGCTGAACAGAGGCTGGGTGTCCCAATGGGGTTTCCAGGCGGTGGGAAACCAGCCCAGACCACCCTAGTTATAGGTCATCATGGCAATGACGAAGCAGGCCCACCCAACATCAAGAGGGCCTGAACGGTGTCTGTGATGACCACAGCCCGGAACCCCCCGAGAGAAGTATAGACAACGGCTACGAGTCCAGTACAAACGGCGATGAGCGGAATCCACGACTCGTCCACGTCCAACATGACGGTCATGGCCTTGGCCGACAGGTAGACGATCAACGCCATCCAGATGAGACGAAGTCCCAGGAACAGGCGGGCTTCCAGGAATTCATAGGCGCTGGTGACACGCCGACGCATCAACAGGGGCAGAAAAACGTACCCCACGATAACAAAGACAACGGGATAGGCCAGGAGGTTGAGAATCCCGATGGGTCCTCTCCCGATCGCCTCTCCCGGCACGGCCAGATAGGAGGAGGTGCTCAGGAAGGTGGCGAACATGGAGAACCCGATCAAGGTGGGATTCATCTGGCCACTTCCCGTGAAGTACTCTTGGAGAGTGGTCCGAGACCTGCCATAATAGTAGCCCAATGCCAGGGTTCCTCCGGCATAGAGGGAGATGATGACCTAATCTATGCCGGTCAGTCCGCCTACGGCACGATCCATGAGGGTCCTCCGTAAGGGTTCGTTCGAGAATAAACTTTACATTCTGGCATCTCATCTTCACGCCATCTTCGACCGCTCCTCAATCGCGAAATCCTCAACGTAGGCCTGGCTACGCCAGCGGTTTCGCTCAATCGTTCGCGACCAAATCTGGCGCAAAGCTGAGCGTCAACTCTGAAAAGTTTATTCTTGAACGAACCTAAGGGGGAGCCTACATGTTCCGTTCCGTGGGATCGACCCTGCACCCGGGGAGCCGGTGGGCTCTATTCGGGTATTCACGTTTTCTTGCAGTGCACATTGGTGGCTATCAATGTGGAGGACTCGGTAGTAGACTGACCGGAAGATGGAGCGAAAAAGGCACGTTGGTGTCTGGATCCTCGTCCTCACCCTGGGGACAGTGATCGCCCAGGACCAGGATCTCCACCTCAAACACCAATATCATTCGGGCGAGATCTCAATTCCGCCTGCCTCAGAAAGCGAGCCGTTTCTTCGCAAGTTTTCTCCTACTCTAGCTGTTGCCTACATGGAAGAAGGGGCCACGGCCTGGACTCGGGAGCGCAAGTGTCTATCCTGCCACACCAACGGCACCTACTTGGTAGCACGTCCTTCGTTGACCCGAAGTCTGGGAAGGCCGTCGGAAGAGATCCGGAACTTCGCGGTGCAACAGCTAAAGGAATTTCGGTCCACTGACCTCGAGAAACTCAGGTCAGGGATCAGACCGACTCAGGTCGCCTACTTAGCCCAGGGTCTGGCCGAATGGGATGCCCACATAACGGGTAAGCTCTCGCCCGAAACCGAAGACGCTCTGGGTCTGATGCTCGAGGTCCAAGGGGAAAGCGGTGACTGGGGCAATACCGATGCCTGGCCACCTTTCGAGTCGAGCAACTATCAATCCACCACGGTGGCGGCACTGGCGATGGCGACAGCCCCGGGCTGGTTGGCAGCTCGAGGCCAGGATGGGGCCGTAGAGAAGATGAAACGCTACCTCCAGACAGGTGCGCCCCACGATTACGGACGGCTGCTCCTTCTGTGGGTGTCAACCCGTTGGCCCGGGCTGCTGGAGGGGGAGGTAAAGCAGGCGTTGGTTGAAAACGTACTGGGACATCAGCGAAAGGATGGAGGATGGTCCATCCGGAGCTTCGCTGCTCCCGAAGAGTGGGGAAGGGGTAATCGTGCCGAGAAGCTTCGCTCCGAGGACCAGTTTCAGGATCCTCCCAGTGACGGTCACCAGACCGGGCTCTGTCTCCTTGTCTTGAGGCAGGCTGGGGTTCCGGCGGCTGATCCCAGGCTCCAGCGTGCTGTGAAATGGCTGCTCAGCCACCAGAGAGAATCAGGACGCTGGTGGACCCGCTCTCTCAATACCGACAAGTTTCACTTCATCACCTATAGCGGAACCTGTTATCCGCTTTTGGCCCTGGACACCTGCGGGCTGCTCGCACCCAGGTGAATGATGCGTCTGAACGTCGCACTCCCGGGAAGGTGCGGCGAACGGTTCTGATTTAAAACTTCAATTGGCTCCAGGTTCCTGTCGGTTTGAAGCGAATGTTGTCCAGAATAGTCCTGATGATTTCGCTAGGTCTCTGGTCCGCTCCGTGCTCACAGGAAAGCGAAGAGCCTTCCTACGGCGTCGTCGAGACAAGTCAATTTCGGTTGAGCCTACAGGATACCGATTTTTGCATGGCCGCACCCGGATCTATGAGCTGACAAGCGATCGTCTTTCCATTACCGTCGATGGACTTCAGCGCGATCAGGATCGCCTTGTTTTCAATCAGGAATTCGATGCTGCGCAGAAGGAGAAAGTTGTCCGTCTGCTGGAATCGATTGATTTCGAAGGACTGAAGGAACGATATTCGAACGACTGCCTGGATGATGGTTCGCAGCTCCTCTTACATTTCAGGAAAAACGCCCTGGAGCGACCCGTTCATCTGAGCAACTATTACCTCGGCGAGGTTGCCAGAATAATAGAGTTCGAAAACTCGATCGCTCCAAAGCACCTGGAAATCTGGCACGACCACCAGCGATTGCTCAAGGCTTTGGAACGCTGCACAAAACGAGGGGCTGATCCCCCCAGGAGATAAAACCCCCTTTTTCCGTGCGACTGAACCTCCCTCACCGGGTTTGGCTGGACAGAGGCCACCTTTGGGGATAGAGCTCTGGTTGCGAAGAACTGTGAGTCTGTCTTCGCGCAAGCGGAAACCGAAAAGAAGGAGTAGTGACATGATGGTTTCGAAACAGCGTCCCAATGAGTCTCCCAGCACTCTGGTGGCAGCAGAGGAGAGCAAGGTTAATTCGAAGAAACCATACCAAGCACCCGAGCTGATTGAATGGGGAACGATTAGGGAGTTGACGGAATCGGAGCCGGGTAGTGACGAGGACATAACAACTATGGGCACAGTCTCAACCTAGGAACTGGTCCATCGATAGCGCTTTTAGTCTGTGGCGAACCCGGGATTTAGTTTCGCTAAGAAGTGACGAGTGCGATCTCGCGATTTGTTTTAGAAAGTCGTCTAGTCCCGAAGCCGCTCTGTCGGCAGACCGGGTAACACGCGACTTCAAAGGTCGTGCGTGACGTTGTGCAGAGCAGTCGTGGTGTCTTTGCCCTTCCGCGGTATCGTCTGGCGGCGTCTGCCCCACTCCTGCATGCATCATCGGGAAATGTTGCCGCACTCAACAACTTATTGAATGAATCCTCTCGGCTCGAACGGGAGTTGTTGGGCGAAAGGGGATTCTTCTCCGGAAGCAAGCCGCGCGCCTTGCCCTCTAAGGTAGGCCGCTATGAGGTAGGCCGTTATAGCTTTTACTTCCTCCCTATAAATCCCACAGCATTGTCTCAGTACGCCGCAGCTCTTGGGATCACAGAGTCGGAGTCATTGCCCAGTCTGGCTCGAGCGGTCTCGAGTAGCCCCATTGGAGCAGGGGCCCAAAGGCTGTTTTGGTAGCTCATCCTTGCCCTCAGCCGATGTTGATCCTGATCGGCGATTTTGATGAGGCCTGGGAGGCACACGTTCAGATACACGCACGACACTTAGACCGTGCTTGCCGCCGACTCCGATATGTGAGTTACCGCCGCGCTCAGCAGGACTGCCGAATCCTGGCAAGCCAGTTGCTGGAAAGGTTTGATGAAGCAGAGCTAAGTAGCCTACATTTTGCTTGTATTTCTAGAGGGGGCATTTCGTACTGGGTTTGCTCTCTTGCCTGCTCAACTTGAAACCGGAACAGCTGCAGGTTCCCCATCCCGATAAAGGTCCCTTGGTAATCGTTGACGACTGTTCGCTGACCTGGGCCCGCTTCCACCAGTTCATTGACAAGTGCCAGAACCAGCAGATTGTCTTCGCTCCACTCTACTCCCATCCTGAGCTGAGGGCTGCCATCGAATCGAGAGAGAGCAGAGTTGTCGCCTGCGTAAGCGGGCACGATCTGCATGATTACGGGCCGGAGGAGAAGGGGGACAGCTACTTGGCATGGCAGGAGTTATGGCTTGGACGACTAGAAGGTTACCGCTATTGGGTAGGTGATTTAGAATTCCTGTGCTCTGCCTGGGCCGAGCCCGATCACCCGGTCTGGAATACGAACACCCAACAAGTGGAGAGGGGCTGGCGAATTGTCCCACCTGAATTGTGCTTGAAGAATGGGTCTCACCACGACTCGGGCGGTTTGATGGTTCCGGTGCAAGCTGAGGCGGCGGGTGCCTTTCCCCCCCGGCTCACGTTTTCTTTTGTGAGTACCAAGGGCTAATCGTGGTCGGGAACTTGGAGACGGGAGAAATGACCGCACTAGCCCCAAAACAAGTAGATGGAAGTGGGTGCTCAGAATGGCGGCTCTTGAACGGAGATTATTCGATTGTTGTTCTGTTTTCCGGGTAGAGGCCAGAGGATGTCCCGCCGACCTCAGTCATCCAGTCCGTTGGAGTGATTTTTCTTTGTACCAGGCCCAACTACGCCGTTGATCGAATTCGAATTCTTTGTTTACAAATGGCTTTCCGTCTGTATAATCGGCATGTTCTCGATTTCCAATATGAAGCTGAACCTAAAAACGCCGTGTTGATCCAGGGGAGATTTTTATGCATTGCAAGAAACACTTTCCGATTCTGATGGCTGCGATTCTTGTTCTTGTGGTAGGAGGATGTGTGAACCGTCCTCCTAAGATTGCCTGCGTGGCGGATCAGACCACTGTGGTCGAGGGCAATTCCCTCACTTTGAAGGCCACTACTTCAGATCCCGACCGCTTCGGCTTTGGTGGGGATAGCGACAAACTGAAGCTTTCCTGGTCAGCCAGCCAGGGGAAGGTATCCGGAGGCGAGCTGTCCGGAGATGCGAACACTCCGGTTTCGGTTTCTGCTACTTTCGACTCTACCGGGCTGGACCCAGGAATGTATAAGGTCACGGCTGAGGTCGACGATCGTAAGTTGACGGAGTCTTGTTCCTTCGACATCACAGTCGAGAAGAACAAGAAGGCCCCGACGATAGAGTGCACTCCGAGTTCGGCTTCTGTAACAGAAGGAAAATCGACCACCTTGAGGGCACGGGCGTCAGATGCCAACGGCGACTCCCTGACCTACTCGTGGACGGTTGACGGAAAAAGCGTCACCAACAATTCATCTAGTCTCGAGTTCGGCACCAGTGGCAAATCGGTTGGATCACACAGCGCTCGGGTCAAGGTAACCGATGTGGATGGAATGAGTGCCAAGTGTGAGTTCAAAGTCAGCATCAACAAGCGGCCCAATACCAATCCAAAAGTCAGTCTCAGCCTGGACAAGAATGAAGTCCACGCGGGAGAAACCGTCAAAGCGACGGCCAACGCTGTCGATGCTGAAGGTGATCCTCTGACCTATTCCTGGACTGTTGGAGGCAACAAGCGCTCCGAGACAGGAAGCAGCATCAACGTGAACACCGCTGGCATGAGTGGCGGAGCCCATAGCGTTTCAGTTACCGCAACCGATGACCGAGGCGGCAGCGGCAGCGCAAACGCTTCCTTCAAGGTGATTGAGAACATCGTTATCCAGGTGGATAAGCGCCTCAATAACGAGGCCAAGGCAAAGCTTGACGAGATTGCCCTCAAGATGCAGCAGAATTCTCAGCTCCGGGCCAAAATCACTGGTCATACCGACGATCGCGGCAGCGAAAAGGGCAACGAGAAGGCAGGCATGAAACGAGCAGGTTTGGCCAAGGACTACCTGGTCAAGCAGCATAATATAGGCGAGAGTCGGATTCAGACTGGGTCCGCAGGCGAGAGCAAACCCGTCGCCGACAACAAGACGGCCGAAGGCCGTAAGGAAAATCGCCGGGTCGAGATCGAGCTCTCGGTTCCCTAATCAGGCACACGGCTGAGAAGCCATCGCACCTGGTTCGGTCTAATGAAAGGCGCCGGCAGTCATTGCCGGCGCCTTTTAGTTTCTCCAGCATTTTGACGGGGTCGAGGCTGGTCCCCTTCAGTCCTACCTCAAATGCTCCCTCTGCGCCAGCTGTTCGGGAGAATAGAGGTTCGCCTTTCCCCGTTTAGTACTTCCAGGAGTTAAGCAATCAGGCGACCAGTGCAACGTTGAAGAGCTGTCGGTAGAAACTAGTGAGGCATGGCCTCAGACCAACAAGCCATGTGTCTATTGTAGGAGGGGCACTCCTGCCCGTCGAGGATATTGACGGGCAAGAGTGCCCCTCCTACAGGTCACTGTTCTGTCAGATGTGATTTCTTAACGCCCAAGGCTTGACTCAAATTCAACGAAGAACTTCAGACAGACTTTCCTAGTTGCCCTGAAAGAAAGATAGAATCACTCTGGACTTGCTCGTTGTCCGTCCACATGATGCTCCACCCCCATTTGGCGGACCAGTTAATGTCGTCTGCCCAACTGTCAGACCAGTACCCCCCCAGCGGTGATGTCCCATTCGAGAAAGAAACTTCCGGCTACTGGGGATTTGTGCGTCACTGCGTGGGGAAGAGTTGTCCAGCTCTGTCGGACTTGGCTTCGTAACGCTGGTAGTTCACCCGTTGGCGGCACCTTCGAAGGATAGGAGACGTGCGACGTATTCTTGAAGTTTCAGACGAGACAAGATCCTTGAGTCCAAGGATCCTTTCGGAGCAGGAATGCCCCGACCATGTCAGGACTTGGCTCCAGCCTAGAGGGCCTGTCTGCCCGACAAGGCTCTAGACAGTGTGAGCTCGTCTGCGTATTCGAGATCGCTGCCGATAGGGATTCCTAGCGCGATTCGAGTGGTTTTGATGTCGAGGGGCTTGATCAATCGGGAAAGATAAAGCGCTGTCGCCTCGCCTTCAGCGGTGGGATTGGTTGCCACAATCACTTCTTGCACCGTTCCATCCCGCAGTCGATCAAACAAATTCTTGAGTTTCAGATCCTCGGGCCCAATCCCGTTGATCGGAGAAATGGCTCCATGGAGGACGTGGTAAAGGCCACGATAATGTCCCGTTTTCTCGATGGACGGGACATTGAAAGGTTCCTCCACGACGCAGATGAGATGTTTGTCGCGGTTGGGATGGGTACAAATGGGACACGGATCGACCGCACTGATGTTGTTGCAGACCGAACAGAAAATCAGGTCTGTCTTCACCTGCACGATTGCCTCGGCTAGTTGCCTACACTCGACCTCGGCCTGGCGGATCAGGTAAAAGGTCAACCTCTGGGCTGATTTTGGACCGATGCCAGGAAGCTTCTTCAGCTGATTGGCAAGTTCCTGAATTGGATCTCTTGACTGACTCATCCCGATTGCCGGTCAACTCCCGCCGAACAGCCCTCCAGTCAGACCCCCGAATTGGGAGCCCAGTACCTCGTCCACTTTGCGGCCAGCTTCGTTGACCGCCGCCACGATCAGATCCTGTAGCATGTCGACATCTTCCGGGTCCACCGCCTCGGGGTCGATTCGAATGGACTGAAGACGCTTGGATCCATCCAGAACGACGGTCACGACTCCGCCACCGCTGCTAGCCTCGATGCGCTGAGTTTCCATCTCTATTTCGAGTTTCTGCTGAACTCTCTGAGCTTCCTTCATCAGGTTCTTCAGACCCTTCTTACCCATCTGCATATCGGTATTACTCCTCCGGCTTCCTTTCCACGATGACCTTGCCCGGAAATCGTTCGATAAAGGCTTTAACTTTGGGGTCTTCCATCGGGTCTTCCGGCGGAGAATCCTCGGTGCCGGATGCCTCCAGTTGAACCTCGATCTGGAGGCGGGAACCTGTAAGCTTATAACACAGGTCTGCCAGCCGAGTTTGGTTCTCTTCTGATTGGACCAGCTGGGCGTGGAATTTTTCCGAGTTAGGGAAAACGATCACCAGTTTTCCCTCTGATGCATTCGTCGCTCGAGCCTGCTGTAATGATACTGAAAGTGGGATGCTCTCTTTCTGAACGGCGGCGATCAACTGCGAATGGAGACTCCCCTCCGAAGCCGGTTTCGATTCTTCGCTGGTCTCTTCGGGAACTGCCTCCTTGGAGGGCTTCTCAAAGAGTTCTTGGATTTTTGCCGAGGGGATTTCCTCGGTCTTAGCCCTGACTGAACCCGACTCCAACCGCTCGATAACCCTCTCGAGCGTAGGCAGTCTGGCCAACTCAATCAGCTTCATGAAGGTCATTTCCAGATGCAGGTATGGATTGGCGTGCCAGCGGAGCTCATTCTGGGTCTGGCTCAAGACGTCATAGAACCGTATCAAGTCTGGCTCGGTGAGTTCCTTTGCCTGTTTCAGCAAGATCTCCCGATCGGTGTCAGGCAACTGCAGCAAATGGTCGTCCCAGCCAGCGACTTTGCACACCAGTAGATTCCTGATGTAGCGAATCATTCTTCGACACAGATTCTGGGGATCTACACCGGCGTTGATGGGTTCCTGAAATCGCTGTAACAGGGCCTTCATATCTCGCCTCAGTAGGATGTCGATCATAGCGCTGATCAGTTCATCGTCGACGACCCCTAGGAGCGCGCGCACATCATCATCCAGAACCTTCGTCCCGCTCATTGCAGTGATCTGGTCCAGGAGGGACTGAGCATCGCGCATGCTTCCTTCTGCTGCGGACACGACTGCTCGCAAGGAGTAATCGCTGATCTCGAGTTCTTCTTTCCGACAAATCTTCTGGAGCAGTTCCAGGATTGCAGTAAACGGAATCGGCTTGAAGTTGAATTCCTGACATCGAGATATAATCGTCACCGGGATCCTGTGCCGTTCAGTGGTCGCCAGAATGAACTTTACGTGCTCTGGGGGTTCTTCCAGAATCTTCAGCAGCGCGTTGAAGGCTGCGTTTGAGAGCATATGGACTTCGTCGATGATGAAGATCTTAAAGCGATCCCTGGCGGTTGCGTAGCGGGCGTTCTCTCGTAGGTCACGGATATTATCAACCCCAGTGTTTGAGGCCGCATCAATTTCCTGGACATCCAAGCTGTTGGAGGCAGAGATCTCCTGGCAGGAAACACAGTTGGAGCAAGGATTCGCAGTGGACCCTGTTTCGCAGTTCAGGGCTTTGGCAAGAACGCGGGCGGTTGTGGTCTTGCCTACGCCCCGAACTCCTGAGAAAAGGAAGGCGTGGGCAATCCTGCCACTCCTGATGGCATTCTGCAGGGTTAGAGACACGGTCTCTTGCCCTATGATCTCTTCGAAATTCTGCGGACGCCACTTTCGGGCCAGTACCTGATAACTCATCTTCAGTTGACCGGAATTCAGACGGGATCAGAAGAAGGAAATACCACTTCCGCTGCATCGCTACCACACTATCAGGGCCGCTTAGTAACGAAGGGAGAGGTATCCTATTTCGACAGCGCTCCCGCTCGATCCTACTATACCACCGCGTTGGTTTGGCGGCGACAAAGCGGAGGCAACGCTTGACTTCGTCGCAGGAGGTTGGCTGTAATGGTGGCTGGAGGAGTACCGAAGTGGCCGTACCGGGCCCGACTCGAAATCGGGTTGTCCGGTGATGAGCCGGGCACGTGGGTTCGAATCCCACCTCCTCCGCCACTCTCTTTGCTTCAGATCTGGATTCCCTGTTGTCTCTGAGTTGCCTAAGCGTAGAGCGCAAACTCAATCCGTAACACGACAAAGATGATAGCCGGATATGTGGACAAAAAACTCAAAGGGAATTCAGTGAGACCCATGAAAAGGGCGATGAGGAGATGAAACAGGGCGCCTCCGGCGAGGACGAGCAAGCACCATGGATAACCGAGTAACAGAACGAGGGGAAACGTGAATTCCGCGATCAGGGTGGCCCAGGTCACAACCCTAGCCAATTCGGGATGATGCCGTAGATACTGACAGAGTGTCTCCGATCGCCAGAGCGAATGGCGCGCGATGAATCCTAGAGCTTCCCCAAATCGCCATTGGGTGCTTCGCCACTTAGCCCAACCATTCCTGGCGTATTCTAGACAGCCCTGGAGTGCAATGAACCACAGGCAGGCCTCGGTGACAATGGGATCGCGGGGATCGCGCGGAAGAATATGACCCAGGGCTAAAGCTCCCCACACGATGTGTGAGATGACGTCGCTGGCATCTGAGGAACGATTGCGGATGCCGAGAATCACCTGAATCAGAAAGACACACCAGATTGTCGAGGTTCGCACTGAGAGCACTCCGAAGAGAGTCACGAGAATTAGAACGGCCACCGTGCGCACCCCGTGAAGGATCAATACTCCCCGATAGCCCATCAATCGATTCAAGTGGCCCGAATGGATTACCCGGGACCGGCCGGCCTTCAGGACGTCCTAGCTCCACGCACCTTCATTTCGAAAGTGTTGCCGCAACACGACACTATGGAGGGAGTTGAGAAGGGTAGCCAAACCTAGAATGGTACATACCAGGCGGATAGCGGACTCTGGGTCGGTGAAGTGCTCTACCACGGTCTGAACTCTGACTCGAAGATCGTTGCGAAACCGCTGTTGGACTCGTGCAGGCTTCGCTGCGAAACCCAAAACTGTCGAGCTTTCGATTCAGGCGATCGCGGCTGAACTCGTACGAAGTTCCATATCCCCTGACAAGCGCCACTGTCTTGGGCGAATGCGGCCTCCTCTCTGTCAGATGTTTGCCCGATTCTGACGCAGCACTTCCATAGGAAATTGCCCAGGCTGGTGCGCGGACTCCACAAATAAGAAATCAGCGTTCGAGGTGGTAGAACGGAAACAGCAGCCAAGTTGTCACAGTCGCGTCTGAGAGTCGGTCTCGATATTGAAGCCGAAAGTCATAAGAGGATGGCCCAAAGAAGAGTCTCCAATGCGGGATTGGGAACAGCAAGGTAAACCAGCCTAAAATCCTTGGGAGTGGAGGCTCCAATGGGCGCAATAGAGTTGCGAGAAACCAGAACCCGAATATTCCGAGGATCGCAATCTTGATCATGCTTCAGGGTGGCTGGATTCAGGTCGAAAGTCACGCTCACAACTACCCAACCCTGGGTCTGCCATCGTCAGTCTAACTCACTCGGCGGCGCATTCTCTAAAGTCTCTTTACCCGGTGGGTGACAGGAGTCCACGCAGCAAGCCCTTTATGTAGCCGGTGGCATAAGCCCGCCCGCGGTGGGCCCAGAGGGTGTCGTTGATCATCTGGGGCACATGATCGTCTATGATGAGACCATCGAATCCCACGTCGACCAGGAGCTTCATTGCCCGGCCCACGTCCACATCGCCTTCGTCAATGAAGGTTTCGGTAATGTGGGGCACTGCTCCCCGCACGTTGCGGAAGTGCACGTAAGCGATCTTGCCCTTCTGGCCGAAGTATTGCATGGCCTCGAACATCATCTCCAGGCCCATCTCCGCCCAGGTACCCATGCAGAAGTCGAGCTTGTGGTTGGGAGCTGGGGCGATCTCTTCCATCGCCCTCTTAAAGCCCTCAAAGTTGCGGAAGATCCTCGAGACTCCCCCCAAGGATTCGACGGGTGGATCGTCCGGATGCAATGCAAGGGTCACTCCCCACTCCTGGGCTATCGGGAGAACGGATCGAATAAAGTACTCGTAGTTTCCCCAGAGTTCACTTTCCGTGTACTCCCGTCCAAAGCTCATGGGGGCACTCTTGGCCAGGGTGTGGTCATAGACGGTGGTCGTGGCCCCACCCCGCGTCGGCTCATTCTTGGACGTGCGCCAGACACTGTTGGCCATCCAGTGATAGCCCAGGATCGGGATCCCTGCCCGTCCCAGGTTTCGGATCGTCTCCTGGTAGTTCTCGATCTCTTCGTCTCTACCTGACAGGCCCAGAATACATTTTTGATAGAAGCCGAGGGGGACGTTTTCGATAGCCTCTAGCCGCAGTCCGTAGGACTCGATACGGGTTCTCAGTTGGAGCAACTCCAGGTAGTCCCAGCGGGGCGGAAGATCCTCTGCTGCTGGATTCTGCAAGAAGCTAGAACCTATTGGGCTGGAGCCAAACGGAGTCTGTCCGGTGAGCGCCGGTGTATTCATGATGACTCCACTGCAGCCCATCTGGGCCACAAATGTGAGGGTTTCGTCACTGGCTTCCCGGATGCTGCCCGCCGCCACTCGAATCCTGTTTTCCTTCATCGTGTATCTCCTCTTGAGCGGTCTAGAGACCCGTGCCGAAACAACTTCACATTTTGGCATCGCGTCTTTAGACTATCTTCGGCTACTCCTCAATCGCGGAATCTTCAACATAGGCCTCCTGAAAATGCTGGGGTTGAACGAAGGCGTCTAGCTCATCCAGACGTTGAGAACCTCATCTTGGGCACAATGGGGCCTTCGTTCTCCACCTCGATCAGGTTTCTAAAGCGACCCTCAGCTCGCGTCGCCAGGTCGTCGTAGGTGCCATTTTCTACCAACTGTCCGCACTCTAGGACCAGAATCTGATCTGCAATCCGAACCGTCGAAAGGCGATGGGCGATTATAACGATGGTCAGGCTGCCCTGAAGTTGCTTGACTGCATCCTGGATTCTGCTCTGGTTTTGGGCATCGAGTTCGTCGTCGCTTCGCGAATTCGCCCCGTTGCGCTCGCCACAAACGTTACCGTATTTATGAAACGGTCTACTAAGCATACGGCCCTATCCCGAATAATTCATAAGTTTTCTACAGCGGCGGCGCCATCATCCGCCCTGGCTGCGTTTTGCTCGGTCGGCCTCCTCGACGTACTGCACAAGTACGACTGCGGAGGTCTCGGTCGCAGGCCTTGCCAGGACGGCTCCGTCACCGCCTCGCTACGAAAACTTATGAATTATGCGGGCTAGAGGAAATGCTATGCTATAAGGATAACGAGGTTGCGGAGAGGTGTCCGAGTGGCTTAAGGAGCACGCTTGGAAAGCGTGTGTATGGGTAACTGTACCGCGGGTTCGAATCCCGCCCTCTCCGCCAAACATCCGAGAAATCGACATTCGATATAGCGCATGAAGAAACTCGCACGTACGGCCTAGACCTGCGGTTGAAAAGAGCCTTCTGGAGCCTCTATGGCAGCGGCAATAGCGTGGCCGAACCCTCTTTTCTGAAAAGAGATGTCTCTCCGATAGGACACTACTTCGAAGCCCGATTTCCCGAGTTCGTCCCGGATCTCTGCCTCAGTAAAGTAGTGTCGATCCAGTGTATCCCCTATTTAGACACTTTCTCTGCCAAGAACTCGTTGGGAGACGGTTCCGATTGCCGCTATTACCTTGAACTTTTGACAATCTGAGTCTCGCTGGAAAAAAGATAGAAGCATCGGCGATTGGACGGGTACCTTACTTGCATTTCGGTCAGAAAGGCGATTCGTTCTGCACTACCCTGAATCTGTGAGTAGGAACCCTAGCCGAGGATGAGCCCCTCATAACGTTCACCGGACGCTGGACACTGGTCTCTCGCGACTAGCTGCACCTGGGACGTGAATCCTGCCTCTGCTAGAAGCGTGTTGGCACAGTTTTCCAGAGCGGAATGGCACTCTCGAAGCCACCTACCTCGAATCCTAGCTTACACAGCGCTAGCATCTCCCTGCCTCCCCCGGCTGCGGAGACCAACAGTCGTCGACAATCCCTGAAGTAGCAACTGACCGCTTTTCTCTCCCATTCCCATAGGCCACAATGGTTGTACCTCGACGAAGCAAAAGGGCTTTCGCCATCGTAGGACCGTTGGTTTATCAGTCCCCGCGTTGTCCTATCCAAAAGGCCTAGCCAAACGCCATCGAACAGCGCATCCATCAAATCTATTGCCTGACTGAATCTGTGATGCGCCCAAGATAATGAAGAGGCATCGTCGGTTCGTCATCCTTGCCAAGCATCGTCTCTCTCATCCTGCCTTGATCCTCGCCTCGCAAGCCCCATCTGCAAACATCATCCTATCTGCAAATGGTCAGGTCTGGGAAATGAAGGTGTCTCCCAGCCCGCATTTCTCATCGCCAGTCTACTACGGCGCCGCAATCATCCGCCCTGGCTGTGTTTCGCTCGGTCGGCCTCATCGACGTAATGTCAAAGTACGACTGCGGTGGCCTCGGTCGCAAGCCTTGCCAGGACGGCGCTTGGGACGCCTCGCTACGACGGGCGGTGAGGAATCCAGGCTAGGAGTCTGCGCGGTAGAAATGATCGTAGCGAGAAAGCGGCAGATCAGTTTCTACCGCGCAGACTCCTAGGCTCCGGCAGGGACAATGGTGAATTTTCTGACAAGAAGATGGGTTTTTTCATCTCCGAGCCGGACCTCGACCACCATTTGATAGTTCCCATGAGTCAATTGCTTTAGCGGGAGTCGAGCATTGATGCTTGTGGGATCGGTATTACCCGGCGTGAAGCTGGTCCATGGCCCTTCGAAGATTCTCTCTTCTCCCTGATTGAGGAGGACAATCCGGTAGGTCCCAGTTTGAGCCTTCTCGACCGTAACCTTGCCGTGAAGATACAGGGTTTCCAGCTGAGTGAACTCTCCGTTGACCCGAGGGATCAGGACGCGGTCTCGTATCTCCAGGGGATTCTTCACGATCGTGACATGCTTGCCCTTCTTGATGCGGTACCCCGTCTGAGAATCCGGCTCCTTCCAGCCGGCTGCCAAAACCAGTGAACTGGGTCTGAATCTGCCTAGCGGAGGGAGTTTCAGTTCCCTAAAGACTCGAGACATGAGGCCGGTTCGGTTGTCCCTGACAAAGGCCGTCAGTCGATACTCACCATGATCCAGGACCAGCAGATTCTGATACACGAAGCGAGTGTCCGATTCTTGGCCTTTCTGGGGGCGGATTTCCACCGTATCCCTGATACCCCCTTGCGTTTGCTCCAGCGGATCCCGAGCCAGCATGATGATTTCCAGATTGAGTGCATCTGCCCCTGACAGCACCTTCAACTGCCAGTGATTGAACGCCAGCAAGATGGGAATCTGATAGCGGCCGGATGAGTCAGGAAAGTATTCGGCAGAAATCTCCAGGGGGAAGTCCGAAACCGATGCATCATTCATGACGGTTTGAAGCAGTTTGAACTCCCTCTCTGGAGGAGTGAGGTTTCGGTAGGGTTTGTCGGCGTAGTAGCCCCTTCGATAGGCCACATTGGAGTAGCTGATTCGGGTGCGGATCTCCACCTTTCGGAACCGTCCGTCAGCCGGGGGGGCCGGAGTGTAGTAGCCGATCAGATAGTAGTGGCTGGAATCCTCTCGGGCCATTCTAAAGATCTGGGAGAGATCGTTGTCGTCCATCAGAGAGGCTCCGCCCGTATCGGCAGCTAGTGCATAGAGGGTCTCCCGAGACTGGACCAGACTGGCCATCTGGTTCAGATCTGCCCTTCCGCTGTAGATTCCAGTTCCTCCCCCTCCTCCCCGATGAGCGCCCCCTCCTGGAGAGAGTGCGACCAGGCCTCTGGAGTCGACCGGATAGATGCTGATGTTAGATCGATTGCACAAATCTGTCGTCCAGCGCATCTGGTCGTCGTTCTCGATACCGCGGCTGCTGAAACCGGAGGAGAAGTAGATCAGGGCCTTGCGCCCGGAAACGTCCCGGAAGGCATCCGCCACCGCCTCGATCGCGCTCAACTGTTGGTTGGTCTCAAACAGGGCGAACTCGGTTTCATCGGCGATGAATCCGCCATCTGAGGCAGCTTCACCGGAATCGTCTTCGGGGAGGGACACGTCTATCCCCTGCTCGCCGCTGGTCAGTCTTCCGATAGCCCGGCTGAGGACGATTCTATCCGAGGTGAAGTCGGTGAGCATTTCCAGCCCATTGTCGAAGGCCAGGACGGCGATCGAGTCGGATGGGTCGAACTGTTCGCGCAGGAACTCATGGGCGGCCTTCTTCATCATTTCTGCATCCTGCAGATCTGCAGAGGAAAAGTTGAAGAAAAGAATCAGCAGTCTCTTTTCCGGAGCCATCGGTTGGTCGAATTCGGAACCAAGTGAATGGGAGAGGGGAGGCTGACTGGGCCGATCTATTTCGACTCGGGATGAGGTCAAGGGAATCGAGATCTCCTGGAAATGATCGATTGTCTGGACCTGCCCTTCTTCCAGGAGTGTGAAATCGTCGCGGGTTAAACCTTTCACGGGGCGGCCATCGGAATCCACGATCCGGACATCTACCAGGATTAGATTGGCGGATACTTTGAAACCTACCTGGGGCTCCTGAGCCTGTGTGGGCACACATACTAGAAGCACGGCGCAGACTCCTAGTGCGATTCTCATCGACGTTCCACCAAGGCGCACGGCATAGGCGCTCAAAACATGAACCGAAAGCTAAACTGAATTCGCCGGGTCTGCCCAACGGAAATCACCTGCCCGAATCCCCTGGAGTTGACCACTGTGTCCAGCCCGGTGAAATTGACGTGGTTGAACAAGTTCGACGAGGTCATCACGATCAGAATACGCTGTCCCTCGTTTTTCAGGCGAATGGATCGGGCCAGGTTCAAATCCAGTGTCCAAGACCCGGGTCCCTCAATCGTGTTGCGACCAGTGTCGCCAAACCTTCCCGACTCGGGCAGTCGAAAGGCTGCGGTGTTGAACCACTCCAATGAGCTGCGCTTCGAGGAAGGAAGGCTGATGGCCTTGCCGGTGCTGCTGGCTCTCTCGCTGGCCTGGGAAGAGCTGCCGCTGTTGTTGATCTGGTTGCCTAAAACTCGCGCGGTGAAAACTCTCCCGCTGTTGGCGCTAAAGTTGTTGGTAGCGAACCAGTTGCTCAGGATCGTCTTCCATATGCCGGAGTCGCGAAACCAGCGGTGTCGGTCTCCGAAAGGAAGCTCCCAGAAAGAGCCCAGCCGGAGCCTGTGCCGTTGGTCGATGCCGGAGCGTCCCCATTCGGAGTCCAGGTCGTCGTCGTTTTGGGCTACGATGCGATTGCCTCCCGCCAGGGTGGCAGCGTTGTCCAGGGATTTGCCGAATTCATACTGGGCGTTCAGAGAGAATCCCGACCTCATTCGGCGCATTGCCAAAACCTGGAGGCCGTGGAAGGATGAGGAGGCGCCCGGCGTCAGGTACAGAAACTCAGCAGTATCCGCGATTCTGGATTGACCGTCCCTCGAACGATTGGGCGCGCGTAACAGCTCCAGCCCGGTTCCTCTCGATCCAGCGTAGCCAAGGCTCAAGAAGAAGTTGCGGGGAAGTGTTTGCTGCCAGGAGAGATTCCAGGTCTGCACTGTGGGAAGCCGAAAATTCGGATCCACTGCATAGGTGTTGGCCACATCCTCTACGAACTGTTCGGTGAAGGCAGATTGAATATCGAGGAAGTCCGTCCCGGAGGTCGTCGTCTGCACGGCAAACCCAAAGGGAGGTTGGGATATCAGTTCATTGGCAAAGAAGCCATAGGATTCATCGGGATAAAAGACACCGTAATTGGCCCTCAGGACCGAGGGTGTCTTCCCAGAACGAAGCCGATAGGCGAGAGCAATCCGAGGAGCCAGATTATTGCGGTCGTTTTCGACGAGAGCTCTTGTGAAGGTTCCAGAGAAACTTCCTGATCCCCCTGGGGTGACCGGTTCCGCAGCCGTGAATCCAGGTGCGACATCGAGATTGGCCAGGCGGTCGTAGCGCTCTGTCAGTGGCTCGAAAAACTGATACCTGACACCCCACTGCAGGGTAAGCCGTGAGTGCATCCGCCAATTATCGTTGAGGAAGATCGCAAACTCGCGGTTGCGTAGGTAGTGATCGGTATTGCCATATTGGATGCGGCTGCTTTGAGCGGAACCCAGCAGGAAGTCGGCAAGATCGTATCCGGTTCCTACGACAGGAAGGCCGTCGGCGTAGAGACTGGTAGCCACCCCCGCGAAGGTCTGAGATCCTGCGCCGAGGGGGTTGTCGAGACGATTCCAACGGTTCCAGCTGATCTCTCCCCCGACTCGAAAGAAGTGTCCTGCCTTGGTCCATCGGATTGAGTCGGAGATCTGGTTGGATTCCCGGACGCTGAATGAGGAGCTTCCGTCGTCCAAAGAGCTGTAGTTGGTGAAGGCTATGGTTGGCAGCCCGTAGTCAATGGGAGCTCCGGATGTGTTCTGGATTCCCAGTTCAGCACTGATGTCACGCTGGTTGGCAAAAGGATTGAGGGTTTCGTTCCGGTTTCGATTCCAGACCACGCGCGGATTGTGTAGCAGTCCGGGACGGAAGGTCTGATTAAGGCTCAGGGAGACGTTCTGGCCCCGGCCACTCCGGCTCCCTCCCAGGTTAGGAAAAATATTAAAGCTATCCGCTTTGGTTCGATTCAGGTTGTAACCGCCGCTCAGCCGCAGGGACTCCGAGAGAGAGTACATCAGTCGTATGGTGACGCTTGTCCTAGAATTATCTAGTGACTGCTGGTTGAGAAAGTTGAGAAAAGGATCTGTCCTGTTGGGAAGCGGAACGAACTCTAGCATTGACAGCGCTGTGGGATGGATCTGACCAGAGGAGAGCCGGGCGTTGGCGTAGGGCTCCCCTGAACTGGGGTCGAAGATCTGGGCCGATGTCCCTGAAAGAGGGCCCGATCGGTATGCTGTCTCGGAAAAATCTCCCCGGCGCTCCAAAGCGGTAGGTACGGATGCGTATTGACTCTGGAGCTGTTGACCCCAGCTGGTGTCAATGTTGACGAAGAAGAACGATCTTCGGCGACGGGAGAACGAGATGCCCGGGTTCGAGTCAGAGCCCGGCAGAGGTCCCCCGAGCGACAGTCCGCTGTTCCAGGAGACGTAGTCGGGATCAGGGGTTTCACCCCCGTCGAGAGAGTAGGGTTTGGCGTCCAGAGCTGAGGACGAGAATCCGGCGCTGGCGCTCCCCTGGATGCGGTTGGCTCGGGAAAAACCGATGCGGGCTCCACGGACGCCTCCACGGCCGAAGCCCCCACGGCCGCCCAGGAGGCGGCCCATGATCTGGCCCTCGCTCATACCCGGGCCCATTCCCCCCCTATTGGAAGCACCCAGTATCATCACTTCGTCCGACTGTCCCATCTCCGAACTCAGGGCATTGGTAGGTGCCCCAGGCGCCTGAATCCGGATTTCTTGAAATGGGTCCTCATCGCGTTGGGGTCCTCGATTTCCAGCTCGTCTTTCCCGAGTTCGGGGTAATGGGTCTTCTACCTTGAAGAAGTCCCCTTTAAATTCAAGATCCCATTGATAGTCTCTCCAGGTCGTCGAAGTCTCCATTCGGAAGCTACGGCCGCCACCGCTACCTGGAAATCCTCCACCCCCACCAGGAAATCCACCGCCGCCACGGCCTTGCTGTCCGTCTCCAAAGCCTCCCCCGCGGCCTCTCCCGAAACCGTCCCTGTTCATCTTGACCTCTTGATACAGGGGCAGAGTGATCGGCCGTTGGGGGTCCCATTCCAGCTCCAACGTGAGCTCGACGCCAGTGATGAAGGATCCCATGCCGAAGCGCATCTCTACCCTCAGCGGCATCCCCGACTCCGGGTCCACCCAAAGTCGCCCTCGCTCTACGTGGATCCCCGGTATCTTGGGCTTGACCTTGATCTCGATGGCCTCTCCGGAATCCAGATTCGCAGGGCCGATGACTTCCGCCTTCCTCAGGAAGTCCCCCAGCGTGAGAAGGTCGGTCTGCAGCTCAGGGGCGAAATTACCAAAACGTCTGCCCCGTCCTCTCCCGCCTTCGGAGGGGTCCACTGGCACCCCATTGCGGGTCGAACTTAGGATGTCTCTGCGCAGCTGTTCCAGATCTCCGTGATAGTGAACTTCGTAGCTTCCCAGATCTTGTTTTCCGAAGGGTGCGTCGATAAGAGTCTGATTCTCAACCTGTACCGAGTACTGGGTCAGCAGCTCCTTTCTCAGCGCCAACGCCTTGCGGGTTCGCTCCACGATGTTCTCGCTGTTGGAGTTGGCAGCCAGTAGGCCCAGAGACAGTAGCGCCACCTGGCAGCCCAACAGGGCATGCCGCTTTCTAGATCCCACCTGCCCGGATCGCACCTGTCTAACGATATGGAGGAGGTTCGCAGCCATGGTTTTCTGGACGAGGTAGCGTCTCATTTCCTGTCGAATGTTGAGCTCAAGGCACCACTTACCCTACGCTTAAACTGCTGCTTTGTTTCACTACAGCCCTCGTGCCTCAAGAAGGTTCATTCTGTGGACCCAAGGCTCCCAGGAGCTCCGCGCATCACGGCGAGGTGGGCACGGTACTTTTGAACCAGAGAAAGAACGGCGGCAAGAAATAAAGAAGGAAAGTAGAAGAGTAGCCACAGCCACGAGTCTGGGTATGATGTTCCCGCTCAGCTTCTTTTTATTCTGTGTGGGCCGCTGCTCGGGCCGTCATCCTACCGATTTCGAGCTGTGGTACGATACCTTCTAAAGTTCCATATAGTATCTTTCAGAGACGTTTACGCCCACTTGAAACCCGAGGACCAGCTGTAAAATAGCTGGACTCTGGGAGCCCAGGATCGAAATTCTGAGAAACGATCTAGTTCATCTAACTGCTGGTTTGCGGCTTTCCCGCTTGTACGACGGGTTTATTCGATTTACGTTGTGTGAGCCGTTGACGGGTTGCTCTGCTCGGAGCGAGATGACCGATGAACTTTGAACAGTTCCATGTCTTGGGCGAGACGATACGAAGCGAGCTTTTCCTAGCAAACAACGACGAGCAGAAACTCCCTCAAATAGCTGCTTGTGCGCTCTCGCGTGCGGATTTGGAAACAGATCTCGACCTCAATGCAATCGGCGAGTTTCTCCGAACGACGCCGGTAAGGCAACAGCCCAGACAGACTTCAGTGACCTACCTCTGGTTTTCTATCGTTGCGATGCCTTCCACGTCGAAATGCTAATTTGGACTGGGTCAAGTACAACGATCCATCAACATTCCTTCTCCGGAGCATTTCGCGTGTTTGCGGGTCAAGCCTTCATTCCGAGTATGAATTCGAGGAGAGGCAACGTATCAGCTCACGGCTATTGCTGGGTAGAACCCGTTTCAAGAACATCGAGCTGCTTCGTCAGGGTGACGTGAGACAGATCGTGTCGGGGCGCGGTGGTCTCTTGCACGGCCTGTTTCATCTAGACAGTCCGTCGGTAACTCTCGTTGTACGCAATTCCATCGAGCCCTGGGCTAAACCCCAGTACTCGATCCTCAGGCCGAATATCGCCTACACCCATCAAGAGCTGGAGACGGATCCTCGGGGTGTGCTGATCAGTCGGCTCCTCAAGATGGTAGGTAAGCTGGATCGTTCCCAAGCTGTATACATCCTCATCGAACAGGTCCCAGTGCTCGACTTTGCTCGCCTATTCATGCTGCTGATGCGCAATTATGAGCTCCTAAACAGGCGTGAAAATTGGCAGAAAGTTCTGGGAAGAGCTTGTGAGCGCCACGGGGAACTCGCTGACAACCTGATCGAGGTGCTACACACTGCTAAACGCGAGTCGTCGGTTGCCTCGGCGCGAGGTGTTGTGGTGGACTCGGACCTGAGGTTCTTTCTGGCCCTACTCCTCAACGGGCTCTCCAGAGCTCAGATCCAGAGACTCCTGAGCGACCGGTTTCCTGAACAAGATCCAGACTCGCTCTGTGTTCACTGGCTAGCTCAGCTTTCCAAATTCGGCAACGAGAGCAAGCAGAACGCCATCTTCAACCTTCAGGAACGGGCAGGCTTGGCGAGGTACCGGTTCCCCAGTCGACTAGCAGCCGCTCTCCCCTTCGATCCAGAAGACTTCAGGACGGAGGCGCTGTTGATGACCTTGCTCGATGGGCTAGACGAGAAGCAAATGATGGCTCGACTCATGGGCAAGTTTTCGAGCCAGGAGATCGAAGCCAGTCGCACCCAACTCTTGGAGTCACACGCGAAGCTCAAAGAACTCTCCGAATTGCAACCATTGCTTTCCAGATCCGTGTGCCGGTTTGGATTTACCAATCGGAGTGCTTATATCTTCTGGCCCAGTTGACGCCCTGCCAGCTGGTTTGTTTGAGGGGACGGATGAATAGAAGCCATCTGGGCTCCGACAGCGTGGGTTGCAGATAATCGGGACCGTGCTCCCCTAGATAGCGAACCGACATCCGCCGCGCGATTTCTACCCAGGCACCGCCCATATTGGGTTCCTCGATAACCGTAGCTTCGCCTTTGACCAGGACACGGCGATTGTATCTTGCAGTGTCGTCGATACAAAGACAGACTCGCGACCGCAGTTCGATGTAGCGGGCCCAAACAGAACGCGCCCGAGGGATGACGTAGAAGCCGCCGCCACGGTGCTCGAACCAACATGGGACGACATAGGGCCAGCCCTCGTCGTCCACACAGCCCAATCGACAAACGGGGTCACCTGATAGGAACTCGTCAATCTCGGCTGGAGTCAGCTTTCCAACTTTTCCCCTCCAGCTCCTGTCTGAAGTCATTGGTGGATTGTGAAGCAGTTGGTTGCAGGAAGCGACCTCTCGACCAAATCTTTCGAACGAACCTAACCTATAATTTAACCCGACCCGAAACTTCAACGATCCGTCGGGACGTCGCAGAGGAACCTGAACTGGGTGTCAACGATCTGAAGCCAAGTCCGACAGAACCGCGAACGACTTGAGCCGTTAGCAAAATGAGCCCAGGTTCCGAGGAGGGAGCCGGACAACAGCACAAATCCCCAGTAGCCGGAAGTTTTGTTCTCGAATGGGACAGCATCGCTGGAGGGCTAAGCTGAAACTTCATCGGCTAGAAGATCATGCAAGAGACGCCATCTGACAGAGCGGTGATCTTCGTAGGATGGGCACTCTTGCCCGTCACTTTCATCGACGGGCAGGAGTGCCCATCCTACAACGGACAGAGTGCTATCGATGTTCGTGGTTCGAGACAACCCAAAGTTTCTTTCTCGAATGAGGCCAGTGTTTCCTGGGGGCGGGGCTGACCTGAAACTTCATTCTCGGGCTTGAATAGAAAAGGCCCCGTCGGTACCAGTTCGCTTTTCGCGCACCGGCACCGACGAGGCCGCATTCAGGTAGCGCGGCAGTTCAATTCCCTACAACGCAAGGGCGTGATCCGGAGAGGAGCAGACAGCGCTAGCGGTCTCGATCTCCTGCTCCTGGTCACCGCACTGCGGTGTTCGGCGGAGGGTCGGGCGGTCCTTCGGCTCCGGGAACTCCGCGCTAATTTCCTTCAGGGTCGCCTTGGCCTGCTGGAATTCCTCAGTGTCTACCAGTACCTCCTTCTTGACCGGAAGGTAGGTAATCTCACCATACGTATTGACGATCCGCTCGTAGAAGGCCGGATGGGTACGGAAGAAGCTGGCCGACTTGACGTACCCCCTTCTCGCTGGCTATCTCGTCGAAGAACGTGATGAATCCAGAGGGATCGTATCCCGCGTTCCAGGCGTACTGAGCACCCAGCTGATAGGCCTCTTGTTCGAAATCACGACTCACTCCGAGGAGTGTCAGATTCAAAACCATTCCGAGTCCCATGAAGCCATACTGCAGCGCGTAGTAGGTCCCGATCCCTGCGGCACCTCCGGTGAGAATGACCGACGCCATCTGGGCTGCCTGGTAAAGAATACTGGTGAACTTAGCCTTCTTTTGCAGTCGAGCTCCATGTCGAGCCGTGACGTGGGCAAGCTCATGAGCCAATACCCCCGCCAGCTCCGATTCCGTCTCAGCTTTCTCGATCAGTCCGGAGTTCACGAAGAGGAAGCCTCCGGGCAGGGCAAAGGCATTGATCTCATCGCTAGCCAGGACGGTCACTTCGAGGGGAACCGTCAAGTCTGAATGGTCGGCGATCCGCTCTGCAACCTGCTGCACGTACTCGGTCACTTCGGGGTCATCGACCTCTGGAGGCATCGCGCCCATGGTTCTCATTTCCAGAACCGCCTGCTGACCTATCTGGACGTCTTCTTCCTACCCTTCCTTTATGCCCCGATATGACCCGAATTCCAATGTCTCGGCGTCTCCGTAGCGGCGTTCCCGGGCCCGAACCGACTCAAGGTCGTTTTCAATCTGAAGCTTCTTCGCGGGCCATTCCTTGATGAGTTCGAGTTTGGCCAGCTTGTTGTCGTAGCCGACCGGAAGCAGCTGGTTACGCTCCAGCTCCTTCTTCTTCAGCTGCTCTTCCAGGTCTAGAACCTGACAGTGCAGATCACTCCTTTTCTGGCCCATGTCGACGTTGTCTCGAGACTTGGATAGGTTCAGCTCGGCAAGCTGTTCTCAAGTAGCCTGGATTTCTTGTTTTAGGGACTTTTCCTCGCTCTTCAGTTTTTCCTTCTCTGCCTTCCTCTCCGCTTTCAGCTGCTTCTTGTACGAATCCAGCTCCTTCTTGGAGAAGTTGAATTCATCCGCACTTTCGAGCAGATCGAGGTAGGATTCTTCCACCAGCACAGATAGCGGCGTTACCGGATCGGGGTCGAGCCAGGCAGCCCACACATTGCTCCAAACCAGCAGGGCGCAGAGGCCAGTAGCTAAGAACTTGGCGGTGATATTTCTTGTAGCCATGATTATTCTCCTTCCCAAAACTGGGGTTTCCTGGGTTGGTCCAGCAGATCGGTGGGGACCTGTCTGGACATTTTTCAACTGTGGCGACTCGAACGGGCGAGTCTACGATTGTCGCGTCCTAAGACTCCTGGGGAACCCGGGAGTGTAGCGATTTGGCTGACCGATCCAACCTGAGTCCCAGGGAAGGGAGAGCTCGGCTTCAATCGTCAGCTGGGGAGTGAGGTGCACGATTTTGTGTTTGCCACTCATTCCTCTAAGCTCCTCCAGATCTATCATTTACCCTTTTCTGATCTGGCATCTCCAGCTGATGCCCTGGTTCTGCTATATAGAGGAGGCAGAAAGGGAAAAGGTTCGCCAAGGATTGTAAAGGCTGGCTGGTCCAGGCTGACACTTCTTGACGAAAGGGGAAATCAGAAGGGTGTTGTCGAACAGGGCAGCAGCCGTGAGCTAGCCCGCATAATTCAGAAGTTTCCTACTGCGGCGGAGCCATCATCCGCCCTGACTGCGTTTCGCTCGGTCGCAAGCCTTGCCAGGACGGCGTTGTCACCGCCTTGCTACGAAAACTTATGAATTATGCGGGCTGCGCCCCGGCGGACTCAGCTTCGTCTGCAGATACCTTCCGGGACGACTCAGACAAATAGTGTCTCGCCCGGCATGGACACCGGGCTGGCAGGCGGTTTCGCGTCCCAGGCATAGGTTTCCGGTGAGAGGCTTTCTTGAGAATTGAGTGCCTCCTCCCAGGTGAGCGTTTTTCCGGTATAGGCTGACATGCGCGCCATAATGCCCAACAAGGTGCTCTTGGCCATATACTCGCCGTTGTTGATCACTTCACCCTTCCGGAGTGCTTTGTACATGGCGTTGTGCTCGAGCTGGTGCATGTCTGTTCGTTCGTGTGGCCATTGCCAGGGAGCCTGTCCGGTGATGCTGTACTCCATCAAGTTGGCCCGCCCCTGGGTGCCGAAGACCAGGTCGATGAACTCACTACTGCAGCGGGGCTGTTGACGAGTCGCAGCAAAGTGCTTCACGCCATTTTCATACTCGAATACCGCACTGAAGTGGTCATAGATATTTCCGTTTGCTTCACCGATTCGGGTCTGACGGCCCCCGGTAGCGACACACCGAATGGGGTTCTGATCTTTCATCAGCCACGCAATCTTGTCGAGTTCATGGACGAACTGCTCTACAATGAAGTCCCCGGATAACCAGGTGAAGTTGTACCAGTTCCGCATCTGCCAATACATGTCGGTATCACCTGGACTCCGCGGAGCTGTCCGGGAGAATCCATTGAAACGGGTGCTCTCGATTGTGACCAGATCGCCCAACGCACCTTGGTGTATTTGCCTGATGGTTTTCTGCATACCCGTTTCGTAGCGCCAACAGAGACCAGAGACGAGAGAGAGATTCTTCTGTTTGGCCAGCTGGGCCGATTCGAGAATCGATCGGATACCGGGAGCGTCTACGGCCACCGGCTTTTCGGCGAAGACATGCTTTCCGGCCTCGAGACAAGCTCGCACGTGAATTGGCCGAAAATGAGTGGGCGTAGCCAGCAGGACCACGTCCACGTCTGAGGACAATAGTTGCTGATACGAGTCGAAACCCACGAAACAGTGGTCCTTGGCGACTCTCACCCGGCTGGATACGTCTTCTGACTGTCCCAGGTTTACGAGGCTCTTGTCCAGTTGATCTGCGAAGGCATCGGCCATTGCAACGAGTCGGGTATTGGGGTCGGCTCGCAGTGCCTGGACAGCGGCACCGGTCCCCCGGCCACCACAGCCTACCAACCCAATCCGCAGAGTGTCGCTTCCATCGACGTAGCCGGCTCTCACGCTGGAAGCGACTCCGGCACCAACAACCGCCGCCGCCGACCGCCTCAGAAAGGCACGTCGCGAGGCTGGAGCATTTTCCTCGATCACAGGTTTCTTTTCTTCCATCTTGTTCCTTCCTGTATCCACTAAGCTGGGTAAGATGTGCCTATTCTATAGAAGAATTCCTGGATCATCAAAGCGCGAGTTGTGGGTGCCTCGTGCGGTGCAGGATGGGCAGATGAGCGGTATTCCGACTCGGCACATCCGGGATTGGCGAACGGAAGGCGCGCCAACATGCCCTGAAGGCGCTTGGAGGTGGACTACTCGCTGCCGAAATCGAGCACGGTATGCTAACCTTTAGGCGGCTACGGTGCGATGAGTTCCAGGTCAGTGGCCCCCCAGGAAGCCCTGGCCCATTCGAGAAAAAAACCTCAGTGTCATACCGTGGCACGGGCATCCCTGCCCATGATGACCGATCCGTCGAGCTAAAGGCTCGACAATCACGGCCTGGAAGGCCGTGCCACGGTTGGGAATCCTGAACCTGTAACCAAATGAAGTTTCAGCTTAGACTATCGGGAGAAGAAGAGAGTCTATGATCTCCCCAAGTATTGATTGTTCGGCTGGTTTTTTCCGAGTGAGGAATCCGCAGCGGTGGGGACGCGGGGCCTGGCGAGGCATCTTTGGCCTTCTGCTGATGGTGGCGATTGCGGGCTGCTCGCAGGACCCGAAACAAACCTTGATTACCGAAGAGAACCAGGCAGAGCTCTATCAGACCATTAGCAATGGCACCGCGTTGACGCATGAGGAAGGCAAGCTGCTGGAGGCCTACCTGGAACGACACCGAGATGAACTCGGGGACCGCAAGCTGCCACCAGGAAAAACTATCGAAGAGCTAATCGAAGAGCAGCGTTTGCTAGCCATTCTCGATCAGTCCAGCTCGGAGGACGGTTCGCCGCCTTCGCAGGATGCCAACGTGTTCCAGAGCGGAGGAAAAAGATCTCAGCCCAAGGCTGGAAAAAGAGACGCCCAACCGGGCTCTCCTCCCTCCAATGATAAGAGTGGGGGAGACAAGCTCGCGGACGCCGATAGCAAGGACAAGTCTGTTCCGACCGAACCCGAGGTGGTTGAGCCTCCTGCACCCACAACGGCCGTCATCCCTTCGGGGTCGATACTGCGGGTCCGTTTGAACGAATCCCTGAGTAGCAAGAAGAACCAGACCGGGCAGTCATTCGAAACAGTGTTGGAGGAGGATCTGGTTGTCGACGGGCATCTTTTGGCCCCAGAGGGAAGCCGCGTCACCGGTTACATCAAGGATGCCCAGAAGTCCGGAAAGGTCAAAGGGCGGGCAGCGATGTCTCTGACCCTTACGGATATCGCAGTCGGAGACGAAACCTATGACATCGACTCCAACACCTTGAACTTTGAAGCAGACAGTACGGCCAAGCGAGATGCCCAGCGGACCGGTATCGCCACGGGTGTTGGGGCTCTAATCGGTGTCCTGACCGGGGGCAAGAAGGGGGCGGGGATAGGAGCTGTGATCGGAGCCGGCTTGGGTGGCGGATCCACCGTGATGACTGCCGGAGACGAGGTCGAGTTTGCAGTCGAACAGCTCTTCGAGTTCAAGCTGGACGATGAGCTCGAGATGAGAATTGTGTCGCGATGAAGTGGCCTTCCAGCCCAATAATCTCCTTTGGGTTGATTGTTCACTCGACGCGCCGGATTCGAGGTGAACCCCAAGCTAATGCGTATTGATACTATCGAGATTTTTCATGTTGCCATGCCCTTGATCTATCCTTGGCGGACCGCCTATGGCGAGGACGCTGCGATAGATTCTGTGCTGGTCAGGATGCGGAGTGGCGATCTGGAAGCCTGGAGTGAGACGACACCCTTTGCGGCACCCCAGTACAGCCCAGAGTGGGCGCGAGGTGTATTTCACTGCGTCCGTGAGTGGCTGGCGCCTTCGCTGATTGGTCGCAACATAGAAAGCGGCGAGGAGCTGCAGCAGATCCTGTCGTTCGTCAAAGGTAATCCATTCGCCAAGAGTTCTCTGGATATCGGCTGGTGGATCCTCAAGGCCCTGGAGGAGGGGCAGTCTCTCTATCGTCTTCTGGGTGGGAATCGGCCTGAAATCGACGTGGGTGCAGATTTCGGAATCATGGATTCGATCGACGACCTCCTGCGGGGTTTGGAGGGAGCAGTGGATGCCGGTTTCAAGCGCGTCAAGTTGAAGTTCCGTCCCGGCTGGGACCTCGAGATGCTGCGGCAAGTCAGGGGGCGCTTCCCCTCAGAGACTTTTCATATCGACTGCAATAGTGGCTAC
>Ga0310345_10001294_pt1 | contig 28604 bp, 24 predicted proteins | sample HC15DNA20500_MG_FD_204667 | JGI IMG/M metagenome (GOLD analysis project Ga0310345, IMG submission 204667) | Marine microbial communities from station ALOHA, North Pacific Subtropical Gyre - HC15-DNA-20-500_MG | ecosystem: Environmental > Aquatic > Marine > Oceanic | place: Pacific Ocean: North... | reverse complement strand
ACTCGTCCTCGAACGCTCGGACTCGTCCTCGAACGCTCGGACTCGTCCTCGAACGCTCGGACTCGTCCTCGAACGCTCGGACTCGTCCTCGAACGCTCGGACTCGTCCTCGAACGCTCGGACTCGTCTTCGAACGCTCGGACTCGTCTTCGAACGCTCGGACTCGTCTTCGAACGCTCGGGGGCTTCGTGTCTTCGGGCGGGCAGGGGCACGGGCAGGGGCACGGGCACGGGGGTGGGCGGGGCGTTCGTGTGATTGACGAACTGGGGCTCCGGTCCGATACCGCGGGTATGGAGTCGGAGCTCTCTCGACGTCGGGCCCTGGGCTTGCTGGCGGCTGGCGGGGCCGGGATCGCGCTGGGGTGCAACGCGGACCGGCCGGCGACGCGGCTCTCTCCGGGGCGGGGCAGGCCGCCCGCGGACACGACCGGGGCCGACGCGGTGACGCGCATCGAGCCGCTCACGACCCCGTGGCAGACCCAGGACCCGTTCCTGTTCTGCATGCACCACGACGACGACTACCCGCGGGGGGACGCGCGCATGGGGCCGGCGGCGTCGCTGGCCGGGCACCGGATGGGCTCGGACTTCGACGAGCGGCTCGACTGGCGCATGTACCACGGCGACGTCGTGCCGGGCTTCCCGCGGCACCCGCACCGCGGGTTCGAGACCATCACCGTGGTGCGGCGCGGGCTGCTCGATCACTCCGACTCGCTCGGGGCCACCGCGCGGTACGGGCGCGGCGACGTGCAGTGGCTCACCGCGGGCGGCGGGATCCAGCACGCCGAGATGTTCCCCCTGCTGCGGCAGGACCGGGACAACCCGCTCGAGCTGTTCCAGATCTGGCTGAACCTGCCCGCGACCCACAAGATGGTCGAGCCCCACTTCGCGATGCTCTGGCAGCCGACGATCCCGGAGCGGGTCAGCCGCGACGGCGAGGGGCGAGAGACCCGGGTGACCGTGGTCGCGGGGCGCCTCGGCGACGTCGGCGCGCCGCCCCCGCCGCCGCGCTCGTGGGCGTCGGCCGCCGACCACCACGTCGGGGTGTGGACCGTCGCCATGGAGGCCGGCGCGCGCTTCACCCTGCCGGCCGCGCCCGACGGCGTGCGGCGCGCGCTCTACTTCTTCCTCGGCGACGCGCTCCGGGTCGGCGGGCGCGACGTGCCGGCCCGGCATCACGTCGCGGTGCGCGGCGAGAGCGACCTCGCGCTCGAGGCCGGCGACACCCCGGTGGAGCTCGTCGTGCTGCAGGGCCGACCGATCGGCGAGCCGGTCGCGCGCCACGGCCCGTTCGTGATGAACAGCGACCAGGAGATCCGGCAGGCCTACGCCGACTACCGGCGCACCCAGTTCGGCGGCTGGCCCTGGCCGAGCCCGGAGCCGGTCCACCCCCGAGGCCACGAGCGGTTCGCGCTGCGCCCGGGCGGCGAGCTCGAGACGCCGGCCTGAGCCGTCACTTCAGCTCGCGCTTGAGGACCTTGCCGGTGGGGTTCTTGGGGAGCGCGTCGAGCACCCGGATCTCGCGCGGCACCTTGGGGCCCGCGAGGTGCCGCTTGCTCCAGGCGATGAAGTCGGCCTCGTCGAAGGGCAGGGCGCGGGGCACCACGCAGGCGCGGACGCGCTCCCCCCACTCGTCGTCGGGCACGCCGACCACCGCGACCTCCGCGACCGCCGGGTGGCGATGCAGGACCTCCTCCACCTCGGCCGGGTACACGTTGACGCCGCCGCTGATGATCATGTCGCGCTTGCGCCCGTCGATGTGGAAGAGCCCGCGCTCGTCGACGTGGGCGAGGTCGCCGACCGAGAAGAAGCCGTCCCGCATCGACGCCGCCGTCGCCGCCTCGTCGCGGTGGTAGCCGGCGACCAGCATCGAGTTCTTGATGAACAGCTCGCCGGTCTCTCCCGGCGGGACCTCTCGGCCGCGCTCGTCGAGGAGGCGCGCCTCGTTGCCGGGGACGAGGTGACCGATCGTGCCCGGTGAGCGCAGCAGCTCGTCCGGGGTCGCGAGCGTGTTCAGGCCGGTCTCGGTCGAGCCGTAGAAGTTGTAGAGGACGTGGCCGAGCTCGCCGATCACGCGCTCGGCCAGGGCGCCCGAGAGCGGCGCGCCCCCCGAGAAGATCGCCCGCAGGCTCCGGGTGTCGTAGCGGCGTCGGCGCGCGGCGGGCAGCTCGAGCAGGCGGTGCAGCATCGTCGGCACCAGCGCCGTCGTCGTGATGCGCTCGCGCTCCACCGTGGCGAGGAAGCGCTCCGGGTCGAAGCCGCGCTCGATCACCACCGTGCCGCCGAGCGTCATCGTGAAGCCGATGAACCCGAACGCGGTCGAGTGGTACATCGGGCACACCGCGAGGTGGCGATCGTCGACGCGCACCGGCAGCTCGTCGAACACGTGGAGCATCGCCCACACCATGTCCTTCGGGAACGTGCGCACCGCGCCCTTCGGCTTGCCGGTCGTGCCGCTCGTGTAGATGACGACCGCGCCCTCCTCGCCGTCGCGTCGAGGCCCGTCGGGCGCGTCCCGCAGCACCGCCTCGTAGGCGGCGGCGCCCGTCGGCGCGTCGCCGAGCACGAGGATCCGGTCGGCCGGCACGTCGAGATCGCGCGCGCGGTCCAGCAGCTCCGCCTCCACGAAGAGCACCCGGGCGCCGGAGTGGGACGCCAGATAGGCGAGCTCGTCGGCGGTGGAGCGCCAGCTGACGCTCACCGCCGAGCCGCCGAGCCGGGCGAGGGCGCCCTGGACCTCGAGGACCTCGGGGCGGTTCTGGAGCACGATCAGGCCCGCGTCTCCGGGGCCGATCCCGCGCGCCGCGAGCCCGGCCGCGAGCCGGTCGACGCGCTCGTCCAGCTCCCGCCACGTGCGGGTCCGGCCCTCGAACACCAGGGCCGGCGCGTCCCCGCGACCGGCGGCGTGGACCCGGAAGAGGGCGGGCAGCCCGAGCGGGCCGGCGAGCCGAACCCGCGCCAGCTCGATCACCGTCGCGGCGCGCGCGTCGAACGCGACCCCGCTGCGGAGCGCCACTCGCGCTGCGGCGCGCGCCCGATCGATCCAACCGTCCCGCGTCCCACCCATGCTCGCTCCACCGTCGCTGCGATGTGGCTAAAACAATTCGCTCACGGGCCGTTTTTGTTGACCCGGCGCGAGGGGCTTCCGTACTCTCGCCCCCGGCTCGCATCAAGGGAGGCGACTGCATGTGGGAAGACATGAGCCCCGCCGTCAAGGGCGTGGTGGTGGTTGGCGGACTCCTGGTCCTCTATCTGATCGTGGCGCGCTTCGCGGAGCTGACGCCCTTCTCTTGTCAAGACGGCGCGCACTGTGAAGGCGTCCTCTGCGGTGAGTGTGTCGTCGAGGACACGCAGCGCGGGTTCTCCGCCGAAGGTGCGGTCGGGGCCGAAGCCGCCGAGTGACACTCGGCTGAGCTCCTCAGAGCTCGCCCAACGAGCGCGGTGATTCGAGGGTCCGCAGGAATGCGTCGCCGACGGTGACGCAGGCCTCGCGGACCTCCGTCGCGCCGTCCAGCAGGAGGGCCATCGGGTGGAGCTCCACCCGCTCCACCTCCGCGCGGTGCTCGTCGACGAACGCCGCGAGGCGGAGCAGGGTGTCCGAGATCGCGTGCACCGCGGCCCGCCGCGCCGAGGCGCCGCCCCCCAGCACGAGGGGCGCGCCCGCGAGGCGGCCGAGCACGCGCTCGATCGCGTCGACGCTGGCGGGCAGCACCGTCACGGTGCGGTCGTCGGCCGCGCGCCCGTGGGGATCCGCGAAGCCGATCTCGGCGAGCACGAGGCCCTCGGGCAGCGGCTCCGCGACCACCCGCAGCATGGCCTGCGCGGTGGTCGTCGCCGTCACGTGCACGCCGAGCAGGCGGGCGTCGGGCTGACGCTCGCTCGCCATCGCCATGATCTGCCGGTAGACGTCCCGGACGCGCGCCGCGTTGTCGACGCCGTCGACCGCGAGATCGGCGTGGTCCCAGAGGCGCAGGTCGGGGCTCGCCAGCGAGATGCGCACCGGGAAGCCGAGGCGCGCCGCCTCCGACGCGGCCCGCGACGGGCTCGTGCACAGCTCCTCGACCGGCATCGGCAGCCCGTAGGGATCGAGGGCGGCCTTGCTCGCGGGGTCGGACAGCGCGCGGGGCGGACCGAAGATCACCTCCTGGACCGCGGCGCGATCGACGCCCTCCATCACCGCGCGGGCGGGCGGCATCGCCTGGGTGCGGAGGCGACACGCGCGCAGCGCCTCGCCGACCGCGCGCGGCGGCCCGAGCACGATCGTCGGCTCGGCGCCCCGGGCGGCCCAGCCGAGCCGGCCCTCGTCGGCGCGCAGCAGCCGCCCGCCGCCGCGCCCGCTCACCGTCGCGTCGTCGCCCAGCCGCTTGCGGTCCAGCGCGCTCAGGCGGCGCGTGGAGGCGGTCCAGGGATGCGCGGTCCGCGTCTCGAGCAGCGCGACCGCGGCGAGGAGCGGCTCGATCTCGCCGACCGCCACCAGCCCGAGATCGCCCGCCAGCCAGCGGCCACGGTCGCTCGCCTCGTCGCCGGCGACCAGGGCCACCGGCACCGCGCTGCCGGCGGCGCGCGCCGCGGCGGCCAGCTGGACGAGCGCGGCGGGGCTGGGGGGAGCGGCCAGCGCGAGGGCGCACGGCGAGCCGTCGGCGGCGGCGGCGCGGCACGCCCCGATCGCGTCCGGCGCGATGAACGGCTCGGCGGTCAGGCCGATGGCCTCGGCCGCGCGGGCGCACTCCACCGCCAGCTCGGCCTCGTCGCAGAACACGCGCCAGCGAGCGCTCACCGCGCGGCGCTCCCGCAGCACGGGGGTGGGTGTGGACGGTCCGTGGACACGCGCGCGGATCATAGCAGCCAGGCGCGCGTTCGCCGGACTCTCTGGATCTCGGCGCGACCGCTCCGGTATCCTGAGGCCCGCGTGACTTCGATTCGCTTCGCCTCGCTCCTGCTCCTCGCCTCCCTGCTCGGCGGCGTCTCCAGCGCGCACGCGCAAGACGAGGGGGCGCCTCCCAGCGACGCGCCGGCCGAGAGCGAGGGGCAGCCCGAGAACCTCGAGGCCACCCAGCAGGCGCGCCAGAACTTCCTCGCCGGGATCGAGCACTTCCGCGCCCACCGCTACCGGGACGCCATCCAGAGCTTCCAGCTCGCCGCGCAGCTCGTCCCGAGCGCCGATCTCTGGTTCAACATCGCGCGCTCGCACGAGGAGCTCTCGGAGTACGAGCCGGCGATCGAGTACTACCAGCGTTACCTCCGCGATCGCGTCGACCCGCCCGATCGTCAGCAGGTCGAGGCGCACATCGAGGAGCTCCGGGAGCGGGCCGAGGCCGCCCACGCGGCGCAGCAGTCGGCGCCGACCGAGGGCACGCTGCGGCTCTCGGCCAACCGCGACGGCTCCGAGGTGCAGCTCGACGGCGAGGCCGCGGGCACCTCGCCCTGGCAGGGGCCGCGGGAGCTGTCCCCCGGGCGCCACCGCCTCGCGGTCCTGCGCGAGGGCTACGTGCCGTTCCGCTCCGAGGTGAGCGTGGAGGCGGGCGTGACCACCGCCGCGTACGCCGACCTCGTGCCCGAGACCCGCTACCGCGCGATCCGGGCCGACCGCATCTTCACGTGGATCACCTGGGGGCTGGCGGTCGTGTCGCTCGGCGTGAGCATCGGCCTCGGCATCGAGGCCTCGTCGCAGGCGCAGACCGACCTCGACAACGCGCGCACCGTCGCGGCGTTCTCCGACGTCTTCCTCGGCGGCGCGATCGGGCTCGGCGTGGTCGGGCTGATCCTGTGGTTCGTCGAGGGCCGCACCGTCGGCACCGAGCGGATCACGGTCAGCGACGAGGACGCGAGCGGCGTTCGAGGACCTCGCTGAGCGCGTCGCGCGCCTCGGGGGAGAGGCGCCCCTCGGGCAGCGCCGTGCGCTCGCCGAGCAGCGCCCGGGCGGTCGCCGCCACGCTCTCCTCGAGCCCGCGCAGGTCGTAGCCGCCCTCGAGCAGGCAGATCACGCGGCCGTGACCGAGCGTCTCGGCCAGGTCGACGAGCGACGTGGCCATCGCCCCGTAGGCCGCGCTCGAGAGCTCCATCGACGCGAGCGGGTCGCGCTGGTGGGCGTCGTAGCCGGCCGAGACCAGGATCACGTCGGGCGCGTGCGCCTCGACGGCCGGCAAGACGACCTCGCGGAACGCCGCGCCGTAGACCTCGTCGCCGCTCCCGGCCGGCAAGGGGACGTTCAGGGTCGCGCCCTCGCCGGGGCCGACGCCCGTCTCCGCCGCCGCGCCGGTGCCGGGGTAGAGGGGCCACTGGTGCAGCGAGACGAAGAGCACGTCCGGGTCCGCCTCGAAGATGTGCTGGGTGCCGTTGCCGTGGTGCACGTCCCAGTCGATCACCGCGACCCGGCGCGCGCCGGCGGCCTGGGCGGCGCGGGCGGCGAAGGCCACGTTGTTCAGCAGGCAGAAGCCCATCGCCCGATCGGCCTCGGCGTGGTGGCCCGGGGGGCGGAGCAGGGCCACGCCGCGAGCCAGCTCTCCTTGCATGACGCGGGTGGCCAGCTCGGCGGCGCCGCCCGCGGCGTGCCACGCGGCCTCCTCGCTGCCCGGAGAGTGGAACGTGTCGGCGTCCAGGCTCCCCCATCCGCGCGAGAGCGCCTCGCGCAGCGTTTCGAGGTAGGCCGGCGCGTGCACGGCGGTCAGCTCGTCGGCGCGCACCGGGCGGGTGTCGATCGCGCGGACCTTCTCGGGGGCGATCGCGCCGCGCAGGCCGGAGCGCGCCGCGGCGAGCCGCTCGGGGCGCTCGGGGTGCACGCCGCGCGCGGTGTGCGCGTCGAAGCGGTCGTCGTCGACCAGCCCGAGGGCGAGGGGCGGGTTGCGGCCCGGGCGCATCACCAGGCGATCAGCGGGACCTGAGCCGGAGCCCAGGTGCCCTCCGGGAGCTGGGCGCCCCCGTCCTGCGTCAGGACGATGGCGAGCACGGTCGCGACCGCGCCGAGCGCCACCGCGACGCCGACCGTCACTCCGACGATGAGCCCGACGTCCGGCCCGCTCGAGGTCTCCGTGCCCGGCCCGCCGCCCTGGGCGAGCTCCTCCGGCGAGGGGCCGACGTACTCCTCGACCGACAGCTCGACGGTGGCCGTCTCGCCTTCGCCCACCGCGAAGCTCCGGGACTCCAGCTCCTCGCCGCGCCGCACGACCCGGACCTCGTGCTGACCGGGGTTGATCGGGATCTCGGTGCCGAGGATGGCCGCCTGCAGGGGCGCGCCGTCGAGGGTGAGCCGGTCGACCTCGGTCTCGAAGTGGTTGACCCGCAGCGTCAGCCGACCGATGCGCGGCACCACCGAAGTCAGGAGCTGCTGGGCGTCGCTCCGCAGGTCGGGCATCTGCTCGCTCTGGCAGCGGCGGAGGAACCGGCGGTAGTTCTCGGCGGCCTCGACGAGCCGTCCGGTCTGGGCCTGCGCGGTCGCGAGGTTGTAGACGATCTGCGCGAAGGGGGCGACGTCGAAGGCGCGCTGGAACGCCTCGCGGGCCTCCATCCATCGCTCCTCGGACGCGGCCTCGACGCCCTCGGTGTAGCTCTGCCGCGCGACCGCGCGGAGGTGGTCCGGCGGCTCCGGCTCCGGCTCGCACTGCGCGGACGCGGTCCACGGTGCGGCGAGGAGGACCAGCGCTGCGAGGAGGATCGGCGCGACGGCGGCGAAGGTGATGCGCACGACCCCTTGGTGCCCAAAGCGAGCCGCGGCGTCAACCGCCTTCCTCCGGGGGCGAGGCGTCCGCGCCGACCCCGCGGCTGCCGAGGGTGCCGAGGCCGACCCAGAGGAAGCTCGCGCCCAGCATCCCGAAGAAGGCCGCCTCGGTGTAGAGGCCGGCGCGCACCGCCTCGGCGGTGAAGAAGAGGTGCCCGGCCCCGAGCGCGACCTCGGCGAGGGCGAGGAGCGGCTTGCGGCTGCGGTAGCGCGGGCCCTCGGTCGAGGCGCGGGAGCCCGCCTTCGGGGTGCGCACGAAGGGCCCCCCGAGGCGCACGAGGCCCTCGAACCAGGCGAGCGTGTAGGCGAGCGAGAGGCCGATGGCGAGCGGGATCACCAGGGGGATGAGGAAGAGGTTGCCGAGCCCGGCGCCGACGTAGCGGAGCGCCGCCCCGTAGAAGCAGAGGCAGCCCACGCCGACCAGCCCGAAGAGGGCGGTGTTCACCGGCACCGTGTAGTCGACGAGGAAGGGCAGCCCGTAGAGCGTGGTGAACGGCGACGTGAGCGACGCCATCAGGATGAGCGGGTCGATGGCGTGCCGGCCCATGTGCATGAACATCATGAGCTTGGAGCGCGCCGGCAGGTCGCTGCGCAGGATGCGCCAGCCCAGGGAGCGGAGCAGCTGCGCGCTGCCGAGCGACCAGCGGTGCTGCTGGGTGCGGAACGACGCCATGTCCTCGGGCAGCTCGGTCGGCACGGAGTACTGCCGGAGGTGCACCAGGCGCCAGCCGTCGAGGTGAGCCCGGAATGACAGATCCGCGTCCTCGGCGAGGATCTCGCCGCGCCACCCGCCCACCGCGCGGATCGTCTCGGTCCGCCAGAGGCCGTTGGTCCCGTTGAACTGCATCGGGAGCCGGCTGGCAGCGCGGGCGAACTGGTCGATCGCGAAGAGGCCGTCGAGCACCATCGCCTGCAGGCGGGTCAGCAGGGAGCGCTCGCGGTTGAGGAAGCTCCAGCGGACCTGCACGCACCCGACCTTCTCGTCGCGGAAGAACGGCACCGTGCGCTCGAGGAAGTCCTCGGCCGGCATGCAGTCCGCGTCGAAGATCGCCACGATGTCCGAGTCCGTCTCGGCGAGGCCGGCCTGCAGCGCGCCCGCCTTGTAGCCGGTCGGCCGCTCGCGGTGGAGGTGGCGCACGCGCACGCCCGCCTCGCGCAGCTCCTCCACCACCTCCGCGACCCGCGCGGTGGTGCGGTCGTCGCTGTCGTCGAGCACCTGGATCTCGAGCTGGCCCGCCGGGTAGCGGAGCCGCGCCGCGTGCCGGATCACGCGCTCGGCCACGTAGAACTCGTTCTTGAGCGGCAGCTGCACGCAGACGGTGGGCCACGGCTCGAGGGGCGTCGGGCGCTCGGGGTCCGCCTCGCGCAGACCCGTCCACGCCGCCCGCAAGAAGTGGTAGCTCAGGACGACGAGCAGGGCGCGAAGCAAGACGCGCGCGAGCTCGAAGAGGGCGAGGAGAAAGACCATCCGGGAGACGGCGACGATGGCCCAGCCACGTGCCGGGAGAGCCGGTGATACCAGATCGGAGCCGCCCGTGCGTCACTCGAGGCGTCGTCGCCAGGCGTCGGCCGGCGCCGAGTCGGGGTGTCGGCTCAGCTCCCGGGCCACCGCGTCGCGCAGCCGGTCCCGGAGGCCCATGCGCTCGAGCTGGGTCGCGTAGAGGGCGAAGGCCCGGTCGTGCACGCCGCGCTCGGCCGCGAGCACCGGCGCCTCGACCGCCGCCTCGAGGGCGCCGAGCCCCGCGCTCGCGTCCCGGCGCCGCAGGTGCGCGAGGCCGAGGTCGAGCCAGGTCGCGGCCCTATCGGGGTCGAGGGCGCGGGCCCGCTCGAGGGCGATGACCGCGCGCTCCGGGTCGCCCGCCTGGAGGTGGGCGACCCCGAGGTTGTGCCAGGCGCGCGGCGACTCCGGGGCGTGGCGGGCGGCGTCGTCGAAGAGGGTGACGTCGTCGCGCCACACGCCGGCGCGCTCCACCGCGCGCGTGCCCAGCAGCGCCAGCGCCGCGGCGAGCAGGAGGCGGGGCCAGCGCGGGTCGCGGCGCTCGGCGAGCATCGCCCCGACGCAGGCGCAGACCCCGATCGCCGGCAGGTAGAGATAGCGGTCCGCCACCGGGTTGAGCAGCCACGGGGTGGCGAGGGTCGGGAGGCTCGCCACCAGGAGCCAGCCGGCGGCGAAGGTCACCCGGCGATCCCAGCGCCAGCCGAGGGCGAGCGCGACGGTCAGCGCCATCCACGCCGCCGCGCCCGCGATCAGGCCGGCCGGGCTCTGGAAGAACGAGAGGTCGTGCTCGGCGGACAGCGGCCAGCCGACCGCGAGCTGAGCCGCGCGGTGGGCGAGCACCGGCCCGACCTCGAGCCAGCCGAGCTCGTGCAGCCGCGCGGCCTGGGCGAACGCGGCCGACAGCGGGGTGAGCGGCCCGGCGCCGGCGCCGATCGACAGCGAGGGCACGCCGAGCGCGTGCTGGAAGAGGGCCCAGCCGCCGAGCGCGACCGCCGACGCGCCGGCCAGGGCGAGCGCCTTGGCCCGCGACGGGCGCAGCGCGGGCGTCGCCCAGGCGAGCAGCGCGTAGAGGCCGGGCGCCACCACCGCGACCTCCTTGGCGCCGAGCGCGAGCGCGAACGCGACGAAGGCCGCGCCCAGCCACGCCCAGGAGCCGCGCGCGAGGCGTGAGGCCGCCCAGAGCGCGACGAGGACGAAGAGCGCCGCGATCGGATCCTCGCGGTTGCTGACCCCGGCCACCGCCTCGACGCACGCGGGGTGCACGGCGAAGAGCGCGGCGCCCCCGGCGGCGGCGACGAGCGAGCCGCTCAGGCGCCACGCGAGCCAGAGCACCATCAAGCTCACCGCCAGGTGCCACAGCGCGCTGTGCGCGTGGCGGCCCCCGAACGCGTCGCCGAAGAGCGCCCGGTCGACGAGGTGGGTGGCGAGCAGCACCGGCCGGCCCTGATCGGGGATCTCGGCGTCGAGGTAGGCGGGCGAGGCGAGCACGCGCAGGTGGCTCGCGTCGTCCAGGAAGGCGTTGTCCGTGATGTGGTGGTGGTCGTCGTAGGTCGGGCCGAACGAAGCGGTCTGCGCGTAGGGCACGAGCGCGAGCGCCGCGACCCCGGCGGCCGCGAGGAGCCGGGCGTGCGGCGTGCCGCTCAAAGGACGCCCTCGGCGCGGAAGCTCGCCACCGTCTCGCGCACGCCCTCCTCGAAGCCGACCGGCCAGCGGAACCCGAGGCGACGGAGCGCGGAGACGTCGAGGGCGCAGTCGCTGGTCAGGGTGTGGAGCCGAGCGCGCGAGAGCGGCGGCCGCCGCAGCGCGGCCTCGAAGGCGCGCGCGGTGACCCGGGCCACCGGCATCGGGAAGGGCAGCGGGATCGGGACGCGCCCCGCCGCGCGCGCGATCGCGTCCGTGGTCTCCCGCAGCGTCACCGGGTGGGCGTCGGCGACGTGCAGCACGCCGCGAGGCGCCTCGCGCTCGAGCGCGAACCGGATCGCGTCCACGAGGTTGTCGAGGTGACAGAAGCTCATGCGGTTGTCGCCGCGCCCGGGCACCGGGAACAGGCCGGTGGAGGCGGGGCGGGCGAGGGCGAGGAAGTTCCGCCGCTCGCCGGGCCCGTACACGGTCGGGGGCCGGAGGAGGACGATCCGCATCGCGCCGCGTCGGGCGAGCAGCGCCTCCTCGGCCGCGCGCTTGGAGCGCCCGTAGGCGGTGCTCGGCGCGCAGGGCGCGTCCTCTCGCACGAGCCCGGCGTCCGAGGCCCAGCCGATCGCCGCCTGGCTGCTGACGAAGACGAAGGTCGCGCAGCCCGCCGCCTCGGCCGCGTCGGCGAGCGCGACCGTGCCGCGGTGGTTGATCGCGTCGGCCTCGGCCTCGGACTCGACCGGGTCGAGGGCGGCGGCGCAGTGCACGACCGCGCGGGCGCCGCGGGCGGCCAGGCGCAGCGAGGCGGGATCGCGGAGGTCTCCGCGCGCGCGCTCCGAGGCGCCCTCGACGTCGGCGCGGTGCACCAGGGCTCTGACCTCGTGGCCGGCGTCTCGCAGGGCGACCACGACGCGCCCGCCGATCCATCCGCCGCCGCCCGTGACGAGGATCGGCGCGCTCACCGGAGGGCGTGCCACGCGACCGCCGCGAGCTGCGGGGGATCGAGGAGGGCGTTCGGGTAACTCACGTTCGAGGTCTCGCAGGTGCAGCGCTCGCGGCGGACCGCGTCGCGCGCCGCCTCGGCCCGCGGGCTGCGCCAGAGCGCCCGGAAGTCGAGGTCGAAGTCTCGCACGTTGCCCATCGCGTCGGCGCGCTGGGTCGAGGACCAGACGTCGCCCTTCGGCATGACCGCGCACGTCGCGAAGGCGCTGAAGCAGCGGTGCGCCACCGGCCCGTCGAGCCGCTCGAGCACCCCCGCGTAGTAGTGCCGGCGGAACGCCTTCACGAGCGCGGGCACGCCGCGCCGGGGCTGCGCCTCGAGGCGCCGGGTCGCGTGGTCGAGGGCGGCGCGGACCGCGCGCGCGCCGGCGTCGAGGGCGACGTGGTCGTTGTGGTACTCGGGCCGGATCTGCGCCGCCTCGAGCACGTAGGAGTCGGGCCGCAGGGTGTCGAGCACGAAGTCGATCGTCTCGGGCACGTGCGCGGCGTTGAACGCGGAGATCACGGTGTTGCAGCCGAAGGTGAGGCGCGGGTCGTCGAGCTCCCGCAGCGCGTCGGCGAGCTGGAGCACGCGATCGAAGTTGCCGTCGAAGCCGCGCACCCGGTCGTGGCGCGCGCCCACGCCGTCGAGGCTCACGTTGATCACCAGGCGCGTGTCCCCGAGGCCGTCGAGCATGCGCGCGATCCCGGTCCGGGCCGCGTGCACGAAGGTGCCGTTGGTGGGCACGTTGATGACCCGCGGGCGGGTCTCCTCGGCGAGCGCGATCGCGATGTCCGGGAAGTCCTTCCGCATGAACGGCTCGCCGCCGCTCAGGGTCACCCACTCCAGGCGGCCGATGCTCGCGAAGAGTCGCCGGTACTCCGCCAGCGTGAGCTCCCCGTCGGCGACCGACGGATCGTCGAGGTAGCGCGCTCCGATCTGGCAGGTCTGGCACCTCGAGTTGCACTTGTCGGTGACGACGAAGCTCATCGTCAGGGGGCGCAGGCGCGGCCAGCCCAGCTCCCGGAAGGCGTTGAAGAGCGGGATGCGCAGGAGCACCGAGGCGTCTCGCAGGCCGTGCCGCATCACGCGCTCCGCTGCCGGGACCGCGCCGCTGGCTTCGGATCCGAGGTCGGATCCGACATGGGGGCGTCCGGGTGGAGGTAGAGGCTCGCCCACGGCGTGTAGAGGAGCGCGTAGCCGGCCGCGTGCAGCGTGTCGGCGAGCGCGTCCACGTCGCTCTTGAGGTCCGGGCCGCGCCCGAGCCCGCCGGCCTCGAGGTAGAGCTCGCGCTCGAGCAGGGCACACTGGAAGGGGAGCTGACGCACCTCGTGCACGTGGTCGCGCGGAGAGCGGCGCGGCCAGGCCAGGCGCCCGGAGGGCTCGAGGAGCTTCGGCGCCGCCGCGCCCACCCCGTCTCGGCCCGCCTGACGGACCAGCTCCGCGAGCCAGCCGCTCTTGACCACCTCGGCCTCGGGCAGGACCCAGCCCACGAACGTCCCGCTCCGCTCGCGCAGCGCCCCGTCCAGGTGCGCGGCCAGCGAGAGGCGCCGGGCCGAGCGCGCGACCAGCCACTCGCCGGCGGGCACCGGAGGGCTGTCGGGCCCGACCGCGACCACGATCTCGACGCCGTCGTGCTCGGTGCGCCGCACCAGGGCCTGCAGGCAGCGCTCGAGCCGCTCGGCGGGGCCGACCGCCGGGACCACCAGGGTCACGTCCGCCGCGCGCGGCATGCGGTGCCGGACCCGGAAGGTCCCCGCCACCGCGCCGTGCTCCACCGTCGCCTCGAGCCGCCGCCGCCACAGCGCGTCGGAGAGCGCCCGCGCGCAGAGCTCGCCGTCCCGCCGCTCCGCCTCGACGCGATCGACGCTGCCACCCTTGAGCGGGCGGTAGCGCTGACAGAGCACGCGCTCGAGGTGGGCGACCTGCGCGCCCTCGGTCGCGTGGAGCGCCAGCTGATAGGAGAGGGGGCCAGCCGGCCACTCGCGGGCGCGCGCGTGATCGACCTCCACGCGGCTCCGGTGATAGAGCGCGCAGCGGCCGAGATAGGGGCGCGCGAGCAGCAGCTCCGGCGACCAGTCGGGCTTGCGGTCGACCGGCCGCGGCGCGTTGGTCTCGTCCACGTCCTGCTCGTCCGCGTAGACGACGTCGGCCCCCCGGTTGCGCGCGTGGGTGACCATCTCCGCCAGCGCGTCGGGGCGGAGGAGATCGCCGACGCCGAGCACCAGGACGTAGTCGGCGCGGTGGATCGCGTGGTGCTCGAACGGGTTGGCGGTGGCGCAGTCGATGACGTCCATCGGGGCGCGGCCCTCGAGGCGCGTCTGGATGGCGGCGAGGCGCTCCGCGAGCGCGGGGGTGCTGGACTGGACGCCGATGACGAGGTCCCAGGCGTCGTAGTACTGGCGGGCCACCTGTGCGACCGTCCAGTCGAGCACGTCCGGGCCGTCGTCGGCGCGGGCCAGGAGCACCACGCCGACGGTGGGCGCGTCGTCGAGGCGGGAGAGGCGCTCTCGCCACTGCAGCGCGCCGAGCCGCGGCGCCTCCGCGGCGGCCGCCTGCGGGGTGCTCAGCTCGATGACCTCGACGCCGCCGGGCAGGCCGGCCTTGTCGAGCACGCGCTGCACGCCGTTGCGCGCCCGCCGCGCGGCGAAGCGGCCCACGTCCCCGAGGCTGCCGCGCAGGCCCACCTCCTTGGTCCGGGCGGCCCACGTGCGCGCGAGCGAGCGCACCTCGTTCGACGCCGCCTCGTGGTCGGGGAGCTCGACCCGCCGCTCGCCGTCCGGGGCCCGTCGCGGGGCCGCCGCCCACTCCCGGAGCGCGTCGAGCTGCCGCGTCGCCCGGAGCCGCTCGCTCGCGTGACGCCGCCCCCTCGCGCCCATCTCGCGGGCGAGCGCGGGGTCGCGGACGAGCCGCAGGATGTTCTGGGACATCGCGTCGATGTCCTCGCACTCCGAGCAGAGCGCGGCGCCGACCTCCTCGAGCTCGACGCTGATCTCGCTCAGCCGCGTGGAGACCACCGGCAGCCCGGCCGCGAGCCAGTCGAGCATGCGGGTGCGCGCGCCGAGGAGCCCCTCGTAGCCGAAGCGGTCGGTCAGGATCGCGGCGTCGGCGTCGCCGTAGTACGCCGGCAGCTCCGCCGTCTGCACCCAGCCGGCGAAGTGGTAGCGGTCGCGGTGGCCGCTCCGGGCGACCCGCTCGCGGAAGCGGTCGTAGCCCTCGGTGTAGTGCCCGCCGATGGCCCCGCCGGTCGAGACGAAGCGCAGCTGGGGCGCCTCCGTCATCGCGCGGTCCACCGCCTCGTACAGAAGGATGGGATCGCACCACGTGTTGTATCCGCCGCTCCAGAGCAGCACGAAGGGATCGCCGGGGCCCCGGGGGCGCCGCTCCAGGGTCGAGAGCAGCCGCAGCTCCTCGTCGTCGATGGAGTTCGGGACGGCGTGCACCATCTCGTAGCCCGCGTTGCCGCCGGTGAGGCGGCCGAGCATCGAGAGCTGACCGATGAGCGCGTGGCGCTGCGGGGTCGAGCAGGTGGAGAAGACGTCGGCGCGCATGAGCGCGGTGGAGAAGCGCCGGTAGAACTCCCCCGTCCACATGTCGGTGCCGACCGCCTCGGCCTTCGCCTGGGCCTCGGCCATCGGATCCCCGTTGATGTCCGCCCAGAAGGGCAGCGCGCCCGCGAAGTTCACCGCGACCGCGGCGGGGTCCTTGTTCACGCCCACCACGCAGTCGGGCTCGAACTCGGCGATGCGCGCGTGCACCCAGTCCGGCCGCTCGTGCAGGAGGTGCTCGCTGAGCGAGTAGATGGTCACGCCGTCCCGCTCGACCTTGGTGACCTTCTCCGGCGGCCAGCCCTCGAAGGCGGCGGTGCGCATCGAGAACAGCAAGACCTGGTGACGGTCCCGGGCGAGGGTGGCCGCGAAGTGCCAGGTGCGGAGCGGGAGCGCGAAGAGGCGCGTGCTCTGCTCCCAGCGCATGGGGCCGAGCCCGAAGACGACGACGCGCGACATCTAGCCCTCGCTCTCCAGCGCCGGCTGCTGCGCCCCGGAGGAGTGTGCGGCGGGAGGGCGGGACGAGGCGCGGCGCGGAGCCGCGATCGGGATCTCCCGGGCCCGTCCGGTGAGCGGCGCGGGGGCCGCGGGCGGGCGCTCCGCGCTCACGTCGCCGGGCTGGGCGGTCCCCCGCTCCTCGCGCCACGCGTCGAGCAGCGCCTTCCCGTAGGCCCGCGCGCAGATCCAGCGCTCGCGCTTGTCCATGTGAGCGAGCCAGGCGGCCTCCGCGGGGAGGAACTCGGTCAGCAGGCGCAGCGGCGCCGTGTTCCGGTAGACGAAGCGCATGCGCCCGTGGTGGTAGCGGTGCAGGTAGACCTCGCCGAGGGCGCCGCCGGAGGCGACCGACTCGTGGTGCTCCGCCCGGGCGTGCGGCGTGTAGAGCACCCGCCACCCCGCGCGCCGCGCCCGCACGCAGAGCTCCGTCTCCTCGTAGTAGGCGGGGAAGTACGCGCCCGAGAGGAAGCCGACCTCGTCGATCGTCCGGCGCCGCACCCCGAGCGCCGCGCCGCAGACGTAGTCGACCTCGGCCGGCTCGTCGTACTGCCCGTGGTCGGCCTCGTCGCGGCCCCGGTGCTCGCTGCGCCCGTTGGCGAAGAGCTGGCCGCCCGCGTGCTGGAGGACGCGGGTGCCGGGGTGCACGAGCTTGCAGCCGACCACGCCGGCGCGCGGGTGGTCGTCGAACGCGGCCAGCATCTGCGCCAGCCACGAGGGGGCCACGACGCAGTCCGGGTTCACCATCAGCACGACGTCGCCCCGAGCGCGGGAGAGGCCCAGCTGACAGCCCCCCGCGAAGCCGAGGTTGCGGCGCGCGGCGACGAAGTGCACCTGCGGGAAGGCGTCGTGCAGGTGCCCGATCGGGGTCGGCGAGTCGTTGTCGACGACGATGATCTCGAAGTCGCTCCGCGGCAGCTCCGACGCCTCGAGCGCCTCGAGGCAGCGGGGGAGGTAGGCGGCGGTGCGCCACTCGACGACGATGATGGAGGCGCGGGGGGGACGGCTCACCAGCGGCTGCTCCTGACCATGGCTACTCCTGACCCCCCGCTACTCCGCTGCGTCGTTCTGGTGATCGAGCCCGAGCTCGATGTGCCGGGTCGGCCGGTTCTGCGCCGAGGGCATGATCTCGGCGAGCTTCTCGGAGAGGTTGTCGTTGTCGAAGCGCAGCGACTTGCCCTCCCAGGGCGTCAGGCAGAAGGAGAGCTCGATGCCGAGGTCGTTGGCGATCTGGTAGGCCTCGAGCATCTCCTCGTCGGTGTCGTTCCACTCGAAGAGGATGTACTTCCACTCGATGTGGACGCGCTCCTCGAGGCCGAGGCGGGTCCGACACTCCGCCGCGTCGGCCATGAAGCGGTGGACCTTGGCGAACTTCCCGCCGCGCCGGTAGGTCTGGTAGCTCTCCTCGCGCGCGCCGTCGGCGCTGATCCGCAGGTGCGTGAGCCCGCCCTCGAAGAGGTCGTCCTTGAAGGGGAAGTTCCCGTTCGTCGTGGCCTGGATGATGGCCTCGGGGTAGCTCAGGTGGAACACCTTCGAGAGGTGCCCCAGGTGCGGATGCATCAGCGGATCGCCGCGCCCCTCGAAATGGAGCATGCGAATGTGTTTGACGCCGTGCAGCTTGAGGTTGTGGACCAGCGCGACCCAGAGCGAGGGCTCGACGTGGAAGGGCGGGTCCTTGAGGGACTTGCGCTCCTTCTTGGGGATGCAGAGCGGGCAGTCGAGGTTGCAGAGCCAGCTGGACTCGACGTGCAGGGTGTCGATGCGGTCCCGGTAGAGAGCGCGATCCCGCTCGGCGTCGGGGTAGACCATCGCGCACTTCCGGCAGGTGCTCGGGAAGGGGTAGCGGTCCTCGCGGTGGAACGCGCCGCGGATGGTCTGGATCTTCGGGTGATTGAAGACGTCGAAGCTCGGGTCCATGAGCTTCTCGACGGTGAGCGTCTCGAGGATCAGCTGCTCGCCCGAGTCGCACCAGCAGGGCATCTCGCCGTTGGCCTTCACGTAGAGGCTGTCGGTCATGATGCAGCTGACCGCGCGCGCCGGATCCGGCTTGCGATCCTTCCAGGGATCGGCGAGCCCGAGCACCGGACCTTCGTCCTCCTCGCGCACCTCGGTGCGCACGCCCAGGTCATCGGTGGTCCTGCCCTCGTCGCCTGGAGCGATGGGGAGGTGGACGCGTTCGGCCATGTTTCGGATCCCGTCTGAAGCGCGGTTCGGGGCCCTCATGGTCGCTTCACGAGGGGTTCCGTGCAAGCGGCGCGTGATAGGCTGCCGGCCACGGCATGAGCGACGACTCCCGCGACGACGCCACGATGCAGGACCTCCCCGCCCTCGACGGCGGGTTCGGCGATCCGCTGCGGACCATCGAGGAGCGCGTCTCGCCCTTCCATCCAGGGGCCGGGCGCACGATGCCCGGCATGGGCGGGGCGACGGTGGAGACCCCGCTCCCGGACAGCTGGGACGGACCGACCCAGGCCGAGCCGGTCCCGCCCACGAGCGGCAACTGGGACCTGGCCACCGACCCCGACGGCACGCCGAGCGGGATGGAGCCGGTGCCCGAGGTGCGACGACCGACCCCGGTGGTGGACCCCAACGAGCCGAAGATCCAGGTCTCCCCGAGCCTCGAGCTCGACGCGCTGCGCGAAGAGGACCTCGCGAAGATCCGTCAGAAGATGGACGCGGCCAAGGTCCGCCGCCGCAGCGCGCAGGCCCCGACCGAGGTGGCGCTGCCGGCGGTGAAGCGGACGAAGAAGAAGGACCGCTCGGACCTCTGGCTCACGATCGGCATCGTCGTGCTCGCCCTGATGATCCTCGGCGTCCTCGGCGCGGTCGCCTGGGGCATCCTCACCCAGGTCGGCTAGGCGGTCGGCCGCTCAGAAGGTGCCGCTGAGCTGGAGCGACGCGGAGTCGGGGGTGATGACGGTGCTCATCTGGATCGGCTGGGCGATGAAGAAGACCGCGCCGCCGATCAGCGCCGCGACCCCGACCCCGGTGAGCACGCCGCTGGCGGCGCCGAAGCGGACCTCGGTCCGGCAGAAGCCGGGCGCGGGCGCGTCGACGCACTCTCCCTCGCGGGCCGCGGTCTGGAGCGGTGAGATGAGCGCGACCACGCCCGCGGCCGCGAGCGCGCCGCCGATCACCCAGTTGGCCCAGTGGGGCTCGGTGTAGGTGCCGGTCGTGCCGGGGTCGGTGTCGCCCTCGGGCTCCAGCGTGACGTCGATCTCGGCGACCTGCCCGGTGGCCACGTCGAGGGTGCGCTCCTCGGGCCGGTGTCCGTCGAGCTCGAGCCGGACCACGCGCTGGCCCGCGAGCACCTCGTGCGAGAGCGGGGTCTCGCCCACCGGCTGCGCGTCGACCGAGACCGCGGCCCCGGTCGGCTCGCTCCGGATCTCGAGCCGGCCGAGCCGGCTGGAGCGCCAGCGCTGCCACGCCGCCTGCAGGGCCTCGCGGGCCGCGCCGGCGAGATCCCCGGCCACCACGGGGGCGTCGCCGGCGGTGGCGTCGTCGGCGCCGATCAGGGTGACCACCACCGAGGTCGGGGTGCCGCGCGGCGCCCACACGGTCACCAGGACCGCGAAGTCCACGCCGAGCGTGCCGACCACCTGACCGCCGCACTCGAGCGCGTTGCACTCCGCGAGCGCGCCCTCGAGGGGCGCCTCGTCCGAGGGCATCACGGTCACGCCCTCGGCCTCCAGGCCGCTGACGACGCTCGCCCGCGCGCTGTCCTGCATGGCCTCCGGGGCCGGCGCGCCCTCGGGGGGCTCGCCCGGAGGCAGGAGGGCGCAGCGCTGCGCCGACGCGACGCCGGTGTGGGTCAGCGCGAGGGCCAAGAGGGCAGCTGCGATCGAGGTCGATACCTTCGCCGTCATCGTGTCTCCCGAGAGGCACGCGACTTGTAACACCCCGCGCGCCGCCGGGTGAAGGTCGAGGATGTGAGGGTTTGTAATTCGCGCCCGCGGCCCCCGGCTCGCAGCTTCAGCACCCGGAGGAACTCATGAACACCCGCTCGCTCGCCCTCGCTCTCACCGCCCTCGCGCTCACCGCCTTCGCCGGCACGGCCCACGCACAAGACGACGTGGAGCTCGAGCTCACCCTCCCGGTGGGCGTCGCCGATCGGTCGACCGCCGCCGCCGACCTCGTGCCCGGCTACGGCTACGAGAACCAGACCGGGCTCCTGCTCGGCGCCGACGCGCGCCTCTACGTGGGGGGCAACCGCTACTTCCAGCTCGGGGCCGCGGTCGCGGCCGCGCACCACGCCGGCCCCGCGCTCGGCCTGGTCGACGGACACGCCTTCCGCTCCACGATGGTCGACGCGGGGCTCGCCGGGCGGGTGCTGTTCCCGTGCATGAGCGGCGGCGACACCCGCGTGCACCTGAGCGGCGTGCTCGGGCTGAGCGGGCTCTACGCGGACGCGGGGGAGGGCGTCGGCGGCACCCCCAACGGCCCCGACGTCGACGCGCGCCGGGCCGCCGCCGCCTCGCTCGACCACGGCGCGCTCGGCTGGCGCTTCGCGCTCGACCTGTCGTGGCACCTCGGCAACTTCATCGTCGGCGGCGGGGTCGGCCTGCGCCAGCACTTCGGCCTCGACACCCCCGTGTCCCGCGATCTGGTGATGGACGTCACCCTGCGGCTCGGCGGCCGCATCGACCTCTTCCACCTGGAGCCGAGGGGCGTCTGAGATCAGTCCTCGACTTGCTCGGTCTCGGCGGCGCCTTCCGTGTCGTCGCCGAGCGAGAGCACGACGCCGACGACGAGGGCGACGAAGAGCAGGACGATGACCACCACCACCCCGGCGAGCGCGATCTTGAGCCCGGTGTCGGAGGGGGGCACGGGCTTGGCGGGGCGCGCGCCGGGCGGAGGGCCGGCGGCGGCCGCCGGAGCCGCGGCGCCGGTCGGCGGGGCCGCCCAGCCGCCCTGATCGGTGGGCGGGGCCTTGGCGTCGAAGTCGAAGGCGGGTCGGTCCAGCGCGGTGGACGCGAAGCCGCCGCCCGAGCCGCCGAGCGCGGGGCGGTTCGGATCGGTCGCGTCGAAGCCGGGGCTCGCGCCGCTCGCGGGCGGAGGCGTGTAGACGGCCGGCTCGTTCGAGGGCGCCGGCGCGGCGGCGGGGGCGCCGGCCCAGGCGGGCGCGCTCGCCGCGGGGGGCGCGGGGGCCGGTCCTCCGGCGGCCCAGGGCGGGGCCTCGGCGGCGGGCGGCGGCGCGGGCGCGGGTGCAGGCGCGGGAGCGGGTCCTCCGGCGGCCCAGGGCGGGGCGTCGGCGGCGGGCGGCGGCGCGGGCGCAGGCGCGGGAGCCGGTCCCCCAGCGGCCGGGCCCCCGGCGGCCCAGGGCGGGGCGTCGGCCGGCGGCGGCGCGGGGGCGGGGGCCGGTCCCCCAGCGGCTCCTCCCCCAGCGGCCCAGGGCGGGGCGTCGGCGGGCGGCGAGGGTTGCGCGGCGGGCGGTCCACCCGCGGCCCAGGGCGGGGCGCCCGGCGTGGGCCCGGGCGGCGGGGCGCCCTCGGACGGGATCTCGAAGTCGAAGGTCGGTCGGCCCAGCGCGGTGGCCGCGAAGTCGTCGCCGCCGCCGTCGGGCGTCGGCGCGGGCGCGTCCCCCCACCCCTTGGGGCCGCCAGGCTCGTTCGGATCGCTCACGTGCCGTCTCCGCCCCGAACCCTACCAGAAGTCGCCGATCCCGCGACAGGATGACGCGCGGGGAAGAAGCGCGCGCGCCGACACGTACGGGAGGCGTCGATGCTGGTGCCGCCGCGACCGCTCCGCCTGCGTCCGCGCTTCGTGCGCGACGGGCGGCTGCGTCCGCTGCTCCTGATCGCGCCGGCGCTGGCCACGCTCGCGGTGGCCGCGCTCTGGCAGGGCCGCGCCGCCTGGGATCTCGCGCAGGATCGCGCGGCGTGGGAGGCGGGCGCGCCCGTCCCGGTCACCGCGGCGCGCCCCGACGTCCGGGTGGTGCAGGGGCTCGCGCGGCACGTCCGCATCTCGGCGACCTACGTCTCGGCCGACGGAACCCACCGCAGCGTCGCCGACGATCACTGGACGATGTTCACCGACGCGATCGGCGACGGCCCCCTCGAGATCCGCGAGGATCCGGAGAGCGGCCGGGTCGCGCTCAGCTGGTCGATGCAGGCGGCGCCGTGGCGCTGGGGCTGGATCGGCTTCTTCGGCGGCGTCTTCCTGCTGATGGGCGGGGGGCTGATCTACGCCGCCCGCCGCGGGGCGCTGGACGCTCGCGTCGCCGCCGCCGCCGCCCGGAGCAGCGACGAGGTGCGGCTCGAGGTGCTCGGGACCCAGGTGCACGAGGTGCACGGCGTGCCGTCCTGGGTGGAGGTGCGCTACCGCGCGCCCGCGGTCGAAGACGACGAGCCCGGCTCCTATCGCGCCAACGCGCGCCCCGAGGACGGCCCGGTCCGCACCGCGCGGATCGCGCTCGAGCACGGCGGACCGCTGCTGGTCGAGGACGGCACGCAGGTGGTGGCGCTCCGCCCGTCGCGCCGCTCCGACCGCGTGCTCGTGCTCGCGCGAGATCTCTGGCCGCTCGACGCTCAGCCGGAGTCGGCGGACGCGTCTCGGGCGGGGCCGGCGTCCGGGATGTCGACGCAGGCGCCGTCGTCGTCGAACACCTGACCGTCGGGGCAGCGGACGGTCTCGGCGCAGCCGGTGAGCAGGAGCGCGAGGAGCAGCCAGCGCATCAGAACCGCCCTCCGACGACGACGCCCGCCGCGTCGGGGCCGGCGGTGACCTCGACCCGGAGCGGGGCCACCGCGTCGAACACGATGGCCGCGATGATGGCGCCGAGGCCGACGCCCATGAGCACGCCGGACTGCGGGCCGAACTGCACGCGCTCCACGCACCCGACGCCCTCGATCTCGTCGACGCACTGCCCTTGCTGGCTCAGGGTCTGGAGGGGGGAGAGCAGGGTGATGATGCCGCCGAGCGCCAGCGCGCCGCCGATGAGCCAGTTCCAGAGGCTGGGCTCGGTGCGCGCCGGGCCGGCCGGATCGGGAGTGGCGGTGTCCGCCTCCGCCGCCGCCCCGCCGAAGTCGAGCGCGGTCTCCTCGCCGGCGGCGACCGTGACGTCGCGGGTGACGGGCTCCTCGCCGGCGACGGTGACGACGACCCGGTGCTCCCCCGCCGACGCCATGCGGCGGAGCGGCGCGACCCCGGCGTCGCGGCCGTCGATCATCACCCGCGCCCCCGGCGGATCGCTCCGGACGAGCAGGAAGCCGCGCGCGTCCGCCGCTCGCCGGTCCAGCGCCGCCTCCAGGGCCGCGGCGGTCGCCGGCCGCACCCCGCCGTCCTCGATCGGCTGGGTCTCCTCGAGGAGCTCCCCGGTCGCGAGCGCGAGGGTGGCGCGCACCCGCTGTCCGCCGTCCTCCCGCGGCTCCACCGCGAGCACCACGGCGAAGGTGGCGCCCGCGCGCTCGGCGAGGGTCGCGGCGCAGGCCGGCTCCTCGCACGGCGCGCCGTCCGGGGTGGGCACGAGGCGGACGCCGCGCTCGGCGAAGACCTCGATGGCGGCGCCTCGGGCGCGCTCGAGCGTCACCGGCTCCACCGCCGACTCGGCTACGATCACGAGGCCGCTCTGCGCCGCGGCGGGCGCGGCGACGAGCAGGGTCGTGAGGGCGAGCAGGGCGCGCATGGCGCGGAGCATGGCAAGCGGGCTGCGCGAGCACCAGCGGCAGATGAGGAGGCGGAGTTGATCGATCGCGCGGTGCTCGAGGCGCCGGGGCTGTCGGCGGAGGCGCGGGAGCGCCGGGCCCTCGGGCTGACCCTGGCGGAGGCGGCGCTGGCCGCGGTCGAGCCGCGCGCGGCCACCGCGGCGGCGATCCGTCGGCTCACAGGCCGAGGGGTGCGGACCACCGGCGTGACCGTCTTCGCGTTCGGCAAGGCCGCGGTCCCGATGACGCGCGGGGCGCTCGACGCGGCCTCGGTCCGGGGGGGCGTCGTGATCGCGCCCTCGCTGGAGCTGGCGACGCACGACCTGGAGAGGCGCGGCCTCCAGGTGCGCGCGGGCGGCCACCCGCTCCCGGCCGCCGACGCCCTCGAGACCGGCGATCGTGTGCTCGCGCTGGCCCGCTCGCTCGGGCCGGACGACGTCGCCCTCTGCCTGATCTCCGGCGGCGGCTCCGCGATGCTCGAGCGGCCGCGGGACGGGGTGACGCTCGAGACGCTCCAGCGCGTCACCCGGGCGCTCCTCGCGGCGGGCGCCGACATCACCGCGCTCAACAAGGTGCGCCGGGCGCTGAGCGCGACCAAAGGGGGGCGCCTCGCGGCGGCGATCGCGCCCGCGCGGGTGGTGAACGTGATCCTCTCGGACGTGCCCGGCGCGCCGCTCGAGGTGGTGGCCAGCGGGCCGACCCTGCCGCCGCCCGACGGAGACGCGGCCGCGGTCCTGCGGCGTCACCTGGGCCCCGAGGGCGCGGCGCTCGCGCTCCCCCCGCCGGCGCCGCCTCGCCTGCCACCCATCGAGACCGAGCTCGCCGCCGATCACGAGACCGCGAGGCGCGCGGTGCGCGAGGTCGCGCGCGCCCGCGGGCTGTCGCTGACCGAGCGGTCCGGCGTGTTCGGCGGCGAGGCGAGGGCGCTCGGCGCGGCCCTGGCCGCCGAGCCCCCCGGCGCCTGGGTGTGGTCCGGTGAGACCACCGTCACCGTGCGGGGCGACGGCCGCGGCGGCCGCAACCAGGAGCTGGCCCTCGCCGCGCTCGAGGCCGGGTGGCGCGACGGCCTCCTGCTCGCGCTCGCCACCGACGGAGTGGACGGAGCCAGCGATCACGCCGGCGCGATCGCCGACGCCGCCGCCGCGCGCGGCCTGCGCCCCGGGGAGGCCCGCCGGGCGCTCGACCGAAACGACTCCGCGCCGCTCCTCGCGCGCCTCGGCGCGGCGCTCCGCACCGGCCCCACCGGCACCAACGTCGCCGACTTGCTCATCCGGCTGGCGTGACGCCCAGCAACGCCGCCACCTCGATGCCCTGCCGCCCCGCTACCCGCTCCGACTCGGGGGAAGCGAGGAAGGTCGGAAGCGAGGCGCGGAGGCACGCCCTAGACCTGACCGCAGGTCCCTCGTGTGGGTGACGGCCGGGCCGCGAGCCAGCCCATCTCTCTTCTTCTCGCTTCCTTCATTCCTCGCTTCCTGCGAGTTGGGAAGGACGCCGCGAGTGGGGAGACTGGGGGCGGTCAGACGACGGCGGCGGACGCGAGGAGCTGCTCGAGGGCCTCGACGGTGGCCGGCTCCTCGTCGAGCAGCGGGAACCGGAGGCGCACGTGGGCGCGGGGCACGCCGGCGACGAGCCCTCGCATCGCGCGGTCGAGGGCCGCGTTCTCGACCGCGAGCCGACCGCGCAGCGCCTGGGCCGCGCGCAGGGCGGAGGCCGCGACGCGGTCGCTCGGGTCGGGCAGCACCGCCTCGGCGGCGTAGGGGGCGGCGGCGCCGACCGGCTGACCGCGCTCGTCGGCGTGGAACGCGCGGTTGAAGAGCACCGCCTCGATCGGCGCGCCCCGCTCGAGCAGGCCGTCGCGCAGGTAGGCGGCGTCGGCGAGGTGGGTGGCCCGAGGAGCGCTGACGAGCACGAACGCGGTGCCGTCGGCGCGCAGCGCGTCTTGCACGGACGCGGCGCGCTCGGCGAAGCCGGTGCGCAGGTGGAAGAAGACCTCGAAGAACCCGGCGAGCTCCTGCATCAGGCCGTCGCCGACCAGCGCGCCGAAGAGCCGGAGCGCCACCTCGGTGCCCTTCGACTTCAGCCAGGAGGCCGCGCCGCCGCGCCCCCCGTGGCCGAGGAAGGCGCCGAGCACGCGCTCGTCGAGGAAGCGGACCAGCCGGGCCGGCGCGTCGAGGATGTCGAGCGCGCTCCGGGTCGGCGGCGTGTCGAGCACCACCAGGTCGTAGCCGCCGTCGAGCACGTCGTGCAGGCGCTCCATCGCCACGTAGGCGTGGCTGCGGGCGAGGGTGCGCGAGAAGGACTGATAGACGCGGTTGTCGAGGATGCGCCGCCGCGCGTCCGGATCACCGGTGACGCGGTGGATGAGCGCGTCGTAGCTCGCCTTGGTGTCGAGCATCGCCGCGTGGAGCGTGCCGGGGCCGACCCCGGCGACCGGGCGCAGCGCGTCGTCGAGCCCGTCGAGCCCGAGGGCGTCGGCCAGGCGGCGGGCCGGATCGATCGTGATGACCGCCACCCGCTGCCCGCGCCGGGCCGCGGCGATCGCGAGGGCCGCGCCGAGGGTGGTCTTGCCCACGCCGCCTGGGCCCACGCAGACCAGCAGCCGCCGCCCCTCGAGGAGCTCCACCAGGCTCACGCGCCGCCTCCCGCGATGCGCCCGAGGGCGGTGAGCGCGCGCCGGTCGAGGCGCGTCGAGAGCTGGGGGAGGGCGACGCGCGGGAGCGGCAGCGCGTCGAGGCGAGCCATCGCAGCCTGGGCCGCGGCGTGCCGATCGATCGCGCGGCGCAGGAGCCGGAGATCGCGCGCCGGCTCCCCGTCGAGCTGCCCCAGCAGCGCGTCGATCGCGCCCGGGTCGCCCTCCCAGGGCCGCGCTGGCACGCGGTTGACGAACAGTCCGCCCAGCCTCACCGCGTGCTCGGCGGCGAGCTTGTCGTGCAGCTCGAGGGTCTCCTGCACCGGCAGCCGGGCGGGCAGGGTCACGAGGTGGAGCCGCGTCGCCGTGGGATCGGAGAGCAGCGCGGAGAAGCCGTCGAGCAGCCGTCGGACGGGCCCGCCCGGGACCAGCCCCTCGAACACTTTCGGCAGCTCGAGGAACATGAGCGCGTGCCCGGTCGCGTCGAAGTCGACCAGGATCGGATCCCACCGCGCCCCGCCGTCGGGCGCGCGGGCCGCCATCAGCTGCTCGATCCGCTGTAGCGTCAGGACCTCGCCCACCGCCGGCGCCGCCTCGAAGAACCGGGCGAGCGAGCTGCTCTCGGCGATGCGCCGGGCGAGGGCCGCCACCGGCACGTGGTCGGCCACGTAGTCCCGGAGCGCCTCGTCGAGCTCGATGTTGCAGGCGTGCACGCCGCCGCCCACGTCCACCGGCTCGTGCCCCACGTGGGCCACCCCGAACACCGCTTGCATCGACGCGCGGTGCCCGAGCTCGATCACGAGCGGCCGCCGCCCCCGCCGCCCCGCCTCCATCGCGAGCGCGGCCACCACGGTCGACTTCCCGACGCCCCCCTTGCCGGTGAAGAGGGCCAGGCGCCCCGAAGCCAGCGGATCGAACCCCGACACAGGCGCCTTCGTTAGCACACCCACGCCCCCTCCTCCGGTCGAGAGCCCCTCGCCGCCATCGCATCGGTGCGTTTCGTCGCGCTCCCTCGTTCTGCTGCGTGGTGTCCCGTGCGCTCGCCCTCTCTCCTGCGGTCGACGTCCGGCGCCGTCGCCGTGCCCGGTGAGCCGGGCTGACCTCCGCTGCGGCCGTTCCCTCCGCCTGCGGTTGCTGGCGTTCCCTGCGGTTGCTGGCGTTCCTGCGGTTGCCGGCCCCAGCAGTGGCTGGCGTTCCTGCGGGGGGGGGCTGGCGTTCCTGCAGTCGCCGGCCCCAGCAGTGGCTGGCGTCCCAGCAGTCGCTGGCCTTCCTGCTGCCGCCTTGGTGCCGCCTTCTCTGCTGGGTGCCGAGGCGTCCACATCTCTGCTGATTCGAGTGTGTCGGACTGAGCGCTCGCTTCGTGAGCGTGCCGCTCGGAGGCAGGCTGTTTCGGCGCGCGTGCACGCACTCGATTCGGCAGAGACCAAGCGTGCGCTCGACCGGGGCAGCCACCGCGTCGAGCGGTTCCGAGGCGCCGGGTCCACGGGTGACTGACGGCATCTCTGCCGAATCGAGTGGGCTCGTCGGGCCGAGCGATTCGGCGGACGTCCGCGCGAGGCGCCTGGTCGCACCCCCGGAGTCGAGCCTCTGCCGATTCGAGCACCCTGAGCCCTCGATTCAGAAGAGAAGCTCGGCCGCCGTGGAGAACGCCGCCTGGAGCGCGGCGTGGAGACGAGGCATCTCTGCCGAATCGAGGCCCCGGTCTCGAGCGGCCCCCGCTGAGCTGGGTCCGATGACGGGGGCTCGCCATCACTCTCGAATCGAGATGCGGGTTGCGCGCAGGCGCCGTCTCGATTCGGCAGAGAAGCCGTCGCCGGGACGCCGACCGGGCGAACGGCGACGTGCGAGCGCGGGCTTCGCGGGAGCTCTGCCGAATCGAGCTCGACCTCACGCACGCATCTTTTCTTGTGATTTGCGTCAGTCGACGTCCGCCTCGTTCGTCCGTGGGTGCATGCGACGCAGCAAGCAATCTTCACTGGTGTTCGTCTCCCACGGCGGCGCGCGCAAGGGCGCCGGTCGAAAGCCCAAGGGGGCGAAGGCCGGCGTCCCGCACACCCGGCGCGAGCGGTTCGCCCAGCGGCACCCGGTCCTGGTGACCCTGAAGGTGCGGCCCGACATCTGGAGCCTCCGCGGACGGCGGATCTCGAACCGGCTGTGGCACATCATCCGGATCGCGAACGCGCGCGGCGGCGTCCGCCTCGTGCATTTCTCCATCCAGCGGGACCACGTGCACCTCATCGTCGAGGCGGAGGACGCGGAGCTGCTCGCGCGCGGCATGCAGGGGCTGTCGGTGCGCATCGCGCGCATGGTCAACCGGGTGATGGGCCGCAAGGGCACCGTCTTCGCCGACCGCTATCACAGCCGCGCTCTCACCTCGCCGCGCTCGGTGCGCAACGCGATCGCGTACACGCTGGGGAACGCCAAGCGTCACGGCCTGATGCCGCGGGCGCGCACCTGGGTGGACCCGCTGAGCAGCG
>Ga0310345_10001293_pt1 | contig 28610 bp, 31 predicted proteins | sample HC15DNA20500_MG_FD_204667 | JGI IMG/M metagenome (GOLD analysis project Ga0310345, IMG submission 204667) | Marine microbial communities from station ALOHA, North Pacific Subtropical Gyre - HC15-DNA-20-500_MG | ecosystem: Environmental > Aquatic > Marine > Oceanic | place: Pacific Ocean: North... | reverse complement strand
GGTTCAGGACCGCGTAGGTCTCGGATTCGCGGATCAGCCGCCGGGCGTCAGGGGTGAACTCCCATTCGATCCATCCGGCCTCTGAGCCCTCCTCGTCGACTTCCTCCCGCGACGACTGGATCAGGGAAAAGCGTTTCGTCGCCTTGCGACCGCGCCACGACAGGTCGTCGACGGCGAAGAGCGTGCGGTGCAGTTCTTCGAGCATGTCGGAGATCCGCTCGTTGCCCTTGTGGCCGCGGCGGATGTCGGCCTTGCGCATCCGGTGCGCCACCGGCTCCCAGGCGTCGCCGCCGGCGGTCAGGATCATCAACGCCAGCAACCGGGCCGCCGTTAGGCTGAGGGATTGGCCCTTGACGAAGCGGACCTCGACCAGATTGCCGGGCTTGGCGAACTCGTCGCCATCGCGCGCCTGGAGGGCGTGCGCCACGCGCATGGCGCGCCCCGGCGTTTCTTCGACACCGTCCTCAAGATCCGCAATGTCCGCCGCATCGACCAGCCGGCGACTCCGTGATGCAAACTAGGGCCAGCATTCCTGACCTCGAATCAACTCGCAAGTCAGGATACAGCAGGTCCAAGGGGCGGCTCCCCCAAGCGGTCAGGATGACCCCGCCGGGTCAGGTGAGAGCCCCCATCCGGTCAGGATCGATCCCCCATCGGGTCAGGAAGATGCCCCCGGGAGGTCAGGAGTGGCGGCCTAACCGATTGTTTCCTTAGCGCTTAAGCCGCCCTGAATCGGAATCCTTGGAATCTAGAAATCCCGCTGCTGGGCGCAGCGGGCGTTTTTCAAAATCAAAATGAAGAAAGCAGACTGACGCCAGCGGCCGTTGCAGCCGCTGGCGTCGTCTTCGCCAAAGCCGAAGCCCCGCCCGGCGAACCGGGCGGGGCGGGCGGCTACTCGTCCTCGGCAGGGTTGGTCTCCGGGCGATCGAGCGACTTCAGTTCATGGCCCGGGGCGGCGATCACCACCTTGGAGAAGAAGCGTTCGACCCCGTCGTTGTCGGTGTAGCGGTCGTGGCGGATCTCGCCCTGGACGAACACCTTGGCGCCCTTCGGAAGCGGCTTGGAGGCGAGCCAGTTGACCGTGGCCTGGTTCCAGATCTCGATCGTGTGCCAGGTCGTGTAGTCCTTCTTCTCAGCGCCCTTCTTGGTGTAGCGGCTGGTGGCGACCCGCAGGATGGCGACCTTCCTGCCGCCCTGGGTGGTGCGGACCTCGGCGTCGGCGCCGGTGAAACCGATCAGTTGGACTTGGTTCAGCATCGTCTTTCTCCGTCTTCCGCTCGGAGGAGCCCGGGCGGCTCGCGGTCCCTGCCGCGATCACGCGACCGCCCAGGACGGGGACAAGAGAGGGGATGAAGCCCGGCGGGCCTGGAAACCGGTCTGCAGGGCGCGCAGCGAACGAAGACCGGAGGGTCCGGGCCGGCCGCCTCGCTGGCGAGGTCGGCTTCAACCCCGAGCGACCCGGCCTAGGTTTGCGTGATTGATCGCGCGGGACCGTCTGCCCCCGCGCTGCACCGCCAGATGACGCAAGACGATGTTGCGCCAGGCCAACCGTCACCGACTCCACGCCCACCGCCGCCCCGGTCCAAGCTCGCCAACCGTGCTCGCACCTCCGCCCAAAGGGGGCCGAGAAGCTGGACGGAACTCGCGCAACGCTCGACTGGATTCGCCACCTCAGCCTCGCTCCGACGGCTTCAGGCGTCGCTGCGGTGTCACCCGGCCGATCCCCACCGCGAACGCCTTCCGCAATCCACGCCATCTGTCTCCGCCAAGGGTGAATGTCATCGCTGCCGCAGGGCTCTGTCGCGTCGGCCCGGCCTTAGACCAGCGGGGAGCGGAGCAGCCCTCCGCGTGGTCGCCGGACGGGGCTTTCGGTTTTTGTGGACGGTGGCGGCGCCCTGTTCCCCTAACCATCGAGGCGGGGCAGGGCAGTGGAGAGAATCATCAACCCAGCGCCCGGGACGCGCAGGTGCGCAGCCCCTAGGGGCTGCGAACTTGTTCCTTGTTTGTTCACACGATAGCCGCCGCACTCTTTAGGGCACGGAGCCTGTTCAGAGCCCGTTTCGCTCCAATCGGGTAGGGCGGTCCCTCACCAGGACCGCCCCGGGATATCAGTGCATCGTCCGCCGCGCGGCGATCAGCTTTGCGAAATGGGCGATGGCTGCGGTGTCCAGGTGGAAGGGGATCTGAGTCTTTTCCTCATGCTGGTCCAGTTCCTCGAGCACCGACCAGGTGTCCCAGCACTCGGCCACCACATACCAGTTGTCCACGTCGTAGAAGTGGTGGGCGTGTTCCAGAACCGCCTGCGCCATCGCCATGCTCGCCATTTCGGCCTCCGTTGCTCGACCGGCGGGCTCATCCCGCGATCATGCGACCGGTCAGGCCGGGGAGAGGGGCGGGCTCAGGGTCGTCGGCGTTGGAAACCGGCCTGCACGAGAGCGCAGCGACGGAAGGCCGGAGGATCCGGCGCCGGCGCCTCGCTCTTGGCGAGGTCGCCTTGAGCCCGGACGGCCCCGGCCAAGGCTCGCCTTGAGAGATCGCGTTCAGCCCGCCCGAACCGGCCTGGAGGTCCTTGGCTAGCCGTCGGGGCCCACACGGTTCCACCCACCCTCGCGGCTCGCCGACAAGAAGATGCGGCGACCTTGCGGCCGCCGCACGGCGGGATCAGGCCCGCGCCTTGACCGGATGATGGCGCAGGCCCCGTTCGCCCGCCTTCTGCGCGAGGTTCAACGCGGGACCGAAGGGCTTCAGGTCTGCAGCCCGTTCGGGGTTGATCGAGTTGGCCAGGGTCAGGACGCACACCGGATCGAGGTCTAGCATCTCGTCGTTGGCCCGGAACGGCGCCGCTCGGCCATGCCGGTCGAAGTCGGCCTTGGCCAGCACCAGGGTGACGCCCTTCTGCTTGGCCCACTTGATGGCCAGCTTCTCGGCGCCCTTCGCGCCGGAGGTCGCCAGGGCCATGTCCGGCCACTGCTCGCGCGCCCAGTTGAGGGCGTCGAAGATGCGGCCAGCATCCTCGGCGGTGTCGGCCTGCGGCGCGGCTCGGAAGGCGACCACCGTCGCGCCCGGGTCCGTCGCGGCGTGCTTGCGAGCCTTTGCGGCCCGCAGGGCGTCACGGGCTTCGATCTGGGCCGCCGTGGTGCGGGTGGCCTTCACAGATCCTTTCCAGGGGCTCCAGACCTCGCCGGTCGTCGAGGTGTAGGTGGCCGACGCCGCATCGCGCACGATCTCCATCGCCAGGGTGGCGACGTCGGCGGCGCGCGCCTTCAGCGTGGCTTCCTGGATCTCGGTGTCGAGCACCTCGGATCCGTCGAAGTCGCGCACCAGACCGGCCAGCTGGTCTCGGGCCTTGTCGGCGTCGCGCTCGATGCGCTGGGCCACCGAGTGGAAGGCGCCGATCAGGGCCTCGCCGATTACGACATGGAAGTCCTCCAGCGCGGTTTCGCCGATCATGTCGAGCAGCTCGGTCATAAGGCTCGCGCCGAGCTGGTGAAGCGCCGCCTCCGGCGGATGGGTCCGGGTGTCCTCCAGCTGGAGGGCCTGGGCCTCGTAGGCGGTCAGACGGTCTGAGGAGAGGGGAGGGGGAAGCTGCATGGGAAAGTCCCTTCGCGGGGTTGGGGGTGCGAGCCCGTCGGCTCGGGACCGCCTCGCGCCGCCCAGCGGCGGGCTCCACAAGGGCTTTGAGCGCAGCGCCCCTTGTGGGGGCCGGCGATTGGTGGCGAGGTCCCCTAGAGCCAGAGGGCCGCGCCCACCCCGCGTTGGGACGCTGCAACTGGCCGCTCCACGGCCCGACGCCAGCCAGCAGCCGCGGCCAGCCTGTCCACCGCTTCCGGACACCCGCCCACCCCCAGCGCGAACCGGCCGGCCTCGTCCCAGGCGTTCTGGTCGCGCCCTTCGAAACGCGCCGCATAGGACCAGGCCATGCTGTCGGCGCTCGCCAGGCGGGGGCGCACCTCCGGGTCGAGCAGCGAGGTGCGCTTGCAGCCAAAGCCGTGCAGGCGCAGGTCCGGCCGGTCGAGCAGGATGGCGTCGAGGATGGCCGCGATCACCGCCGGGTCGCCCTGGCGCTTGCAGAGCGACCCCACGCCCACCCAGGCGCCGTAGCCGATGCGGTCGCCATAGGCCTCGAGGTGACGCCGATAGTCGTCCGGCGTGCGCCCCTGCAACACGGGAAGCAGATGCACCCGTCCCGTGCCGGCGTTCCGGACCGCGTCGAACCGCTCCAGGGTGAGGGCCTGGTGCCCTGCGACGGTCAGGCCCGTGGCCCTGAGCGCCACGCGTTCGCACATGAAATCCTGGGTCGACGCCGCGACCAGACCTGTCGCCGCGTAGCGGCGGACCATCGCCGCATAGGCCTGCGGCGACTGGCTGAACCCGCCCTGCAGGGCGACCTGGGTGAAAGCCCCGGAATCCAGCAGCCACGGCTCGTCGCAGCCGAGGAAGGGGACTTCGCACACGCGGTCCCGCAAGACGTTGGCCGAGATGCACACCCGGAAGCCGCGCAAGGTGAGCGGCCAGGCCAGCCGTGGATGATGGACGCCGACATAGAAGCGGAAATCCACATCGCGCGTCAGGCCGAAGGACCGGTCAGGCGGCCGCATGGGCGACCTCCATCAGTTCCCGCCGCCGGCGCTCGGCGCGCAAGGTCTCCACCACCTGCAGGTCGCGATGATGCTGGATCAGGTGCTCGAGCCGGTCGTCCGGCAGCCGCCGGGGGTCGAGGCGCGGCCCCTTCGGCCGCGGCGCGACCCGGCCGATGGCGAGCTGGCGCTGGCGATTGACCGCCTCGGTGATCAGGATGCCGAGTTCGGCGCGCGACCACACACGGTCCAGGTCATGCAGATCATGGCCCCACGAATAGCGCGCCGCCCGTAGGCGGCCCACCAGCTCAGCGACGGCGACCGGGTCTTCCACCTGCCGGATACGCCCAGGCGTGAGGGTGCGGGCTGTGCGGTCGAACCGCTCGTAGAGGCGGCTCCTCGGCCGCATCAGGACGCCCTGGCGATCGATCTCCGCCAGCCACGCCGCGAGGGTGGTGAACGGCGGTACGAGCATGCCACTGCCGGGGACCCGTAGCGGCGCGGGGGCCGTCACGGGCTGTTCCTCCGCGTAGCGCAGGAGCGGGGAGGGAAGCATGGCCCGACCCCGCTCAGATCAGGCCGGCGAGGGCGCGTCTGACGACCGGGTCCCGATCCGCGCGCCAGGCCGTTCCCGGACGGACCCCCTGGGTCTCATGTGCGACGCAGTAGCGCCCCTCCGCATGACGGCCGCAGAAGCTGAAGTCCGGGCTCTTCGGATCGCCGATCGGCCACTTGCAGGCATGGGCGCCAAGCCGCGCCATGTCGGTGATGAGCCCCGGGCCCTCGGGCGCCGGGGATGGAGCCGCCACCGCTGTCCGCACCGCTGCGGCACGCGCGGCGCCGCGGCCGCGCGGCGGGGACGGGCAAGTCGGGGCGCGCTGACACGCGAGGCGCGGCCAGGCGCCGAAGGGGCGCCGCGGCCGCCAAGGCCCAGGCGATGGACCTTGCCGATGACGGCGTTGCGGGTGACGCCGCCGAGCTGCTTGGCGATCTGTGACGCCGACAGGCCGTCGAGCCAGAGCGTGCGCAGGGTGGTGATGCGGGGTTCGGACCAGCTGGTCATGAGAGCGCCTCCGAAAGCTCGGAATGAGCGCTCTCCACCGGTCCCTGCCTTTCGCCTCCCGCGGGCCCGCCGCCCTGGCTGAAGGCCAGGAGGTAGTCCACGGCCCGCTGCGCGTGGCCGGAGGCCTCCAGCAGCGCCCCCGGTCGGGCTTTGAGGATCTTCACCCAGTGGCCGAGGTAGGCGGCGTGGTCGTCCAGCATCCGCGGCGGCAGGCCGATGCGCAGGCCCAGCGCCGCCGCCCCGATCTCCGCCACCAACTCTTCGAAGGCGTAGGCCTCGTCGCCGAACCGCCGGCCGAAGGCGCGGGCGAGGCGATGCTCCGCCCCGCTCCAGTGGAGCTGTTCGTGGGCCTTGGTCGCCAGGAAGTCCTCGACGCTGCGGAAGCGCTCCGGCGCCGGCATGCGGATCAAATCCAGCGCCGGGATGTAGCAAGGGGTCCCGCCGCCGAACTCGACGCGGCTGGGGATCGCATCCAGCACCGCGTTGCGGGCCGCGGCGCGCGCCGCCGGGTCGATCGGCGGCGCGCGCAGGAAGGCCGCCGGGCAGTCCGTTAATTGCTCGGCGTTGAACACCCCGTAGATTTTTAGATAGCGGAGCACCCGCGCCTCGGCGTCCTCGCCGTCGGCCGGGGCCTCGTCCTCGACGACGCGGGTCTTGTAGAAGATCGCCGGGGTCGCCTTGGCGCCTTTGGCCACCGGCGCGCCGATGTCGAGCGCCTGGCGGAAGGTGAACCAGTAGGGCGAGGTGTATCCCGCCACGGCGCCGGCGAAGGAGAGCAACCAAGCGTTGGAGCCGGTGAAGGGCTCGCTGTTCGATCGCAGCGGCTCGGTCGGGTCGGCGCCGTCCGCGCTCCAGGCCTGGCGCCACGGCGGCGTGCCCGCTTCCAGGCGCGCGATGATCTCGGCCATCAGGCCGTCGAAGGAGAGGGTCATGGCGGGATTTCCATCGGCGCCCGGACCCATTCCCGGAGCGCTCGCCCGCTCCGGTCCCTTCCTCCACCACCCTAGATCAGCCCCTGGGCCCGGAAGCTGATCACCTGGTCGCCGGCCACGATGAAATGGTCAGGCACGGCGATCCGCAGAACGCGGAGCGCCTCCACCACCTGCCGGGTCATGTCGATGTCGGCGCGCGACGGCGTCGGGTCGCCGGAGGGATGGTTATGGGCGAGCAGGACCGCGCTGGCCGACAGCTCCAGCGCCCGGCGCGCGATCTCGCGCGGATAGACCGGCGCATGGTCGACGGTGCCGACGCCGAGGCGCTCGTCGGCGATCAGCTGGTTGCGCCGGTCGAGGAAGAGGACGTGGAAGACCTCCCTCGGCAGGGCGGCGAGGCGGGCGCGCAGATAGGTGTTCACGGCCTCATAGGACCCCAGCAGGGGTCGCTGGCGCAGCGGGTGCTCGAGGAGGCGCAGCAACAGGCCATGGAGAAGCGTCAGCTCGCGGGCCGCGTCCCGCCCGATCACCCGCGCGAGTTCGGGCTCGGGCGCGCCGAAGACGCGCGCCACCCCGCCGAACCGCGCCATCAGCGCATCGGCCGCACGGGCGGCGTTCGCGCCAGGCCGCAGGCAGCGCGCCAGGACGAGGGCGAGAGTGTCGCCCCCGTCCAAGGCGGCCGGCCCATAGGTGACGAAGCGTTCGCGCAACTCGTCGGCGGAATCGGCCGCCGCCACGATCGCCATCGGCGCCGAGACTTCGGCCACGCCCAGCGAAAAAAGCTCGCCTTGCTCAGCCATGGCGGGTCGCCCCCTGGGCGCCAAGACCGCCAACAGATGGTCATAGCCCTCTCGCAACAGCGCCCAGGCGGTTGGGTCCGTGTCTTCGGGCCCGACCATCGTGATCCCGACCTCGAGCTTGGCCAGCGCATCGGCCAGCGTTCGGCAGGGGAGGGCGGCCATGGCGGCCGAACCGGCCGCTTCGCTTTCGAACAAGGCTGGCAAGCGCTTGTCGATGGCGATCATTTCCAGCGCGGCCGCATCGCGGACCCGCGCCGCCGCCCTGAAGTCGAGCGAGCCCGTTCGGCGCTGGAGGTCCTTCTCCAGGTCCTGCCATCGCAGCAGGAGCCGCCGCAGCTGGTGGCGAGCCTCATGCCAGGCTCGGGCCAACTCGGGCAGAGGCCGCGCCGGCGCGGCCCCGGCCTCGATGGCCGCGGCCGTCGGGGCGGCGGCGAGGAAATGGCGGCGCGACAGGCGCGGCCCGAGAGGGGTTGGGGACATCACCAGAGCTCCTCGGCCCGGCCAGGACCATTCCCCGCCGGGCTCGCCCCGCTCGCCCCTCGCTCCCCCTCTCAGCTGGGACCGGCCGCCTCCCCGAAGGCGCCGGCCGGCAGCCGCCACGGCCGCTGCAGCACCGGCAGGGTCCAGGTGTCCCCACAGGCGACGGCTGCGAGCTGGGGGTCCGCCAGCGCCGCAGGGTAGGGGACGCCCCGATCGGCGAGCGCCGCCACGCTCGCGGCGCGCTGGATGGTCTGACCAGAGCGGGCCTCCAGGTCAGCGACCTCGGCGAAGGCCACGGAAAAGAGCGCCCGGATCGCCGCCCACTGCGAGGGCGAGCCGAAGATGCAGGCGCGGCAGCTCAGCCGCGACCAGCCAAGGCTATAGGCGGGGTGCGGCCGGATCATCGCCGCCGCGATCCGGTCCCACACCTGGCCCTCGGCCCAGCCGAGGACTGGGCGCCAGTGGTCGACCCGGCGGCGACTGCAGTCGGTCCGGTGCGGCTCGATCGGCCGGTAGCGCGCCCGCGACGGACTTTCCTCGGCGCGCTCGCCGGTGACGACGAGGGTGCGGCCCTGCTCGAACCGCGCCTGGCCGCGGATCGCCGCCGCCAGGACGTCGATCTTCAGCGCCGGACTGCACCAGCGCACGGAGAGGTCGGCCGACACCTGCGGGAACCGGCCGCGCACGCCCGGCGGCCCATGCCCTCCGGCGAGGCCCAGGCCGCCGCCGGGCTGCTCGAAGCGGATCGGGGCGGTCGGAACGCCGTCCCGGGCCATCTCCCGGCGGAAGCCGCCCTCGCGCCAGGAGTGGTAAAGGGCAAGCCCGAAATGGTCGGCCAGCGCCGCCACATAGGCCGGGGTGACCGGCCAGTCCATCAGCACCGGCCCCCGGCCGTCGACCAGGTGGTGATGCAGCTCGATCGCCGTCGGCGACACGCCGAGATCGAACAGATGGAGCAGCGCCGCCAGGCTGTCCTTGCCGCCGCTGAAGGCGACCACGACCCGGTCGTAGGCGCGGGGATCGACAGCGCTCATGGCCGCCCCTCCAGGCCGTCGTAGAGCCCTGGCGCCGCGTCGAGCCGGGCGGTCCGGCCTGCGAAGGCGTCGAACACGGTCAGCCAGCGCCGCATCTCGGGCCGCTCGACCGCGCCGGCGACGGCCGCTTGCCAGCGGGTGAGGCTGCGCGGGGCGGTCTCGCAGATCGCCTCGATCTCGTCGGCATCGAGCAGGCCTTGCTGGCGGATAAAGGCAGTCATCGACCCGGGCCTAGGCTCTGCGCCCCGGGCGCCCTTCACCGCCGTGCGCCAGAGCCCGTCGACATTGCGCAGGCGCGGCCGGGCCCGCGCCTCGATCAGGACGATCTGCCGGAGTTGCTCGGCTGGCAGCGCGCGGATCTCCGCCGGTCGCGCCGCCGTGCAGAAGAAGCAGGCGCTCTTCACCGGAACCGGCAGGCCCGCGCGGCGGATGCGCGCGATGCTGTCGGGCCGTGTCCATCCCCACTCCCGCAGCGGATAGCGATGCGTGTACTGGGGATCCTCGATCGCCTGGGCGACGCGGAACCGGCGCTCGTCCGCCGGCCCCGCGTCATACCCGATGAGCTTCACCACCTTTCGCCCGGCCGCCCAGGCCGCCTGGGCCGGCGGCCAGCCCTTGGCCCAGGCGTGCTGCGGGGCGGCCTTCCACTTCTGCGAACAGGTGCCGCGGCCGAAGGCGATGCCCGGCAGGGTGCCGTTGGTCAGCAGGTTCTCGGTCAGGGTGCGGTAGGGCGGCCAGTTCTTGAAGTTCTTCGGCGCGTAGCGGACAACCTCGGACGCAACGCCGTGATCGGCGAGCCAGGCGCGGAACACCGGCACGAAGGCCAAGGTCTCCGCCTTCTCGGCCCCGACGTCGGCGAACAGGACCTGATCGACCGGTTCGCGCCGCGCGATCAGCTCGATGAGCATTGCGGTCGAGTCTACACCGGCGCCCCAGGCGGCGAGGACCGGCGAGCGTGGGGCAGGGGACATGGCCGCCTCCGGCGCGCCGGCGAAGGCCCATTCCTCCCGCCGGCTCGCCCGGCCTGTCCCTTCCTTTGCCCCGCAGACGGCCGTGGGCCAGACGGTAGGCCCGCGGCCACCCAAAACGACTGATGCCCTCGCGGACATCGCCATCCCGACGGCGATGCGAGACCGAACGAAGTTGAGAGGCGAGCGTCGCCCCGCCGCCGCCGGAGGCGGAGGGCGGCGAGCGGTCCTCTGGCGATCTCCCAGCGACCCTAGGGCGGGCCGCGCAGGCGTGAAGCCGACCTCGCCCAGCGAGGCGGACGGGCTGGAGCCTCCGGTCTTCGCGGCGCTGCAGACCGGTTTCCAGCCCGTCCGGGCGTCACCCCCTGCGCTGAAGCCCCGCCCGAGACGGGCGCGTGATCGCGGCGAGAACCGCTAGGCCGCCCGGGCCGCACCGGGCCAGCAGGAGAACGACGATGCTCAACCAAGTCCAACTGATCGGCTTCACCGGCGCCGAGGCGGAGGTCCGCACCACCCAGGGCGGCAAGCAGGTGGCGACGGTGCGGGTCTGCACCAACCGCACGACCCGCAAGGATGGGGAGCGCAAGGACTACCCGGTCTGGCATCAAATCGAGATCTGGGCCCCCACGACGGTCAAGTGGCTGGCCGACAAGGGCCTGCCCAAGGGCGCCAAGGTCCTGGTCCAGGGCGAGATCCGCCACGATCGCTTCACCGACAAGGACGGGATCGAGCGGTACTTCTCCAAGGTCGTGGTGGCCCGCCCGGGCCAGATGTTGACGGCGCTGGACCGCCCGGAACCGGAGGAGAGCGAGGCCTGACACGAAAAGCCCCACCCGGGCGAGCGGGTGGGGCGTCTCTCCGTCTTGGCCGAGCGGGGGCTACGCGGCCTTTGGCAGCACGCTCTGGGGCGGCCATTTGGCCAAGATCGCAGCGAGGACGTCATGCCGGTCGATCGGCACGAACACGCGCGGCGTGTAGGCGATGATCTCGGTGAAGCAGCCCAGTGCGGTGAAGGCGCTCCGCTGGGATGCGGCGCCGACCACCTCGAGGCGATAGCGGTCCATCACCTTGGCGCGGCGCAGCCAGGGGCCACCCGTCAGGGCGATCGCCGCGCCGTCCTGCAGGGCGAGGGCCGAGACCTGACCCGCGTCGCCATAGGCGCTGGCGACATCGGAGAGACCCAGCGCCACCTTCAGCACCGGGACCTGGCCTGGGTCGAGCAGGCGGCCGAGCCAACGGCGGCCGTCCGGCGCCTTCAGCCGGCGCACCGACGTCCCCTTGTCGGGGAGATGGGTCCAGATCGGCAGCAGGAGGCCGGAGACCAGAACCAGGTCGCGGGTGATCCAGGGGTCGGCTTCGGCGATCTCCCGATCCCAAGCCGCGCGCCAGCTCGCTTCGTCGGTCGCCTCCCACGCCGACTCCTCGAACCCCTTCAGGGAGGCGATGGTCCGCTTCTCGGGGCGGATCAGGCGCACGGCGGGGATCAGCCGGTCGTCGTCGTTGGTGGTGGTGAGGCCCTGGACCACGAGGGCGGCGCGGCCGGACTTGCTGTTCACAGCATAGATCACGCCATCGGCGTCGAGGCCGGCGAGCGCGTGATCGGCCGCCGTTAGCTGGCGCTGGGTGCGAACCTGAAAGCGCAGCAGCGTGGTCTGCGCGCCAGTCACCGCGTCGGTTCGCACCACCTCCTCGCCGGTGATCACCACATCGTCGGCGACGATGTCCTCCATGCCCCGGTCAACGGCGCCCGACTGCGCCGCCCGCTCCAGGATCGACCCGAGGATCTCGTCGAAGGCCGCGAACAGGGCGTTCTGGTCGGCGATCCTGAGCGCCAGCAGCCGATTGAGGAAGGTGTTCATCGGCGGCATGTCGTCGGACTTTTTGAGGTCCCCGTCGCCGTCCACCAGCCGCAGGCCGGTCCTGGCCTCGAAGGTCTCCCGGTCCATCGCCGCGACGTGACCGAAGTGCAGGGCGACGTAGAAGGCCTGCAGCGCGCGGTGCGCCCAAGGGCTCTCCAGATTGTCCTCGGCGCGGAACAGGCCGTTGCCGGCCGTCCGACGCTCGCCCCGCGTCAAGGCCCCCAGGCTGTCGAGGCGGCGGGCGATCGTCGAGGTGAACCGCTTCTCGCCATGGATATCGGTCGTCACCGGCCGGAACAGCGGGGCGCAGGCTTGGTTGGTCCGGTGCGAGCGGCCCAGGCCCTGGATGGCGGCGTCCGCCCGCCAGCCGGGCTCCACCAGGTAGTGGACGCGCCGTTGCTGGTTCTGGGCGGCGAGGTCGGCGTGGTAGCTGCGCCCCGTGCCGCCGGCGTCGGAGAACACCAGGACCCGCTTCTTGCCGGCCATGAAGGCGTCGGTCTCCGCCTTGGCGGCCGAGGCGCTACGGCGTTCCACGACGCGGCGGCCGTCACGGGTGACCACCCGGCGCGAGCGGCCGGTGATCTCGGCGACCTGTTCGGTCCCCAGCTGCTCGAGCACGGCGTCCAGCACCCCGTGGACCGCGGGCAGGCCGGCGAGGTGAGCGATTAGCTCGTCGCGCAGGCGCAGGGCCTCCTGGCTGACCACAGGGCGGCCGTCCGCGTCGGTCACCGGAACGAGGATGACATTCCCGTCCTCATCCTCCACGGAATCCATCGCCATCACCGGGAAAGCGCCCATCAGATAGTCGAGCACCTGGTCCTTCGGCGTCAGGTCGACGGCGAGGTTGTTCCATTCCTCGGGCGGGATCTCCGCGAGGCGCCGCTCCATCACCGCCTCGTTGGTCGAGACCACCTGGACCACGGCCGAGCGGCCGGCGGCGAGGTCCTCCCGGATCGAGGTCACCAGCGAGGGGGCCTTCAGGCCGGACAGCAGATGGCCGAAGAAGCGCAGCTTGGCGCCCTCGAACGCCGACATGACCGCCGAGGCGGCCTGACCGGACTTGGGCTTGCCATCCTCGGTGACTCCGACCGCCTCCAACGCGGCGCGCAGGTGGGTGTGGATCAGCTGATAGGCGTCGGCCCAGGCGTCCCAGATGGCGATGTCATCTTCGGAGAGCGGATGGCGCAGCGGCTCGTACTCGACACCCTCGAACGAGAGCGAGCGCGCAATGTAGAGGCCCATCGCCTTCAGCTCCCGGGCGATCAGCTCCATGACCGCCACGCCGCCGGTCTCGACGGCGTCCATGAAGGCTTCTCGGGTGGGGAAGGGAGCTTCCGGCCCGCCCCAGAGCCCGAGCCGCGCCGCATAGGCGAGGTTCTCCGGCGTGGTGGCGCCGGTCGCCGAGACATAGAGGATGCGGGCGTTGGGCAGGCGGTTCTGCAGGGCGAGGCCCGCCATGCCCTGCTGCGACGCCTTCTTGGGTCCGCGCGCCCCCTTGCCGCCGCCGGCGGCGTTGGCCATGGCGTGCGCTTCATCGAAGACGATCACGCCGTCGAAGTCGCCGCCCAGCCAGGTCACGATCTGGTCGAGCCGCGAGGGGCGCTCGCCCCGGGCGGGCTGCCGCAGGGTGGCGTAGGTGGTGTAGAGGACGCCCTTGTCCATGCGGATGGCGTCAGCCTGCTTCCAGGCCGACTGCGGGGTGATGTCCGAGGCGCTCCCGCCGATGGCGCACCAATCGCGGCGGGCGTCCTCCAGCAAGGCGTCGTTCTTCGACAGCCAGACCGCCCGGGTGCGCCCCTGGGCGATGTTGTCGGCGATGACGCCGGCGATCTCCCGACCCTTGCCGCAGCCCGTGCCGTCCCCGAGGAAGAAGCCCTTGCGGAAGCGAACGGCGCCGTCGTGGTCGTCGGCGACCAGGATCAGCTGGTGCGGGGCCTCGCCGAGGATCCACGAGCCGGGCAGGCGCTGGGCGTGGGCTTCGCCGGCGTAGATCACCGTCTCCAGCTGGGCGTCCGACACCAACCCCTCGCCGGCGACCTTGGCCGGGAGGACCGGCCGATAGGTCGGCGCGGGCGGCGGGACCGAGGCCATCGGCCCGGATTCCACGAGCGGGGAGGGGTGCGGCGCGCTCTGCGGCAAGCGGACCCGGGCGAGCCGGTAGGCCTGGTAGAGGCCCACATCGTGGCCTTCGCCAGACCAGCCGCAGGTCTCGTAGGCGACCGGCGCGGTCTCCGCGAGGAAAGCGAGCCGGCCCGCCGGCGTCGCCAGGGCGCGCGCCCTCGGCGCCAGCAGCGCGACGGGATTCACGCTGCGGAACTGCCGCGCCTGGGCGGTCGGCCGCGACACGACGGCCGCGGCCGTCTTGGCGGCGTCGGCAAGGGTTTCGGCGCAGAGGACCTCGGGGATGGCGCCGTCGCCGCCGCCGCGGTCGACCACGAGGAGGCCGGTCTCAACCGAGGTCCCGTGCTTGGCGTAGGCGCGGTCGGGGAAACGCAGGCGCAGCGCCATCCGGCCCCGCGCGGCCAGGGCGCGCATCGTCGCCGCGTCGGCGAACAGCCGCTCGGGCACGATCGCCGCCATCCGCCCGCCGTCGGCCAGGGTGTCCAGCGCGGCGTGCAGATGGTCCTCCAGGTGCTGGAAGGGCGGATTGACCAGGGCGACGTGGAACGACCCCGAGCTCGGCAGCACATCAGGCAGATGGGCCGCGTCGTGCTGGACGCGGGCCGCGAGGGGGAAGAGGCCCTCGAGCAGGGCGGCGCGGGCGGCGGCCCGCTCATTGAGGGTCAGGGCGCCGCCACAGGCCTCCGCCAGGATGGCCAGGAGGCCCGTTCCGGCCGACGGCTCCAGCACCTGATCTCCCGGCCGCACCTGGGCGGCCAGCACCGCCAGGGCGCCCAGCTCAGGCGGGGTGGAGAACTGGTCCATCGCCACCTGCTCCTGGGAGCGGCGCGTGTGGGTCAGGCTCAGCGCCGAGAGGTTGGCCAACAGCGCGACGATGTCGGCGGGCGCGTCCTCCAGCCGGCCGATCTGGGGCGCGAGACGGCGCAGCTGCAGCACCAAGGCCGCCTCGATGGCGTCGTAGGCGTCGCGCCACAACCAGGCGCCCTCGGCGTCGGAGGCGCCGAAGGTCGTCGTCATCACCCCCGACACCAGCTTCCGGTCGAGCGCGCGAGAGCGGTTGAGATGCGGGGCCAGCGCACGGGCGGCGGCCAGCAGGTTGGCGGCCTTCTGGTCGGCGGCGTCGCCGGCGGCGGTGAACAGGGGCAGAAGGGCGTTCATGGGCGGGATTCCGATCACCCGCCGCGGAGGGCTCCTCCCTCCAGACCCGACGGGCTCGCCCGTCCGGCCTCTTCCTTCGCCCTTTCTCCGCTGGGGACGCCTTGCGCAACACCCTGAGGTCGACCGCGGCGAGGGCGTAAGCTTACGCATCGCCACCGCCGACCAGGCTGCGTCACCATGCGCGTCCCGCACCCAGATGGAGGTTCCGATGGCCGACCCAGAGCCCAGCGATCTCGTCCAGGCGACCGGTCTGGCGATCGCCCTGATCGGCTCGCTGCTGGAAGGCCGCGGGCTGCTGCCGAAGGGCGAGTTCAACAGACACCTCGCGAACCTCGGCCAGATCACCCGCGAGACCGACGCCCTCCAGGGGGAGCTTCTCGAGCGATGGGCGGCGATCTCGGCCCAGGTCAGTCGCGCCGCCCATTGAGCGGCGAGGGCTCGTCGCAGCGCGATAGCCCGGCTTGGAGGCCGGGCTATCGCTTGAGCGGACCGCGAAGGTCAGGCGGCGATCGGAACGGCCGGCGCCGCGTCGTCCGTGCCGATCTCGGGAACGTCGCCGGCCTCGTCCCCCGCGTCGGCCTCATCCGTCTCGACCTCATCGGTCTCGGCGACCGCCCGGTCCCACGCCAGGGCCGAGGGCGCCCATTGCCGTTCGGCGGCGCTCTCGGCGACGAAGGCGACCAGGTCGTCCTTCTTCAGGACCTTGGCCCGGTCGTCCTCCACGCCCATTTCCTCGAGCAGCGCCAGGAGCTGCTTCTTGGAGTGGACCGCGAGATAGGCGGCGTCCGGGGTCCAGTGGGCCGAGATGTCGGCGCCGCAGAGGGCGGCGATCTCGGCCGCCTCGGCGCGGGCGGCGTGGCGGATCAACGAGGTGCGGGCCTCGCGCAGGTTCAGCGAGACCGCGGTCAGCTCCGCCATGAGCGCCATCTTCTCCCCGTGGGCGAGGGTCTCGACCCAGGGAATGGGCCGCAGCCCCGAGGCCTTGTAGGCCGCCCGCCGCGCCTCGAGCCGGTCGCGGACCTCGCCGTCGAGGGCAGGGATCGGCGTCGTGGAGCCGCGGCTGTAGCGCGTGCCCGAGATCTGCAGTGCGGCCGCGTCGAGACTGCCCGCCGAGTGCAGGGCGAGCTGCTTGAATAGCTGCGCCACCAACACCGTCAGCGCCGCGCCCGGGTCGTCGGCCAGATCGCGGATCAGGCCGCGGGTGGCGACGTCGGTGCGGGTCTCGTGGAAGACATGGCTGGAGCCCTCCACCTCCACATCGGCCTTGGGGACCTCGACGTCGGCCGAGCTGCGGCCATAGCGCTCGCCAACCTCCAGGGCGTCATCGTCCTCGTCCGCCTCGTCCTCGATCTCCTCCAGCAGCTGGTCGGCCGGCAGAGGGACCGAGTAGAAGGTGGCGGCGAAGCCATAGTCGGCGTCGGCCGGGGAGAGCATCACGGCGCCGATCTTGTCCCGGCTGAGCGACGCGCCGGCGACGGCGGCCATGGCGCTGACCAGCGGCCCGAAACCGGCCGGGGCGTCGTCGGACTGCGGGTCGACGTCCTGCAGCGCCGACGAGAGGCGGGTCACCTCGTAGCGGGCGTCGTCCAGGGTCTTGGCCTGGGCCTCCGTCAGGTCCGGACGGTAGACATAGGGCAGGCGGGCGAAGCCGTCGGGCGCGCCGAAGGCGCCGTCTTCCCCCAGATAGACCGCCAGGCCCTCGGCCTGCAGATGGTCGATGATCGGCTGCACGCGCTCGCGCCAGGCCGCCTGCAGGACCTCCGGGTCGAGCACGGCGTCCGGCAGCTCGCCGAACAGGTCGGACGTGACGCGGCCGCCGGCGGCCAGGTAGCGGTCCATGCCGACCAGGATGAAGCGCGGATCGTCGGCGGTCACCCGGCCGCGTTCGACCACCGCGCGGATCTGATAGTCCTGGAAGTAGCCGTCCAGCGCAGTCTGGGCGATCTCGGCCTGCTGCTTCTTGTCGGACAGGCGGGCGAAAAGGCGCACCTGCTTCAAGGTCAGCTTGCCCTTGCGCAGCGCGGCCAGCACCGAGGGGTGGACGGCCGCCAGCGCCTCGAGCCGCTTGATCTCGAGCTCGGCGTAGCCTAGGGCCCGGGCGATGGCGCCGGTGTCCATCTTGGCCTTGCGCAGCCGGCCGATGGCTACGATCACGTCCGCGACGTGCACGGGCGCGTGCTCGGTGTTGGGCAGCACGATGGCCGCGGCCTGCTGCGCCTTCGTCTCGGCCAAGAGGCATTCGACCTCGTAGTCATCGGTGATATCGCCGCGGTCGCGCAGCAGCATGAGGCCCAACCGGCGGCGGCGGCCGTCGAGGGCCATGAACCGCTCCTCGCCCTTGCGTCCGGGACGGACGATGGGCGGAATCACCACGCCGGCGGCGAGGATGGTGTCGGCGAGCTGCGGCACGCCGTCGTCGGCAGGCTCGGCGTAGCGAAGGTTCTCCTTCGCCAGCCCGAGATCGCCTAGGCGCACCTGGACACGGGCCATCGCGGCGGGCGCGGGGGATTCGGAAGCTTCAGTCTGGACGTCGGTCATCGGGGTCAGGCTCCAGCGCCTGGGCGAGGGTCATCCTGCCCCTGGGCGCACCCCCCCAATCCCTTCCTCTCCCCTCCATTGCCGCCGAACCCTGCCGCCGCAGATGGTCGGACCACTCGTTCCAGTCCCCGAACGGTTCCGGCGGCAGGGCGACGCTCGCCGCCACGCCGGCCTGGACCAGGCGGCCCTGCAACTGCGCGGCCGAGGCCTCGCCGTCCTTGCCGCGATCGGCGGCGATCAGCACAGAGCTCACGCCGTCAGGTGGCGACCAGACGCGCAGGTTGCGCGTGGAGAGCAGGGCCCAACCGGGAAGGCCGAACCATTCGGTGGCCGACAGGGTGGTGAAGACGCCCTCGCCGACCAGCATCTCCTCGGCGGCCGCGTCCAGGCGCACCGCGCAGCCGCCCGGCGCGGGCCCGACGGTCTTGCGCGGCAAACGTAGATCGCTCGCGCGCCCGCCATGGGCGGCCAAATAGGTCACCTCGACGGCCGTAAAGGCGCCGGCGGCGTCCTGGATGGCGGCCAGCAGCGCCGGCCGTCGATAGCCGTGGTCGCGATAGGCCGAGACCGCGGCCTCGCTGTTGTGCCGCAGGACGGCAGGACCGGGAAGTCGCCGCTCCACGCCGCGCAGGCGGCAGTGACGCTCCGACAGGGTCTTGGGAATGGCGCGCCCAGCCTCCCAAAGACGTAAGGCGGCGTCCCGCCGCTCTAGACGAGAGGCGCTCGGGCGCGCGGGCCGGCCGCCGACTGGACGACCGGGCCCGCCGAGCGGCGCATGGTCGGCATCGATCAGCCGCTGATCGCGCAGGAAATCCAGCACCGCCTTCCAGTCGCCGTCGCCGAAGGTGTGGACGATCACCCGGCCCTCCCGCAGCAGCAGCGAGACCGAACGGTCGGCGGCGCTATGGCCAGGGGCTGGGATATTCGCCCGCAGGCCGCGATCGTAGAGATCGCCGCCCAGGGCCTGGACGATGGGTTTCAAGGACATGGGTCCTGCCTCCTTTGTCCCTCAAGGGTCGCCTCCGACGCCCTTTCTCCATCTCTTCGGCCGCCCAGCGGGTCGGCCCACAACCTCGACAGGGGGCGTTGCGGGGGACCGCCCCCGCTGGAGGGGGTAGGCGCTCAAAGGCTCGCCTTTGCGACTGAGGGGGAGGGCGCTCCCCCTCCTCGAACTCCCCAATCCTTCCGATGTTGACCCACGCACAGGTCTCAACAAAGACGTTCAAAATTACGACGCCGGCCTGGCGAAACCGCACGGGCTCCGGCCAACGGCCCCGCGACAGCACAGTGCTTTTCTGCCAACTTAAGCACGATCCAAGGGGAGTAGGCTTTGCCGCAGCAGACGATGGCTGACCGCGAGACAGAGACCGACGCGCGCAGCGAAGAGGCCTGGGTCATCGCCACCAATCCCGACTTCCCGATCCGCGCCCGCAACGTCAACTGGTTCCTGGACCGCGGCGGCTCGATCAAGGAAGTCCGGCTCACCGAATCGGAAACCGGCGAATGGAGCGTCTGGCTGCGCCTGACAGGCCGCTCGGGCGAGCACCGGTTGGCCATGTTCAAGTCGGACGAACCCCGCGTCTACCGCGACGTCGCCCGGGCCATCGCCATGTGCCGCGACGACTTCGGCTATTTCGGCCCCATCACGCTGTCGACGGACCGGCAGCCGAGCAACGCCGGCGCGCCGCCGGCGTCCGACAGGCAGGACCACGCCACGGCTTGAAGCCGACGGACATTCTGGAACCGGGATGACCGCCGCCGGCGCGCCCAGCCGCCGGATTCATCGCCGGTCCTTGCGCAGGGTGATGATCACCCGGTCGACGAAGACTTCGGCGACTTCCGCGGCGTGCAGGATCGCATCGACGTAGTCGCGCTTGATCCGGTCGGCGGCGATCTGGCTGAGCGTCGACAAGGTCAGCACGCCGTTATCGATCCCATGGAATCCCACCCGGCTGAACCAGCTTCCATAGGCCCCCTCGCGGACCAGCCGGCGCAGCGGCGCATCGATCTTCCGCCAGACCGGATCGTCGACGCCCGGCGCGGCCATCAAGGCCGGCGGCGGTTCGGGCGGCGGGATGTCGCCCTTGGCCTTCAGAACGCGGGCGAAGTTGAGCCGCAGGTCTGGCGCCCCGTTCGGCTCGTAGGAGGCCATCCGGCCGAAATATTTGCACGGGCTTCGCACGTCCGGGTCCTCGATGGCGATCGCAAGCATGGCGATGGCGCGGACGCCGTGCCGCTTCAGCGCCCAGGCGAGGGTCTGGTCGTTGTTGCGCTCCCGCTCGGGCAAAAGGTCGTCGACGGCGGCGGCCACGCGCGCAAGGTCGGCAGGCGTCACGCTGGCCGGGTCGGCCAGCGCCGCAGGCCCCACCAGCGCGGCGATGCGCGGAGAGACCTGGAAGGCGGCCCTAAGCTCCTGACGGACCATTTCCGCGGGCGCGGACCCCTCCGAAAAGGCGCTGGAGAAACGGCTTGCTCCCTCCGGAGAGCAAATGGCGCTGGCCTGTCCTTTTCCGCGAGGTTTGCCCGAAGATTTGGGTGCCTGGCCGTGCGCGGCGGGCGAAGACCGCCGCTCATCAGATTGGTGTCGCGCCGCAGGCGCGTCCTTCCCTTGTACAGAAGAACTGGCGTTCTGATGGGACTGTTCTAGGTGAGTGAATCTTGGCGCCCGGGCGGTTGTTCTTTCACTGAAGACGACCGGTTCGGAATAGGCGGCCCTCCGGGCCTGAGCGGCCTCGCGGACGGCGAGATCCGCCGCCTCCAGCTCGTCCAACCGCGCCACGAGGGGGGCGAGGTCATAGGCCTCGACGCCAGCCGGCCGATTGGCGCGGGTGTAGTCGCGGACCATGAAGCCGGCGGCCTCGAGGGCGCGCCTGTGGGCCCGGGCGTTGCTCTCGGTGCAGCCCAGATAGTCCGCGATCAGGCTAGTCCCAGGCCACACGGTCGCCACGTCCTGTTCAAGCCGGTCCTGGTTGAGGTGCTCGACATAGAGCAGCAGCGTCATCCGCTGCTGCACGGTCAGCATCGGCGTCCCTTTCAGCACCGCCGCGGCGATCCGTGCGACAGAGACGCCGGGCCGCCAGCGCCAGGCGCGGGCCTGCGCGCAGACCGCGTCAAAGTTGGGGGCGCGCTTGGCGAAACCTGGTCGCCAGTCGTCGCCGGATAAGGCCGTTCGCATACCGTCCCTTCCTGGCTGGGACGAGGCCGATTCACGGGCGCGAAACCGGCAGGCAAAAGACCATAGGTCTCCTGTTCGGGGCCTTGACGACGCAAAGAGCGCCCCCTAGGCTGATCCCGATCAATCAAGCCGCTACCACACGGCGCCTGCGATTTCCGAGAGCCTCCCGCGCCAACGGGGGGCTCTCGCCGTTTAGGGGTCTCGTCTAGGTCAAGATGAAGTCCTCTGAGGCGACCAGGCGCGCGCGGAGGGTCCGCCACGCGACTCGGTCGACGGCAGCGTTCAGTGAGTCTGACGAATCCTGAAGGCTTGGAATTGCACCCTTTTGGGCAAAAAGGGCCGATTCGGGCAGTTGACGCCGTTCCGGAAACGAGTCCGCATAGCGCGACTCAGTCCGCTAGGGACGGTGGCTACCCGCATCGGCCACACCACCCATAGCGCTTATGGCTGAATTGGGCCCAGGTGAAACGTGCGGCGGGCATTAAACCCGTCCGCTCCAGGAGGGCCGCAAGGTGCGCACCCCCAACGCCTCACCTGCGCCTCGCGCCGACGCGCGGCGGGCCGCCTGTGGCGCCCGCCAGCCTACGGACCGTCTATTCCGTTCGCTTCACCAGACCGGCGCGGCGCGCCTGCACCCGGGCGAAGAAGCGCGCCTTGACGAGCGAGAAGAGGGAAGGCGGCAGCATCCCGTAGGCGGCCGACTCGATCCCCCGGCCGGGCGCCGGCCGAAGGTCGGGCCCGGGCCAGATGAAGCTGTTGCCCTCGCTGACGACGATCCACGAGCGCACGCTGTCGAGCCCCAGGCGGGCCTTGGTCGCCGGGGGGAGCTCGACGGCGTCGTCAGGATCCTGCGGCGCCGTGTGGGTGATCGGCAGGACATAGACCTGGGTGTCGCCGCCTTCGGTTGCGATGGCGACGATGATCGCGCAGGGCCGATCCTTGACACCCTCCTCGCGTCCGGCCGCATGCTCGCGCTGCCACAGGTAGGAATACCGGACGACGAGGCCGGGCTTCGGCTCCGGCCAGCTCACGCCTTCCGGTCTTCAAGTTCCGCGTCGAGATGGGCGAACTCGGCCGTGACCTCCGCCTTCGCGATCTGCTCGAGAACCGCGTCGGGCAGGTCCGCCGACTGGAACACTTGCCGGTCCCGCCGCTTCAGCCGCTCATACTCGGCCGCCGAGACCATCACCAGCCGATCGCGGCCATGCTTGGTGATGGTCACCGGCTCGCCCAGCGCGCGGTCGGCGAGGCTGCTATAGTTCTTAATGAAATCGGCCGTCGAAACCCGCATGCCGAGCTCCTGTTTTCCGAGTTATTCATATAACTCAGAAAACCGCGGATTGCCAGGGGCGTTGCAATAATGATGTTTTTGCGGTGCGCGGTCTCCCGAGTTGTCAAAGATTGACAGTGAGCCCATATTCCAGGCCTGAGGAGCGCACGCATGCCCAGCCGCAACGTCAATCTGACCGAGCACTTCGATCGCTTCATCGAAGGCGCCGTCTCGACCGGGCGCTATCAGAACGCCAGCGAAGTCGTGCGCGAAGGCCTTCGGTTGCTGGAACGCCAGCAGCATGAGGACGAGCAGAAGCTTGAGCTGCTGCGGACCGCCGTCCGCGAGGGTGAAGAGGCCTATGCGCGCGGCGAGTTTGTTGAGCTCGCAGGCGATGAGATAGGTCCCTACATCGCGAGCGTGGGGCGCACCGCCCGACAGCGGAAGCGTGCGTGACGCGGAAGGTCCGGCTGACCAGCGCGGCCCAACAGGACATCGCAGAACTTCTGGATCGGAGCGCCGATCAGTTCGGCGACGCCGGCCGTGAGCGCTATGAACGCCTGCTCGAGACCGCGCTCCGCGCCCTGGCCGAAGGCCACCCCAACGGCAGCCGCGAATGCCCCGAGCTGGGGCCTGGTCTTTTCGCCTACCACCTTCGCCATAGCCGCGAGAGGGCCCAAGGCGGCGGCCGGGCCGTGGGCCGACCGCGGCACTTCCTGATTTACCGTCACCCGTCCGACGATCTGGTCCTGGTCCTAAGGGTCCTCTACGACGCGATGGACCTCGCGCGACACGTCGAGGACGATCCGCTGGGGACCTGACGACGGGGTGTAGAACCCTTGCGCTGCCTCGAGTGGCTCGCGTGCAGGCAAGGCCTAACGCGGGGCGAAACCTGCCTCCGCCAGCGCCGCCCGCAGCGCGATCCAAGCTTCAAAGATGAGGTCAGCTTCCCGCTCATCGCCCGCATGGCGCCGCGCCGTGTCCCGATCGGCCCCCTTGACGAACTGCGCCAGGGCCAGGGCCTCATCGGGGTTCAGGGTGAGCGACAGGTTCAGCGGCTCTGGCATGTGGGCTCCTTGGGCTGAGCTTCAGCGGACGGGCCTGCCGCCGTCAAGCGCCTCCCCATACGGCCGCCCGGCGTCAGACGGGTCGGGCGAGCTGAATGAGCTCGCCCGCCGAGCGCGCCAGCGCGCGGCCGTTGGGGGGTCTGGTCTGCGCCGGTGCGGGCGTGGGCCAGCTGGGCCACGAAGGCCGAGAGCGCCGGCGCAGTCTCCAGGAGCGGTCGGGCGAAGTCCAGCGCCTCGCGTGTGGCCTCGTCGGCCATCGCCGGGAATTGAAGCGCAGCGGGCCAGGATCAGCTCGACCGCCTCCATCTGCCGTTCGGTGAGCGCGTCGGTCATTGTTCGATCACCCCTTCGATGGGGTCGAGCGCGATGCGCGCCACCACGAAGATGTCGATCAAGAGCTGCGTGGGGTTCGGCTCGCTCTTGGGATCGGCCATGAACCGGACAGTCAGCTCCTCTATGTGCTGCAGCGTCTCCAGCATGGACGCCGAATTGGCCACGAGGTCGCGCGCCTGGGCGGCGGCTTCCTGGAACTCGTCGTCATCGGCGCGGCGATGCTCCATAGCCTCGTCGATCTCGCGCACGAGGCGCGCAACCGCGTCGCGGGCGGGCCGGGGATCCAACGTCGTCATCCGCGGGCGCCCCTGGGGCGGAAGACCAGGCGGCGCACCCGCACCCGGCACTCGAAGCTGTCCACCAGCACCCATCGACCACGTCGGCCGCGCTCGTAGACATTGACGGTCGGCTCTAGGGTCTGGTCCACCTGCAAGCCCTCGAAGGTTCTGCCCACCGCACGCCTCCGCTGAGGAAGAGGGGAGGCGGCGCGCGACAAGCGCGCCGCCGGTTCGGCGCCCTACTCGGCGAGCGGGCTGTGGAACTCGATCTCGGCGTTACGATCCAGCACGATCTCGGCCTGGGTGCGGTCGGTCTGCTCGCCGTCCTTGCGCCACTTGCGGTAGGTCATCCGTCCGCTCAGCGCCACGGTGCGGCCCTTCTTGGCGTTCCGCTCCAGCATGTCCACCAGCTCCTCGGAGAAGGCGACCACGCGGTGCCAGGTTACATCGTCGACCCACTCGCCGGAGCTGTTGCGGTAGCCGTCGTTGGTGGCGACCGAGAACGCGGCGACCTTGGCGCCGGCGTTCGTGCTGCGGATTTCGACGTCGCCGCCGATGTTTCCCACAAGGCTGATGCGGTTCATTGAGTGACTCCTTCAGGGGGTTCAGACAGTCAGAGAATACATCATTATGTTTTTCTCGGCCAGAAGATAATGATGTTTACACGCAGAAATTGTGTGACGGCGTTGGGCGTTTGTATGTCCAAACTTGGGGCCGCCGCCCGCGGAAAGCGCGTCCCGGGCGCGAGTGGGGGAGGGCGGCTTCGCCGCGCCCAGAACCGCTCCGGGCGCGCCGCCTGCGGCGGCTCCGGCGTCCGGCTCCTGCTTGTTTGGGAGCCGATCCGGCCGCCGGTCCCCGTGGATTTCTGGGCGCCCCGGCATGCTCAATGCTCCGAGGCCAGCATGAGGGTCAGCACGCGCCGGGTCAGTTCGGCGCTCCACTTGACCGGCGAGTGCTCGTCTCGCTCCAGATCGTAATAGTCGATCTTCCAGAACAGCCGCTCGCCCCCCACAGGGTGAAAGCCCCGAAGTCGCGCTCGCCGAAGGGGTTGTTGTCCTCGCTGAAGTCACTGAAGCCCGCGACCGCCTCCACCAGCGCGCGCCGTTTCTCAGGATCGTCGCCGACCAGCGCGGCCACGCCGTGGGTCGTGAATCAAGCGGCGTTGACCATTTGCGGGTTCGTGCGGGCGAGGTCGTTCAGGCGAGCGGCCTCAGCCGCGCGCTCGTCGTCGGTATGGAACATGGCGGGGTCTCCCTTCGGGCCGATGCGTCGCGCATCGCCCCTGCCCGCGGGCGAGGCTGGGGGTAGCAGAGGGATGACCGGGGCCGGGGAGGGGATCACCCGGCCTGCACGACCGAAGGAAGGTTGGGGCGACCGCGGGCCCGGTCTTCCCGGCGCGAGGGGCGAAGCCCCTTAGACCCATTCTGCAACCGCCCCGGTTCCTAATACCCGATACCTAAAGCCAAGCTGCCGGGTGCTCGTCGCGGGGCAGTCGGGCTGGAGAGCGCCTATGCGTCGTCGACGCGCGAATCCGCATTGTTGATCTGCGTCGCGAGAGCCACGAGCAACTGTGCAGGAGCGAAGGGCTTCATCAGCATCGTGCTACCGGGGACGCCTTCGGATTCCCACTGATGGGAGCTTGCGCCGCTCATATAGACCACGGCGATGACTGGAGATATCCGGCGGGCCGCATGACCAACGTCCCAGCCCGTCATGCCACCGCCGAGATCGACGTCCGTGACCACGCCCGCAAATTCCCCTGGGCGGCTCTGCAAGACGTCGATCGCACCATCCCCATTGTTCGCGTACGCCACCTCAAAGCCCCCATCTTCAAGCGCGCCCTGCAGCAGGTCTCGAATAAGCGGCTCGTCTTCGACCAGCAGCACCTGGGGCAAGGCATTCGACTGCGCCATATGCACTAAGGCTCCGGGCCCACACGCAGGAGCCAGCATCCCGCTTTGTCGACTTCACGGCCAACGCGTCTTCACCCTCGTTGTTCGAGGGTTCTCTGAAGGCTCGCCGATCTGCTAAGGAGGCAATCAAGGTTGAGGCCTTCTCGGCTCGCTCGTCGTCGGCGCCAGGTGCACCTCCGAGTGCGCGTTAACGTTCAGCGCCGGAAGCCAAGCGCGCAGCGCGCCGCGGGACAACTCAAGCGGCGTAGAGCGCCTGGATCAGCGGGCAGCCAGGATCCTGCCCGGCGTCACAGGCCCGTACCGAGTCGGCCAGCACCCGCTCCATGCGCTTCAGGTCCGCGATCCGCCCGCGTACGTCCTCCAGGTGCGACGCCGCGAGGGCGCGCACCTCGCCACACGCGCTCTGCCCGCCCGCGGCGAGTCCGAGCAGGTTGCGGACGTCGTCGAGAGTGAAGCCCAGCTCTCGCGCCCGGCGCACGAAAGCCAGCCGGCCTACGTCTTCTGCACCATAGCTGCGGTAGCGGCCGCGGCGCGGCGGCGACGGCAAAAGCCGAATCCGCTCGTAGTAGCGGATCGTCTCGATGTTGCAGCCGGTGCGGCGTGAGAGCTCGCCGATGGGGATCGCCGCGCCAGCCATGGAGATCGCCTTTCAATTAGGGCTTGAGTCTGTAGTCGCTACAGATGGCATGCTGATCGGCATCAGACCAGGAGACAACGGCATGACGGCGAGCAGCGCGGCTCGAGCTCGACGAGAGAGACGGGGCGGCAGGCCCGCCGACACCGCCTTGAGCTGGACGGCGATGGCCGCCGCGGTAGGCGCGGTCTTCGCCTGGGCCGCATGCTGCGTTCTGCCGATGTCATTGGCCCTGACCGGCCTCGGACTGGGCGGCCTGAGCTGGATCGCCGGTCAGCGCGCCTGGATCACGCTTGCCGCGCTGGGCGTGATCGGCCTGGGTTGGGGCCTGACTTGGCGGCGGGCGCGGATGTGCCGGACGCAAGGCGCCTGTCCCGCGCCTTCGCGGCTCGGGATCGGCTTACTCGCCGCGGCCACGCTCCTCGTCGTTCTGGCCTTGGTGTGGCAGCCGTTCGTCGAGCCCTGGGCCTTGGCCCTAATCCGGAGCGCCCGCGGATGAGCCAAATGCCGATCGAGCCCCGGTCCACGCTCACCTGTCCGCACTGCGGCCACCACGCGACAGAGACCATGCCGACCGACGCCTGCCAGTATTTCTACGACTGCCAGGGCTGCGGCTCCGTGCTGAAGCCCACGCCCGGCGACTGCTGCGTCTACTGTTCCTATGGCGACACGCCCTGCCCGCCGATCCAGCAGGGTGGCGGCAAGGCCTGTTGCGCCTGAGGCGGGCGATGGTGCGCACATCACTTGCACGCGCGGCCCGGCGGCCGACAATCTCGTTCCCCGGCGGTGTGGCGATCCCGGACTGGCGCGCGGTCACCTCGCCGAGCGCGCAGGACGCGCTGAGGGCTGTGTTCAGGGCCTTCATCGGCCCCAACTGGGGCGGGATGGATGAAGGCGAGGACCAAGTTCGGCGCGCAGTGCTTCAGGGCTATGTCGAGAGCGGCCGAGCGCCGACGCCGACCGAGATCGCGGCGATAGCGGGTCTTTCGTCTCACGAGGTCGCCTCGGCGTTGCAACGGCTGGCTAGTCGCGATCTGGCGACCCTCGACAGCGCCGGCCGCGTCAGCGGCGCCTATCCGTTCACCGACGCGCCCACAGAACATTGCGTCGAGACTAGCGGCGTCAGCGCGAACGTCATGTGCGCTATCGACGTGCTTGGGATCGGGGCCATGCTGGAGCGGGACTGCCGCGTCCGCTCGGCTTGCCGTCACTGTCGGCGCACACTTCGCATCGATGTCGGAGACCGTGGCCGTCAAATTCGTGTGGTGGAGCCCGCGGCGATCCTCGTCTGGTCCGGGGGTAACTACGCCGACGGCTGCGCGGCGTCTTCGCTCTGCACATTGCAGGCATTGTTCTGCGGCGACGATCACCTGTCGGCGTGGCTCGCGATCGGGCCCATTCGCGTCCAGGACGGTGTCCGCCTGAGCCTGCCTGAAGCGTTGGAGGTCAGCCGCGCGATCTTTGCACCTATGCGGATGGAGCTTCGGACATGTCCGTCTACGACCTGATCGTCATCGGTAGCGGCACGGCGGCCCAGGTCGCCGTCGGCCGGGTGCGCGCGGCCGGCTGGTCCGTCGCTGTGATTGATCACCGCCCGTTCGGCGGAACCTGCGCGCTCCGGGGCTGCGATCCCAAGAAGATGCTCGTGAGTGGCGAGGAAGCGATCGACGCGGCCGCGCGCATGGCCGGGCATGGCGTCGCAGGCGCCCTGGCGATCGATTGGCCGGGACTGATCGCCTTCAAGCGCACCTTCACCGATCCCATCCCGGCCAAGCAGGAGCGCCGCTACGCCGAGTTGGGCGTCGACGGTTTCCATGGGCTGGCGCGCTTCACCGCTCGGGACATGATCGAGGTGGACGGCCGGACCTTGCAGGCTCGTCACATCCTGATCGCCACGGGCGCGCGGCCAATTCCGCTTGGTATCCCGGGCGAGGGGTTGGTCGTCACGAGCGACGCCTTCATGGGGCTCGAGCGCCTTCCGCGCCGCGTGGTGCTGATTGGCGGCGGCTATGTCGCCGCGGAGTTCTCGCACTTGGCTGCGCGGGCCGGCGCCGCGGTCACCGTCCTGCAGCGGGCCACGCGGCTCCTGCCGCATTTTGATCCCGACCTCGTCGGCTGGCTTACGCCACGGTTTCGCGAGCTCGGAATCGCGATCGAAACCGGCGCCACGGCGACCCGCGTCGAGAGGACCGAGGACGGCCTGCTTGTCCATGCCCTGCGCAGGGATGGACCGGATCTCAGCGTCCCGGCCGATCTCGTGGTCCATGCCGCCGGGCGCGTGCCGGATCTCGATGCCCTGGACCTTGCGGCCGGCGATGTGGCGGCCCCTGACGGGCGCCTGCAGCTCGATGAGCACCTGCGGAGCGTCTCGAATCCGCGAGTCTACGCCGCCGGCGATGCCGCGGGCATG
>Ga0310345_10001292_pt1 | contig 28613 bp, 25 predicted proteins | sample HC15DNA20500_MG_FD_204667 | JGI IMG/M metagenome (GOLD analysis project Ga0310345, IMG submission 204667) | Marine microbial communities from station ALOHA, North Pacific Subtropical Gyre - HC15-DNA-20-500_MG | ecosystem: Environmental > Aquatic > Marine > Oceanic | place: Pacific Ocean: North... | reverse complement strand
ATGGATCAGGATGGCGCCAATGCTCGCGCCCTGACAACCGGAAATTCGCTTGTGTTAACACCGCGGTTCTCCCCGACGCGCCAGGAAATCACCTACATGTCGTTTGAAGGCGGCAATCCCCGCGTCTACCTGTTGCAGATCGTCACCGGCCAGCGCGAAATCGTCGGCAATTTTCCCGGCATGACATTCTCGCCGCGTTTCTCGCCTGATGGCCAGAAGATCATCATGAGCTTGCAGCAGGAGGGCAACGCCAATATCTACGCGATGGATTTGCGGTCGCGCAACACGACGCGGCTCACGAGTTCATCGGCCATTGACACCGCTCCATCCTATTCGCCGGACGGCAACCGAATCGTGTTCGAATCCGACAGAGGTGGCAAGCAGCAGCTCTATGTGATGAATGCCGACGGGTCCGGCCAGGAACGCATCTCCTTCGGTCAGGGCAGCTATTCGACCCCGGTCTGGTCACCGCGTGGCGATCTCATCGCTTTCACAAAACAGTCGGGGGGCCAGTTCGCCATCGGGGTGATGAAGCCTGACGGTTCCGGCGAGCGCATCCTGACCGAGGGCTTCCACAATGAAGGGCCGACCTGGGCGCCCAATGGCCGCGTTCTGATGTTCTTCCGAGAGGCTCCGGGTCAAACTGGTGGCCCGAAGCTCTACTCCATTGATCTGACAGGATATAATGAACGTCAGATTCCGACGCCGGGGTTCGCGTCCGATCCGGCCTGGTCGCCGCTGCTGGAGTAATGTGGGTTAACCGTCCGCTTGTAGCGGCACCGCCGCGTTTTGGACAAATTGGCGTGGCTTAGGCAATAAGGGAGTTGCTGCGAAGGCGAGTGGCGACAGGTTGGGTGGCGGTCGAAACAAATTTCCGACGGACGCCAAAAAACAAGGTTCCATTAACCCTCTTTCTTGAACCGGCCTTAACCGGAACATGGTTATTGAGAGGTTGAGAGTTTCCATAAAGGAGTAATGACATGGTTTGGGCGCAGTCCTTGCTGAAATCGCCCGCGATTATCGCGCTTGCCGCCGGACTGGCTCTGGCCGGCTGTGCGAAACAGAAACTGCCGGACAATGCCGGCGGTCTTGGGCTCAATAGTGCCACGCCCGGCTCGCAGCAGGATTTCACCGTGAATGTGGGAGACCGTGTCTTCTTCGAGACCGATTCCTCGGCGCTGACTTCAACTGCCCGTGCGACGCTCGACAAGCAAGCGCAATGGCTCGCGCGATACACGAACTATCCGATCACGATCGAAGGCCATGCCGACGAACGCGGCACGCGCGAATACAATCTGGCGCTTGGCGCAAGGCGGGCGGCGGCCACACGCGACTATCTGCAGGCGCGCGGCATTCCCTCGAACCGCATCCGGACCATCTCCTACGGCAAGGAGCGTCCAGTGGCGGTGTGTAACGACATTTCGTGCTGGTCGCAGAACCGGCGCGCGGTGACGCTGCTGGCGGCGCCGTCAGGCTGACCGTCACATACCAAGAGATGAGAAAAGGGTGGCCTTGCGCCGCCCTTTTTGCTTTCTCGGCTTGTGAGATTGTTCGCGGCGGGATGGGAAAGCATGAGTGAATTCGCCTCGCCAGACGATTTTCCCGATGACTGGGACATGCGATCTGCCAAACTGAGAGACAGTTTTGCGCGTCAGAGCCTGATGACAACACTTGGAGCGCAAATTGTCGATGTAGTTCCCGGGCAGGTGCGTATCGGTTTCGAAAGGACAGATTACCTGTTGCAGCAGGCGGGTTATCTGCATGCAGGTGTTGCCACGGCAATCGTGGATTCTGCATGCGGGTATGCGGCAATCAGCCTGCAGCCGGCGGACAGGGATGTGCTGACCATCGAGTTCAAGACCAACTTCCTGCGTCCGGCGTCAGGGGAGCGGTTCGAAGCGCATGGCAAAGTCATCAAGCCGGGCCGGCAGGTTCTGGTCTGTGATGGTGAAGTCTGGGAGATTTCCCCCAAACGGCAGATGATCGCCAAGATGCTTGCCACGATGATGGTCGTGCCTGCGCGAACGGTTTGATGTTGGTTGCTATCAAAATTTGGCCATCAAGATTTGGCTAGACTTGTGCCCAGAAGCGAGGATCGGCTTTCGCTCTTGCCTTTTGTCCGGTGTGGTGTGACCTTTGCGAACTCTCCAGGGTCGCCGCCCAAAGCAAGCACCGCCATCCGCCAACGAGTTCACGGATATATTTGCATGAGAAAGCAATTTTTTCTGGCCGCGCTTATTTCTTGTGCCAGCTTTGCCGCCTCCGCGCACGCACGAGAGAGGGCTCAATTTGCGCCGGTTCCTTCCGTCGAAGTGCCGTACAGCCCCGGGCAGGTACAGCTTGCGCAAGCAGGCGGAGATGCCGCCTTCCGCGTCAACCAGCTTGAGGAGCAGGTGCGGCGTCTCAACGGCCAACTCGAGGAAATCAATTTCCAGCTCCTGCAGTTGCAGGAGCAGATGCGCAAGATGCAGGAAGACAACGAGTTCCGTTTCCAGGACATCGAGGGCAGGCAGGGCAATCTCGGTGGTGATACCAAAGTCGCCCGGCGCGAATCCGCGCCAGCCGATGCCGGTCAACCATCCCGATCACTTGACCAGGGCTCGACGCCTGAACAGGGGTCAAACGGCGACGACATTGCCAAGATGATCGAGCGCGGCAGCACAGGCCAAACCCGGACCATAAACGGGGTCGAGATCTATGACGGCAATAGTGATCAGGGGAGCGGTGACGGAGGCTTGCAGCCGGGTACACTCGGTTCACTGACCTTTGATCAGGATGGCAATGTAACCGGCGCGGATGTCGAGGCGCCGATTGACCTGACCCGCGGGGCGGGCGGCGGCCAGTTTCCCACGCAGATGCAGGGTTCGGGCGATCAGGCCATGCTGCAGCAGCCGCAAGGGCCGGATGAGCTTTACGACCTCGGCTATGGCTACGTTCAGGCAGGCGACTATCAAATGGCCCAGCGTACCTTCGCGGATTTCTCCGACCGCTATCCTGCCGACCCGCGTTATGCCGAGGCGCGGTTCTGGCTGGGAGAGAGCTTGCACGCGCAGGGCCAATATGAGGAAGCGGCACGCGTGTTCCTGGAAGCGCACAAGCAATATCCGCAGAGCAGGCTCGGCGCGCAAACTCTGCTCAAGCTGGCGTCATCGCTTGCCGGCATGAACCAGCGTGAACTGGCCTGCGCCACCTATGCCGAAGTGCCGAAGAAATATCCGGGCATGTCGAACGCTGTTCGCAGCAATCTCGAGCAAGGCCGGCGTTCGGCAAGCTGCCAGGTAAATTGACCCATTCCACGCGTGCAGAACTGATTCCGGCCCGGCTGTTCGGTGGAATAGAACCGGCCGGGATCGCTATTGTGGCGGTCTCCGGCGGCAGCGATTCTCTGGCGCTGCTGCTTCTCGCCCATGTATGGGCAACCGAGAAGAACCTCACCCTGCACGCGGTTACCGTCGATCATGGCTTGCGACCGGAAGCGGCAGCAGAAGCTGGCTTTGTGGGCGCGGTGTGCGAGGGGCTGGGCATCGATCATACGACGCTCGGCTGGGACGGGCTGAAACCCCATTCCGGTCTGCCCGATGCGGCAAGGCGCGCGCGCTATACCATCATGGAAGAGTTTGCAGGCGCAATCGGTGCGACCACTATCCTGACCGGCCATACGCTGGACGATCAGGCAGAGACGGTGTGGATGCGATCCCAGCGCGGCGAAGCAGGATCGGGCGGACGCGGTCTCTCAGGCATGGCGCGTATCACACTGTTACCCGGCGGCACCCAGCTTGTACGGCCATTACTGGAAGTGACAAGGGGGCAGTTGCGCGACTATCTGGCGACCTATCCCCAGAGCTGGGTTGAAGATCCGACCAATCGCGACCCCTCCTATGAACGGGTGCGTGTGCGCCGCATGCTCAAGCACAATCCGGCATTGCGCGACCGGCTGGCCGAATTCAGCAAGGCGGCTGCGCGGCTGCGCGCTGTAAAATCGCGGGACACGGCGCTGCTGTTGCAGGCCACCACCCGAATGGAAGCCGGGCCTGTGTTTCATCTTGATATGGAACTCGCCATCGGCGCACCCCGCTCCGTCCTGCTGCATGCGCTTCAGATACTGATCGCCATTGCCGGGGGGGGTGAATATCTCGTCCCGCCCGAGAGACTTGCTGCACTGATCGATGAAGGCGACGGCGAGGACAGGCGCTCAGTGATGCGCAATACGCTGGGTGGTGCGGTGATTGAACGAGTTTCCGGCGGTTTGCGTTTCTATCGCGAACGGCGCAATCTGGAATCGGTATTGCTGGCCCCGGGTGAAAGCGTGTTGTGGGATGGACGATTCGAGATCGTCAACAATACGTCCGACACGGTGCATGCCGGCGCGTTGACCCGCCAGGCGCTGAAGGAAACCGAGTCTACCCTTAACCGGCAGCTGGACGTGCGTCCCCGCGCGGCGCTGCTGTCGTCGCTCATGGTCGGCACGGCAAAGGGCGATATTCATTTCCCCTTTGCCGACACAGGCGACGGTGTCTCGGGGCTGGAACTGCGGCTTACGGCGAGGGCGATCGAATATTTCTGCCCGGAGACCGATTTTCCGCTGCTTGAGTGGTTGCACGGACTGGACGCCGCCCGGAACGCGTTTCTTCAGCCACGAAGCTGAGTGAATCGAAAAGCCCGCCATTGGCGGGCTTTCCTTGCTAGTTCAATTGGACGCCCGGGTCCGTTAGCTTGGCTGCTTGGTCTTGCGCAGGTAAGGCAACACGCTTTCGTAGGAACCGAAGCGGGCCTTGGCGTCGTCGTCGGAAACTGCAGGGGTGATGATGACATCTTCTCCCTGTTTCCAGTTCGCGGGCGTTGCCACCTGATGCTTGGCGGTGAGCTGGATGGAGTCCAGCGCACGCAATATCTCGTCGAAATTGCGTCCGGTGGTCATCGGGTAGGTGAGCACCAGTTTGATCTTCTTGTCGGGGCCAATGAGGAAGACCGAGCGAACCGTAGCATTTTGTGCAGGTGTGCGGCCTTCCGAGGAATCGCCCTCCTCGGCGGGAAGCATGTCGTAGAGTTTGGCAACCGAAAGGTCGGAGTCGCCGATAAGCGGGTAATCGACCTTGTTGCCGGTCGCCTTCTCGATGTCGGCCTTCCACTTGTGATGGCTGTCGACGGGATCGACGGAGATGCCGATGATTTTGGCGCCGCGCGCCTCGAAGTCCTTGATGAGGCCGCCCATGTAGCCGAGTTCGGTGGTGCAGACCGGCGTGAAATCCTTTGGATGACTGAACAGCACGGCATAACCGTCGCCGATCCATTCGTGAAAATCGATTTTGCCGTGGGTGGTTTCCGCGGTGAAATCAGGTGCGGTGTCGTTGATACGCAGTGTCATGTCACAATCCTCTGCTTGCGTTTGATACACATCAAATCATTCCACGGCCGGTTTCCAAGGAATGGAATGCCAAGTCCGGCACGAAATGGGAACTGGTATTCGAAGCGATCCTCCCAGACGCGCATGATTTCGTGCTTTCATCGCGGCGGGTCAAGGTTGGGCCCAAAACCATTCACCTTGAAGCAACATTTTGCCACATCGGGCTGGTATTTGCATCCGCAACGCTTGGCAGCAGGGGGTTTGGAACCTATCTTGGAGGTAACTAAGCGCGCCTCGTGCAGGCGCAGTTGCACCATATTCGGCCGGCTCGTTCCAAAACGCGACCGGTTCAGGAAGCGAGCATGAACTCCAATTTACGCAATCTCGCCCTATGGGCCATCATAGCCGTTCTACTTGTGGCGCTGTTCAACCTGTTCCAGAGTCCGGTTCAACGCTCCGGCGTGCAGGAAATTCCCTATTCGAAATTCATCGAGGATGTGAACAGCGGCAATGTGCGGTCCGTTACAATCTCGGGGCGCAATATCAGCGGTGTTTACGGCAATCAGGGCGGGCGCTTCGAGACCTATGCGCCGGAAGACCCTAACCTGGTCACCAAGCTCGAAGAGCAGGGTGTAACCATCGAGGCGAAGCCGCCTTCGGAGGGTTCGGCGCTCGGCTCGTTCCTGTTCACCTGGCTTCCGATGTTCGTTATTCTGGGTGTGTGGATCTTCTTCATGCGCCAGATGCAGGGTTCATCCGGCAAGGCAATGGGCTTCGGCAAATCCAAGGCGAAGCTGCTCACCGAACATTCCGGCCGCGTGACCTTTGAGGATGTCGCCGGGGTCGATGAAGCGAAATCCGACCTTGAGGAAATCGTCGAATTCCTGCGCAATCCGCAGAAGTTCCAGCGTCTCGGCGGCAAGATTCCGCATGGTGTATTGCTCGTCGGCCCTCCGGGAACCGGCAAGACGCTGTTGGCGCGTTCGGTAGCGGGTGAAGCCAATGTTCCTTTCTTCACCATCTCTGGTTCCGACTTCGTCGAAATGTTCGTCGGCGTTGGCGCTTCGCGTGTCCGGGACATGTTCGAGCAGGCCAAGAAGAATGCGCCCTGCATCATCTTCATCGACGAAATCGATGCCGTTGGCCGCCATCGCGGCGCAGGGCTGGGCGGCGGCAATGACGAGCGCGAACAGACGCTCAACCAGCTGCTGGTCGAGATGGATGGTTTCGAGGCCAATGAAGGCATCATCCTGATCGCAGCGACTAACAGGCCCGACGTGCTCGATCCCGCGCTGCTGCGTCCGGGCCGCTTCGACCGTCAGGTCGTGGTTCCAAACCCGGACATCATCGGCCGCGAGAAAATTCTCAAGGTGCATGTTCGCAAGGTGCCGCTGGCGCCCAATGTCGATCTCAAGGTTGTCGCGCGCGGCACCCCCGGTTTTTCCGGCGCGGATCTGATGAACCTCGTCAACGAGGCTGCCCTGCTTGCTGCCCGGCGCAACAAGCGGCTGGTCACGATGGCCGAGTTCGAGGACGCCAAGGACAAGGTGATGATGGGCGCGGAGCGCCGTAACACCGCCATGACCGAGGAGGAAAAGCAGCTCACCGCCTATCACGAGGCGGGCCATGCGATCGTCGCGATCAATGTCGAAGAGGCGGACCCTGTCCACAAGGCGACCATCATTCCGCGCGGTCGCGCGCTCGGCATGGTCATGCAATTGCCTGAGGGCGACCGCTACTCCATGAGCTACAAATGGATGGTGGCGCGGCTGGCCATCATGATGGGCGGACGCGTCGCCGAGGAGCTCAAGTTCGGCAAGGAGAACATCACCTCCGGTGCTGCATCGGATATCGAGCAGGCGACCAAGCTCGCCCGCGCGATGATCACCCAATGGGGCTTCTCCGATGAACTCGGTTATGTCTCCTATGGTGAAAACCAGCAGGAGGTCTTTTTGGGTCATTCGGTTGCGCAGCAGAAAAATGTTTCAGAATCCACCGCCCAGAAGATCGACCAGGAAATCCGCCGCCTCATCGATGAGGCCTATGCGGAAGCTCGCGGCATCCTGACCAAGAAAAAGAAGGACTGGATCAAGCTCGCCGAAGGTCTGCTGGAATACGAGACGCTTTCCGGCAAGGAAATCGAGGAACTGCTCGCGGGCAAGGCGCCGACACGCGATTCCGGAGACGATACACCGCCCTCACGCGGTTCGGCTGTCCCGTCGGCCGGTGCGCAGAAGAAGAAAAAGGGCGGCGAGGACCCCGATACCGGCGGCATGGAACCGCAGCCGCAGGGTTAGTCCTGAATTCTCAAGCAACAGATTCGGCCTCGCCATGTGCGGGGCCTTTTCGATTCGAGAATGCCTACTTAGAATGGCTTCTTAGTCACGTAGCTATGAAAGGTGTTTGATCAAATGGCGTTCATAGGATTTCCGATAGCGTTCTTGCTTGGTCTTTTTGGGTTCTCGTGGTGGACTGTCGTCGTTCCAGTTATTATTGCCATAGTGGGTGCAGCTAGAGTTCAACCGGAACGCGCTCAAAAAATTGAATTTTCAAACCCTCTAATGTTCGCGTGGCTGGCATTGCCCATGCTTGGGCTTTGGTGGATTGGAGCCTATTTCGGTGGCTAATCGCTTCATCTGAGCGAACGACCAAACCCTAGCGCACCTGCGATGCTCCGCGAAACAGCAGTGACGGCATTGGTCAGATTGTCTTAACCTGCAGCACCCTTCGTCGTATCGGAACGTTCTAATAGCCGAGGAAACACCAATGGATATCCGCTTCAGAACACGGTTGAGCCTCGGCCTGACTACGCTGCTGGCAATATTGCTTTCAGCGCCCACTCCCGTAGTTGCCAAGATACTCGGCGCTTATCCTGTCCAAGGTCCTGAAAAACTGCTGGAGACGCTGATCCTCGCCGAGGATGGCGACACGATTTTCATGGGTGCGGGGCGGTTCGAATTGACCGATGGGCTTTCGCTCGACGCCAACAATGTAATCCTGCGCGGCGCAGGTCCTGACAAGACCATCCTCTCCTTCAAGGGGCAGACCGGTTCCGGCGAGGGATTGCTAATCACCGGCGACAATGTGGTGCTGGAGAACTTCGCGGTGGAAGACACCAAGGGCGACGGCATCAAGTCGAGGGAAGCCCACAACATTACCTACCGCAATCTCAGGGTCGAATGGACCAACGGGCCGGATGAGGGCAATGGCGCCTATGGTGTCTATCCGGTGTCTTCGGAGAATGTGTTGATCGAGAACGTTACGGTTTCCGGCGCATCCGATGCGGGCATCTATGTCGGCCAAAGCCGCAACATCATCGTGCGCAACAGCACGGCTTCGCATAATGTGGCCGGCATCGAGATCGAAAACTCCTACAATGCCGATGTCTACGGAAACACTGCCACGCACAACACTGGCGGGATTCTGGTCTTCGACCTGCCGGATTTGCCGCAGCAGGGCGGCCGCGACATCCGCGTTTTCGACAATGACGTCATCGACAACGACACGCCGAATTTTGCGCCTGAGGGCAACATTGTCGGCATCGTGCCGAAGGGCACCGGCATCATGGTCATGGCCAACCGGAACGTGCATGTCTTCAACAACCGTCTTTCGGGCAATGGCACGGTGCATGTGCTGATTGCTGCCTATCCGGAGGAATATGACGACGATAATTACATGTTCGTTCCGCGCGGGGTTTACGTTCACGGCAACACCTATGGCGAAGGCGGTGGCGAACCCGATGGCGAAGTTGGCAAGACGATTTCGGATGTCTCGGGGGTTCCGGTTCCTGATATCGTTTGGGATGGGGTGACGCGAATTCCCGAATGGCTGACTTGGGTGGATGCGGAGAACAAGGTCTATATCGAAGAGGCGGAAGACACGACCTTCGTCAATCTGAAGATGATCTCGCAATTGCTGTTTCCCTGGAAGACCAATCCGAGCCGCGACATTGCTGCACATGAGGGGTCACTCGAGGAACCGGCGCCAGTGAAATTGCCGCAGGACACCTCATCCTAGGAGTAGTCATGGCCCGCCGTTTGCTGGCCGGATTTGCTGTTTGCGTGCTGGCCAGTGCCGGGTTGCTTACCGGTCTGGTGAATGCGGCGTTGGCGGTGGATGATACGGCGGTTACCAGTGCCAAGCCGCCGAAACTGCTTTCGGATTTCGGCTTTTTCGAGGATGCGCCTCAACAAGTGCCAGCTTCCGGCGTGCTTCCGTTTGCACCGGCTTCGGCCCTGTTCTCCGATCATGCCCGCAAGTTGCGCTTCGTCTATGTGCCGCCGGGGAAGCAGATTGCCTTTGAGCCGGATGAAGCGTTTCGTTTTCCGGTGGGTTCGGCACTGATCAAGACCTTCGCCTTTCCGGCTAACCCCCACGAGCCAGCCGGTGCGCTGCGGCTCGTCGAAACACGGGTGTTGCTGCGCCAAGAATCCGGCTGGAACGCGTGGGCCTATGTCTGGCGCCAAGACCAGAGCGATGCGGAACTCAACATCGTTGGGGCAAAGGTGCCGATGGAGATCAGGACCCCGCAGGGCGAGCTGATATCGTTCACCTATTCGGTGCCGAACAAGAACCAATGCAAGGGCTGCCACGATGTGGGTGGCGAACTGACACCCATCGGGCCCAAGGCGCGCAATCTCAACCATGACCATCCCTATGCGGATGGTCCACACAACCAGCTCGCCAATTGGGCCGAAATGGGCATTCTCGCAGGATTGCCGGATTTGAGCGAGATCGATCGGGTGCCGGATTGGCGGGACGAGACCGCTTCGCTCGACGCCCGCGCCCGGGCATGGCTCGACATAAACTGCGCCCATTGCCATCGTGCAGACGGGCCTGCAAGCAATAGCGGGCTGTTCCTCGGCTGGAACGAGAACGAGCCGGTCAAGCTTGGAATCAACAAGCGGCCCGTTGCGGCCGGGCGCGGGGCGGGGAGCAACAAGTTCGACATCGTGCCCGGCAGTCCTTCCGAATCGATCCTCTACACCCGCATGGCGAGCACCGAGCCCGGCGTCATGATGCCCGAACTTGGTCGCGCGCTTGCCGACCTTGAGGCGATGGCGCTGATCTCTGCCTGGATCGAGAGCCTGAGGTAGGGCTGCGGGGCTGCGGCATGGAAGCTGCAGGTAACTCCCTGTAAGGAAGCTTGTGTTACAAAACGCCACATATTGTTACGGGGTTTCCCGGATCAACGGTGGCATTTGGCCGCTTTCGGGACAATTATGGACCTCCGGGCGCTGGCGGGAATAACAAACACCAAGACCGCAGTGCTGGCGGGGGACCCTTTCGGGAAATAAATAAATGAGCAGGCGATATTTCGGTACCGACGGTATCCGCGGCAAGGCCAACACCAAGCCGATGACCGCGGAGATCGCAATGAAGACCGGGATGGCGGCGGGCGTCGCGTTTACACGCGGGGCATACCGCCATCGCGTCGTCATCGGCAAGGATACGCGCCTGTCGGGCTACATGATCGAGAATGCGCTGGTGGCGGGGTTCACGGCGGCCGGGATGGACGTGTTCCAGCTCGGACCGGTGCCGACACCGGCGGTCGCCATGCTGACGCGCTCCATGCGCGCCGATATAGGCGTCATGATTTCTGCTTCGCACAATCCCTACTACGATAATGGCATCAAGCTGTTCGGGCCGGACGGTTACAAGCTTTCCGACGCTCTGGAGAAGCAGATCGAACAGTTGATGGATACCGATCTGTCGCGCAAGCTGGCCAAGCCGCAGGCGATCGGCCGGGCGACCCGCGTCGATGGTGTGCGCGACCGTTATGTCGAGTTCGCAAAGCGCACACTGCCCAGAGAATTGTCGCTTGAGGGTATTCGAGTCGTGGTCGATTGCGCCAATGGCGCTGCCTACAAGGTTGCCCCGGAAGCGCTGTGGGAACTCGGCGCCGAAGTCATCACCATCAGTGATGAACCCGACGGCTTCAACATCAACCGCGATTGCGGTTCCACCAATACGCAAGCGCTGCGCGACAAGGTGCATGAGACCCGTGCCGATATCGGCATAGCGCTAGACGGCGACGCCGACCGGGTGATCGTCGTGGATGAAAAGGCGCAGGAGATTAACGGCGATCAGATCATGGCCGTCATTTCCGAGTACTGGCAGCAATCCGAACGGCTGGCCGGGGGCGGGGTCGTGGCGACCGTCATGTCCAATCTCGGGCTGGAGCGGTTCCTTGCCGAGCACGGCCTCAATCTCGCCCGTACACAGGTTGGCGACCGCTATGTGGTCGAACATATGCGCGCGCACGGCTTCAATGTAGGCGGTGAGCAATCCGGCCATGTGGTCCTGTCTGATTTCGCCACAACCGGTGACGGGCTGGTGGCAGCGCTTCAGGTCCTTGCGGTGGTGCGTGCCGGAAACCGGCCGGTGAGCGAGGTCTGCCAGAAATTCGAGCCGGTTCCGCAAATCCTGGAAAATGTCCGCTTCACCAAGGGCGTTCCGCTTGAAGCCAAGGCGGTGAAACAGGCGATTGCGGACGGTGAAAGCCAACTTGGTTCAATGGGCCGTCTGGTGATACGCAAATCGGGCACCGAGCCGCTGATCCGCATCATGGCGGAAGGCGATGACGAGGGTCTCATCCGGCAGGTCGTCAACGACATTGCCGGCGCGGTCTCCACAGCAGCCGCAGCCTGAGACTCTCCGTCAGACCGCTCACAAGCAATAGTTTCTCATTCAAGCATTACGCAGGGCAAGCCGACCTGCGTAAGCACATTTACTTGTTCAGCTTCTGTTAACTCTTTTTCTTAACCTTAACGATCATGCTTAATCACGCATTAACCTTTCCATCCGACTATCCGCTTCAACTGAACATGAATCCTTTGCGATCCAAGTGGAAGGGAAGTCGTTATGGGCAAACTGAGAACCGCAACAATAGCGGCGGCAGCACTGGTCGTTTCGGCCGGTAGTGGCTTCGCCGCCGACATCATCGAGCCGGTGATCTACGAACCACCCCCGGAAGTACAGGTCAGCCTTGGCGGTTGGTACCTGCGCGGCGATATCGGGATGGCGAACCAGTATCTGCATGGCGGACTGGAGAACTCGCTGTTCAGCGCACCCGACAACTTCCAGTTTCTTGACGAGGGCGACTTTTCTGCGGCACCGACGTTCCGCGGCGGTATCGGCTACAAGTTGAATGACTGGTTCCGCGCCGAAGGCGTGATCGAATACCGCGGCAAGACCGATTTCAGCGCGCTGGACCGGTATGAAACTGTCGATGATGCCGACCCGACCACCTGGGATGGCGCCAACGAATACAGCGCCAGAAAATCCGAATGGCTGATAATGGCCAACGGTTATATCGATCTCGGCACCTATGGCGGCCTCACACCCTATGTCGGTGCCGGTATTGGCGCATCACGCAATACAATCAGCAATTTCCGCGATATCAACACTGCCACGGGCGGGGTTGCCTATGGTGATACGAACCATGAGTGGAACCTGGCCTGGGCGTTGCACGCGGGTTTCGGCTTCGACATCACCGATCGGCTGACGCTGGATCTCGGCTACAGCTATCTGCATCTGGGTGATGCAAGCAGCGGCGACATTGCGCCGTTCTCCGGCCCGAACACTGTCAACAACCCGATGGTTTTCGACAGCATCATCTCGCACGATGTCAAGTTCGGCCTGCGCTACGCGCTCAACTAGGGCGGGCAGGCGACCGGTTTACGACCGGCAGTCCTGACCTCCAATCCGGTACTGCCTTCAGGGCGGCGGGGAAACCCGCCGCTCTTTCCTTGCGATGGTGCGGCGCAATAGACGCTTGACTGTGACGGGGCACAGGCATATTGGCGGCGGTGGGACACCCCTCCCCAACGAGGGGCTACTATCTGGAAGGGTAGCCATTATGACCACTATCGCCAAGCCGGACCTGCGTCCGGCCAATCCCCGATTCTCGTCAGGACCATGTGCAAAACGCCCCGGCTGGACGCCGCAGGCGCTGGCCGATGCCGCACTCGGCCGCTCGCACCGTGCGAAGACCGGCAAGTCCAAGCTGGCGCAGGCAATCGACCTTACCCGTGAAATTCTGCGCGTGCCGGATGAATACCGTATCGGCATTGTTCCTGCTTCCGACACCGGCGCGGTCGAAATGGCCATGTGGTCGTTGCTGGGAGAACGCGGCACCGACCTGCTCGCCTGGGAGAGCTTTGGTTCGGGCTGGGTGACCGACGCAGTCAAGCAGTTGAAGCTTGAAGACGTTCGCCAGTTCAACGCCGAATACGGAAAGCTACCCGATTTGAGCCAGGTCGATTTCGACCGTGACGTGGTCTTTACCTGGAACGGCACCACCTCCGGTGTGCGCGTGCCGAATGGCGATTTCATTCCCGAAGACCGCAAGGGCCTGACGATCTGCGACGCGACTTCGGCGGCATTCGCACAGGCTCTGCCGTTCAACAAGCTCGATGTGGTGACCTTCTCGTGGCAGAAGGTGCTCGGCGGGGAGGCGGCACATGGCGTGCTGATCCTCAGCCCGCGCGCGGTGGAGCGTGTGGAGAGCTACACGCCGCCTTGGCCGCTGCCGAAGATCTTCCGCCTCACGAAAGGTGGCAAGCTCATCGAAGGTATCTTCAAGGGCGAGACCATCAACACGCCGTCCATGCTGTGCGTGGAAGACTATCTCGATACGCTGAACTGGGCGAAGTCGGTTGGCGGGCTTGACGGGTTGATCGCACGCGCCGACGGCAATCTGGCGGTGGTCGAGGCGTTTGTCGAACGCCGCGACTGGCTTGGTTTCCTGGCCGAGGATCCCGCGACTCGCTCCAACACGTCAGTGTGCCTGACTATAACCGACCCTGATGTGACCGCGCTGGATGCGGACGGGCAGGCGGCATTCGCCAAGTCAATGGTCAGCGCGCTCGATGCCGAAGACGCCGCCTGGGACATCGGCGCCTATCGTGATGCCCCCGCGGGGCTGCGCATCTGGGCCGGGGCAACCGTCGAGAGATCCGATCTCGAAGCGCTGATGCCATGGCTTGATTGGGCCTACGGCAATGCCAAGGCATCGCTCAGGCAGGCTGCGTAGCCCTCACTTCATTCTTGGCTGGCGGGTCTACCGCCGGCTCCCCCAATTCATCGATCCACATGGAGTCCATCAAAGTGACCCAGCAAGCACCACGCGTACTCGTCTCAGATAAACTGTCGGAAACAGCAGTCGAGATCTTCCGCCGTCACGGCGTAGATGTCGATTTCCAACCGGACGTTGGCAAAGACAAGGAAAAGCTGCTCGAAATCATCGGCAATTATGACGGTCTGGCGATCCGTTCGGCAACGAAGGTCACCGAGAAGATCATCGATGCTGCGGACAACCTCAAGGTTATCGGCCGCGCCGGGATCGGGGTCGACAATGTCGATATTCCGGCTGCATCGCGCAAGGGCATCATCGTGATGAATACGCCCTTCGGCAATTCGATCACGACGGCGGAGCATGCCATCGCCCTGATGTTTGCGGTGGCACGGCAGCTTCCCGCAGCCGACGCTTCGACACAGGCGGGCAAGTGGGAAAAGTCGAAATTCATGGGCGTGGAGATCACAGGCAAGACGCTGGGTCTCATCGGCTGCGGAAATATCGGCTCCATCGTCGCTGCCCGGGCGCGCGGCCTGCGCATGAAAGTGGCCGCCTATGACCCGTTTCTGAGCCACGACCGTGCGGATGAGATGGGTATCGAGAAAGTCGAACTTGACGAATTGTTTGCCCGTGCCGACTTCATCACCCTGCATGTGCCGCTGACGGACAAGACCAGAAACATCGTCAACGCCGAAGCCATCGCCAAGATGAAGGACGGTGTCAGGATCATCAATTGCGCGCGCGGCGGTCTGGTCGTGGAGGCCGACCTTGCGGCCGCGCTCAAGGAAGGCAAAGTGGCAGGCGCAGGCTTCGACGTGTTCGAGACCGAACCCGCCACGGCGAGCCCGCTTTTCGGCCTTCCCAATGTCGTCTGCACGCCGCATCTGGGAGCGTCCACCAGCGAGGCGCAGGAAAATGTAGCATTGCAGGTAGCCGAACAGATGAGCGACTATCTCATCAATGGCGCGGTGACCAACGCGCTTAACATGCCGTCGATTTCGGCGGAAGAAGCGCCGAAGCTCACGCCCTTCATCAAGCTCGCGGAACATCTCGGTGCGTTCGCAGGGCAGGTGACCGAGTCGCCGATCCGCAAGGTCGAGATCACCTATGATGGCGGCGTTGCCGAAATGAACACCAAGGCGCTCACCAGTGCGGCGATCGCAGGCCTGATCAAGAGCCAGGTCTCCGACGTTAACATGGTGTCTGCGCCGATCATGGCGAAGGAGCGCGGCATTCATGTTTCAGAAACCACGCAGGGCAAGTCCGGTGTGTTCGACAGCTATGTCAAGCTGACAGTCACTACCGAGAACCAGTCTCGCTCCGTTGCGGGGACCGTGTTCTCCGATGGCAAGCCGCGCTTCATCCAGATCAAGGGCATCAATCTGGATGCCGAGATCGGCCGCCACATGATCTACACCACCAATGAAGACGTGCCCGGCATTATCGGGACGCTTGGCACGGTGTTCGGCGGAGCGGGCGTGAACATCGCCAATTTCCAGCTCGGCCGCGACCGGCCGGGCGGCGACGCCATCGCGCTATTGTATCTGGACGAACCGGCCAACAAGGATGCAATCGCCAAACTGATGGCGAGCGGATTGTTCAAACAGGCCAAGCCGCTGGAATTCGAGGTCGTATAAACATACCGGCGCCGCGCCCTGCCTATCCGCCGGGCGTGGCCACAGTCTTCTGGCGCTGCGACATCCACACGCCGGTGAGCACCAGCGCTATCGCCACTGCGTGATAGAGACGGAATTCTTCGCCAAGCAGCAGGATTGCCAGGCCCGCCGCGAAGATTGGCACGAGATTGATGAAAACGCCTCCACGGTTGGAGCCGATGATCTCCATGCCTCTTACCCAAAGTACTTGGGCCACGATGGCGGGAAACACGGCGGTATAGAAGGCGACAGATACCCCGGTCGCGTCAGGCCAGATCACCCGGCCGGTCAGGATCTCCCAGGCGGCAAATGGCAGCGAGATTATGAAGGCGCTCACGCCAAGTACTGCAATGAAAGTGAGCCAGTGCAGTTTGGGTTTTCGTACCAAGGCCGCCGTGTAGAGGCCGTAGAAGAACACGGCGACGAGCATGAACACATCACCGAGGTTCACCGGCTGGGCGAGGATGGATAGCGGATTCCCGCCGGTAACCGTGAGCGCCACGCCAACCAGCGTGAGCAGGAAACCGATAATCTGCAGCGGTGTCGCCCTAATGCCGAATATGGCGAAGTTTACCGCGAAGACCACGAGCGGCATGGATGCCTGTTCGATGGCGACGTTGATTGCCGTAGTATAATTGAGACCGAGATACATCAGATTGTTGAAGAAGGTGAACCCGACCGTTCCCATGATGAACAGGTAAGGCAGGTGACGGCGTATCACCGGCCACTCGGCGCGGATCAGCTTCCAGCCGAATGCCAGCAGGATGGCAGACGCAATAAGCCACCTGATCGAGGTGAGCAGGAAGGGTGACACATGACCGATGGCCATTTTCCCGGCAATGGCGTTGCCGGCCCAGATGAGCGCGGTCAGGGTAAGCAGCAAATAGGGCTGGCGCGAGAGCAGGGTCAGCAAAGACATGGAAAGATGTGCGAAAGGGCGGAGTGATTGCCGGCGCGGCAAGACAGTTTCTTGATGTTTGGACCCGTTTGCGCCTAATAACAACCCCTGCGGAATGGTCCGGCAAGCGGATGGCCGGACGCGGGCACTCCAGGCAGATTTCAGGAACATCGAATGTCAAACGTGGTGGTGGTCGGCTCCCAGTGGGGAGACGAGGGCAAGGGCAAGATTGTCGATTGGCTGTCGGAGCGCGCCGATGTGGTGGTCCGGTTTCAAGGCGGGCATAATGCCGGGCACACGCTTGTCATTGACGGTACCAGCTACAAACTTTCGCTACTGCCGTCGGGCGTTGTCAGGCCGGGCAAGCTGGGTGTCATCGGCAATGGCGTGGTTGTCGATCCGCATGCGCTGGTTGCAGAGATGGGGCGGCTGCGTGATCAGGGCGTGACCATCAATTCCGACAATTTGTGTGTGGCCGAAAATGCCACGCTGATCCTGTCGTTGCACCGTGAACTCGATGCTCTGCGTGAGGATGCAGCTTCCAATTCCGGCGTCAAGATCGGCACAACAAGACGGGGGATCGGGCCGGCTTACGAGGACAAGGTCGGCAGACGGGCCATCCGGATGATGGATTTGCGCAATCTGGAAACGCTTCCGCTGAAGGTTGATCGCATCCTGTCGCATCACAATGCGCTGCGCCGCGGTCTCGGTGTTGAGGAGATCAGCCCGCAATCGATCATTACGGAACTGACCGAAGTAGCCGGGCAATTGACCCCCTTCATCAAGCCCGTCTGGCGCCTGCTCGATGAAAGCCGCAAGGCCGGCAAGCGCATTCTGTTCGAGGGTGCGCAGGGCACCTTGCTCGACATCGACCACGGCACCTATCCGTTTGTCACTTCCTCCAACACGGTGGCCGGTCAGGCTGCCGCGGGCTCCGGCATCGGTCCCGGATCGCTCGGCTATGTGCTGGGCATCACCAAAGCCTACACAACACGGGTGGGTGAGGGACCATTCCCCACCGAGCAGGATAACGATATCGGCCAGTTTCTCGGTGAACGCGGTCACGAGTTCGGAACGGTTACCGGGCGAAAACGGCGCTGCGGCTGGTTCGATGCCGTATTGGTGCGCCAAGCAGTCGCGGCAAACGGCATGCACGGGATTGCGCTCACCAAGCTCGACGTGCTCGACGGCATGGAGGAATTGCAGGTTTGCACCGGCTATACGCTAGATGGAGAAGAAATCGACTATCTGCCGGCCAGCCAGGGACAGCAGGCCCGGGTCGAGCCGGTCTACACCAGCCTGCCAGGCTGGAAAGACTCAACGGTCGGTGCGCGGTCGTGGGCAGATCTGCCTGCGGAGGCGATCAAATATGTACGGTTGGTGGAGGATCTGATCGGCGCGCCGGTGGCACTGTTATCCACCAGTCCCGAAAGGGAGGACACAATACTTGTTCATGACCCTTTTGCCGATTAAAACATTGATCAGACACAGACGGGGTGCGGATTCGAGGCCTGCCCGCGCCGCCGTGTAACGGCAAATGCGGCCAGAGGCGCCCAAGACAGCAATAGATGGCTGACTACCACTCCATCCTGAACAAGACCATTTCAGGTTTGCCGAACAATAATGCGCAAACCCGCAACCTGGTCTATCAGCGGGCGCGAACCGCGATCGACAAACAGCTCCGTGCGATCACTCCGCCACCCAGCGAAGAAGCGATTGCCCGGCAGATGGCTTCGCTTGAAGAGGCCATCAAGCGCATTGAAGCGGAAAATACCTCGCCACAGATGGCCGGGCCGGCGCAACCTGCTTCGTCGCCTTCCCCTGTGCCGACGGCACCAGTAGCGCCGCCGGCCGCTGCGCCTCCGCAGCAACCAACTGCTGCGCCCCGGGCGCCCGGGGCACCTGCCTCTGCTCCTCAAGCGCCGGAGTTCTCGGTGGCGGGCGAGCGCGGGCCGGACCCCGGTGCCAGACCGCCCGCCTATGATTCCTCGCTCGATGATCTCGCCGATTCAGAGCGTCCGGTAAAAGTCGGGCGCTCACGAGGCAGTGCGCTGCCCGGTGATAACACTGCGGGCAAGCGGCGTTCCGGCTTCGCGACAGCACTGATCGTGCTGATTGTTATCGCGCTCATTGGCGGAGGCGGTTATGCGCTCTGGCTCAACAAGGAACCGCTGATGGCGGCGCTTGGGCTGGACGGACAGACCGAACCCGCGCAAACGGCAGTGCAGCAAGAAGATGCACCTGAGGAAGAATCCGCCGATACATCTGCCGCCGCCGGGGAGGAGGAAGCAAGCAAGGAGGAAGCGCGGCTTGGGTCCGATGGCAGTACCGTTGCACCTGCACCCCGTGACGTGACTTCCAACGCCCGCGAACCGGCCGGCCAGGTTCCGGCGCAGCCCGGCGCCGGTACTACCGGAGAGGATAACGCGCCAAGCGTAGCATTGCCTGGTGCAGAGCCGATCCCCGGCTCCGATCAATCCGAAGACCAGCAAGTCAATCCTGTAAACGACGGCAGTTCGCAGGCCGGGCAGTCCGGCCTGCCAAGTGCGCCGGCATTGTCGAGCCAGCTTGGCCAGAGGGCCTATCTGTATGAAGAGGGGGTCGCCAGCGCGCCGGCTTCCCGCGATGACGGCGAGATGGTCTGGAGCCTGGACGAGGAGGCACCGGAAGAAGGCCAGCCGCGTGAACCCGTGATCAAGGGCAGGCTCGACATCCCCAATCGCGGCCTCACCATGGACATGCTGATCCGCAGGAATACCGATGAGTCGCTTTCGGCAAGTCATTTGATCGAGCTTGTGTTCAAGACGCCTTCTGACTTCACCGGCGGCAGCATCGACACGATTGCGCGCTTTGTCCTGAAGCCAAGCGAACAGGCGCGCGGTGAGCCGCTTATCGCCGTTCCGGTCAAGATCAGCGCCGGCTACTTCATGATCGCGCTCAACAATCTCGAGCAGGCACGCGACGCTAACGAAAAGCTGATGCTCGACGCCGACTGGATCGACATACCGGTCAGTTATTCGACGGGCAGGCGGGCTTTGGTGACGCTGTCGAAGGGCGATTCCGGCGAAGAGGTGTTTACCCAGGCGTTCGAGGACTGGAAAAACCGGTAGCGCACTGCTATCTGAAAACTACTCCAAGGGGTGCCGGAATACCGGCTGAGATGGTCAATCTGACCGAACCCTTGTTTCCGAAGCCGCAGCAGTTGCAGCGGCAAACGGAACGGGAACCTGATCCGGGTAATGCCGGCGAAGGGATGGAGCCAGTGACCACTCGCCGCGAGCGATCCTGATTCATCCATGCCGCCAACCCCACCGGGAATCCCGTTCGAGGAACGGCAGGGTGAACGAAGCAGGCAACTACCCACGCCAATTGATGAGCAATGCGCTGACCGCCATTATCGTGGTCGTGGTGATTGCTGCTGTCTGGCGGCTCTCTATTGCGCTGTTCCAACCTGCCGCCTTCCTGTTGCCCTCGCCAGAGCGGGTTGCGGGCGCACTAGCAGGTAATGCGGGCTACTTGGCCCGCAATGCGCTGGTGACGCTGGTTGAGATGCTTGCCGGTTTGATGGCAGGCGCCCTTGCCGGCGCAGCAATTGCCATTGTGATGGCGCGCTCGCGGCTGGTGGAGCGTTTCGCGCTACCGGTAATCGTCACCACACAAACGCTTCCCGTCTTCGCGATCGCACCGCTGCTGGTCATCTGGTTCGGCTTCGGCGCGGGATCGAAGATCGTCATGGCGACGCTGATCATCTTCTTTCCGGTGGCCTCTTCCTTTTTCGACGGTCTGCGCCGGGTAAATCGCGACTGGCTCGATCTGGCTCAAAGCTGGGGGGCGTCGCCGGCGCATCGCATGCTTAAGGTACAGATTCCGGCGGCACTGCCCTCGCTTGCCTCAGGGCTGAAAATCGCTGCCACGCTGGCGCCCATCGGGGCGATCGTCGGCGAATGGGCCGGAGCCTCGGCGGGCCTTGGCTACGTGATGCTGCAGGCCAATGCCCGCATGCAGACCGACCTCGTTTTCGCCTGTGTGATCGTGCTGGCCGTTCTGGCCTGGCTGCTCAGAGCCATCGTTTCCGTAATGCTCGACCGTCTCGTCTTTTGGCAGGGCCGGTAAACACCAATGAGAGGACCTCAACTGATGATACGAACGATAACAGCCGCCCTTTTTCTTGCCCTGTCTCTTCAAGTGGCGGCCGCACAAGAGAAGCTCACCGTTCTTCTCGACTGGTTCGTCAATCCAGACCACGCGGCGTTGATCATCGCAAACGAACGCGGGCTTTTCGAGGAAGCCGGTCTGGATGTGGAAATGATCGTACCGGCCGACCCCAGCGCACCGCCCCGGCTGGTAGCGAGCGGGCAGGGCGACATCGCCATCTCCTACCAGCCGCAATTGCATGTTCAGGTGGCCGAGGGTCTGCCGCTCGTGCGGATCGGCACGCTTGCTGAAACGCCCCTCAACGCGCTGGTTGCGCTGGAGGACGGCCCAGTCGATGCAATAGCAGACCTGAAGAGCAAGACCGTCGGGTTCTCGGTTGGCGGCTTTGAGGATGCGGTCCTCTCCGCAATGCTCAACACGGCGGGCCTGACGCTTGACGACGTCACCCTGGTCAATATCAACTTCTCGCTCTCGCCTTCGCTTATTGCAGGCAAGGTCGATGCCGTTATCGGAGCGTTTCGCAATTTCGAACTCAACCAGCTCGACATCGAGGGCAGGCCAGGCGTCGCGTTCTATCCAGAGGAAAACGGGGTTCCGGTCTATGACGAGTTGATCCTTGTCGCCAGGAACGACCGCCTCGATGATCCGCGCCTTGCCACGTTTCTCGACGTCGTCGAGGAAGCGACGTTGTGGCTCACAAACCATCCTGATGAGGCTTGGAAGATATTTGCCGCAAGCGCCGACGATCTTGACAATGAACTCAACGAACGGGCATGGCGCGATACGCTACCGCGGCTTGCCAAGCGTCCGGCGGCACTGGACAGCCGCCGATACGAGCGCTTTGCGCGGTTTATGAAGGCATCGGGATTGATAAAGGAGATACCGCCGCTCGAAAGCTATGCGGTGGAAATCGGACGATAGCGCTGCTCAAGTTTCCGCTTGCACCGGATACAATTCCTCCATACTCGTCAAACCCGTGCCGATGAGTTCCTCCAGCACGTCGAGATCAACATCGTCAAGCTTGTTGATGTGAAGGCAGGATTTGCCGATTTTGTGTTTGCCGAGGCGGGCAAGCAGATCGCTGTAATCCTGGTAGCCGGGCATGATGTAGACTGTCAGTGCGCTCTTTCGCGGCGAGAAACCGGTGCGGAAGAAGCTCCCGGAATGGCCGCTGTCGTAGCGGTAGTCGTACCTGCCATAGCCGATGATGGAAGGGCCCCACATCACCGGCTCTTGTCCGGTGATGCGGGTCATCATTTCCAGAAGCGTGAAGGCGTCCTCGCGGCGGCGGTCGGGTTCGACCGAAGCCAGAAACTCGGCAACCGGTATTTCGGTCGGAACGGTCTTCAAGGTTTCCTTACACCGGCCTCAGTTGCCGGCATGATGCTCGATCTGTTCGCGTGCGGCCTGGGCCTGTTCGCGCGCGGCGGTTTTCATCGCCTTCTGCACCTTTTCAAAGGCACGAACCTCAATCTGTCGCACCCGTTCGCGGGAGATGTTGAACTCCTGGCTCAGTTCCTCCAGCGTGATCGGGCTTTCCTCGAGACGGCGGGCCATGAAGACGCGCTTTTCGCGGTCGTTCAGGATTTCCAGCGCATCGGCCAGCATTTCGCGGCGCGACTCCAGTTCGTCCTGACGCACGATCATCTGTTCGGCATTGTCGTTCTCGTCGATAAGCCAGTCCTGCCATTCACCGCTTTCGCCTTCGGTGGCGCGGATCGGCGCGTTGAGCGAAGCGTCACCACCGAGGCGGCGGTTCATCGAAATAACTTCTTCCTCGCTGACGCCGAGTTGGGTGGCGATTTCTGCGACCTGTTCGGGGTTGAGATCGCCGTCGTCGATCGCCTGAATGCGGCTCTTGGCTTTGCGCAGGTTAAAGAACAGTCGCTTTTGGTTTGCCGTGGTTCCCATCTTCACCAGGCTCCACGAGCGCAGCACATATTCCTGGATCGCGGCCTTGATCCACCACATCGCGTAGGTGGCGAGCCGGAAACCCTTTTCGGGATCGAATTTTTTCACCGCCTGCATGAGGCCGACATTGCCTTCGGAGATCACTTCTCCGACGGGCAAGCCGTAGCCGCGGTAACCCATTGCGATCTTGGCAACGAGGCGCAGATGGCTGGTTACGAGCTGGTGGGCAGCGTCGCGGTCGTCATGCTCCTGATAGCGCTTGGCGAGCATATATTCCTGATCCGGTTCCAGCATGGGAAACCGGCGGATCTCTTCCATGTACCGGGTAAGCCCGGTGTCACCGCCTGAGATGGTGGGCAAATTGCGGGCCATAAAGCACCCTCCCTGTTTTTCGGATATAGGCTTCCGTTACGGCAAGCCTGAAAGCGGGCATGACCGATCATCACCCGCCATACATGGCCTTATATAGGAATAAATGCGGAGATTGCATGAAATATCGTTAATCGCTGCGCCTGCGATTTTAGCGTTTGGGTGCGAATTTCGCGAAAACCTCCAGCAATCGCGCCAAATCGACGGGCAGCGGAGCCTCGAAACGCATTGCCTCACCTGAAACGGGATGTACGAAACCCAGCACAGCCGCATGAAGCGCTTGCCGCCCAAACACCGAAACGGCTTCGCTCACCTCAGGCGCGAGCCGGTTGGCCTTTGTGCGGAAGTGACCGCCATAAATGTCGTCACCTACGAGCGGATGGCCGATATGCGCCAAATGCACCCTGATCTGGTGGGTGCGGCCGGTCTCCAGCCTGCATTCGACAAGGCTGGCGTGGATTTGACCGTTCTCGCTACCGGACAGGGCTTTGACAAGCCTGTGGTGGGTGATCGCCTCACGCGCATCGTTTGCGCCCGCACTGACGACTGCGCGTTTGATGCGGCTGCCACGGTCGCGCCCCAGATATGTTTTGATCGTGGCTTCGGTCTTGTCCGGCTTTCCCCAGACCAGCGCGAGATAGGCGCGTTCGAGCGGACCGGAACGGCCGTGATCGGCGAACTGCGCCGCCAGACCCGAATGCGCCGCCTGGGTCTTGGCGGCGACCATGGCGCCCGAAGTTTCCTTGTCGAGCCGATGGACAATACCGGGACGGCGCACCCCGCCAATGCCCTGCAGGCTGTCGCCGCAATGATACAGCAGTGCATTGACCAGTGTGCCGCTCCAGTGGCCAGGTGCGGGATGCACGACCATGCCAGCCGGTTTGTCTATGACGATGAGATCGGCGTCCTCATGTAGTATCGTTAGCGGGATCGCCTCCGGTTTGGGTTCAGGATCTTCCGGAACGGGAAACGACAAGTTTATCAAGTCACCTTCTGCAAGCTTGTGACGGGGGAGGCGGCAGGTTTTGGCGTTCACCAAGACCTGACCCTGTTCTATCAGGGCTTTGACTCGGGCGCGCGAAATATGCTCTGGCATTTGACCGGCGAGGTATTGGTCAAGCCGAAGGCCAATGGCGGACGCGCCGGCTGTTATCGACAGACTTTCCGTTTGCGCGCTACCGGCAGGTTTGAAGGGTTCACTCACTCGGAGCCGCCGGTGTTTGACAAAGACAGGGACTAGAGATGAACGCAGTAAACGACCTCGACGAGGAAAAGCCGCTGGACCCTGCCGTGGAGCGGGTTCGCCGCCGGATGCTGCGGTTGATGGTCATCTCCATCGGTATCATGATGACCGGACTTATGGCCGTGCTTGGAGCGATTGTCTATAAGATCGGAAGCTACGGTGAGGAGGCCGAGGCTGTGGCGCCTGCGCCGGTGGGCACCATCGCAAGCGAAGGACGCATTAACCTTGATGAGGGTGCTGCCATTATTTCGTCCACGCTTGATGGCGATAATATCCTGCTGCGCATCCGGGAAGGCGATGGCGTTGGCGCATTATGGATATATAGTCTGACGGAAGGCCGTGTCGTTGCGCGGATTGCGATTGAATAGAATCGGCATCGCAGCAGTCATTTTGCTTGCACAGGCAATCGCCTGCCTGGCATTGCCTTCGGCCGCGCAGATCGACAGCGACCGTGCGCGGGCAGCTCTTGGCGCGGGCGAACAGCTACTTGAGGCAATCCGCTCCGCCGATGGCAATCTCTCGGTTCCGCGCCTGTCCGAGCCCGGTTCATTGCCCCTGTTCGATGGCGCATTCGACCCCGCACTTTGGGGCTCGGCACCGCCCGACCCCGCAGATCTGCTGCTGCTCAACCGGCTGCAGGAGAAGGCGGGAGCGATCATCAGCGCCTATTTGCTGCAGAACACATCTCTGGACGATGACCTTTCGCAGGTGCCCACCCGGCAGGCTGCGGGCCGAAATTTCGTTCGGTTCCTTCCCGAACTTGCACTTGCCTATGATTTCCGGGTGCTGACGGGCGCCATGATCGCTGAAGGCTCGGTCGCTGCTGTGCGTTCGGCGCAAGTGACCGATCAGGCCGAGATTGACAATGCGTTGGCCGCGATCATCACCGATCAGGCAGAGATGTTGCGTGCCATCATCGCCTGTTCTTCAGACGGACGGATCGATCCCGCCTGGCGGCGCGACCGGGTACGCGTGATGCGGCGCACCGCCACCCGCTTTGCTACGCTCTTCGACAAGAAATCCGCACAGATACTTGCCGACCGGGCGCTGGCGGCTGCAATCAGCGAAGCCGATCCACAGGTTGCCGAAGAGTTCAAGGCTTTCGCACTCGCACTGCTGCGGTAGACCGTTTCACGCCTTGCCGGCCTACTGCCCGCGTCTGGCAAAGGGATCGGAGAACTTCGGGTCGCGCAGCAAATTTCCGTCGGTAAGGGTTTCCAGAAAGGCAACCAGCGCATGGCGATCCGCTTCGTTGAAATCGAGCCGGAACGGTTTGCCGCCTTCCCCCTGTAGTTCCCGATCCAGATTGGCATGTGGTTGAACGCCATCGGCATAGTGATCGATCACCTGTTCCAGTGTCTCGAAACGGCCGTCATGCATATAGGGCGCGCTCACGGCTATGTTCTTGAGCGAAGCGGCCCTGAACAGCCCCAAATCGGTGCTGGTTCCGCTGATCTCGCCAAGACCGCCATCATCAGCTTCTGATCCCGCATGCGTGCCGTTGTTACGTGGGCGCAACAGAAGGAAGGCCTCCGTCTCATGGCAGGCTGAGCAGCCCGCGCCGCCTTCAGTGCGTGGTGTGAAGTACAGAAACTTTCCCCTGTTCTCGGCCGCCGTAAATTGCGGGAAGTTTTCCATCGGCGAACCAGCCTGCGCCCGGGCTACGTCGTAGCTCGAATGTATCGACACGATCGACCGCACGAATTGTGCCAGGGCCCGCGATACCCGGTCCTCAGTTACCGCCTCGTCGCCAAAAGCGTCAGCAAACAGCGGGCCGTACCAATCGCGCGCGCTGACCCGCTCGACAAGTTCGCCCGGCTTCAATCCCATTTCGATCTCGTCGGTAAAAGGGTGCAGCACTTGCTCCTCGAGCGTCGCAGCGCGCTCGTCGCGGAAGTAGCTGCCTCGCGGATTGAACCTTGCATTGGCCAGTGGCATTGCGCCGCGCCTTGTAATGCGCCCGGCAAAGCCGATGGGAAATCGCGTCGAATCATCGAAGCCAAGCGCCTGGTTGTGGCAGGAAGCGCAGGAAACCAGCCGGTTGGCGGACAGGCCGTTGTCGTAGAAAATCACCCTCCCGAGTGCGGCGCCCGCATTGGTGACAGGATTGTCCGCAGGGGCGCTGTCGAGTCTCGCGACCGGGGCCAAATGGGCTGGAAGGTCGAGCGTCTCGTAGTCGAAATCGGGAAAGGGCAGGTCTGGCACATTGAGGCGCTGTGGAACGGGCTGCGCAAGGCTTGCTGCCATGCCCGCAAGCAGCACCATGACGCCGAAATAGAGTGCCCTCAGAAGGTACATGCCATGACTTTGGGCGAATTGCGCCGATTGGCAAGCCCGGAGGTGGACGTATGCGAGGACGGCTTCAGCCGGCCTTTTCGCGGCGTGCAGTGTCCTGCAACGCCCTTATGCGATCAGCCAGTGTTGGCGGCCTTCCCTCTTGCACACCATTGGCGGCCTCACGGACCTTCCCGTTATCCGCGGGTGTCCGCTGGATTTGCGGCGCAGCAGACAGAATCTTGTCAATCGCCGACTTGTCGCCTTCCAAAATGGAGGTCATCGCCGTTACCTGCGCGGCCATGTCGTTGATACGCTCACGCAGGATCGCATTCTCGCGGCGTTCTTCCTCCCAGTCGCGGCTCTGCGCGCGTGATTGGCCTGACAGGCTTTCCTTGAGCGCATCGCGTTCGGCGGTGACGGCTGCAAGCTGTTCCTGCAATTGCTCACGATCGCGGTTCATCGATTCCATCGCCTTCGTCACGTTGTCGTTGGAAGCATCGTTGAGCAGCGCCTCCATTTGCAGGGTCGAGGTCGCAAGTTTCGACTGGAGTTCGAACACCTTTGATTTCTCGTCCATCAGTTGCGAGGTCAGTTCGGCATTTGTGCGGTCATCGACATCGGTCGTTTCGCGCAGACGTGCCACATCCCCCTGCGCGCGTTCCAGCGCATTGTCGCGATCCTCAATTTCCTTCCGCAACCGGTCGCGCTCCTCGGCCAGTTCGGTGCGCTTGTTCTTCTCGCGCTGCAGGGCGCTGGTGATTCGCTTTAGCTCCTTGCGCAATTCTTCGGCTTCTTCGGTGGAGCCGCGTTTCTCCAGATCGCTGACGACGTCGGAAAGATGGTCCATCTGGGTCTGCTTGGCGACCAGTTCGATGCGGTTGGAATCAGCCTGCGCCTTGGCGCTGGATAGCTGCATTCGCAGCCCTTCCAGTTCGGATGCCTTTTGTTCAAGCGTTTCGCGCGTCTCGTCGAGGCGCCTGTTGGCATCCATCAGCTTCTCCTCGCGGTCACGCAATCGCGCGCGTTGCTCGGAGCTGCGGGCTTCCAGTTCCTCGATGGTCTTGATCTTGTCGCGGCTTTCCTCGGCTAGTTTTGCCAGTTCGTCTCGCTTGCGGCCGATCTCTATGACCTGGCTGGCTGCCTTTTCACGCAGATCATTGACGCTCATCTCCAGCCTGCGGGTGGACATGGCGAACTCGGCGCGAAGCTGATCCTTGTCTGCCTGAATTTCGTTGAGCGTGAGAGGGACGGAGCTTTCGACGCGCTTGCGGGTTAGGGTTACGGCGCGGTTCCAGATCGCCGGAGAAATCATCAGCGCGATCAGCGCCGCACAAAGAAATCCCAGAGCGAAATAGAGAATGGTCTCAAGCACGTAAGCAACTCACAAATAGCCGGGACGGGAGGCCGCGATGCCGCCTTGATGGTACGCATTTCCATCATAGGCGGCGATAATGGCATGTTTGTGTGACGCTTTCCACGTAAAGACTACGTTAACCTTAAAGCGCGCCGGTTGCCCGGCGCGCTCAAGGCAGTCTCATAAATCAAGCAATCCGAACTGGCTTAGAACGGGTTGACGCGGGGCCGATCGGTAAGCTTCAGGTAGCCGACATTGACGCCGAGCCTTGCGCCCAGCCCGGTGCGGATCGGGACCAGATGAACGCCCTGCCGGGTAAGCGCTGTTA
>Ga0310345_10001291_pt1 | contig 28625 bp, 26 predicted proteins | sample HC15DNA20500_MG_FD_204667 | JGI IMG/M metagenome (GOLD analysis project Ga0310345, IMG submission 204667) | Marine microbial communities from station ALOHA, North Pacific Subtropical Gyre - HC15-DNA-20-500_MG | ecosystem: Environmental > Aquatic > Marine > Oceanic | place: Pacific Ocean: North... | reverse complement strand
CCGCGGAAAACGGTCTGGCAGTGGCGGCATCAACCACCGACGACGCGCAGGAGGTCCGCCACTTCAACGTCGTGCACGGTAGACCACCTCGACGCCGGGCTGCCGGCAGCTCCCTACGCCTATCTGCTCGGGCTCTATCTGGGCGATGGCTGTATATCGCTTGCCGGCCGCAGCTACCGAATCCGTATCACCTGCGACAAGCGCTATCCAGCGATCATCCAGGAGACCGAGGAGTTCGTCCTCGGACTCATACACAGCGACGGCTGCCGTGTCGTCGCCAACGATCGCGGAGTCCAGAGCGTGCGGTACCACTTCAGTAATCGGTCCGAGGACATCCTCGGCCTTTTCACCGATGCCCTCGACGCGTTGGGTATCCCATGGCGACGGTCCAACAAGCACACGATTTCGATATATCGCAAGGCTGCTACGGCGCGATTGGACGAGTTCATCGGACCCAAGGACCGCGCGGTACCGTTGAACGGTGTCCACTACGCGGCGTAGGAGGCCGGCGCTCATCCTGTTGGTGATCGCCGCAGCCGGTGGCTGCCTGGGCTTGGCTTGGTGGCAGTGGACCCGCTTCGAATCGACCGCAGGCGATTTCCAGAACCTGGGCTACGCGTTGCAGTGGCCGCTGTTCGCCGGCTTCTGCGTGTACGCGTATTTCAAGTTCGTCCGCTACGAAGAAGCGCCGCCACCGAGCCCCTCCCAAGACGGGGTCACCGAACTTCCCGACGGGCTGCTTCCCGAGCGGCCCACCACTGCACCGCAGGACGACGCAGACCCCGCGCTGCAGGAGTACAACGCCTACCTGGCCGAACTCGCCAGGAACGACAGCGACGCCACCCCGACCCGAGAATGACAGGACGCCGCCCGTGACCGCACCCGACTCCCCCGCCCCGACCACGCCCGTCGACCAGATCCGCAAGGCTCTGCTCGGTTACCGGGTGTTGGCGTGGGCGACCGGCCTGTGGCTGATCGCGCTCTGCTACGAGATGGTGATGAAGTACGGCTTCAACGACGACTCGCTGGGCTGGATCGCGGTCGTGCACGGCTGGGTGTACTTCGTCTATCTGCTGTTCACCGCCAACCTCGCGGTCAAGGTGCGCTGGCCGATCGCCAAGACCGTCGGCGTGCTGCTGGCCGGCACGATCCCGCTGGTCGGCATCATCGTCGAGCACTTCCAGACCCAGGCCATCAAGGAACAGTTCGGGGTCTGACCCCGCTGGCCTGGCTACACTCGACGAGGTGTCAGCCAGCCTCGGGGCGCGCACTGGCGCCCCACCTGAGGCGGCCTCACACCACGACCCCGCCCTCACCGGAATCCGCGCCGTCGCCGCGCTTCTCGTCGTCGCCACGCACGCCGCGTTCGCCACCGGCTACCTGAACCACGGTTACCTCGGCAACGTCTACGCCCGCCTGGAGATCGGGGTGGCGCTGTTCTTCGTGCTCTCAGGGTTCCTGCTGTTCAGCCCGTGGGTGCAGGCCGCCGCCGACACCACCCGGCGCCCGTCCACGCGACGCTACCTGCGCCACCGGGTGCGCAGGATCGTGCCGGCCTACGCGGTGGCGGTAATCGTGACGTTCGCGGTGTACACCGTGTTCACCCCCGGGCCCAATCCGGGTCAGTCCTGGTACGGGTTGCTGCGCTATTTGACGTTCACCCAGATCTACACCGACAGTTACCTGACGACGCTGCTGCATCCGGGGCTGTCACAGATGTGGAGCATGGCGGTGGAGGTGGCGTTCTACGCGGTGCTGCCGCTGCTGGCCTACCTGCTGCTGCGCCGCGGCTGGCGGCCCCGGCGCGTGCTGGTCGGGCTGGCGCTGCTGGCCGCGGTGACACCGGCGTGGGTGCTCCTCGTCACCACCACCGACCTCCTACCCAATTCGGCCGGCATGTGGCTGCCGGCCCATCTGGCCTGGTTCGCCGGCGGCATGACGCTCGCGGTGTAGCGCTGCCTCGGGGTTCGATGCCGCGCAGCGGTGGCGATCCCGCTCGCGCTCGCGCTCTTCCTGCTGGTGTCGACGTCGCTCGGCGGCACCCTGCACGGCCCCGATCCCGTCTCCGCACCGGTCGTGAAGGCCGTGGGATACGCAGTCATCGCGACGCTGGCAGTGGCGCCACTGGCGCTGAGTAACCACGCGCCACTGGCGCTCGGAAACCGCGCGCCGACTGCGCCGGCCAATCGCGGCGGGTACGCACGGGTGCTGGCCAGCAGACCCGTGGTGTGGCTGGGCGAGATCTCCTACGAGATCTTCCTGCTGCACTCGATGCTCATGGCGGTGGCGCTACACCTGGTGCTGGACTGGCCGCTGTTCACCGGCTCGATACCGGGTCTGATCGCGACGACGCTGGTGCTGACGGTGCCGGCCGCCTGGTTGCTGCACCGGTTCACCGCGCCTCAGCGAACCAGGGCCCGCAACGCAGGGACGAGCGCCGCCAGCGCGAGCCCGCGATGGGAGACGGCGTCCTTGTCCGCAGGGCTGAGCTCGGCGGCCGTGACCGCCGAACCGGCGGGCAGGAACACCGGGTCGTAGCCGAATCCGCCCGCGCCGCGCGGCGCGCGCACGATGCTGCCCGCCCATTCGCCGCGCACCACGAGGCTGTCACTGTCGGCCGGCCCGGTCACCAGCGCACACGCCGAGACGAACGCCGCGCCGCGCCGCTCGTCGGGTACGTCGGCCAGTTGGCCCAGCAGCAGTGCCGTGTTCGCGGCGTCGTCACCGTGACGACCCGACCAGCGCGCGCTGAGCACCCCGGGCATCCCATTGAGTGCGTCAACCGTCAGGCCGGAGTCGTCGGCGACGGCGGGTACACCCGTGGCGGCAAACGCATCGCGGGCCTTGGCCAGCGCGTTAGCCTCGAATGTGGCGCCAGTTTCGGGAGCCTCGTCGAACGCCGGGACATCGTCGAGGGACAGCAGCGTCAACCCTGTCACCCCGGCCGCCTCGAGCACCCGGTTCAACTCCGCCAATTTCTTGCGGTTGCGGGAGGCCACCAGGACCCGGGCCATTCCGGTCAGCTTCCGAACGCCTTCTTCGGCGGTTCACCGGACACCGGCAGCTCCCCGGGATAGGGCAGCTCCAGCGCCGCCTTCTGGATCTCGAACAGCTCGTCGCACGCGGCCATCGCGGCGTCGAGCATCTTGTCCAGCGTCGACCGCGGGAACGTCGCACCTTCACCGGTGCCCTGGATCTCCACCAGCGTGCCGGTGTCGGTCGCGACCACGTTCATGTCGACCTCGGCGCGGGAGTCCTCGGTGTAGGGCAGGTCGACGCGGATGCGACCGTCCACGACGCCGACACTCACGGCGGCGATCGCACACGACAGCGGCCGCGGATCGGTGAGCCGGCCCGCCGCGGACAGGTAGGTGACCGCGTCGGCCAACGCGACGTAGGCGCCGGTGATGGCCGCCGTGCGGGTGCCGCCGTCGGCCTGCAGGACGTCGCAGTCGATCGCGATCGTGTTCTCCCCCAGAGCGCCCAGGTCGATGCAGGCGCGCAACGATCTGCCCACCAACCGGCTGATCTCCTGGGTGCGTCCGCCGACCCGGCCCTTGACCGACTCGCGGTCGGAGCGGTCGTGGGTGGCGGCGGGCAGCATGGCGTACTCGGCGGTCAACCAGCCCTGTCCGGAGCCCTTGCGCCAGCGCGGCACGCCTTCGGTGACGCTGGCGGTGCACATGACCCGGGTCTGACCGAATTCGACCAGCACCGACCCTGCCGGATGCGTGGTGAACCCCCGGGTGAGGGTGACGGGGCGCAGTTCGTCGTCGAGTCGGCCGTCTTCTCGTCTGGACACGGGGCCAACCCTATCGGCTCGCCACGACGCCACTCAGGAGCGGGTGACGGCGAAAGTCTCGTTGCACACCACGGCGTGCACCGGACCGTCGAACTCGGCTTTCGCCTCGCTGATGATGTCCTCCCGCGACGTCCACGGCGGGATGTGGGTCAGCAGCAGTTCCGAGACGCCGGCGCGCGCGGCCGCGCGACCCGCCTCGGTGCCGGACAGATGCAGCCGGGGCGGCCGCGACGGCGAATGCGTCCACGACGCCTCGCACAGAAACACGTCGGCGTCGCGGGCCAGATCGATCAGCGCATCGCAGTAGCCGGTGTCTCCGCTGTAGACCAGGGTGGCGCCGGACGGGTCGGTGATCCGCATGCCGTAGGACTCGGTGGGATGACACACCAGCCGCGGCAGCACGGTCAACGCCCCGATCTCGACCGGCTGGTTGTCCACCCAGTGCCGCACGTCGAAGATGTCGGTGAAGTCGTCGATCTCGCCGCCCTCCGGCGAGGACGCCGCCCCGAGCCGCACCCAGGTGTTGGCCGGTCCGTAGACCATTCCTCGCTCCGGCGCCGGGCTGGGGTGGTAGCGGCGCCAGACGAACAAGCCTGGCAGGTCCAGGCAGTGATCGGCGTGCAGATGAGACAGCAGCACATGCACGGAGTTGGGGTCGGCATGCCGTTGCAGTGCGCCCAACACCCCGCCGCCGAAATCGAGAACCAAGGGTGGCGTATCGGGTGCGGTCACCAGATATCCCGACGCCGGCGAATCAGGGCCGACCACACTGCCGGAGCAACCCAGGACGGTGATTCGCACGTTCACTAGCTTGCCATGCCCGCCATGGACGTGACGAAAACATCGCCGCTTTCGGCGACGAACGTCATGATCGGCTGTCGGCGTGACGTCGCACCGGCCGGACCCCGTCGAGTGTCGGCCCCAGGAACCGCGCGGCCAGGTCGGTGAAGGCCTCGGGATCGCCGGTGGCCTCGAACAACCGGGTCGGCCGGGCGGGTCCGGGTTGGCCGTTGCCGGCCTGCGGACGCAGCAAATCTCTCTCGGTGAGGACCCGCAGCAGGTCCTTGGCGGTCTCCTCGGCGCTGGACACCAACGTCACGTCTTCGCCCATGGCCAGCTGGATCAGCCCCGACATCATCGGGTAGTGGGTGCACCCCAGCACCAGCGTGTCCACCTCGGCGCGCTGCAGCGGCTCCAGATACCCCTCGGCCAGACCGAGGACCTGCCGGCCGCTGGTCACCCCGCGCTCGACGAAGTCGACGAACCTCGGACACGCCACCGCGAACACCTCGGTGTCGCGCGCCGCGGCGAAGGCGTCCTGGTAGGCGCCGGACGCGATCGTCGCCGCGGTGCCGATGACTCCGATGCGGCCGTTGCGGGTGGTCGCCACGGCGCGGCGGACGGCCGGCAGGATGACCTCGACCACCGGAACCGGCGCATAGCGCTCGCGCGCGTCCCGCAGACAGGCCGACGACGCGCTGTTGCACGCGATGACCAGAGCCTTCACCCCACGCGCGGCGAGGTCGTCGCCGATCGCCAACGCGTGGCGGCGGATCTCGGGCACGGTGAGCGGACCGTACGGACCGTTGCCGGTGTCGCCCACGTAGATGATGTCCTCGTCGGGCAGCTGGTCGATCACCGCCCGCGCCACGGTCAGCCCGCCGACCCCGGAGTCGAAGATGCCGACCGGGCGCAGCGCGTCGGCGCTCACCGGCCCAGCGACGGCGGCTGCACCGGTCGACGCAACGCCCTCGCCTTCCGTTCGGGACCCGAGAGCAGATAGGCGGCCAGCACGCCGGCCAGGGCTCCGCTGAGGTGACCCTGCCAGGACACCCCGAAGGTGCCCGGCAGCACGCCCAGCAGGATGCTGCCGTAGACGAACAGCACCACGACGCCGATGACGATCTCCCAGATCGTGCGGGTGAAGAAGCCGAACAGGATCAGGAACGTCAGCCAACCGAAGATCAGGCCCGACGCGCCGATGTGGTTGGTCTCCACCACGACCCCCCGATACGAGGGGGCACCGACGTTGCCGATCAACCAGGTCCCGAAGCCACCGACGATCCAGATGATGGCGGTGGCGAACAGGAAGCGGGACAGCCCCGCAAGCGTCATCAGGAAGCCGAGCACCAGCGCCGGGCCGGTGTTGGCCATCAGGTGCTCCCAGTTGGAATGCAGCAGCGGTGCGAACAGGATCCCGGTCAGGCCGTCGGTCTCCAGCGGGCGGATACCGTTGCGGTCGAGCTGGTGTCCGGTCAACGAGTCGAACAGTTCGACCAGCCAGAGCAGGACGACGAACGACACAATGGTCAGTCCGCCGACCAGCCACACCGGGCGCTTCGTGGGCTGCGAGGGTGGCCCCGCATAGCCGCCGGCGCCCGTCATGCCCATAGTTGCCCTTCCAACGCGTCCTCCGCGTCATCCAGGCTACCGGCGTACGCGCCGGTCGACAGATACTTCCAACCGGCATCGCAGACGGTGAACGCGATGTCGGCACGCTCACCGGCCTTGACCGCCTTGGCCGCCATCCCCAGCGCGGCGTGCAGGATGGCCCCGGTGGAAATGCCCGCGAAGATGCCCTCCACCTGGATCAACTCCCGGGTGCGCCGGACGGCGTCGAAGGCGCCGACGGCGAACCGGGTGGTCAGCACCCGCGGATCGTAGAGCTCGGGGATGAAGCCCTCGTCGATGTTGCGCAGCGCGTACACGCCTTCGCCGTAGCGCGGCTCGGCGGCGACGATCTGCACGTCGGGCACGTGTTCGCGCAGGTAGCGCCCGGTGCCCATCAGGGTGCCGGTGGTGCCCAGCCCGGCGACGAAATGCGTGATCTCGGGCAGGTCGGCCAGCAGCTCGGGCCCGGTCCCGTCGTAGTGGGCCGCGCTGTTGGACGGATTGCCGTACTGGTAGAGCATCACCCAGGACGGATGTTCGGCGGCCAGCTCCTTGGCGTGTGCCACCGCGGTGTTGGAGCCGCCCTCGGCGGGCGAGAAGATGATCCGGGCGCCGTAGAGCTCCAGGATCTGGCGGCGCTCGATCGAGGTGTTCTCGGGCATCACGCAGACCATCTGGTAGCCCTTGAGCATCGCGGCCATGGCCAACGAGATACCGGTGTTGCCACTGGTGGGTTCCAGGATGGTCGCGCCCGGTTGGAGGCGGCCCTCCCGTTCGGCGTCCTCGATCATCCGCAGCGCGGGCCGGTCCTTGATCGAGCCGGTGGGGTTGCGGTCCTCCAACTTGGCCCACAGCCGCACGTGCGGGGCGCCCCCGGAGTCCGGGGACCCGCCGTCCCACAACGGCGAGAGCCGTTGCAGGCCGACGAGCGGGGTGTTGCCCAGGGCCTGGAGCAGCGAGTCGTACCGGGTCATCGCGGCGGGTCTCAGCCTCCTGCCACGGCGGGCAGGATGGTCACCGAGTCTCCGTCGGAGATGGTGGTCCCCAACCCGCCGGAGAAGCGGACGTCCTCGTCGTTGACGTAGATGTTGACGAAGCGCTGCAGCTTGCCCGGGTCGGCCGGATCGACGAGACGCTCGGAGATACCGGAGTAGTTCGCCTCGAGGTCGGCGATGACCGCGCTGAGCGTGTCACCGGAGGCGCTGACACGCTTCTCCCCTCCGGTGTGGGTGCGCAGGATGGTCGGGATCGACACGGTGACAGACATGGATCGGGTGGTTCCTTTCACGCGTTCAGTACTGCTCGACGATCTGGACGGGCTCTTCGGTCACGACGCCGTCGACGATGCGGTAACTGCGGAGTTCGTGAGCGTCGGGGTCGCGGGTGGACACCAGGACGTAGTGGGCGTCGGGTTCGGAGGCATACGAGATGTCGGTGCGGCTGGGATAGGCCTCGGTCGCGGTGTGCGAGTGATAGATCACGACGGGGGCTTCGTCGGCGTTGTCCATCTCACGCCACACCTTGAGCTGTTCCCCGGAATCGAACCGGTAGAACGTCGGTGAGCGCTCGGCGTTGACCATGGCGATGTAGCGCTCCGGGCGATCGGAGCCCTCCGGGCCGGCGATCACCCCGCACGCTTCGTCCGGATGATCGGCCCGCGCGTGCGCGACCATCGCGTCGACGAGGTCGGCACGGATCGTCAGCACTGGGCCCCCTTCGTTGCGCCGCCCTGTTTCACACTTCCTCTTTCACTCGAACGCTCCCGGCAACAGACCACGGTAGGTCGGTATTCCAGCGAGCTCCTCAGCAGCCAGAACACCGACCAGCACGGCGCGGGCCAGGCAGTCCGCCGCCGCTGCGCCGACGGCGGTGATCAGCGGCACCTCCGGCGACATCGACGCCGGGGTCGTCGGATCGGGCACGACCTCGACGGCGCCGGTGGCCAGTGCGAACACCGTATCGCCGTCCAGCGGGGTGTGGCACGGGCGGATGGTGCGCGCCAGCCCGTCCTGCGCCGCGACCGCCACCCGCCGGCAGCCCGCCGGGCTGAGCGCCGCGTCGGTCGCCACCACCGCGATCGTGGTGTTCAGCGGACTGAGCTCGCCGTGGCGGTCGGCATAGGCCTGCCGCTCCTCGGCCGGCGGCGGCACCAGCGAGAACTCCTCGATCTGATAGGCCAGCCACGGCAGCCCGGTGTCGGGGTCGACGACGTCGCCGGCCGAGTTGACCACCACCAGCGCGCCGACCGTGACACCGGACGCCAGCGTCACCGACGCCGTGCCGACACCGCCCTTGAGGACCCCGGCCCGGGCACCGACACCGGCGCCCACCGAGCCGATGCCGACCTCGACGCCGGCCGCCTCCGCCGCGCGGTAGCCGAACTGGGCGTCCGGGCGGCACTGCCAGCCCCCGACCGGCAGGTCGAAGATGACGGCGGCGGGCACGATGGGCACCACACCACCGTCGAGTGCCACGCCTCGCCCGTGGGGTTCGAGCCAGCTCATCACGCCGTCGGCGGCGGCCAGCCCATAGGCACTGCCACCGGTGAGCACCACCGCGTCGACGTGCCGCACCGAGTTACTCGGATCCAGCAGGTCGGTCTCGCGGGTGCCCGGGGCGCCCCCGCGCCCGTCCACCGCGCCGACGGTGCCGGGCGGGGTCAGCACGACCGTCGTGCCGGTGGCCCAGCCCGACCCGAGCTGGGCGTCGGGGTCGATGCGGTGGTGGTGGCCGACCAGGATGCCGCCGACGTCGGTGATGCTTCCGCTCACTACCTGTGCTTTCCCATCAGACTCAACACCAGGTACTCCTGCAGCACCGTCAACCACTGGTACACGTCGAGGTGGCCGGCCATCGGGTGGTCACCGGGCAGCCGGTCCGGACCGTCGGGGCCGATGTCGAGCATCGTGCCCAGCGCCAGCCGGACGTCGTTGACCGCCGAGACCCACGCCTGCGCATCGTCCTCGCTGAGCTCGAACTTGCCGCCGCCGGCCGGGACGGTGTCGAGCAGCCGTTGCGCCGCTTCACGTTTGGCGTCGATGATCTCGGGCTCGTGCAGGCTGCGCAGCGCGCTGTTGAGGCTCTCCGCGGTGCCCGAACCCGCCGGATGTTCGGTGGCCTGGCGGTAGAAGTCGGGCAACAGCCGCTTCATCGTGTCATCCTGCGGGGGAACGGAATTGCCCGTGCGCATGCCGGTGAGCTCGGCGAGTTCGTCGACCGGTGCCGACGACTCCCGGTCATCGAGCATGCCGACCATCGACGACACCAGGCTGCTCAGCAGGTCAGCCTCGTGGGCGGCCAATGCCGAGCGGTAGCGCGGCCCCTCGGGACCCTCGACCCGTTTCCATTTACGCACCGGCCGGTCAGCGATCCTGCTGCAAGGTTGCCCACAGCCCCGCTGCGTGCAGTTTGGACACGTCGGCCTCCATCGACTCCCTGGTACCCGCCGACACGACCGCCCTGCCCTCCTGGTGCACCTGCATCATCAGTTTCGTCGCGTGCGGTTCGCTGTAGCCGAAGAGCTTCTGGAACACATAGGTCACGTACGTCATCAGGTTCACCGGGTCGTCCCAGACGATCGTCACCCAGGGGACGTCCGCCGCGGCGTCCTCGACGACGTCCTCGTGCTCGCGCGTTCCCGGTCGTGCCTCCGCCGGCGTCACCATGCCGTCGAGAATACCGGGGACGTGGTGCTGGTTCGAAGTCGCGCCGACCCGATACGGTTGGCCGGTGACTTCGTCGACGAGCGGGCCTGCCGGTTCGGTCCCCGGCCTGCCGGTCGCGCTGCTGACCGACAAGTACGAACTGACGATGCTGGCGGCGGCACTGCGCGACGGCACCGCCCACCGCCGCGCGACCTTCGAGGTGTTCGCCCGTCGCCTGCCCGCGGGCCGGCGTTACGGCGTGACCGCGGGTACCGCCCGCCTCCTGGAAGCGTTGCCGCACTTCAGGTTCGACGACGCCGCACTCGATCTGGTGTCGGGTTTCTGCGACGACGAGACGATGCGTTACCTGGCCGACTACCGGTTCACCGGCGACGTGGACGGTTATCCCGAGGGCGAGTTGTACTTCCCGGGCTCGCCGGTGCTGTCGGTGCACGGCAGCTTCGCCGAGTGCGTGGTTCTCGAGACGCTGGCGCTGTCGATGTTCAACTTCGACTCCGCGGTGGCGTCCGCCGCCGCGCGGATGGTCGGTGCGGCGGGTGGGCGCCCGCTGATCGAGATGGGCTCGCGGCGCGCTCACGAGCAGGCCGCGGTCGCCGCCGCGCGGGCCGCCTACCTCGCCGGTTTCACCGGGTCGTCGAACCTGGAGGCGCAGCGCCGGCACGGGGTGCCGGCGCTGGGCACCAGTGCGCACGCGTTCACCCTGCTGCACACCGTGGAAGGTCAACAGCAGTCCGACTGGGAGCGCGCCGCGTTCCGCGCCCAGGTCGACGCGCTGGGTGTGGAAACCACGCTGCTGGTCGACACCTACGACATCACCGCCGGCGTCGCCAACGCCGTCGCCGTGGCGGGCCCGCAGCTGGGCGCGGTCCGGATCGATTCCGGCGACCTGGGCATGCTCGCCGGCCAGGTCCGCGAGCAACTCGACGACCTGGGCGCCACCTCTACCCGCATCGTGGTCTCCGGTGACCTCGACGAATTCGCCATCGCCGCGCTGCGCGCCGAACCCGTCGACATGTACGGCGTGGGCACGTCGGTGGTCACCGGTTCGGGCGCCCCGACGGCCGGAATGGTCTACAAGCTCGTCGAAGTCGACGGCATCCCTGTCGAGAAGCGCAGCAGCCACAAGGAATCCCACGGCGGACGCAAACACGCGACGCGGCTGGCCAAGGCGTCGGGCACGATCGTCGAAGAGGTGGTGCACCCCGTCGGGGAACCCCCGCAGACACCGGACGGGCTCACAGCCCGCGCGTTGACGGTGCCGCTGGTACGCAACGGCGAACCGGTGGCGGATCTGGGCCTTGAGGCGGCACGCCGCCGCGTCGCGCAGGGGTTGCGCAGCCTGCCCTGGGACGGGTTGAAACTGTCCAAGGGCGACCCCGCCGTTCCCACCCGGATGATCTCGCCCGCCGCGCGCGGCTGACGCGATGTCCGAGATCTCCGGGGTGTCTGAGTCGTCCGAGGTGTCTGCGGTGTCGGCCCCGTCCGAGCCGGCGGAGACCGAGATGACGGACAAGCCCGAGACGAGCGAGATCCGCCGCCTGCTGGGCGCGGCCGTCGAGGGATTGGGGGGTGCGCGCCGCGACGGTCAGATCGCGATGGCCGAGGCGGTCGCTCAGGCGTTCGCCGACGGTGAGCATCTGGCCGTACAGGCAGGCACCGGCACCGGTAAGTCCCTGGCCTACCTGGTGCCCGCAATCGCGCAGGCGCTGGCCGACAATCGGCCGGTGGTGGTGTCGACCGCGACGATCGCCCTGCAGCGACAGCTGGTCGACCGCGACCTGCCCCGCCTGGCCGACTCGCTGACCGCTGCCCTGCCCCGCCGTCCCGACTTCGCGCTGCTGAAGGGGCGAGGGAACTACTTGTGTCTCAACAAGATCCACAACGGCACCAGTGGCGAGCCGGAGGAGCGGCCACAGGAGGAGCTGTTCTCCCCGACCGCGGTCAGTGCGCTGGGTCGCGATGTGGCCCGATTGACCGAGTGGTCGTCGTCGACGTCGACCGGTGACCGCGACGAGTTGTCCCCCGGCGTCCCCGACCGGTCGTGGGCCCAGGTCAGCGTGTCGGCACGGGAATGCATCGGGGTGTCCCGGTGTCCGTTCGGCACCGACTGTTTCGCCGAGCGGGCCCGTGAGCGCGCCGGCCGCGCCGATGTCGTCGTCACCAACCACGCCCTGCTGGCCATCGACGCCATGGGCGACGCCAACGTGCTGCCCGAGCACGACCTGCTGATCGTCGACGAGGCGCATGAGCTGACCGATCGGGTGACCAGCGTCGCGACCGCCGAGTTGTCCGCCACGTCGATGGGTGTCGCACAGCGGCGCGCGGCGCGGGTGGTGCCCGCCGAACTGGCGCAACGTCTCGACGCCGCCGCGGCGACACTGGCCTCGGCGATCTTCGAGACTCAGCCCGGACGTATCGACGTCCTCGACGACGAGCTCGCCACCCACGTGACCGCCGTGCGGGACGCGGCGAGCGCGGCGCGCACCGCCATCGACACCGCGTCGTCGGATCCGAAGTCGGCGTCCGCCCGCGCCGAGGCGGTCACGGCGCTGCTCGACGTCGGCGACACCGCCGCGCGGATCCTGGATTCGTTCGTACCCTCGATACCCGACCGCACCGATGTGGTGTGGCTCGAACGCATCGAGGACACCCGCACGGGGACCCGGGTGTTGCTGCGGGTCGCGCCGCTGTCGGTGGCGGGGTTGCTGCGCCACCGGCTGTTCGACCACACCACCACAGTGTTGACGTCGGCGACCCTGACCATCGGCGGCAGCTTCGACGCGATGGCCCGCGACTGGGGCCTGGCGGGTTCCGACGACACGGCAGCGGCGTGGCGGGGCCTGGATGTCGGATCGCCGTTCGACCACGCCCGCTCCGGCATCCTCTACGTGGCCGCGCATCTGCCTCCCCCCGGCCGGGACAGCACCGGCACAGCAGAGCAGCTCGACGAAATCGCCGGGCTGATCACGGCCGCCGGCGGACGGACGCTGGGGCTGTTCTCCTCCATGCGCGCGGCCAAGGCCACCGCCGAGGTCATGCGGGAACGGCTCGACACGCCGGTGCTGTGCCAAGGCGACGACAGCACCTCGGCACTGGTGGCCCGCTTCGCCGCCGACGAGCCGACCTCGTTGTTCGGCACCCTGTCACTGTGGCAGGGCGTGGATGTGCCCGGGCCGTCTCTGTCGCTCGTGCTCATCGACCGGATCCCGTTCCCGCGCCCCGACGACCCGCTGTTGACCGCCCGCCAGCGGGCCGTGGCGGCCCGGGGCGGCAACGGTTTCATGTCCGTCGCGGCCACCCACGCCGCCCTGCTCCTGGCTCAGGGGGCCGGCCGACTGCTGCGGCGCGTCGACGATCGCGGCGTGGTGGCCGTCCTGGACTCCCGGATGGCCACCGCGCGCTACGCCGGATTCCTGCGCGCCTCGCTGCCGCCGTACTGGGCGACCACCGACGGCGCAGCGGTGCGGGCGGCGTTGCAGCGCCTGCGCGCGGACTGAACCGGATCGTCTCGACCGCGCCGGTGGGCCGTGCTTCGAACTAATCTGGCATCGGGTCCGTTGCGGTAGGTCAGTCCCGCGACGCCGCCGAAGGGAGTGCCATGGGTCGACGACGGCTGGTGGGCGCGACGGTCGCCGCCTGCTCGGTGCTGCTCGGCACCGCCTGCTCGACCGCGGTGCAAGGGGAGGCGGTGTCGGTGTTCCACGACCCGTTCAACGTGGCCGGGATGCCGGCGACCGACGGTCCCAGCGGCGTTCGCCCCGGCGCGCCGGGCCCCGACCGCGAGATCGAGGGGTCCGACGGCGGCAGCATCGACGAACTGGCCGGCGGTGCGATCAGCGACATCGAAGAGTACTGGCAGACCGCCTATCCGGCGACCTTCGGCGACGAGTTCTCCCCCGCCAGCGCCCTGATCTCCTGGGACGCCAACGGTTTCGACGGAGTGTTCTGCGAAGAGGACACCTACGGACTGGTCAACGCCGGCTTCTGTTATCTGGACCGGTCGATCGGCTGGGACCGCGGCGAGCTGTTGCCGACGCTCGAGCGGGCGCACGGAGACATGGGTGTGGTCATGGTGCTGGCGCACGAATACGGGCACGCGGTGGCCCGGCAGTCCGGCATGGCCGACGAGGACACCCCCACACTGCTGTCCGAGCAGCAGGCGGACTGCCTGTCCGGGGCGTACATGCGCTGGGTCGCCGAGGACAGCTCGCCGCGGTTCACCCTCAACACCGGCGAGGGCCTGAACAACGTGCTGGCCGGCGTCATCTCGTTCCGCGACCCCGTGCTGACCGAGGGCGATCCCGATGTCGGCTACGACGAGCACGGCTCGGCGTTCGAGCGCGTGTCGGCGTTCCAATTCGGCTTCACCGACGGCCCGAACGCGTGTGCCGCCATCGACATGCGGGAGATCGGCCAGCGCAGGGGGGATCTGCCCGTGCTGCTGCCCAAGGACCAGACGGGGGAACTGCCGGTCACCGAGGACTCGGTGTTCTCCATCGTCGAGGCGATGGACATCCTGTTCGCACCCGCCGACCCCCCGGCGCTCAGCTTCGATGCGGCCGAGGCCGACTCCTGCGCCGATGCCCGGCCCAGCCCGCCGGCGTCCTACTGTCCGGCGACCAACACCCTCGTCGTCGACCTACCCGCCCTGCAAGACCTCGGCGCTCAAGCTGATTCGACGGACGCCGCGACGCTGGCCATCGGCGACAACACCGCCTACTCGGTGCTGATGTCGCGGTACATGATGGCCCTGCAGCATCAACGCGGCGCTGTCGCGCTCGACGACGCCAGCGCCGCGCTGCGCACGGCGTGTCTGACCGGGGTGGCGACGGTGAAGATGTCGAAGGAGGTCACGACCCCGGATGGCAACACGGTGGCGTTGACCGCGGGCGATATCGACGAGGCGGTGTCGGGCATTCTGACCAACGGCCTGGCGGCCGGCGACGTCAACGGCGAAACCGTGCCGTCCGGCTTCTCCCGGATCGACGCGTTCCGGCTCGGCGTGCTCAGCGACACCGACAGATGCTTCCAGCGGTTCCCCTAAACCGGTAGCCGCAGAACGTAACCCGCCTCCAGCGCCACCCACAGCGCGCCGTCGGCGGCGACGGCCATGCCGTGCGGCTCACTGCCCGCCGGCAGGTCGATGGTCACGACCTCGCCGTCGGCGCTGACCCGGGCGATCTGGTCGGCGCCCCACAGGCTCACCCACACACCGCCGACCGGGTCGGGTACCACGGCGTGCGGTTTGCCGGGCATGTCGAGTTCCTGGATGGCATCGTCGACCGGGATGCGGCCGATGCGCTCGGCCGCGATCGCGGTGAACCACACGCAGTCGTCGTGGGTGGCGCAGATCCCCACCGGCCCGGCCCTCGGCGTCGGCACCTCCCGCGTCGTCAACCGCCCGTCGAGATCGAGCCGGCCGATCGCGCCGGCCTGGTTCAACGTGAACCACAGCGCCCCGTCCGGGCCCGCGGTGATCATCGACGGCAGACCGCCGACGGGCCACTCCTGCACTGTGCCGTCGTCGTCCAGTCGGCCCACCACCCCGGTGCCGGTCGCGGTGTACCACAGTGCGCCGTCCGGTCCGACGGTGAGACCGAACGGCGCACTCCCGGTGCTCAATTCGACCGCCGACTGGTCACCGTCGACCGTGATGCGGCCGATGCGGTCGTCGCCGGCACGGGTGAACCACAGCGCTCCGTCGCGCGCGGCCGTGATCAGTGACGGTCGGCTGTCCGGGGCCACCGCGAATGTGCTCAGCGCACCGCTGTTCGTCACCCGCGCCACGGCCCCGCCGTGGACGAGCGTCACCCACATCGCTCCGTCGGGACCGGCCGCCACCGCATACGGGCCGCCGTCGACGGGAACCTCGAGCAGCGCCGTCACGCCAGCGTGACCAGGCCCAGCTCCGCCTCACCCGCGAGCAGGCGATGATGGGGCAGCACGCGCACGGTGTAGCCCACCGGCCCGGTGATCGGCAGCGACATCGTGGCGGTGAACACGTCGGCGCCGTGATCGGTTCGCCCGGTGTGGGTCATCGGCACAGTGACAGGCTCCAGCAGCGTGGCGCCGGCATCCACCCGGCCGATCAGCGCCTGCACCGCCACATCGGTGACCCGCAGCCCGTCGAGTCGCACGAGCGCGGTCAACGTCAGCTCCGAGCCCAGCAGCGGCGTGTCCGGCAACCCGGAACTGTCCACATCCTCGATCGAGATCCGCGGCCACGACCGCTCCACACGGTGCCGGTAGGCGGCGAGTTCCCGTGCGGCACCGAACGGCTCGGCGAAGTCACCGGCACCCGCCGACACCGGCTCGATGGTCTGCCGCAGCGACCGTGCCGCCGGGAAGTAGTACTTCTCGGCGTACTCCTGGACCATGCGTGAGGCCAGCACCTTGGGCCCCAGCTCCTGGAGGGTGTGGCGCACCATCTCGACCCACCGCCTCGGAACGCCGTGTCCGTCCCGGTCGTAGAACTTCGGCACCACCGCCTGCTCCAGCAGGTCGTAGAGCGCCGCCGCCTCCAGGTCGTCGCGGCGGCCGTCATCGGCCAGACCTGCGGCGGTGGGGATCTCCCAGCCGTTCTCCCCGTCGAACCACTCGTCCCACCAGCCGTCGCGGATCGACAGATTCAGCCCGCCGTTGAGGGCGCTCTTCATCCCCGACGTGCCGCAGGCCTCCAGCGGCCGCAGCGGGTTGTTCAACCACACATCGCAGCCGTGGTAGAGCGTGCGGGCCATCGACATGTCGTAATCGGGCAGGAACGCGAAACGGTGCCGCACGTCGTGGCGGTCGGCGAAGCGCACGATCTGCTGGATCAGCGCCTTGCCGCCGTCGTCGGCCGGGTGGGCCTTGCCGGCGACTATCAACTGCAGGGGCCGCTCGTCGTCGAGGAGCAGCCGGGCCAACCGGTCGGGGTCGCGCAGCATCAGGGTGAGCCGTTTGTAGGTGGGCACCCGCCGCGCGAACCCGATGGTCAGTGCGTTGGGGTCGAACGCGGTGGCGATCCACCCGAGCTCTGCCTCGGCCGCGCCGCGCTCCAACCACGACCGGCGCAGCCGCCGCCGGACGTCGTCGACGAGCGCCTCGCGCAACTGGCCGCGGATCCACCACAGATGGCCGGGGTCGACCTTCTGCAGACGCTCCCAGACGTGCGGTTCCCGCAACTGGGCCAGGTCGTCGCCGCCGAGCAACTCCCTACCGAGTTCCAGCCACTGCGGCGCGGCCCAGGTCGGTCCGTGCACCCCGTTGGTGATCGAACCGATCGGGACCTCGGCCGCGTCGAAGCCCGGCCAGAGCTCGCTGAACATCTCCCGGCTGACCCGTCCGTGCAGCAACGAGACGCCGTTGGCGCGCTGGGCCAGCCGCAGCCCCATGTGGGCCATGTTGAATTTCGCCGGGTCGTCCTCGGCGCCGAACGACAGCACCCGGTCCACCGGGACGCCGGGCAGCAGCCGCGAGCCATGGCCGTCCGGCCCCGCGCCGAAATAGCGTTCCACCAGATCCAGCGGGAACCGGTCGATACCGGCGGGCACCGGGGTGTGGGTGGTGAACACCGTCGATGAGCGGACGACGGCCAGCGCCGTGTCGAAGTCGAGCCCGGCCTCGATCAGTTCGCGGATCCGCTCGACACCCAGGAAGCCGGCATGGCCTTCGTTCATGTGGAAGACCTCGGGTCCGGGCAGGCCCCGCAGTTCGGTGAACGCGCGGATCGCGCGGACGCCGCCGATACCGGCCAGGATCTCCTGCCGGATGCGGTGCTCCTGATCGCCGCCGTACAGCCGGTCGGTGACGGTGCGCACATCGTGGTCGTTCTCCGGGATGTCGGAGTCGAGCAGCAGCAACGGGATCCGACCCACCTGGGCGATCCAGATCCGCGCCGAGAGCGTCACGTCGTCGGGCAACGTGAGCTCGATCAGGACCGCTTCTCCGTCGGTACCGGTGAGCAGACGCAGCGGCAACCCCTGCGGATCCAGCGAGGGATAGTTCTCGTGCTGCCATCCGTCGGCGGTCAGCGACTGCCGGAAGTACCCCGAGCGGTAGTAGAGGCCGACCGCGATCAGCGGCAGACCGAGATCGGAGGCCGACTTCAGATGGTCGCCGGCGAGGATGCCCAGCCCCCCGGAGTAGTTGGGCAACACCTCGGCGACGCCGAATTCCATCGAGAAGTAGGCGATGCCGTGCGGCAACGCCACTGCCGGCGCATCCCCGTCGCTGACCTCCGCGGCGCGCTGCTGATACCACAGCGGACGGGTGAGATAGTCCTCGAGATCCGCGGCCAGCGTCTCGACTCGCTGGACGAACGACGGGTCGGCGGCCAGCTGCTCGAGGCGTTCGGGACCGACGTGGCCGAGCATCGCCACCGGGTCGCCGCCGGTGTCCTGCCAGAGCTCTTCGTCGATGGACTGGAACAGATCCTGCGTCGGCTTGTCCCAGGACCAGCGCAGATTCGTCGACAACCGCTCGAGCGGGGCCAGCCGTTCGGGCAGATGAGCGCGGACGGTGAACCGGCGAAGGGCTTTCACGCGTGTCACCTTACTGGCGACCGGCAAACCCGCCATGCGTCCCGCGGCCGCCGCCGATCGGGTCATCGGCAGCTCCCGCTTCGCCCTCCGCGTGATTGAGCTGCGCACTACGGTGGGTATAGGCGCGAGAGGGCTGTTGAGGGATCTGTGAACGAACCGGTCGACGACGAACCGGACGACGACGACACGCCGCGCAGGGTTGCGCTGGTTGTGCGCCACGGCAGGAACTGGGAGGAAACGGATCAGTGACCGCGGGCCGTATCGAGATCGATGACGTTGCACCTGTGGTGTCCGGTGGGCGTTTCCCCGCCAAAGCGGTGGTCGGCGAGGTGGTGCCGGTGACCGCGACGGTGTGGCGCGAAGGACACGATGCGGTCGCCGCGACGCTGGTGGTCCGGTATCACGGACCCGGCTATCCCCCGCTCGCCGAGGAGCCGGCGGGATTGGCCCGGCCGCAGGCCGTGCCGATCGACGAGGTGGTGACGCCGGCGTCCCGGATACGTCCCACCACGTACCCGATGGCGACGGGGCGCACTCCGGACGTGTTCCACGGCCAGTTCACCCCCGATGCCGTCGGTCTGTGGACCTACCGGGTGGACGGCTGGGGCGACCCCATCGCGACATGGCGGAGCCACGTCATCGCCAAGCTCGACGCCGGCCAGAGTGAGGGCGAGCTGGACAACGACCTGAGGGTGGGCGCCCGGCTGCTGGAGCGAGCCGCGACCGGGGTGCCCCGGCAGGACCGCTATCCCCTGATCCTGGCGGCCGAGCGGCTACGCGAGCCTGGCGACCCGTTCTGGCGCGCCGGTCCGGCGCTGGCGCCGGAGGTGACCGAACTCGTCGACCAGTACCCGCTGCGCGAACTGGTCACCCGCGGCGAGCAGCACGGCGTGTGGGTGGATCGGCCCCTGGCCCGGTTCAGTTCGTGGTACGAGCTGTTCCCCCGCTCGACCGGCGGCTGGGACAGTTCCGGGCATCCCGTGCACGGAACGTTCGCCACTGCCGCCAAGGCGCTGCCGCGTGTCTCGCGGATGGGCTTCGACATCGTCTATCTGCCACCCATCCACCCGATCGGCAAGGTGCACCGCAAGGGCCGCAACAACAGCGTCACCGCCGGTCCCGCCGACGTGGGATCGCCCTGGGCGATCGGCAGCGATGAGGGCGGCCATGACGCCGTGCACCCCGACCTGGGCACCATCGAGGATTTCGACGAATTCGTCGCCGCCGCCCGCGGCGAGGGCCTGGAGGTGGCACTGGACCTGGCGCTGCAGTGCGCCCCCGACCACCCGTGGGCGCGTGAGCACCCCGAGTGGTTCACGGTGCTTCCCGACGGCACCATCGCCTACGCGGAGAATCCGCCCAAGAAGTACCAGGACATCTACCCGCTCAACTTCGACAACGATCCCGCCGGCCTCTACGAGGAGGTGCTGCGGGTGGTCCGGTACTGGGTTTCCCACGGGGTCAAGGTGTTCCGTGTCGACAACCCGCACACCAAGCCGCCGAACTTCTGGGCCTGGCTGATCGGGGAGGTCAAGAACACCGACCCCGACGTGCTGTTCCTGGCCGAGGCGTTCACCCGCCCGGCGCGCCTGTTCGGGTTGGCCAAGCTGGGCTTCACCCAGTCCTACACCTATTTCACCTGGCGCACGGCCAAGTGGGAGCTCACCGAGTTCGCCGAATCGATCGCCGAGCACGCCGACTACAGCAGGCAGAGCCTGTGGACGAACACGCCCGACATCCTGCACGAGAGCCTGCAGCACGGCGGCCCCGGAATGTTCGCCATTCGCGCCGTCATGGCCGCGACGATGAGCCCGACGTGGGGCATGTACTCGGGCTACGAGCTGTTCGAGCACCGTGCGGTGCGCGAGGGCAGCGAGGAGTACCTCAACTCCGAGAAATACGAGCTGCGGCCGCGCGATTTCGACGCTGCGCTGGCCGACGGCGAGTCACTGGAGCCGTTCATCACCCGGCTCAACGAGATCCGCCGGGTGCATCCGGCTCTGCACCAGTTGCGCACCATCACGTTCCACCACATCGACAACGATGCACTGCTGGCATACAGCAAGTTCGACCCGGACACCGGCGACCAGGTGCTCGTCGTGGTGACGCTCAACGCGTTCGGCCCCGAAGACGGCACTTTGTGGTTGGAGATGGGCGCATTGGGAATGGAACAGCAGGACCGGTTCTGGGTGCGTGACGAGATCACCGGAGAGGAATACCAGTGGGGCCAGAGCAACTATGTGCGACTCGAGCCAGCCCGCGCCGTGGCGCACGTGCTCAACATGCCCCATGTTCCCGCCGACCAACGAATGAACCTGCTGCGTAGGGAGTGACGATATGACCAACGCGTCCAACCTGACGAACCACATCGACAGTCCGCATCTGCGGCCGCACACCGCCGACCTGAACCGGTTGCTGGCCGGTGAGCACCACGACCCCCACTCGGTGCTCGGCGCCCACGAATACGACGACCACACCGTGATCCGGGTGTACCGCCCGCACGCGGTGAAGATGAACGCGGTGATCGGCGGCGCCCGCCATCCGCTGACCCACATCGAGGCCGGGCTGTTCGCCGTCGCGGTGCCGTTCACCGACCTCGTCGACTACCGCCTCGAGATCAGCTACTCCGAGGACGAGTCGGCGTTCGTCCACACCGTTGCCGACGCCTACCGGTTCCTGCCGACCCTGGGCGAAATCGACCTGCACCTGTTCGCCGAGGGTCGCCACGAGCGGCTCTGGGAGGCGCTGGGCGCACACCCCCGGAGCTTCACGACCCCCGACGGTGAGGTCACCGGTGTGTCGTTCGCCGTGTGGGCGCCCAATGCCAAGGGCGTCAGCGTGATCGGCGACTTCAATCACTGGGGCAACGAGGCGCAGATGCGCGTGTTGGGTTCCACCGGCGTCTGGGAGCTGTTCTGGCCCGGCTTCCCCGAAGACGGGCTGTACAAGCTGCGTATACACGGCGCCGACGGCGCGGTCACCGAGCGGGCCGACCCGATGGCCTTCGCCACCGAGGTGCCCCCGCAGACCGCGTCGCGGGTGTTCCAGAGCGACTACACCTGGGCCGACGAGGACTGGATGGCTCAACGGGCGCTGCGCAACGCGGTCTTCGAGCCGATGAGCACCTATGAGGTGCACCTCGGGTCGTGGCGGCCTGGGCTGAGCTACACCGAACTGGCCGAGGAGCTCACCGACTATGTGGTCGAGCACGGCTTCACCCACGTCGAGATGCTTCCGGTGGCCGAGCACCCGTTCGGCGGGTCCTGGGGCTATCAGGTCACGTCGTACTACGCGCCGTCGTCACGGTTCGGATCACCCGACGAGTTCCGCCACCTGGTCGACACGCTGCACCGGGCCGGCATCGGCGTGATCGTCGACTGGGTGCCCGCGCACTTCCCCAAGGACGCGTGGGCGCTGGGCAGATTCGACGGCACCCCGCTCTACGAGCACGCCGATCCGCGCCGCGGCGAGCAACTCGACTGGGGCACCTACGTGTTCGACTTCGGCCGCACCGAGGTCCGCAACTTCCTGGTCGCCAACGCGCTGTATTGGCTGCAGGAGTTCCACGTCGACGGCCTGCGGGTGGATGCGGTCGCATCGATGCTCTATCTGGACTACTCGCGTCCGGAAGGTGGCTGGACACCGAACCAGTACGGGGGCCGGGAGAACCTCGAGGCGGTCCAGTTCCTGCAGGAGATGAACGCGACGGTGCACAAGATCAGCCCCGGCATCGTCACGATCGCCGAGGAGTCCACGTCGTGGCCGGGCGTGACCCGCCCGACGAACCTCGGCGGACTGGGTTTCTCGATGAAATGGAACATGGGCTGGATGAACGACACGCTGGAGTTCATCAAGCGTGACCCGATCTACCGGACCTATCACCATCACGAGATGACGTTCTCGATGCTGTACGCGTTCAGCGAGAACTACGTCCTGCCGATCAGCCACGACGAGGTGGTGCACGGCAAGGGCACGTTGTGGGGGCGCATGCCCGGCAACGACCACATGAAGGCCGCCGGGATCCGCAGTTTCCTGGCCTACCAATGGGCGCATCCGGGCAAACAGCTGCTGTTCATGGGGCAGGAGTTCGGACAGCGAGCGGAGTGGTCCGAGGAACGCGGCGTGGACTGGTTCCAGCTCGACGAGCACGGGTTCTCCGACGGCATCCTGCGGCTGCTGACCGATGCCAACGAGATCTACCGCACCCGACGGGCGCTGTGGTCCCGGGACACACAACCCGAGGGGTACTCCTGGATCGACGCGAACGACTCGGCCAACAATGTGCTGAGCTTCCTGCGCTTCGGCGACGACGGCTCGATGATGGCGTGCGTGTTCAACTTCTCCGGCTCCGAACATGCCCGCTATCGGCTGGGACTGCCGCACGCCGGCACATGGCGCGAGGTGCTCAACACCGATTCGGACACCTATCACGGCTCCGGGATCGGGAACTACGGTGCGGTCGAGGCCACTGACGAACCGTGGCATGGCCGGCCTGCCTCGGCGGTGATGACGCTGCCGCCGCTGTCGGCGTTGTGGTTCGAACCCGAGTCAGCGCCCTAAGCCACGCGCCGAGTCAGCGCCCTAAGCCACGCGCCGAGTCTGCGGGCAGATCGCCATCTGACCCTATGAGGCGATCTCCCAGCAGACTCGGGCGTTCTGGGTCTGCGGCGTTCTGGGTGTGCGCGTCGCCTCGCGTCTCCTGCGGGGTCAGTACAGCGCGCTGGCCAGGTCGCGCCGCCCGGCGATCACCGCGGGGTCGGCGGGATCGAACAGATCGAACAATTCGATCAGCCGGGTGCGCACCGCGGTTCGGTCGTCTCCCGTCGTGCGTTTGACCAGACCGGTCAGCCGGGCGAACGCCGCCTCGACGTGCTGTTCGAGGATCTCGACGTCGGCCGCGGCGAACGCCGCGTCGATGTCCTCGGGGGCCGCGTCGGCCACCGCGACGGCGTCGCGCCGATGGGCGGTGGCGCGCTGCAGGAAGGCGATCTGGCGGACCGCGCCCTTGGCCTCGGCATGATTCGGGTTGGCGTCCAGGATCTTCTGATAGGCGCTTCGGGCGGCGTCGAAGTCGCCGCTGTCGAGGAACGTCCGCGCCTGTTCCACTTCGGGATCGACCTGTTCGGGAGCCTCGGCGTCACCGGTGCCGCTCAGCTTGCCCGCGGTGGCCTCGAGCAGTGAATCGACCCAGCGGCGGAGCTGCTCGGGCGGTTGCATCCCCTGGAAGCTGGACAGCGGCTGTCCGGCGGCCAGCGCCACGACGGTCGGGATGGCCTGCACGCCGAACATCTGGGCGACCCGGGGCACCGTGTCGACATTGACGGTGGTCAACGCCCACTTCGGCCCGTCCTGCGCGGACAGGCCCGCCAGGACGTCGCCGAGCTGGACACTGGCGTCGCTGCGCGGGGACCACAGCAGCACGACCACCGGAACCTCGTTGGAGCGGACCAGCACCTCGGCTTCCAGGTTGGCCTCGGTGATCTCCACTCCGCCGGGGCCCGCGGGCGGACCGGATGCGGCGCCCTCGGTGGTCGCCGCCCGCTGTTTGAGTGCCGACAGATCCACTGCGCCCGCCATGGCAGGCGAGATTCGGGGTCCAGGACGAGTCACGGGTTCAAGTGTGTCACGTCGTTTCGGGGACCGTCCGACCCGGCTGCGCCACACCCGCCGCCGCCGTCGAAGCCCTGATCCGGCCGGTCCGATCGGCCCATATGAGGAAGATCACACTGCCCAATGGCACGATGCTGCCCAGCAACGCCAGCAACCATGTCACCGCGGTCCAGCGGTGCGACAGCCCGACGACCACGGCGGCCACCAGGAACGCCACGAAGACACCTCCGTGGATGGGCCCGAACACCTTCACGCCGATCTCGGTCTGTGGTGAGCCGAGGTATTTGAAGTACATCCCGATCAGCAGGCCGATCCAGCTGGCCGCCTCCGCCAACGCGATCAGCCGGAACCACCCCGCCGCACTGCGGAGGTCGTAAGCGCTTGATTGGTTCGCCATGGCCGCCATTGTGCCCGACGATGCCGTCAGCTACTACATTGCGTCGTTGATCATGCGCCCTGTTCAGGGCCGGCGGAGCACCAGCGCGTCGCCCTGGCCACCGGCGCCGCACAGCGCGGCGACGGCATACCCGGAGCCCTTCCGCGCCAGCTCCAGCGCGGCGTGCAGCGTGATGCGTGCGCCCGACATCCCGATCGGATGCCCGATCGCGATGGCTCCACCGTCGGTGTTGACCTTCGCCTCGACCGTGGCCTCGTCGAGGCCCAGTTCCTTGGTCGAGGCCAGCGCGACCGCGGCGAACGCCTCGTTGATCTCGATGACGTCGAGATCGTCGACCGAGATGCCTTCCTTGGCGATCGCCTTCTTGATCGCGTTGGCGGGCTGGCTCTGCAGCGTGGAGTCCGGACCGGCGACGACCCCGTGGGCGCCGATCTCACACAGCCACGCCACGCCCATCTCCTCGGCCTTGGCCTTGTTCATCACCACGACCGCGCAGGCGCCGTCGGAGATCTGGGATGCCGAGCCCGCGGTGATGGTGCCGTCCTTGCGGAACGCCGGGCGCAGGCCGGACAGCGACTCCGCGGTGGTGTCGGCGCGAACGCCCTCGTCCTCGGTGAACTCCACCGGATCGCCCTTGCGCTGCGGGATCTTCACCGGCACCACCTCATCGGCGAACACCCCGTCCTTCCAGGCGCGGGCGGCCTTCTGGTGCGACGACGCGGCGAACTCGTCCTGCTGGGCACGGGTGAACCGGTCGGTGTCATTGCGCTGTTCAGTCAGCGCACCCATCGGCTGGTCGGTGAACACGTCGTGCAGACCGTCGTAGGCCATGTGGTCCAGCGCGGTCACATCGCCGTACTTGTAGCCGGAGCGGCTGTTCATCAACAGGTGCGGGGCCTGGGTCATGGACTCCTGCCCGCCGGCGACGACGACGTCGAACTCACCCGCGCGGATCAGCTGATCGGCCAGCGCGATCGCGTCGATCCCCGACAGACACATCTTGTTGATCGTCAGCGAGGCGACATCCCAGCCGATGCCGGCGGCCACCGCGGCCTGGCGCGCGGGCATCTGCCCGGCGCCGGCGGTCAACACCTGGCCCATGATCACGTACTCCACCGCCGAGGCGGGCACCTGTGCTTTGTCCAACGCACCGGCGATGGCCACCGCACCCAGGTCGCTGCCGGAGAAGTCCTTCAGTGACCCCATCAGCTTGCCTACCGGCGTCCGGGCTCCAGCAACGATCACCGACGTCGTCATGACTACCTCCAACTGCGTTTCACGGACCGCCTGACAGGCTATCCACTGCACCCGAGCTATTCGAAACCGATCTGATTAGGTTACCTTTGCGTTATGACCGCCGAGCAGACTGACGCCCGTCCTGTGCTGGCCACCGCGCTGGTCACCGCCATCGATCACGTCGGCATCGCCGTGCCTGACCTGGACGTGGCCATCAAGTGGTATCACGATCATCTGGGCATGATCGTGCTGCACGAGGAGATCAACGAGGAGCAGGGCGTCCGCGAGGCGATGCTGTCCGTACGCGGCGCTCCGAAGGGCAGCGCGCAGGTGCAGCTGATGTCGCCGATCGACGAGTCGTCGACGATCGCGAAGTTCATCGACAAGCGCGGTCCCGGTCTGCAGCAGCTGGCCTACCGGGTCAGTGACATCGATGCACTCACCGAGAGGTTGCGCGAGCAGGGTGTTCGGCTGCTCTACGACGCACCGCGCCGCGGCACCGCGAACTCCCGCATCAACTTCGTCCATCCCAAGGATGCCGGCGGGGTGCTGATCGAACTGGTCGAACCCGCCGCCGGCGATCACTGAGTCCACCGAGGACTGCGGACCCGACCAGCACGGTCAGGTCAACACCGGGGTCTCACGACCACCTCCGGGTGGGACCGCGGTTCGCGCGGTTGGCCCAGCACGATGTGTGCCAGTGCCGCCGGTTCTCGACGCCCGCCGCGTCCGTCGCCGGCCACACCACGACGTGCGCGGTTGACGGCTTGATCTCGTGATCGCAGCCCGGACATCGGTAGACCTTCACCGCGCGCGCCGCAGCGACTGAGCGCACCTCGTAGTCATGGCCGTCGGCGCCCTGTTCGACGCGGCGCGACGACGGGAACCGAACCTGCCCGGGAGCAGGCTGTCCGCTCCTGCGCCCCGCACCGCCCGCCCGCCGTCGCCGGGCCATCAGAACAACCGGTACTCGTCGCTGTCCATGCCGCGCATCTGGTCGTAGTCCAGCGTCAGACAACGGATGCCGCGGTCGGTGGCCAGCGTGCGGGCCTGCGGCTTGATCTGCTGGGCGGCGAACACCCCCGCCACCGGCGCCAGCACGGTGTCGCGGTTGAGCAGCTCGAGATAGCGCGTCAGTTGTTCGACACCGTCGATCTCACCGCGGCGCTTGATCTCCACCGCCACCGACCTGCCCTGCTCGTCGCGGCACAGCAGGTCCACCGGTCCGATCGGGGTCATGTACTCGCGGCGAACCAGCGTGTACCCGGCGCCGAGCAGTTCGACGTGTTCGGCCAGCAGCGCCTGCAGGTGCGCCTCCACCCCGTCCTTGACCAACCCCGGGTCGACCCCGAGCTCATGGCTGGAATCGTGCTCGATCTCCTCGACGGTGATGCGCAACTGTTCGCCGGCCTTGTTCTCCACGACCCAGACCGGCGATTCACCGTCGGGATCCTCGACCACCCAGCAGGGCGGGCTCATCCAGTTCAAGGGCTTGTAGGCACGGTCGTCGGCATGCACGCTCACCGAACCGTCGGCTTTGAACAGCAGCAGGCGCCGCGCCGAGGGCAGGTGCGCGGTGAGCCGGCCGACGTAGTCCACGGTGCACTGGGCGATCACGAGACGCACCGATCCACCTTAAACGCCACGGGTGGTGGTTAGGCTGACGCCACCATGACGGGCAACAAGACAGCGGCACAGCGTCTCGGCCGCGTGTTGGAACGTGTGACCAACCAGAGCCCGCGAGTGGCGTCGACCCCGGAGTACGGATCGTGGATCCTGGGCCGGGTCTCGGAGAGCCAACGCCGGCGACGGGTGCGGATCCAGATCATCCTGACCACCTTCGTCGTCGTGGCGAACCTGATCGGGATGGGTGTCGCCACGCTGGTGATCACCGTGGCGTTCCCGATCCCCAATGTGTTCGCCCCCGACGTCGCCTGGATCTCGTTCATTGTCGTGCCGGTGTACCTGGCGACCGCGTTGGTGGTCGGGGTGTTCTGGGCCACCCGCAGGGTGATGAACAACGTGCGCTGGGCGGTCGAGGAGCGCCCGCCCACCGCCGAGGACCAGTACAACACCTTCCTGGCCCCGTGGCGGCTGACCCGTGTGCTGCTGGTCCTGTGGGGCCTCGGCACCGTGGTGCTCACCGCGCTCTACGGCTGGCACGACACCGACTACATCCCCAAATGGCTTCTGGGAGTCAGTTTCCCGGGCATCGTCGTCTCCGCCAGCTGTTACCTGTTCACCGAGTTCGCATTGCGTCCGGTGGCCGCCCAGGCGCTCGAGGCGGGCCGCCCTCCCCGGCGGTTCGCCGAAGGACTGATGGGCCGCACGATGCTGGTCTGGGCGCTGGGCTCCGGCGTGCCGGTGCTCGGCATCTTCCTGGCGGCACTGATCACGCTGATCCAACGCAATCTGACCCCGACGCAGTTCACCGTCGCGGTGATGATCCTGGCGGCCTTCGCGCTGGTGTTCGGCGCGATCCTGATGTGGATCCTGGCCTGGTTGACGGTCACGCCCGTCCGAGTGGTCCGATCGGGGATGAACCAGGTCGAGCGTGGCGATCTGGAGACCAACGTCGTCGTCTTCGACGGCACCGAACTCGGCCAGCTGCAGCGGGGTTTCAACTCGATGGCGGCCGGCCTACGGGAGCGCGAACGGGTCCGCGACCTGTTCGGTCGACACGTCGGCCGCGAGGTCGCCGCACTGGCGGAGAAGGAGCGACCGGAACTGGGCGGTGAGGACCGCTACGCAGCAGTCGTTTTCGTCGACATCATCGGCTCGACGAAGCTGGTGACCAGTCGGCCCGCCGGCGAGGTCGTCGAATTGCTGAACAGGTTCTTCGCGGTGATCGTCGAGGAAGTGGACCGCCACCACGGTCTGGTGAACAAGTTCGAGGGCGACGCGGTGCTGGCCGTGTTCGGCGCTCCGGTGTCGCTCGAGCACCCCGAGGACGAATCACTGGCCGCGGCCAGGCAGATCAGCCGCAGATTGCGTGAGGAAGT
>Ga0310345_10001290_pt1 | contig 28625 bp, 21 predicted proteins | sample HC15DNA20500_MG_FD_204667 | JGI IMG/M metagenome (GOLD analysis project Ga0310345, IMG submission 204667) | Marine microbial communities from station ALOHA, North Pacific Subtropical Gyre - HC15-DNA-20-500_MG | ecosystem: Environmental > Aquatic > Marine > Oceanic | place: Pacific Ocean: North... | reverse complement strand
CGCCCCCCGAGCCCTTTGCGCCTTGGCGCCTTTGCGAGAGCACAATAGCCACCGAAGCGCTCCCGGCCCCTCTGCGCCTCTGCGCCTCTGCGTGAAATTGGTTGCCCCCGAAACCCGCCCTCTGAGGGGACGCCGAGCCGAGCGCCGCCAGGTCACCGACGGCCAGCCACCACCCCGCCGCCCCCCGAGCCCTTTGCGCCTTGGCGCCTTTGCGAGAGCACAATAGCCACCGAAGCGCTCCCGGCCCCTCTGCGCCTCTGCGCCTCTGCGTGAAATTAGTTGCCCCCGAAACTCGCCCTCCGAGGGGACGCCGAGCCGAGCGCCGCCAGGTCACCGGCGGCCAGCCGCCACCGCGCCGCCCCCCCGGCCCCTTTGCGCCTCCGCGCCTTTGCGCGAGCACAAGAGCCACCGAAGAGCGTCAGGTGGTGGCGGGCGGGATCCAGAGGGCTTTGCGGAGGGTCTCCATCTTGTCGGCGACCGCGCGGAGGCGGCCCATCGAGGTGCCGACGGTCTGGGTGAGCTCCTCGAGCTCCTCGTCACCCTCCTGGCGGGCGGTGCGGGCGGTGCGCACGACCTCGGCGATCGAGCGGGTCACCTCCTCGTTCGCGCTGCGCACGAACTCGACGAGCTTGTCGCCGAAACCGTCGATCTGCGCGTCGAAGGCCTCGGCGAGCTTCTTCGCCGCCTCCTCGATGGCCTTGGGCGCCTCCTCCTGCGCGCGCTTCTTCATCTCCTTGTCGGCGCGGCCGCGGAAGAAGTAGGCGAGCACCGGCGCGGCGAGGGTCATCGCGCCGCCGACGAAGACGTTGGAGAGCGCCATGATGCCGATGCCGAAGGCGCCGAGCGCGATCACGCCGACGTCGTAGGCGAGCGTGTTGACGCTCAGGTCGACCTCGGGCCCGGTCCCGCCGAGCAGCTCGTCGAGCTTGCGGCTCCGCTCCTGCGCGTCCTCGGTCACGAAGGCGATGGCCTCCTCGGCGACCTTCTCGAGCCGCTTGGCGAGCTCCTCGCCCTGCTGATCGGCGAAGGCCCGGAAGCGCTCCTCCATGAAGCTCGGGAGGTAGCGCTTGAGATCCTCGGCCTTGCTGCTCTCGATCTCGCCCGGGATGGCCAGGGCGAAGCGCTTGCCGAACTCCTCGGTCTCGCGCCGCACGATGGCCTTCACCGCGCTGAGCGACTCGCGGATCTGCCGCTCCCGCTTGTCGGCCATCTCCTCGGAGTGGCTGAGGTCCTTCTCGAGCGCCTCGAGCCGCCGCTCGAGCTCCTGCTGGTCCATCTCGAGGGCGCGCTTCTGGATCCGGATGCTCTGCTCGAGCGTGCCCGCGGCGCGCAGGCCGGCGTCGAGGGCGTTGTCGAGCAGCACCCGCCCGCGCTCCTCCGTCAGGTAGGTGCGCAGCTCACCGGTGAGCGCCGCCAGGCCGGAGCCGTCGAGGTCGCCCTCGAGCGCCTTCTCCGCGCTGACCGCGTAGACCCGCGGCTCGTCGACCAGCCGGGCCAGGTGACCGCGCGCGTAGGCGAGCGCCTCCTCGCGCTCCTCCTCGTCGAGCAGGTCGATCTTGTTGATGACGAAGATCACCTTGTCGCGCGACTGCGCCAGGAGCTTGTTGGCGATGAAGGCGCGCTCCGACTCCTTGAGGATCTGCCCCGCGTCGAGCAGGAAGAGGATCGCGTCCGCCTTCGGCAGGTAGCTGTAGGTGATCTCGGCGCGCGTCGAGTTGAGGTCGTTGACGCCGGGGGTGTCGACCAGGACCACGCCTCCCTCGAGGATGGCCGCCGGGTAGTCGACCTGGAGGTAGCGGACCTCCTCCTCGGCCGCCTTGCCCCCGACCTCGTAGTCGGCGACCTGCTCGACCGGGACGTCGCGCTCCGCGTTCGCGCCCACCGCCTTGGCGTGCGGGGTCTCGCCGTGCACCACGTGGTGGATGACGGCGGTCGTCGGGGTCACGCCGGTCGGCAGCACCGGGGCGCCGAGCAGCGCGTTCACGAACGTCGTCTTGCCGTGGTTGAACTCGCCCAGCACGACCAGATGGAAGCGCTCCTCGTCGAGGCGCGGGATGCGGTCGCCCCGGAGCCGGTCGGCGAGGGACTTGGCGCCGGCGTCCTCGGCGAGCGCCGCGACCTCGCGCAGCGAGGAAAGGACGTCGCTCTTCTGCGCCTGGTAGTCGGATAGCGGGCTGACGGTCATTCCTCGTTCCCCTTCCCCGGGGCGCCGGCCCCAGGTCCCTCGAGCTCGGTGGTGGGCTCCTCGCGGCCCTTGGTGATCTGGATGATCTCGCTGGTGCGCCGGTCGACCTCTTCCATGTCGAGGCCTCCGGCGCCGAGCCCCTGCGCCTTGCGGTAGAGCTCGCTCTCCGCGAACACGCGCAGGGCGTGGATGCGCTTGGGCAGGTAGGGGTGCGTCTCGAACGCCTCCCCGAGCCGGCCGATGCTGCCCTGACCCTCCTCGAACTGGTCGAGGAACGCGTCGACGTTCATCTCCGGGTAGAGCTTCTGGGAGCCGGTGGCGAGCTTCAGGAAGCTGCGGCTCGCGGCCTCGAGGTCGCCGCAGCAGAGCAGGCCGGCCCGGTCGCAGGTGATCTCGGCCCGCCGGAACCACTGCCGCAGCGCGACCAGCGCCGGCTGCACGATCCAGGCGAGGAAGACCGCCGCGCTCTGCGTCAGGATCATCAGCGCGGTGTTGTACACCACGTGCTTGTTCTGCACGTGCCCCACCTCGTGCCCGATCACGAAGCGCAGCTCGGCCTCGTCGAAGTGGTCGATCATCGCCGAGTGGATGACGATGAACGAGTCGTCCTCCGTGCCGTAGGTGTAGGCGTTCGGGGTCGGGTGGTTCTTGATGTAGACCGTGGGCGTCGGCACGGTGAGGATGCGCGCGCAGTCGCTCACGATGTCGTGGATCGACTTGAACTGCCGCGGGCCGACCTTGACGGTGGAGCCGAGCAGCTGGCTGCGCATCATCTCGTGGCTGGTCCGCACCACCGACGCCGCGGCCATCTCGACCGGCCGGAGGCGTTGGAAGCTGCGCAGCATGGCCACGTCGGCCGCGTAGGCGTAGCGGACGCCTTCGTCGCGGCCCCAGGAGCCGGTCTTCTTCTTCTCCAGATAGGACCCGAAGTCGAGGTCGATCGCCTTGGCGATCGCGCCGGCCTTCGGAGCCTCGCGCCGTTCGGTGGGGTCGGTCATGGGTCCTCGCGGTTCGAGCCTATCGGAGTTTGGTTTCTTTGGGCATGGGGCCTTCCCGGGCGGGCGACCAGCCATGTGTGTGCTTCCGCCCGACAACTGCTAGGGTCCGGCGACTGTTCCACCATGCCTGGACTCACCATCATCGGTTCGGGACATCACGTCCCCGGCGATCCCGTCACCAACGACGATCTCGCGCGCGTCATGGACACCAGCGACGAGTGGATCCGCCCGCGCTCCGGGATCGGGCAGCGCCACTTCGCGCGAGAGGGACAGGGGGTGAGCGAGCTGGCGCTCCCGGCGGCGCAGCGCGCCCTCGAGTCGGCCGGCCTGAAGGCCGACGAGGTCGACTACATCATCTTCGGCACGATGACGCCCGACTACATCCTGCCGGGGTCGGGCGGCCTGCTGGGCGCCAAGCTCGGGCTGGAGGGCGTGCCCGCGCTCGACATCCGCCAGCAGTGCGCGTTCTTCCCGTTCGCGCTCCAGGTCGCCGACGCGCTGGCGGTGGCCGGCGTCGCCGAGACGATCCTCATCGTCGGCGCCAACGCGCACGCCGGCTTCATGCCCTGGGACTGGGACGCGCTCTGGTCGGGCGAGAAGTCCGACGGCGACGCGTACCAGTTCGCCACGCAGCATCGCGCGACCGCCGTGCTCTTCGGCGACGGGGCCGGCGCGGTGGTCTGCCGCCCGCACCCCAAGAAGGACGAGGGCTTCGGCGTGCTCGGCAGCGTCTGCAAGACCGACGGCCAGCGGCACGATCACTTCTTCGTGCCCGCCGGCGGCTTCCGCCACTACCGCTACTGGGACGTGCCGGTCGACGAGCGCATCCCGAGCATGCGCGGCCGCGAGCTCTTCAAGTGCGCCGTCCAGCGGCTGCCCTCGGTCGTCAAGGAGCTGTGCGAGAAGTGCTCGGTCACGCTCGAGGACGTCGACTGGTTCGTGGCGCACCAGGCCAACGACCGGATCAACGCGGCCGTCGTGCAGAGCCTCGGCGTGCCGATGGAGAAGGTCCCGTCGAACATCGCCCACTACGGCAACACGTCCGACGCGACGATCCCGATCCTGATCGACGAGATGCGCCGCGCGGGCACCGTCGAAGAGGGCCAGCTCGTCTGCTTCTTCGGCCTCGGCGCCGGGCTCAACTGGGGCGCGGCCCTGATGCGGGTCTGAGGGCGGCTCAGAAGCCCACGCCGGAGGCGAGCCAGAGGCCCCAGCCGGGGCCGCGCGGACCGAACGCGCCGTCGTCGCCGTTGAAGCTCACGTTGCCGCGCAGGCTGACCATCGCGTCGTCGACGTGGAGCGCCGCGTAGGGCTCGAGCGAGGCGACCGCGCCGGGCACCGTCGCGCCGTTGGCCGCCCCGACGATCCGGAGGCGCGCGCCGAGCGAGAGCGGCCCGACGACCCGGGCGTCGACGCCCCCGGCGAGCTGCAGCACCACGTCCGTCTCCGCGAAGCTGTCGCCGAGGATCGGGACGAGGACCGCGATCGCGCCCTCCGCCTCGAGCGTGACCGCGTCGAGCGGGATGGCGAGCCGGAGGGGGAGCGCCAGCCCGAGCCGCTCGGGGGCCCAGCGCCACGCCGACCAGTAGCCCCGCGCCGACATCACCGCGCGGTGCGTGGCCTCGCTCGCCGCCCGCTCGGCCAGCGTCGCCTCGTCGCGTCCCAGCTCGGCCCGCGCCGCCGCCGGCACCGCGAGCTCGCCGGCCACCGAGAAGCGCATGCCCCCGAGCGCGCCGTCGAACCCGGCGCCGAGGAGCGGGTTGCCGGGGTTCACCGCGAAGACGCTGCCCTGATAGGGCGTGGGCGCGCCGCCGAGCGGCTCCTCGCCCTCGACCTCCGCCTGGGTCAGCGCGAGCCCCCACGACGCGTGCATGACGAACGCGCCGGCGAGGCGGAAGCGGAGCCCGACCTCGGCGGTCCCGACGGTGACGCGCGCCTCCTCCGGTCCGCCCGCGGTCACGCCGAGCTCGCCCCACGCCGCGGCGCGCGGCCCGAGCAGCGTGGTCGGCCTCGAGGTCGTGACCTCCTGGGCCTGCGGCCGCTCCGGCGCCTCCAGCTCGGGCTCGAGGGCGTCGCCGACCGGCGGCGGCAGCGCGATCGGCTCCTCGGCGGGCGGCGTGGGATCGCCCGGCGCGAAGACCGGCTCGGGCAGGTCGTCGCTCGGCGCCGGGATCGGCGGCGGCTCCGTCTCCGGCGGCTCCGTCTCCGTCTCGTTCGGATCGCTCAGCGAGGCGCCGTCCTGGGCGCGCGCGGAGACCGGCGCCGCCAGGGGCGCGAGCAGGAGAGCGAGGGCGATCGACGCCGCCGTGGGGCGGATGCGCATCGGCGCGGAGCCTGCCACCCGCGAGCGCGGCGCGCTACTGCCCGTCCTCGTCGTCGTCCTCGTCGAGGATGCGCTCCGGCCGCCGGCTCTCCCACCGGACGCGCTGCGCCGGGGTGCCGAAGGCGTGCGTGAGGCACCACTCCGCGAGGTCCTCGTCGAGCAGCTGCAGGATGGACTCGACCCGATCCATGACGTCCGCGGCGAGCAAGCCGTCCGGCTCCGGCCCGTCCGCGTCCACGTCGGCGTGCACGAGCAGCATCCCGTCCTCGGTCAGCCCGATCTTCACCGCCCAGTACTGGGTGTTCATCGAGAGCGCCCAGAGCAGCAGCTCGTGGCCGGCGCCCGCGGGCGGCGCGATCGCGGCCGACACCCGGAGCGCGATCTCGTCGGGCTCGGGGCCGTCCTCGTCCTGATCGATCTGGAGCGTGACCTCGCCCCAGCGAGCGTCCGCCACCGCCCGGAGCCCCTCCGGCGTCGCGGTGACGCCATCGAGATCCTCGTCCAGTAGCTCGCGCAGCGCCTCGAGAACGGGTGTGCTCACGAGCGGGACTCTATCACTCGCTCGCCGCCGCGCTCGCCGGAACGGGCGGCGTGACGTTGCCGCCGCCGGGGCTGCCGCCGGAGGGCGCCAGGGTCTCGGTGCGCCCGTCCGGGTAGATGGCGACCGCCCAGTACTCGCGGCCGTAGGGCCCGCCCGGGACGCGCGCGTTCCAGTCCAGGTTGAGCCAGACGGGGCACGCCGGGGAGCTGCGGAAGTGGATGTTCTCCAGGCGCTCCCGGCCCAGGTAGCGGTCCCAGTTGGCGCGGTAGTGCACCGAGAGCCGGCGCGCGACCGCCTCCGCCTCCTCCTGCACGCAGACCTCGGCGTAGGCGTGCCCGCCCTGCTCGCCGTCGATCATGACGATGCGCGACTCGCCGCCGATCGCCTCGATCATCGACGACAGCACGATGGCGAAGTCGTCGCAGTCGCCGGCGTACTCGTTGGCGATCGTCTGGCTGGCGGCGGCGAAGAACTCGTCCCCGCGCGGGTCGTTGACGTAGCGCCACTCGCCGCGCACGTGCGACCAGATGCGGGCCACCTGCTCGATGCGGAACGGGCCCTCGTCCGCGGCCGCGATCCGGACGGCGCTGTTGCGCGTCTCGGGGCTCGTCGGGTCGATCGCCTCGGTCACCTGGGGCGCGATGCGCGCGCGGATCGACCGCTCCTGGGGCGACGTCGCCGGCTCGAGCTCGTCTTCGGTGCGGCCGATCCCGAGGCGCTCCGCCGCCCGGCGCAGGCTGTCGGCCGAGGCGCCCTCGCGCCAGAGCCAGACGCCCGCGAGCACGACCGAGGCGAGCAGCACCGCCGAGATCGCGGCGGTGAGCCACTGCCCCCCCGCCCGCTTGCCCACCGAGAGCTCCACCCCGCAGCTGCCGCACTTGAGCTGCCCCTTGTCGAACCCCGGCGGCATGATGCCCCGGGCGCCGCACGAGCCGCAGATGAAGCGCCGCCCCGGGATCTTGAGGCCGACGAGGGTGTCGCCGCGGGCCCCGCGCCGGAGGAAGCTCTTGAGGGCCGGGTCGCTCCAGTGCAGCTCCGCGTTGCCGCACGCGACGTCCGCCCCCGGCCGCACGCTCGCGCGCCGCACCCGCTCGCCGTCGACGTAGGTCCCGTTGGCGCTCCCGAGATCCTCGACGAGGATCGTGTCGCCACGCCAGCTCAGCCGCGCGTGCCGGCCCGAGACGCTCGGCTCCCGCAGGACCAGGTCGCAATCCGGGGACCGGCCGACCACGATGTACAGCGGGACTTCCACCTGCGGTCGCAGTGTACTCGACGCCGCGCCTCCCCGCCCGGCGACACGTCGACTCCAGCGCTCGAAAACGGTGCCGCCGCCCCACCCGCCCTCCACGTCGACTGCCCCAGACGACCGCAGGCGACAGACGACCGCAGGCGACGAGCGCAGCGAGGTCGCCGCACGGCCACGGCAGGCGACGAGCGCCGCGAGGTCGCCACACGGCCACGGCAGGCGACGAGCGCCGCGAGGTCGCCACACGAACACGGCAGGCGACGAGCGCAGCGAGGTCGCCCCACGAACCACCCCTCCGGGTTCGACCCCACGGCAGCGGGCGGCCAGCTCGCACGAACACGGAAGGCGACGAGCGAAGCGAGGTCGCCACGCGCCACCCAGAGGCGACGAGCGCAGCAAAGTCGCCGAGACGAACACGGAAGGCGACGAGCGCAGCGAGGTCGCCGCACGCGCCACCGCGCCCGTTCGACCCCGCGGCAGCGGGCGGCCAGCTCGCGCGAAGCGCGAGCGCGAGCCGCAGGGGACCCAGCGCCCCGCGCTGGGGTCGCGCGCGAGCGGAGCGACGCGCGCGGAGTGGGCAGGGGGGCCCCGTGGAGCCGGTGCAACGGTCACTGCGTAGGCTGCGGAGCAGCCGGAGTGGTGACCGTTGTGCCGGCGCAGCGGGGGGGCGGGGGCGGACCCGCCCCTGCCCAAGAAATCACCGCCGCTGCATCATCGACATGCCCAGGGCCATCGCCTGGGTCGCGTCGCCGGTGAGCTTGAGGCGGCCGAAGAGCTGCTGGGGCGTGAGGTCGCCGGCGCGCACGTCCTCGATGTCGTCCCAGCTGACCTTGGCGCTGAACTTCGGGGTGCTCGGCGGCTCGGCCACGCCGATGCCGATCTGCAGGGTCACCTCGTCCGGGTCCGCCGGGAGGTCGGCGATGGTGAGGTGGAACTCGAGCACGTGGCCGGTGAGGAGCTGCTCGCGCTCGGCCGAGGCGGTCCGGGCGATCCGGTAGGCGACGCCGTCGCCGTCGAGCAGGTCGGCGCCGTGGATCTCCTCGAGGGCCGCGCGGGCCGCGTCGACGGGGGCGGCGATCGCGAAGCGGGCGGGCACGCCGTCGGGCTGGCCGTCGACGACCTTCATCGCGCCGTCCTGGACGAGCAGCCAGAAGTCGGCGCCGCCGTCGCCGTCGAGGCGCACGTGCACCCCGCCCTTGGCGGCGGAGGTGTCGGCGAGGCGCGCCTCGGCCTTGGCGTCGCCGCCGTCGGCGCGCTCCTTCATCGAGGCCACGCCCTGGTTGAACAGCGCGGGCAGGTCTTCACGGAAGAAGGCGACGGGGTCGGTGTTCATGGCGCCGACCATAGCCGAAAAGCCGCGCCCGTCGACGCCGATCATTCGCCGGTCTGCGCCGCCAGGACCCGGAGCACGTTCTCCCCGAAGATGGGCCGAACCGGGAGCTCTCGCCGCTCGAGCTCGGCGCGCAGCGCGGGCAGGAAGGACACGTCGTCGAGCCCGACCGGGAGCTCTCCGACGCCGTCGAAGTCGGAGCCGAGGCAGACCGCCTCCGGCGAGCCGACCTCGGCCGCGTGCGCGAAGTGCGCGCCGAGGGTCTCGAGGGTCGGGGTGCCGAGCTCCGGGTCGAGCTCGCGGGCGAGCGCGTTGCGCGGCGCCCAGCGGAGCCAGGAGTGCTCGTGGGCCTCCTCGATCGCGTCGAAGCGCGGGCGGTGCTCGCGCTCCAGCGCCCGGCGACGCGCCCGGTACGCCACGTCGATGTACTGCGTGTAGTAGTTGATGCAGACCGCCCCGCCCTGCTCCGACACGGCGTGGATCATCCGGTCGGTCATGTTGCGCGGGTGGTCGGCGAGCGCCCGGCAGGACGAATGCGAGGCGAGCACCGGCTTCGTGGTCACCTCGAGGATGTCCCAGAAGGTGCGGTCGCTGACGTGCGAGACGTCGACGATCATGCCGAGCCGGTTCATCTCGCCCACCACCCGGCGGCCGAGCGGGGTCAGCCCACGCGAGGGCGCGTCGCCGGTGGAGCTGTGGCCGAGCGCGTTGTCGTTCGACCAGGTGATCGTCATGTAGCGGGCCCCGAGCCGGTGCAGCTCGCGCAGCCGCTCGAGGTAGGAATCCTCGTCCTCCGGCGCCCCGAGCGCGTGCCCGCCCTCCACGCCCATCAAGAGCGCGATCTTCCCCGCCGCGTGCGCCCGCCGCACCTCCTCGGCGGTGGTGCACACCGCGGCCGCCTCCGGGTGCTGCTCCGCCACCCGCCGCACCGCGCCGATCAACGCCAGCGCCCGCTCCCACGCGCGCTCGCCGGGGTAGCGCGTCGGGCTCACCCAGATCGAGAAGAACGCCCCGCTCAGCCCGCCCTCGCGCATGCGCGGCAGATCGAGATGTCCGCCCGGCAGCCGCGATCCGATGTCGTCGGAGGCGTCGAGCATGCGCTGAGGAGTGTCTACGTGGGTGTCGAGAGCAAGAACGCCCAGCCCACCCCCCGTGCCCCTGCCCGTGCCCGTGCCCATGCCCGTTTCGGAGCCCAAGCCCGAGCCCGAAACCGAATCCGAAACCGAAACCGAAACCGAGTCCGAGCCCGAAACCGACTCCGAGCCGGAAACCGAATCCGAGTCCGAGCCCGAAACCGAGCCCCGGTCCGCCGACTCCGACCGGCTCGACTCCGCTCCACACCCCACCAGGAGCGCCACCAGGATCAACGCGCGCATGCCGGCCACCATACCGGAGCGCGGCGGCGGGTCATTCCCCGAGCAGGGCGCCGGGCGCCTGGCCGTCCTTCGGGCGGACCGCGCCGCGCTCGGTGTAGAGGGCGCCGACCAGGCGGGCGGGGGTCACGTCGAAGGCGGGGTGACGGCAGCCGATGCCGTCGGCGACGAGCACGCGCTCGCCGACCTGCGCGACCTCGCCGCGGGAGCGCTGCTCGATCGGGACCTCGGCGCCGGTGGCGCAGCGCATGTCGACCGTGCTCCAGGGCGCGGCGACGGTGAAGGGCACGCCGTGCACCTCGGCCATGACCGCGTGGGTGTAGGTGCCGATCTTGTTCGCGACGTCGCCGTTCGCGCAGACCCGATCGCTCCCGACCACCACGAAGTCGATCTCCCCGCGCTGGAAGAAGTAGCCCGCCATGTTGTCGGTGATCACCTCGACCGGGATCCCGTCCATGTGGAGCTCCCACGAGGTCAGCCGCGCGCCCTGGAGGTAGGGGCGGGTCTCGCTGGCGAGCACGCGGATGTCCTTGCCGGCCTCGTGGGCCGCCCGGATCACGCCGAGGGCGGTGCCGTAGCCGCCGGTCGCGAGCGCGCCGGCGTTGCAGTGGGTGAGGATGGTCGCGCCGTCGGGCACGTCCTGGGCGCCGAGCGCGCCCATCTCGCGGCACGCCTTCACGTCCTCGCGGTGAATGGCCTCCGCCTCCGCCTGCATCGCGGCGGCGCGGGCGTCCGGCTCGAGGGCCGCGACCTCGGCCGCGCGCCGGCTCATGCGCGAGATCGCCCAGGCGAGGTTGACCGCGGTCGGGCGCGTCTCGCCGAGCTTGCGCGAGGCGACGCCGTTGGCGACGAGGAAGATCTTCGCGTCCCCCCGCTCGCCCCTCGCGAGCTGGGCGAGCGCGTAGGCGGCGCTGATCCCGATCGCCGGCGCGCCCCGCACGACCATGTCCCGGATCGCGTCCGCGACCTCGTCGGGCTTGGTGTAGCGGTGATAGACGATCTGCCCGGGGAGCAGGCGCTGGTCGAGCATCACGACCTCGCCGGTGGCGGGCTCGTACTCGACGGCGAAGAAGGCCTGGGCCTCGCCGGTGATCGGCGGGCGGGAGAGCGCGGGTCGGTTCATGGAGACCTCAGAAGCAGATGCCGCTGCAGCCCGAGAAGGGCGGCGGCAGACACTGACACGGGCCAGACGGAGCGCACACCGGGCCGCCGTTGCAGGTGCAGCTACCCCCGGCGCAGCCGTCGGCCACGTCCGAGTCGCACGCCCGGCCGCAGCCGCCGCAGTGATCTTCGTTCGTGTCGGTGTTCACGCACGAGCCGTCGCAGCACTCCTCGCTGCCGCTGCAGGTGCGACCGCACGCGCCGCAGTTGCCGACGTCGCTCCCGAGCGTCGCGCAGGTTCCGTCGCAGCAGCGCTGGCCGCCGCCGCACGGGCCTCCGGCGCCACAGCGGCAGCTGCCCCCAGAGCAGGTCTCGCCGGCGCCGCACGGCGGATCGCAGGGCACGTCGGTGGTGCACGTCCCGGACAGGCAGACCTGGCCCATGCCGCAGGCGTTGCCGCAGAAGCCGCAGTTGGCGGCGTCGGTCTGGGTGTCGACGCAGCCGCCCCCGCAGCAGGTCCCGCTCGCGCCGCAGCTGGGCCCGGCGCCGCAGCGGCACGCGCTGCCCTCGCAGACCTCCTCGCCCTCGCAGGCGGGCGAGCACGGCGGCGCCACGCACACGCCCTCCTCGCAGATCTCGCCGGCCTCGCAGCGCATGCCGCAGCCGCCGCAGTTCTCGGCGCTGCTCAGCACCTCGACGCAGGCCCCGCCGCAGCAGATCTCGGGCGGCGTGCACTCCTCGCTGGTGCCGCAGAGGCAGCTCCCGCCCGAGCACACGTTGCCGCGCAGCCCGCACTCCATGCCGCAGCCGCCGCAGTCGGTGAGGCTGTTGTCGAAGTTGACGCAGGCCCCCTCGCAGCAGGTGCGGCCGCCCTCGCAGGTGCCGTCCGGATCACAGCGCGCGACGCAGCTGGTGCCCCGGCAGAGGGTCCCGGCCGGGCAGGTCATGGGGCAATCGCCCCCACCCCCGGCGTCCGCGGTGCCGGTGTCCGGGGCGCTCGTTCCGGTGTCGGCGGAACCCCCGTCGTCTCCTCCACCGCCCTGCGCGCAGCCGACCATGAGCACGAAGCAGAGGAGTGAGAGTCGGCGCTGCATGTCGTTCCCGTGCAGGGGGAGCAGACGCTCCCAGGGTAGAAAGTGAAGGAATCGTACAGGCGAAGGCCGGTGGTCGAACCATTTCGCGTGTGCCTGCTCACGGGAGTGCTAGGACAAGAGTGCTCGACAAGATTCCGAGAACGAGGATACTATTCTCGCGGAGACGAATGGTTCCAGTCTCACCAGAGCCGCTCGCCTGGATCGCCAGGGAGCTCGGGTTCGCCCTGATCGAGGGGGCGGCCGACGGCTCGGTGTGTGTCCGGGTGGGCCACGGGGATGTCGAGGGCCTGAGCCTGGCCGACGCAGTGGCGGCGATGTTGCAGCTCGAGGAGCCGCCGGACGCCCTCGTCACACTGCTCGAGCGCGCGCGCGCGGGCGCCCCCGGCACCGAGCGGCTGGCGGAGCGGAGCGTCTTCGCGTGGCGCGAGGAGGCGACGGTCCGGGTCCTGCTCGCCCCGGACGTCGGGGACGGCGCGGTGGCCCGGCGGGCGGCGGCGGCGGACATGGCCGCGGGCGTGACCCACGAGCTGGCCAACGCGCTGACCGCGATCAGCGGCTGGACGCGCATGGCGGCGAGCGGCGGGCCGCTGCCCGACCGCACCCGCCAGGCGCTCGACGTGGTGCAGCGCAGCGCGCGCGGCGCCCTCGACTCGGCGCGCGGCCTGCTCCGCACGATGCGCGACGCCGAGGGCCACGTGATGCCCAGCAGCCCGGACGACACCGACGTGGGCCTCGTCATCCACGAGGTCCTCGAGACGCTGCGCCCGGAGCTCGAGGAGGCGTCGATCGCGCTCGAGACCGATCTCTCGTCCCACGTGCTCGGCACCGCCCCGCCCGCGGCGCTGCGGCTGGTCGTCAGCAACCTGGTCCGCAACGCCTACGAGGCGCTCACCGACGGCGGCACGATCCGGGTCGAGGTCGATCGCCGCGGCGATCGGTTCGTGCTCACCGTCGCCGACGACGGGCCGGGCATGGCGCAGGACACCCTCGCCCAGGCCTTCGATCGCTACTTCACCACCAAGTCGTCGGGCACCGGCCTCGGCCTCGCGCTGGTGCGCGACACCGTGAACGAGGCCGGCGGCCAGCTCGAGGTCTTCACCCGCGAGGGCCGCGGCACACGCTTCGACGTGTGGCTCCCGCTCGCCGGCTCGGTGAACCTCTCGATGCGCCCCCCGCGGGTGTCGAGCGCGTCGAGCGGGATCCACCCGAAGCCGCTGATGGTGGACCTGCGGGTGCTGGTGGTCGACGACGACGCGGGCATGCGCTCGCTGATGCGCACCGCCCTCGAGATCCAGGGCGCGCGGGTGGTGGACGCCGACGGCTACGCGGCGGCCCTGGAGCGCGAGGGCCCGTTCGAGCTCGCGCTCGTCGACCTGAACCTCGGCGACGGCCGCGGCGACGCCCTGCTCGAGCGCCTGCGCCGCGAGGGTCGCGTGCAGCGCGCCGTCCTGCTCAGCGGCTCGACCGACGTGGAGCTCGGCGCCCAGGGCGAGCCCGACGCGGTGCTCCGCAAGCCCTTCGAGCTCGAGGAGCTCCACCTCGTCATCGAGCGCGTGCTCGGCACCTCGAGCCGCGAGGCCGGAGGAGAAGAAGAAGCCGAGGGCTGAGGCCCTCGGTCACTCGCGCGAGAGCAGGAGCGCGGCCCGGGTGGCTCCGGTGACCTCGAGCTCGAACGACCCGGTCCAGCGGGGGCACACCGGCCCGAGCCGCACCCGGGCCCCGCCCCCCTCCGCCACCGCCTGCCCGTGCTCGTCCCTCAGCGTCGCGTGCACGCGTCCGTCCGCGACCAGCGTGAGCCGGTAGCAGCCCCCCGCCTCGAGCACGAGGTGGGCTCCGTCGATCCCCCCGACCCGCTCCGCGACCAGCCCGACCGTCCCCCGCCGCGCCCGCGCCACCCGCCCCTCGAACCCGCCCCCGCCCCCGCCATCGGCCCCGGACTCGGACCCGGCTTCGGCTTCGGACCCGGCTTCGGACCCGGCTTCGGACTCGGCTTCGGACCCGGCTTCGGCCTCGGACTCGGACTCGGATCCGGCCGCGGCCTCCGCCACCACCGTCGCGCCCGTCGCCGGGCCCGCCGCCCCGCATCCCAGCGCCCCCGACGCGCACGCCAGGAGGGTCCACCACCTCCGCATCGCCCTACCCTGCCCCGCCCCGGCGTCAGAGAAAAGCTCACGTGATTTCGCGGCGCGTCCGGGTTACGGTTTTGCGCCGATGAGCAGCGGCCAAGACGGATGGACCACCGCCTCCATCGAGGCGATCCCGGCGATCGAGGCCACCAAGGATCCGACCCCCGGGTTCGTGCTCGTCTACTCGCGCCTGCACCGGCAGCTGCCGAGCGCGGTCCCGTTCGCGTCCGAGGTCACCAGCTTCGGGCGCGAGCCCGACAACCTCCTGTGCATTCCCGAGGCGGCGGTCTCGCGCTACCACGGCCGGGTCGAGCGCCGCCCCGACGGCTGCTGGATCCTCGACAACGGCTCGACCAACGGCATCCTGGTCAACGGCCAGCGCATCGCCGCCCACCTCCTCCGGCCCCACGACGTCGTGCGCATCGGCGACACGCTCGTCCGCTTCGCCGACCGCGGCATCTACGGCTACGGCGCCTACCGGGTGGACGGCAGCATCGTCGAGTCGGCGCGCCCCATCCGGCACGGCCTCACGGGCTGCCCGCTGATCGGCGGCTTCCAGATCGATCAGCTGCTCGAGCGCGTCGCCAAGGTCGCCCGCACCCAGCTCTCGGTCATCGTCACCGGCGAGAGCGGCACCGGCAAGGAGCTGGTCGCGCGCACCGTGCACCTCGCCTCGGGCCGCAAGGGCGCGTTCCAGGCCATCAACTGCGCCGCGCTGCCCGCCAACCTCATCGAGAGCGAGCTGTTCGGCTACCGCAAGGGCGCCTTCACCGGCGCCTCGAGCGACAAGCCCGGGCTCGTGAAAGCGGCCCACCAGGGCACGCTCTTCCTCGACGAGATCGGCGACATGCCCTCGGAGGCGCAAGCCAAGCTGCTGCGCGTGCTCCAGGAGCGGCAGGTGCTGCCGGTCGGCGCGACCGTGCCCGAGCCGGTCGACGTGCGCGTCGTCTGCGCGACCCACCGCGATCTCGAGGACCTGGTCGCCAGCGGCAGCTTCCGCGGCGATCTGTTCGCCCGGCTCCGCGAGTTCACCGCCCACCTGCCGCCGCTGCGCGAGCGGCGGGAGGACCTGCACCCGCTGGTGCGCCACTTCCTCGCGAAGGCGGGCCGCCCCGAGGCCACCGTGTCCCTGCCCTACATGGTCGGGCTCGCGCACTACGGCTGGCCCTACAACGTGCGGGAGCTCGAGAGCGCGGTGAAGCTCTCGGTGGCGCTCTCCGAGGGGCGCCAGGAGCTCGACCTCGCCCACCTGCCGGAGCCCGTGCGCCAGTGCCTCCAGGGCCACGGCGAGAAGCGGAGCCCGGGCGTGGTGGCCTCGGTCCCGCCGGCGGCGGCGCCGCAGTCCCGCGGGGGCGCGCCGAGCGAGGCCGCGCTGCGCGAGATGCTCAGCCGGCACCGCGGCAACATCGCCGCGGTGGGCCGCGAGCTCGGCAAGGAGCGCATGCAGATCCACCGCTGGCTCAAGCGCTACGACATCGACGTGAGCCAGTACCGGGGCTGACCGCGGATCGAGGGCCCGCGCCGTCAGGGCCCCAGAGTATAGAGCCCCGCTTGAACCGGGCGCCCAGGCCCCCTACCCTGGGCCGGATGAGGGGGCACGTTGGGCCCTCTCCGCCGGGCTCCATTCATGAACCACGACCCCTCCTCTTCTTCGGCGCGCGCGCTCGCCGAGGCCTCGCGGGCCTTCGCCGGCCACGGTGCTAGCCACGGGGCTAGCCACAGTCCCAGCCGCTCCTCCGACGGCCAGGCCCCCGACCGGGGCGCCGACGCGAGCGCCGCCAGCCAGTGCGCCGGCCGCGAGAGCGAGCTGGCGCGGCTCTCCGACCTCTACCGCGAGGCGCAGCGCGGCGATCGACGCGCCGCCCGCCTCGTCTTCGTCGAGGGCCCGAGCGGCATCGGCAAGTCCAGCATCCTCTCCGAGCTCAAGAGCCGCGTCCGTCTGCAGGGCGGCGTCGTCCTCGAGGGTCGCTGCGAGCCCGGCCGCGCGTTCGGCCCCTTCGCCCAGATCGTCGACCGGTCCCTCCGCTTCCTCGAGGAGGTCGGCGTCGCGCCCGAGACCGATCTCGCCGGCCTCGCCTGCCGCGGCGGCTGCCACCGCCTCTGGCACCAGCACGGCGGCACCGACGTCGAGCGCGTCCCCTTCGCGACCGACGACCTGCCCGGCGCGACCGCCGAGACGGCGGTGTTCGAGAAGCGCCTCCGGTTCTTCGACGCGGTCGCCGGCCTGCTGCGCGAGGTCGCCCGGCTCCGGGCCCCGCTCGTGGTGCTCGACCACGTGGAGCGCGCCGACCGGGGCACGCTCGAGCTGCTCGAGTTCCTCGTCGAGGGCGCGCCAGTCGACGAGCGCCCGAACGGGCGAGACGCGACCACCCGCGCGCTCTTCGCGGCCAGCCTCCGCACCGACGCCAGCCGCATGCCCGCGCCGATCGAGGCGCTCCGCGAGCACGACCGCGCCACCCGGGTCGAGGTCGGCACCCTCGACCTCGACGGCGTGCGCGCCTACCTCCAGTCGCGCGGCGCGCTGGAGCGCATCCTCGAGCGCACCAGCGGCGTGCCCGAGGCGATCGATCTCCTGCTCGAGGGCCAGCCGCTCACCGCCGAGGCGCGGCTCGAGCGCCGCCTCGACGCCCTGCCGCCCACCGCGCGCCTGCTGGTCGAGGCGCTCGCGGTCGTCGGCCGCCACGCCGACGTCGAGGAGCTCGCGCGGATCGCGCAGGTGGATCCGAGCCCGGTCGAGCGCGGCGCCTTCGCCGGCTGCGACCTGCTCGGCAAGAACATCATCGACGGGCGCATCCTCTTCAGCTTCGGGCGCGACGCCGATCGGGAGCGCTGCTACGGCCTGCTCGCCGCCCCGCGCCAGCGCGCGCTGCACCTGCGCTGCGCCGAGGTCTGCGCCGACGGGGTCGACCTCCAGGAGGCGGTGCGCCACGCGCTGGCCGCCGGCGATCACGACCGCGCGTCCGAGCTGGCGGTGGTCGCGGCCGCGTCGCTCTCCGCCCGCCACGCCAACGGCGAGGCCGCGGCGCTGCTCGAGTCGTTCCTCGAGGCCTGTGACCCGGGCGCCGCGAGCGGCGTGCCGGCGACCATCCGCGAGAACCTCGCCGAGCTCTACCGGGTGTCCGGGCACTACCGCCGCGCCCTCGAGCACGCGCGCGAGGTCCACGCCGCGGCGCCCGAGGACGCGCTCCCGGCCCTGCGCGTCGGCCAGCTGCTGACCCAGGCCGGCGAGCACGAGGAGGCGGCCGAGGTGCTCGTGCGCGCCCACGGGCTCGCGGAGCGGAGCGGCGACCCGAGCGTGCAGGTCGAGGTCGAGGCCCACCTCGCGGAGCTCTACTACCAGAGCGCCGACTACGCCGAGGCCCGCCGCTGGGGCGAGCGCGCGCTCGCCGCCGCCGAGGAGGCCGGCAAGCTCGTCATCGCGCTGATGGCCCGCAACACGCTCGGCAAGCTCGCCCTCGCGCAGAAGGAGCCGGCGGTGGCCGCGCCCCTCTTCGAGCGCAACCGGGACGAGGCGCGCGACAACGGGCTCGGCCACCAGGAGGCCCAGGCCCACACCAACCTCGCGGTCGCCCTGCTCCTCCAGCGGGACCTCGAGGGCGCCGAGCGCGCCTGCCACGTGGCCATCGACGTCGCGAGCCGGGTCTGCGACACCCGCGAGCGCGCCATCGCCACCGAGAACCTCGCCGTCATCGCCCACCTCGGGCGCGAGTACGGCCACGCCCTCGAGTACTACCACCAGGCGGTCGGGCTGCTGAAGCGCCTGGGCAACCGCGCCATGCTCGCGCGCGTCGCGAACAACCTCGGCGAGCTCTACCTGACGCTCGGCGAGCGGGGGCGCGCGCGAGGGCTCTGCGAGTTCGCGACCCGGGTGGGCGGCAAGCTGCCCGGCTCGGTGCTCGCGGAGAGCCTGCTGCTCAGCGGCCGCATCGACGGCGCGGACGGCAACGTGAGCGCGGCCCGCGAGGCGTTCCACGCCGCCCGCGAGGCGTTCGCTCGGCTCGGCTCGGTGCGCCAGCACGAGGCCGGCCTGGAGCTCGTCCGGCTGCACCTCGTCGACGGCGACGTGCCGGCGGCCCGGGCGCTCCTCGGCGAGCTGCCGGTGGAGCTGCCGGCCAAGCACGAGGCGGATCGGGCGCGGGTCGCCACCGACCTGGAGCGCGCGGCCGGCGGCGACACCCGGGTGGCGGCGCGGCGCGCGGTCGACCTGGCGGAGGCGTGCGAGGACCCCGAGCGGCTGCTGAAGGCGCTCATCCGGCACGCGCGCTCGCTCGGCGACGCGGGCGAGGTCGGCCTGGCCACGCGGGTGCTCGAGCGCGCCCAGCGGGTCGAGGAGGATCTGACCTCGCGCGTCCCCGACGAGGCCCGCGCCGCGTGGGCCGAGCGCCCGCTGCGCCAGGAGCTGAGCACGGTGGCCGCCGGGCTCGCCTCGGCCTGGACCCGGACGCGCCACGAGTCGGTGCCGCCGCCCCGCGCGCTGACCGGCGCGAGGGCCGTCGCCTCCGTCCCGAGCGACGAGCGCGAGGCCGAGTGGCGCCGCCGCTACCCGGACCTCGTGGGCAGCTCGGGCGCGCTGCGCCACGTGTTCGGCGTCATCGACAAGGTCGCCGCCGCCGACGCCATCGTGCTCGTGCGCGGCGAGAGCGGCACCGGCAAGGAGCTGGTGGCGCAGGCCATTCACGACAACAGCAAGCGCAAGGGCAAGCCGCTCGTGAAGGTGAATTGCGCGGCCCTGGTCGAGACGCTGCTGCTCAGCGAGCTCTTCGGCCACGAGCGCGGCGCGTTCACCGGCGCCAACGCGCGCAAGAAGGGCCGCTTCGAGCTGGCCGACGGCGGCACCATCTTCCTCGACGAGATCGGCGACATCTCGGCGAAGACCCAGGTCGCCCTGCTCCGCGTGCTCCAGGAGCGCGAGTTCGAGCGCGTCGGCGGCACGCAGAAGATCGAGGTCGACGTGCGCATCGTCGCCGCGACCCACCGCGACCTCGAGCGCATGGTCGAGGAGGGGACCTTCCGCGAGGACCTCTACTACCGGCTGCGCGGCGTGATGGTCGAGATGCCGCCGCTGCGGGACCGCCTCGACGACGTGGGCCCGCTGGCGACCCACCTGCTCGGCCGCATCGCCGAGGAGCGCGGGGAGCCCGCCAAGCGCCTGAGCCCGGAGGCGGTCACCTGCCTCTCCCGCCACCGCTGGCCCGGCAACGTGCGCGAGCTCGAGAACGTGCTCCGCTCGGCCACGCTCTTCGCCGACGGCGGCGTGCTGGTGCCGGACGACTTCGCCGCGTTCTCCGAGAGCTTCCTGCCCCCGGAGCCGGCGAAGGGTCAGGCGGCCACCGAGATCGCGGCCTCGAGCCCGATCCGGGAGTCGGTCGAGAGCATGCTCTACGAGCGGGTTCGGGGCGGCGACGTCTCGCTGCTCGAGATGAAGAAGGTCATGGAGCGCGAGTGCATCGTGCGCGCGCTCGAGGAGACGGACGGCAACATCACCCGGGCGGCGGAGCTGCTGGGGATGAAACGTCCACGCCTGTCCCAGCTGGTCAAGCAGTACGAGTTGAAGGCGGGGAGCTGAGCCATGAAGAACCTGAAGCCCATCATCCTCGGCGCCCTCGTCGCGCTCACCACCGCGCCCCTCGGGGGCTGCGCCCTGGGGGGCCCCGGCCCGCTCGCGGTCGACGCCGCCAACCAGGACTCGCTCATCGAGGTCACCCCCGGGACGACCGCGCTCGACTCCGTCGACTCGACCGACTGGATGGCCGCGCCCGCCGGCTGTGAGGGCCGGATCGACGGCGACACCGAGTTCGCGCTCGCGAGCGCCCCCTCCGGGCTCATCGCGGCGGTCGACGCCATGGGTCGCGTGATCTGCGTCGACACCGTGGAGTCGGTGCAGCAGGAGCTCGAGGAGGAGGGCCTGGACGAGGAGGCGGACGAGCTCGGCGAGCGCTACCTGCTCACCCTCGGCCTCGCCTCGATCCCGAGCTCCGAGGACCTCGTGCTCGGCGACCCGTCCCCCCAGCCGAGCGCGCCTCGGTCGGGCGGCAACCGCGGCGGCGACCCGTCCCCACAGCCCAGCAGCCAGGCGGACGATCCGTCCCCGCAGCCGAGCAGCAACCCCCGCGGCGGCTGAGCGCCGTGGGCCGCGCCGGGTGAGCGTTGGACCTCCGTACACAGACCTCGCTGCTCGCAGCGGTCCTCTGCTTCGCCATCGCGTCGAGCGTGCTCCTGCGGCCGCGGAAGCGGCGGGTGCACTGGTTCTTCAGCCTCTTCGGGGCCACCGTCGGCGCCTGGTACCTGTCGACGTTCCTCGTCCGCTTCTTCGACGGGGGCCCGTTCCTCGAGCGGCTGAACCTGGTCTGCGCGGTGCTCCTCCCGCTGGCCGCGGTGCAGTTCTTCCGGACGTTCCTGCAGCCGGAGTCGAGGCGGGCCACCCAGCTCCAGCGCGGCGCGTTCCTGCTCGCGCTCGGCATGATCGCGGCGGTCTTCACCCCGCTCTTCCATCAGATCTTCTTCGCCGCGCTGATCTTCACCTACGTCTTCGTGCTGCTCGCGGCGGCGATGGTGATGCTCTTCCGGGCCGGGCGGGTGGCGCGCTCGCGCTTCGAGCGGGCCCGGCTCACCTACCTCGCGGTGGTGGGCGCGCTGGCCGCCGTCTTCACCCTGGCCGAGTACCTCCCCTACGCGGGCCTCGAGATCCCGCCGGTGGGCACGGTGCTCATCCTCGTCTTCCTCTACGTGCTCTCGCAGTCCGTGCTGCGCTACCGGCTGCTCGACCTCTACGAGCTGGCCGGGCGGCTGTTCCTGCTCACCGCGCTGTCGTTCTCGCTCGCGGGCATCGTGTGGGTGCTCGTCTACCTCGACCCGGGACACTTCTTCCTGCACTCGGTCGTGGCGGCGCTGGTGCTGTTCCTGATCTTCGAGCCGGTGCGCGCGAAGCTCGAGCAGCAGATCTCGCAGATCTTCTTCCGCGAGCGCTACGACCTCGAGCAGATCATCGGGGAGCTGCGCACCCGGCTCGCGCACACCCTGGCCATCGACGAGATGAGCCAGCTGGTCATGAGCGGCCTCGAGGGATCGCGCCGGGTCACCGACGCGTCGATCTACTTCGTCGACGAGCGCGGTCAGGGCTTCGACCTCGGCGGCCACGTGGGCCTCGAGCCCGCGCGCCGGATCGAGCTGCCGGCCGCGCGCCCCCTCGTCGACCGGCTGCGCGCGGACGAGGAGGTGGTGCTCGAGAACCTGGAGCGCGAGCTCGAGGAGGCGCGGGAGCTCGGCGAGGATCTGCAGGCGGAGATGCTCGCCGAGGTGATCCAGACCCTCGAGGCGATGAAGGCGTCGGTGTGCGTCCCGCTCCGCGGCACCGACGAGACCTACGGGCTGCTCTGCCTGCGCGACGACCGCCTCCGCGACGCCTTCAGCCCCGAGGAGGTGCAGCTGCTCCGCGCGCTCGCCGCCCAGGCCTCGATCGCGATCGAGAACTCGCGCCTCTACCAGCGCCTCAAGCAGCGCGACCGCCTCGCCGCGCTCGGTGAGATGGCCGCCGGGCTCGCCCACGAGATCCGCAACCCGCTCGGCGCGATCAAGGCGAGCGCGCAGTTCCTCAACGAGCCGGAGGACGAGCCGCAGGCGGGCGAGTTCCTCGACATCATCGTCGAGGAGGTCGACCGGCTGAACCGCGTGGTCTCGTCGTTCCTCGACTACGCGCGCCCCAGCACCGGCGACCCCGCGCCCACCGACGTCAACGCGGCGGTCGAGCGCACGGTGCAGCTGCTCGGGCCCGACCTGCCGGACGGCGTCGAGGCCAAGCTCGAGCTCGGCGCGGATCTGCCCCGGGTCCGGATCGACGCCGAGCGGCTGCGCCAGGTGCTCATCAACCTCGGCCAGAACGCCGCGCAGGCGATGGAGGGCCGCGGCGAGCTCACCGTGCGCACGCTCGAGCGCACCCGGACGGAGGCCTACGGCGAGGTGAAGCGCTGGGTGGAGCTCTGGGTGCAGGACACCGGGCCCGGCATCCCGCAGCGGGTGCTCGCGAACCTCTTCGTGCCGTTCGTCACCACCAAGGACCGCGGCACCGGGCTCGGCCTCGCCATCTCGCAGCGGATCGTCAACGCCGCCGGCGGGCACATCGAGGTGCGCAGCCAGGAGGGCGTCGGCACGACCTTCGTGATGCGGCTGCCGGCGGTCGCCGAGCGCGAGCCCACCGGCGAGGTGCCGGCTCAGAGCCCTTCGAGCGCGCCGGGGCCGAGCAGCCCCTCGCCGAACGAGCCCGAGTCGGACGGGAGCGGCAGCGGCCGGCCGGCCGACGCGGTGGGCTCCGACGTCCCGACCTCCCTCGCCACCAGCCGGTAGAGGCGGATGTCGCTCCGCGAGAAGCTGCGCTGGAACGCGTCTCGCGCCAGCTCCGCCGCCTCGTCCGCGCCGCCGTCGCCCTCCGCCTGGTAGGCGAGGCCCGCGTCCTCGAAGGCGGCCTGATACGCGGCCATCGCCGAGCCCCCGCCGCGCTCCCGGGTCGCGCGGGGCAGCAGGTAGTGCCAGCTGCCGCGCTCCTCGAAGGCGACGCCGTGATCTTCGGTGAACACCCGCTCGACGAAGGCCGGCGTGCGGTCGCCCAGCGTGCCGTCCTCTTCGAGCAGGAACACCTGCACCGTCATGCGCGGGAGCTGCTCGTCGATGCTGCCCATCAGCTGCTCGCGCTCCTGCCAGCGCTGGCGCGCGACGCTCGCGGCGGTGATCAGCGCGCGGGCGATCGAGCCGCCCCGCGCCGAGCGCCAGAGCCGCGGCCGGCCGCCGCGCGACAGCATCACCATCACCTCGACGTTGCGGGTGCGGCGGAGCGGCTCGGGGAAGGCGCGGATGCGCGGGAGGCGCGCGCCGCTGACGATCTGCCGGGCCGCGCGGGCGAGCGCGTCGCCGAGCTCTCCCTCGAGGTCCAGCCCGCGCCGCCGCTCGTAGAGCGCGGCCGTCGGCGAGAGGTGCACGCCGCGCAGGCTCTCCATGTTCCCGTAGGCCGCAAGGCGATCGGCGATCGACGCGCCCTCCTCGAGGGATCCGCCGCGCCGGCCGTCGACGATCACGTTCCCGATGCCGCGCTCGGTCAGCACCTCGGCGAGCGCCGCCTCGTCGGTCCCCTCGAGCGCGGCCTGCAGCCCCTCGACCGACGCGGCCGGGACGAGCTCGGTGCCGGTGACCTCCAGGCGGGTGAGGTCCTCCGCGCCGACCACCGCGATGCGGCCGCGGTCGCGCAGCTCCATCATCAGCCCGCCGGTGCCCGGCAGCGACCGCCCGCCGAGCGCGAGCCACGCGGCGACGGCCGCGCCCCCGACGCCTACGAGCGCGAGCGCCCACAGCCAGCCTCGCCGCGGCGTGTCGTCCTCCGGAGAGGGGCTGTGGCGATCGCTTCGGACGGCTTCCATGGGCGCGGCTCACCCGGCCAGGCGCCCGATTCACGGGCCGCGTCGGCGGATTCGGCCCGAGCCGTCTAGCAGTGATCTCCGGCCGATGCTAACCGCACCTGCAGGGAATCGAGCCCTGCCCCCTGGCCGTCTCGGGTGTCCATGCGCGTCGCTCTCGTCACCGTCTACTCGCACGCCGGCTGCACGCTCAAGGACGTCGCCGGCGGATACGGGACGGTCTTCGAGGTCGGAGACTCCTGGCGGGCCCGCCTGCTCGAGCACGCCAAGTCCCGCCTCGCCGACCTGCCTCCGCTGGTGCTCGGCCACCTCGCGGCCCAGCTGAAGGCGGCGGGGCACGAGGTCCGCGCGGTCGAGGTGCGGGACGGCGGCCTCGCGGGCGCCGCCGACGCCGACGCGGTCGTGCTCCTCAGCTCGCTGGTGGACTGCGAGGCCGAGCGCCGCCTCCTCGCGCGGCTCCGCGAGCGCGGGGTGCGGACCTTCGTCATCGGCGCCCACGCGAGCGCCCGGCCGCAGCGCTACGCCGGCGTCGCCGACGTGGTGGTGCGCGGCGAGCCCGAGAACCTGGGCGCGGCCCTGCTCGACCTCGGCCCGGGCCTCGCCGAGGCGGGCGCGGTCGAGGACCTCGACGCCCTCCCCTGGCCCGACTGGTCGCCTTTCCCGGTCGACCGCTACCGCTACGCGTTCCTGAGCCGCGGCATCACCCTCCCCGTCGCCTCGGCCCGGGGCTGCCCCTACGCGTGCGGCTACTGCCCGTGGCGGGTGACCGCGGCCTTCCGCGAGCGCGACCCCGCGCGCGTCGCGGCCGAGATCGCCCACCTCCGCGACACCTACGGCGCGACCGGCGTCTCCTTCCGCGACCCGCTCTTCAACCTCGACCCCGACCGGGTGCGCGCCCTCGCCCACGCGCTGATGCCGCTGGGCATGCGGTTCAGCGGCGAGATGCGCGCCGACCGCCTCGACGAGGGGCTGCTCGTCTTGCTCTGGCGCGCCGGCCTGCGCAGCCTCGAGATCGGCGTCGAGAGCGTCGACCGCGGCCTGCTCGGCGGCCACAAGCGCAAGCCGCCTCCCATCGCCCAGATCGAGCGCGTGGTCGAGGTCGCCCAGCGCCTCGGCATCCGGGTGATCTGCAACTACCTGCTCGGCCTCCCCGAGGACGACGAGCGCACGATGCGCGAGACCCTGCAGTGGGCAAAGCGCCTGGACTCGTTCGCGGTCCAGTTCACGGTGGCCACGCCCTACCCCGGCACCACGCTCGAGGCCCAGGCCCCGGCCCTGCCTCCGGAGTCGCTCACCGGCTTCCGTCCCAGCGTGCCCCACCCGACGATGAGCGAGGACGCCCTCGCGGCGCTGCGGGAGGAGGCCTACGTGAGCTACCACTTCCGCCCCCGCTACATGTGGCGCTTCGCCCGCCACGCGGCCGGCGCGCTGTTCGATTAGGTGGTGGTCCGTGCGGCGACCTCGCTGCGCTCGTCGCCTGCCGTCGTCTCAGGTGTGTTGCCACCTCTCGAGCTCGCCGGGCACGGGCCGCGGGTGTTTCGCGCGGGCGACGCAGCTCATGGATGAGCTTCGAACCGGGTCTCCGACGCCATCGAGAGATCCCACGTGCGAACCGCCGTCGTGTTCGAGGGCGGGGACGGGCGCGAGGACATGCACGGGCCACGAGGACGCGCACGAGGACGAGGACGTGCACGCGCACGCGCACGAGGACGAGGACGTGCACGCGCACGAGGACGAGGACGTGCACGCGCACGAGGACGGGGACGTGCACGAGGACGGGGACGTGCACGAGGACGGGAACGTGCACGAGGACGTGCATGAGGACGAGCACGCGCACGTGCACGAGGACGTGCACGAGGACGAGCACGTGCACGGGGACGAGGACGTGCGCGACGATCCGGCCTTCGGCCCGTCCCCCTGCCGCGCGCTGCTGGCTGCCACGGGCTCGGTCGAGGACTCGAAGCCGCGACTCGAATCCTCGACGGCCAGCAACCCCCATAGGCGCGTGGCCGCCCTGCTGCCCGGCGGCCAGCCCCCATCCCGCCGCCACCCGTCCCCTTGGCGTCTTTGCGTCTTTGCGAGAGCACAATTCCCTCGCAGCACCCGCCACCAACCGCGCATCCGAGTGGCCGGCGGCCAGGCTCCATCCCGAGGCCGCGCCTCTGCGCCTCTGCGCCTCTGCGCCTCTGCGAGAGATGATCTGTCGCCTCCCGAGTTTCCGAGCTGGCGAGCGGCGCCCCGGCTGCCCGGCGGCCAGCCCCCATCCCGCCGCCACCCGTCCCCTTGGCGGCTTTGCGTCTTTGCGAGAGCACAATTCCCTCGCAGCAGCCGCCACCCAGCGCGCATCCGAGTGGCCGGCGGCCAGCCTCCATCCCGTCGCCACCCGTCTGCGTCACTGCGCCTCTGCGAGAGACGATCTGTCACCCGGTGACGTTACGCACTCGTGACGCGGTGCGTCGCGGGATCCGTCCTTTCGCGCGCGGCGGAGCACGCTAGGCTCGCCGCGAAAGAGGAGGCAGCTACGTGATCATCGGCGTCCCGACGGAGATCAAGACCCGCGAGTTCCGCGTGGGCATCAACCCCGGCGGCGTGGCCGCGCTGACCCGCGCGGGCCACCAGGTCCACATCCAGAAGGGGGCGGGCCTCGGCTCGGGCATCACCGACGCCGAGTTCACCTCGGTCGGCGCCAAGATCGTGCCGACCGCCGCCGACGCGTGGGCGGCCGAGATGGTCATGAAGGTGAAGGAGCCGCTCGCGTCGGAGGTCCAGTTCTTCCGCGAGGGCCAGATCCTCTACACCTACCTTCACCTCGCCCCGCTCCCCGAGCTGACCCGTCAGCTCATGGAGAAGAAGGTCCGCGCCATCGCCTACGAGACGGTGGAGAACCCGGACGGGAGCCTGCCCCTGCTCCGCCCGATGAGCGAGGTGGCCGGCCGCATGGCGACCCAGGTCGGGGCGACCTCGCTCGAGAAGGAGCGCGGCGGCCGCGGCATCCTCCTCGGCGGCGTGCCCGGCACGCGCCGCGGTCACGTGACCATCCTCGGCGGCGGCATCGTCGGCAGCCACGCCGCGCGCATCGCGGTCGGCCTCGGCGCCCAGGTGACCATGCTCGAGGTCAACCACGACCGCATGGCCTACCTCGAGGACATCTTCCAGGGTCAGATCGAGACGCTCTACAGCGACCCGAAGAACGTCGAGGAGTCGGTCTGCGACGCCGACCTCGTCATCGGCGCGGTGCTCGTGGCCGGCGCCAAGGCGCCGAAGCTCGTCACCGAGGACCTCGTCAAGAAGATGAAGCCCGGCGCGGTCGTGGTCGATGTCGCGGTCGACCAGGGCGGCTGCATCGAGACCTGCAAGCCGACCAGCCACGACAACCCCACCTTCGTGCTCCACGACGTCGTGCACTACTGCGTGCCGAACATGCCGGGCGCGGTCCCGATGACCAGCACCTTCGCCCTGACGAACGTGACCGCCCGCTACGCGCTCAAGATCGCCAACGAGGGCGTCGAGGCCGCGGTCCGCTCGGACGCGCCCCTCGCGAAGGGCGTCAACACCTGGGACGGCGCCTGCACCTACGAGGCGGTCGCGAACGACGTCGGCGTCGAGTACACGCCCCTCGCCTCCGCGCTCGGCTGAGGCTGAGCTTGTCGGAGGGTTTGGTGCAAACCCTCCCCCCATTGGGCAAAGCGCCAATGGGGCCCCCCTCCCGCTGCTTCTTGCTGGAGGGTTTGGTGCAAACCCTCCCCCCATTGGGCAAAGCGCCAATGGGGCCCCCCTCCCGCTGCTTCTTGCTGGAGGGTTTGGTGCAAACCCTCCCCCCATTGGGCAAAGCGCCAATGGGGCCCCCCTCCCGACTCCGTCGGCGCCTCGCGCTTCGCGCTCGCGCCGCGACCCCAGCGACGGGGCGCTGGGGGCCCTGCGGCTCGCGCTCGCGCTGCGCGCGAGCTGGCCGCCCGCTGCCGCGGGATCGAACGGGGCGGGGGGTTCGTGCGGCGACCTCGCTGCGCTCGTCGCCTGCCGTCGTCTCGGGTCAGTCGTCGTGGAAGCTGGCATGCGACACCCCGGCGCCATCGCTCGCCACCGCTCGACCTCGGTGGCGAAACCTACTTGACGCCGCGGCGCCGAATGGCACCGTGGCGCGCATGTCTCGCCTGCCCCTCCTCCTCGCCCCTCTCCTGGTCATCGGCTGCGGCAGCGCCGCCCCGGTGGAGCTCGAAGACTATCCCGAGGAGGCCGTCGACGCGTCCTGCCGGCTGACCTTCGAGTGCTGCGAAGAGGGGATGCGACGCGGCTACGCCGACGAGGCGGCCTGCGTCGCAGATCGGATGGGGAGCTTGGACGGATTCGTCGACGCCGTGCGTACGAGCATCGAAGCCGGGCGGCTGGCGTATGACGCGGCGCTGGCGGGCGACTGCCTGGCGAACGCCAGCTGCGCGGACGTGGAGATGCCGATGGCGAACGGCCGCTGCGCCGCGATCCTGGTGCCGCTCGTCCCCGAGGGCGGCGACTGCACGAGCCCGACCGAATGCACCGTCGGCACCTGCTTCATCACCTCGACGGACGGCATGGGCACCTGCGTGATCCCGCCCGACGTCGGCGAGCCGTGCGAGGGCATCTGCGCGGAGGGCGCCCGCTGCGACACCACGGCGCCCAGCCCGACCTGCGTGGCCCTCGCCGCCGTCGGAGAGCCCTGCGAGAGCGCCTTCGACTGCGCCTCGTTCGCGTGTGAAGCGATGGTCTGCGTGGAGACGACGGGCAGCTTCTGCGGCAGCTGAGTTTGTTGGAGGGTTTGGTGCAAACCCTCCCCCCATTGGGCAAAGCGCCAATGGGGCCCCCCTCCCGCTGCTTCTTGCTGGAGGGTTTGGTGCAAACCCTCCCCCCATTGGGCAAAGCGCCAATGGGGCCCC